>Ga0137340_1000252_pt1 | contig 12799 bp, 7 predicted proteins | sample EasRivERMLT400_2_FD_102295 | JGI IMG/M metagenome (GOLD analysis project Ga0137340, IMG submission 102295) | Soil microbial communities from meander-bound floodplain in the East River, Colorado, USA - East River MetaG ERMLT400_2 | ecosystem: Environmental > Terrestrial > Soil > Floodplain ...
ATCATGCCATCGAGGCCTTCTTCCAGTTCGATGAAGGCGCCGTAGCTCGTCAGATTGCGAATCTTGCCTTTGACACGCGTGCCCGGAGGATATTTCTCGAGGGCCTTGTCCCATGGATTCGTCTCGAGCTGGCGAATTCCCAGCGAGATTTTCTGTTCCTCGCGATTGATGCCGAGCACCACTGCTTCGATTTCCTGGTCGGACTTGAGCACATCCGACGGCTTCGCGATGCGCTTGGTCCAGGAGAGTTCGGTGACGTGCACCAGGCCTTCGACACCCGGTTCGAGTTCCACAAAGGCGCCGTAGGGAACGAGGTTGACGACCTTGCCCTTCACCTTCATGCCGACCTGGTACTTGGCTTCGATGCTCTCCCACGGATTGGCGAGCTTCTGTTTCAAGCCGAGGCTGACGCGTTCCTTCTCGCGATTGATGTCGAGGACGACCACGTCGATTTCCTGACCGACCTTGAGCAATTCTGACGGATGCCCGATACGGCCCCAGCTCATGTCGGTGATGTGAAGCAGGCCGTCGAGCCCGTTGAGGTCGATGAACGCACCGAAGTCCGTGATGTTCTTGACCGTGCCCTTGCGAATATCGCCCGGCACCATTTCCGAGAGCAGCTTCGAACGGCGTTCGTTGCGTTCCTGCTCGATCAATTCGCGGCGCGACAGGACGATGTTCTGCCGCTCCTGGTTGATTTTGACGACCTTGAAATCGTATGTATTGCCGACAAAACCCGTAAGGTTCTTCGGCGGAATGATATCGATCTGCGACGCAGGCAAAAATGCCTCGACGCCGATGTTGACGAGCAAGCCGCCTTTGACCACGGCCTTGACCTTGCCGGCGACAGTGCCGCCTTCGTTGCAAATCTGGAGGATCTTTTCCCAGTTCTTCTTGAACTCGGCCTTCTCCTTGGAAAGCACGACCATGCCTTCCTTGTCTTCGAGCTTTTCGATCAGGACGTCGATTTCGTCGCCGACCTTGACGACCTTGATGTCGTCGAACTCATTGGCGGGGATAACCCCCTCGCTCTTATAGCCAATGTCCACAAGGACTTCCTTGGGACGAACTTCGATGATGGTGCCCTTGACGATTTCGCCAGCCGCAAAGCGCATCGCGCTGTGCTTCATGGCCTCTTCCATTGTCAGCATAAACATGTTTACCAACTACAGCGGGAGGCTTGGTCGGGGCAAATGCGCCCGGCGAAGTCTCCATTGCCCTAACGGACCAAACGTTGCAAACGGCAACGGAGGGTTGAAGGTTAGGTTACTTGTTAACTTTCTTTTCTCAGCCCCTGCGAATCTCCGCACACGCGGGTTCAGGCAGTGTTGAGCATACGCCAATCGGCCCTGGAAGCAAGGCGAAAGATGGAAATTGCAAATTGCAAAGTGCAAAATGAAGAATGCAAAGTGCCCGGAATGGCTGCGCAGATACTGTCCACCGAAACTCGCGAGCAGTTCGACCTTGCTGTCGGTCGAGCGGCGGACGCGCTCAAGGCGGGGGAGGTGGTCGCGCTGCCCACGGAGACGGTTTACGGCCTGGCCGCGAATGCGTTTGATGCCAACGCGGTGCGTCGGATTTTCGAGTTAAAGGGCAGGCCCGCGCACAACCCAATCATCGTCCACGTCGCGAGCCGCGACATGGTCCGGGACTGTGTGACGGAGTGGAGCGATTCGGCCGAGCGCCTGGCGAAGTCGTTTTGGCCAGGGCCTTTGACGCTGGTGTTGCCGAGATCGGCAAAAGTGCCCGACGCAGTCACCGCCGGCGGATCGACCGTAGGCATCCGCTGGCCAGGCCATCCGTTCATTCAAGCTGTCATTCGCGAATGCGGCTTTCCCCTCGCCGCGCCCAGCGCCAATCTCGCGAACCAATTGTCGCCGACGAACGCGGAGCACGTCCGAAAATCCTTTGGCGACAAAATTCCTCTGATCGTCGACGGAGGCCAGTCACAAGTCGGGATCGAGTCCACGGTGGTCGATCTATCCGTGATGCCCCCCAGGCTGCTGCGCCCGGGAATCATTCATCGCGAGTCCCTCATGGCCGTGATCGGCGAATTGTCCGCCACTCCAACGTCTGCGCCGCACCTCAAGAGCCCCGGCATGTTGCCGCGCCATTACGCACCCCGCGCGCGCCTGGTGGTCAGGTCGTGGCGCGACGACGCGGAGTTGCGGGGGCACGTCGCGGACCTTGGCGCGAACCCGCCTCGCACGCACGTCATAGCTTATCAACGAATTCCAGAACCCGCGGGTTTCGGTCGTGTCAGCTTGATACCGCACGATCCGGAAGCGTACGCGCGGGCCTTGTACGCCGAATTGCACCAATGCGACGAGCGCGGCGCCGAACTGATTATCGTCGAGCAAGTGCCCGATGTGGCTGAATGGCAAGCAATCGGGGACCGCCTTCAACGAGCGTCGAGTTGACCGGTTTTTCACTTCGCTTCGCCTTGACGAATGGCCCTTCAAAACCTACATTCTTCGGCCCCGGTTGGTGGTCATAGCTCAATGGTAGAGCCCCAGATTGTGGTTCTGGATGTTGCGGGTTCGAGTCCCGTTGGCCACCCCATTTTCCACTTTAATGCAACCGACTTTAGCTGAAACCGACGCGCAGATCGCGGCCTGCTTCTCGACCGTTGTCGAGCTTCGCCCGCACCTCACTCCTGAGACATTCCTGGCCCGGGTCAAGCGGCAGCAGCAGTCGGGATATCGTCTTGCCTATCTCCAACACGAAGGCCAATGCGTCTGCTGCGCGGGCTTTCGCGTTCTGGAGAATCTTGCGTGGGGCAAGTTCCTCTACGTCGATGACCTGGTCACGAGCGAGACGGCGCAGGGCCGCGGGTTCGGCCGTGAGATGTTGCGATGGCTCGTCGATTTTGCGCGCCGCGAGGGTTGCGACGAATTCCACCTCGATTCCGGGACCCAGCGCACCGGGGCGCATCGTTTTTACTTCAAACACGGTCTTTTGGTTAAGACATTCCACTTCTCCATGCCCCTGAAGTGACCGTCCGCTCGCTGGCCGGGTTTGTTCCGTCTGCATAAATCCGAGCACCGAAGACCGTGCGACCGACCGCCTCCAGCATTGGATCGGTCCCCTGTCGCAACCGACAGCGCACGCGCAGACCAACAGTTTTTGTGTTCAGTGTCCGCGTTCATCGAAAACGTTCATTAACGACCTGAAAAATCCGTTCGTCGGTTTTGTCCCTCAAACCCCTATGCTGGCACTTTGTCGGCTTAAACACTGTCGATGGGTGAATTACGCACATTGCTGGACCAGGCCATTGCCGACCAAGGGCAACTGACTGCAGTCGCCGCGTTCGCCCAGGCGCACGACCTTGGTGCGATCAAAACCCAGCACTACCGCGACCTTATTCCCTTATCGTTGCCAAAGCACGGCCAGCAGTTCGCTTTCGAAGTCGATCTGGATCGCTGCAGCGGGTGCAAAGCATGCGTGGCCGCATGCCACTCGTTGAACGGCCTCGATGAACATGAATCCTGGCGCGAGGTCGGCACGCTCATCAGCAACGACTGGCGTCGCCCGTTTCGGCAGACGGTGACGACGGCCTGCCATCACTGCGTCGATCCCGGATGTCTCAACGGCTGCCCGGTGCTCGCTTACGAGAAAGATCCGGTTACCGGCATCGTGCGTCATCTCGATGACCAGTGCATCGGCTGCCAGTACTGCGTGATGATGTGTCCGTACGAGGTCCCAAAGTATTCAGAGGCGCGTGGCATCGTCCGCAAGTGCGACATGTGCAGCCAGCGCCTCGTCGCGGGCGAAGCGCCGGCTTGCGTGCAAGCGTGTCCGACCGCAGCCATCCGCATCTCGATCGTCGAGAGCAAATCGCTCGTCGTCGATTTCCGGGAAGCGGTCACACAGAATTCCTTCCTTCCTTCGTCCCCTGATCCTGCGATTACCGTTCCGACGACGAGGTTCGTTTCACGCGAGCCGTTGCCGGCTGATTTGGCCCCGTCGGACGCGTCGACCGTGCGCGAGCAACCGGCTCACTGGCCGCTTGTTTGGATGCTCGTCCTGACGCAACTCGGCGTCGGGGCTTCCGCCGCCGCGCTGTTCTCGTCCTCACGCGGTGCGCTCATGATCGTTGCATCGGCCGCGACCGTTCTCGGACTCGTCGCGAGCGTCGCCCATCTTGGCCAACCGCTCAAAGCATGGCGGAGTTTTCTCGGCCTGCGAAGATCCTGGCTCAGCCGCGAAATAGTCGCCTTTGGCATTTTTGCCGCGCTCGTCAGCCTCGCGACCTGGCGCGTCTGGATCCACTCGGCAAGCTCCGCCACAACTTTGTTGCTGTCTGTCACCACCGCGGTCGGAGTCGTTGCAGTTCTCTGCTCCGCTTTCGTCTATCGAGCGACCCGCCGGGTCTTTTGGCGCGGAGCCTTCATTACATTTTTTCTCACCGCAGCGCTGCTCGGGACCGCCGCGTGGACAACCATAGCTCCCACCGCGTTTCTCCTCTCGCTGCTCGCGATCCTTGCCGCATCAAAACTCGCCGTCGAAATGAAAACACTTCGGCACGGCGATGATGAGGTCGTTGATGACGTCTCCCCGCGGCCCGGTGAATTCGATCGCTGGTCGCTAGCGCAGACGGCCGGGCTTCTCCGTGGCCGCTTCGCGCTGCTCATGCGTTGCCGGTTGGCGTGCCTCATCACGGGAGGGCTCGCCTTGCCGCTCATCAGCCTTATCAACTTTTCGCCGATCTTCGCGATATCTTCTTTCGCTCTGTGCTTCGCAGGCGAAATCATCGAACGCTATCTCTTTTTTCGCGCGGTTGTTCCGCCGCGCATGCCGGGAGGATCATGACGACGCCCCTTGCCAAACGCGTCGAGCCTTCATGGCTGCGCGAGTTCAGCGGTCCGTTGACTGCTGAGCTGGTGCAGCAACCGGGCGAGTTCGGCCTGGGTCGACTTCCCTCACGGCTCAAGCCGGACGCCACTGCGGAACTGGTCTGCGGCTTCTGCTCCACGGGCTGCGGCCTCACGGCTCACTTGCGCAACGGCCAGGCGATCAACCTTTCTCCTTCCACCGCTTACCCCGTGAATCTGGGCATGGCCTGCCCGAAAGGCTGGGAAGCACTCACGCCCCTTGCTGCGCCGGATCGCGCGACGACTCCTCTCCTCCGCAATCACTCGGGCCTTGATCCCATCGACTGGGATCACGCGCTCCAGGTTTTCACACTGCGCTTTAAAGCCCTTCTCGATCAACATGGGCCGGAGTCCATCGCCTTTCTGAGCAGCGGCCAAATCTGCACCGAGGAAATGGCTTTCCTTGGCGCGCTCTTCAAGTTCGGGATGGGTGGCCTCCACGGCGATTCCAACACTCGCCAATGCATGGCCACGTCGCACGTCGCTTACAAACAGAGTTTCGGTTTCGACGCGCCGCCTTACACGTATGCCGACTTCGAAGAATCGGATGTCATGGTTTTCGTTGGCTCCAATCTCTGCGTCGCGCACCCCATCATGTGGCAGCGCGTGCTGCGCAATCCCCACAATCCCGAAATCATCGTCATTGATCCCCGCAAAACGGAAACAGCGAGCGCCGCCACGCAACATCTCCCCATCCAACCGAAGTCCGACCTCGTCCTGCTCTACGGCGCGGCCCGCGAATTGATTGCTCGCAACAAAGTTGATTCGCAGTTCATTAGCGCAAGCACCGCCGGCTTCGAAGGCTTTGCCACGTTCGTTCGGCAGTTTTCTCCTGAACTCGTCTGTGCCGTCACCGGTTTGAAGGCGGAAGCGTACACGCGCTTCGTCGATTCAATCGCCTGCGGCAAACGCGTCAGCTTTTGGTGGACGATGGGCGTCAACCAGGGCCACGAGAGCACGCGCACAGCCCAGGCGATCGTCAATCTCGCATTGCTCACCGGCAACATCGGCAGGCGGGGCACAGGCGCCAACAGCATCACGGGCCAGTGCAACGCCATGGGCTCGCGACTTTTCGCCAACGCCACAGGACTCTTCGCCGGGCGCGATTTCCTCAACCCGTCTCACCGCGCGGAGATCGCCCACATTCTCGGGATTCCCGAAGCGCGCATTCCCCAGCGCAACTCGCTCGCCTACGACCAGATCATCGAACGCGCTCGCGATGGCCGCATCAAGGGCCTTTGGATCATCGGCACAAATCCATCGCACTCGTGGATCGGACAGGACGCGCTCAACGACACCTTGCGAAAGCTCGAATTCCTGGTCGTCCAGGACGCCTACACCACCACCGAAACCGCGCGTCACGCGCACATGCTTTTGCCCGCCGCCGCATGGGGCGAAAAGGAAGGCACGTTCATCAACAGCGAACGCCGCATCGGTCTCGCCAAAAAGATCTCTCGCGCTCCCGGCGCGGCTCTCGCCGACTTTCATATTTTTCGGTTGATCGCGCACTACTGGGGCTGCGGAAACCTCTTCCAGGCCTGGACCTCGCCGCAGGCCGTTTTCCAAATTCTCAAGCACCTCAGCGCGAACACGCCCTGCGATTTCACCGGCATTGACGATTATCGCCATCTCGATTCGGCCGGCGGCATTCAATGGCCATGGCCGCTCGGTGCCGCCGAAAGCCATGACGTGACGAAAGCGCCGAACCGCGAACGAAGATTGTTCGAGAACGGACGTTTCTTTCACGCAGATGGAAAGGCCCGCTTCATCTTCGACCAACCGCGCGAGCTTCCTGAAAAGCCTGACGCTGAATTTCCATTCGCGCTCCTGACGGGCCGCGGCACAACCGCGCAATGGCACACCCTCACACGCACGAACAAATCCGAAATACTACGCCAACTCAGCCCGGCTGAGCTGCAGGTCGAAGTCCACCCGCACGACGCCAAAGCTTTGGGTGTCCGCAGCGGGTCGCGCGTCAGCATCGCGTCGCGTCGCGCCACCATCGAAGCCGCGGTCCTGGTCACCGCGACCGTACAGGAAGGGCAGGTCTACCTTCCCATGCACGATCCCGCGACCAACAAACTGACGTTCCCCGCGTTCGACCCGCACTCGCGCCAGCCCTCCTACAAGTTCTGCGCCGTGCGCCTGGCTCCGCTTTCTCGCAAACGCAAATGAGCACTCCCACTATTGAACCTCCTGCTCCCGCGGCGGCGCAGCCCTTCACCGCAGAGCAGAAAAAATATTTAGCGGGTCTGTTGGCCGGCGTCGCGCACTCTCAATTGCGCGAGCAATCGGCGCCCCTCCCCGGCGTAAATACCGGCGTCGCCGAACCGGCCACAGCGCCCGCGATCTTTGGCACGCCAACCGCCGATGCCACGAAGCAGGAACTTTGGAAACATCAGGAGCATCCCCTCGACAGTTGGGACCGTGTGCTCGCGCATGCCGCCGAAGCCAGATTCCCAAACGAAGAAGATACCTTCCGCTTTCGCTACTTCGGAATGTTCTACGTCGCGCCAGCGCAGAACAGTTTCATGCTGCGCTGCCGAATTCCCGCGGGCGAGTTGAGCGCCGCTCAACTGACGGGCCTGGCCGCCATCGCCGACGACTTCGCCAACGGCAAAGCCGCGATCACCACTCGCTCCAATATCCAAATTCGCGAGATCGCGCCGCAGAATCTCGTCGACGTTCTCACCCGCCTTCAAAACCTCGGCCTCACCTCCAAAGGCTCCGGCGTCGACAACGTCCGCAACATCACCGCTTCCCCCACGTCCGGTTTCGATCCCCAGGAACTCATCGACACGCGCCCGTTCGCCCACGCGTTGCATCATTACATTCTAAACAGCCGCGACCTTTACAACCTCCCGCGCAAATTCAATGTCGCGTTCGAAGGCGGCGGCGCCATCGATACCGTCGCCGATACCAACGACATCGGCTTCATGGCCGTTCGCGTTCCCGCGGCGAGCGAAGCCATCTCAGTGAAGGATGGAACATCGCTCTCGCTCGACGCAGGTGTGTACTTCCGCGTCGAACTCGCGGGGATCACCGGCCACAAACAACTCGCCAGCGACGCCGGCTTGATCGTCGCGCCCTCGCAGGCGGTGCCGGTTGCCGTCGCGATCCTCCGCGTCTTCATCGAAAACGGCGATCGCACCAATCGCAAAAAAGCGCGCCTCAAATACTTGATCGACGACTGGGGCATCGACAAGTTCATCGCTGAGACGCAAAAGAAACTCAGTTTTCCGTTGCTTCGCCTTCCCATCGGGAAATGCGCGCCGCGCCCGCCCTGCGTCCGCCACGGCCACATCGGCGTTTATCGGCAAAAACAAAAGGGCCAAAATTACATCGGCGTCGTCGTGCCCGTTGGCGTGATGTCCACCAAACAAATGCGCCGCCTCGCCGAACTTGCGACCCACTACGGCTCCGGCCAATTGCGCCTCACGCCATGGCAAAACCTGCTCATCCCCGATGTCCCGGACGCCTTTGTCGAAACTGTTAAGCGCAGTCTTCGGCGCGCGGGCATGGACTGCGAAGCATCCAGCCTCGCGGGCGGACTCGTCGCCTGCACCGGCAGCAAAGGCTGCAAGTACGCCGCCACCGACACGAAAGGCCACGCCATCGCGCTCGCCGAATTTCTCAACAAGCGCCTGCAACTCGATCAGCCGATCAACATCCACTTCACCGGCTGCCCTAACTCCTGCGCGCAACATTACGTCGGCGACATCGGCCTGCAGGGCGTGAAAGTCGCCTCCGGCAGTGTTTCGGGTGAGGGCTACAATATCGTGCTCGGTGGCGGGACCGGGCCGCACGCCGGGGTTGGTCGTGAAGTCTTTAAAGGTATTTCGTCCGCGGAAGTTCCTCTTCTCATCGAGCGCATATTGAAAACCTATCTCGGCCGCCGCAACCAGTGTGAGTCGTTCCTCGACTTCGCCCGTCGTCACGAACTCAAAGAACTCCAGGAGCTGTTTTCGGCATGAGCGAATCCGTCCCTGTCATTCCTGAAAGCGCGCCCTTCACTCCTGAGCAGCGCGCCTATCTCAACGGCTTTCTTGCCGGTCTTTTTTCGCGTGGAAGCGTCGCCACCGCGCCGCCCCAGCAGGCGTCCGCGGCCATCCCTCTTTCCATCCTGTTCGGTTCGCAAACCGGCAACGCCGAAGCCCTCGCCAAACGCGCCGCCAACGAAGCCCGCAAGCTCGGCTTCGCTCCCGCTGTCCACGATCTCGCCACCTACGCCGCGGACCAACTGACCTCCGCGCGCCGCGTTCTCGTCATCACCAGCACCTACGGCGATGGCGATCCGCCCGACAACGCCAAACCTTTCTGGGAGCGCATCAGGAACGGCACCGCGCCGACCATCGCCGAGCTCCAATATGCCGTGCTCGCTCTCGGCGATTCCAGCTACCCAAAATTCTGCGCCTTCGGCAAAGCCGTCGATGAACGCCTCGAAGCCATGGGCGGAAAACGCGCCCATGCGCGATTGGATTGCGACGTCGACTTCGACACTCCCTTCGCCAACTGGATCGTCACCGCCCTCCAGGCCCTCGCTGGCGAATCACCAATCACCAATCACCAATCACCAGCACCAGCGTTGGCGACGCAGCCTCCTGCCAAATTCGATCGGAGCAATCCATTTCCCGCTCCGCTGATCGCAAACCGCAAACTCAACGCTCCCGGCTCGTTCAAGGACACGCGCCACCTGGCATTCTCACTCGAAGGTTCCGGGCTCGAATACAACGTTGGCGATGCCCTTGCCGTTCGCCCCTGCAACTGCCCCGACCTCGTCGGCGAACTGATCGCGGCGCTCGGCTGCTCCGGGAGCGACGCGCTCAACGGCGTCTCAGTCCACCACGCCCTCCTCCACGATTACGAGATCACACGCGTGCCCGCCGCCATGGTCAAGGCCGCCGCCGAACGCTGCACTGATGACGCGCTCCGCCAGCTTTCCGGCGCCGACCTCAACAAATTCGTTCATGGCATGGACGTGCTCGATTTCATCCGCCGTTATCCAAAAGCGAAATTCTGCGCCGCAGATGTTGCGCTGCTGAAGAAGCTGCCGCCGCGCCTCTATTCCATTTCCTCCAGTCCCAAAGCCCATCCCGGCGAGGTTCATCTCTGCATCGGCATCGTGCGCACCGAGTTCGGCGGACGCCCCCGCAAAGGCGTCTGCTCAACCTTTCTGGCCGATCGAGTCGAAGACCGCGCGTCCGTGCCGGTTTTCGTTCATCATAACAAAAACTTTCGCCCGCCGAGCGACCCATCGACGCCCACGATCATGGTCGGGCCCGGCACCGGCATCGCCCCGTTCCGCGCCTTCCTCGAAGAACGCCGTGCCATCGGCGCGAAGGGCAAAAACTGGCTCTTCTTTGGCGACCAGCACGCCGTCACCGATTTCCTCTATCGCGATGAGATCGAAGCCATGCTGCGCGAAAGCACTCTTGCCCGGCTCGACACCGCCTTTTCCCGCGACCAGGCCGAAAAGATTTACGTCCAGCAACGCATGCTGGAACACGCCAAAGAGTTGTTCGCGTGGTTGGAGGATGGCGCGCATTTTTACGTGTGTGGCGACGCCAGCCGCATGGCCAGGGACGTCGATCGCGCCCTGCACCAGGTCATTGAGTCGGCCGGCGGTCGCACGGCCGAGCAGGCCGCAGATTACGTTCGCCAGCTCTCCGCTGCGAAACGCTACCAGCGCGACGTCTACTGAGCCGGCCGCGGTGAGTGCTTTCAAACCTCGCGAAGCGTCTTGGACTGCGCCAGTCCCCTGGCGCTTTGGAAGTTCCACCAACCGCGCGCTACTGATCACTTCCCGACCGGTTACTGATTACTTCCGCCTTGGTGCTTCTCTGGTGCTTGGTGCTTTGCCTTCCTCACTCCCACTCAATCGTCGCAGGCGGCTTGCTCGAAATATCAAAACACACCCGGTTCACTCCCTTTACCTCATTGATGATCCGGCTCGAAAGCTTTTCCAAAATATCATACGGCAGCTTCACCCAATCCGCCGTCATCCCGTCCTGCGATTCAACCGCGCGAATCGCCACCGTGTAGTCGTAAGTCCGCTCGTCCCCCATCACCCCGACGCTCCGCACCGGCAATAACACCGCGAAACTCTGCCAGATTTTGTGATACCATCCCGTCGCCTTCATCTCCTCCACGACGATGCTGTCCGCCTCGCGCAAAATCGCGCAGCGCCGCGGCGTCACTTCACCGAGAATACGCACCGCAAGCCCCGGCCCGGGAAATGGCTGGCGATAAACAACTTCCTTGGGCACGCCAAGTTCCAGCCCAAGCTGGCGAACTTCATCCTTGAACAGGCGCTTCAGCGGCTCGACGAGTTGGAACTTCATCTTCTTCGGCAACCCGCCCACGTTGTGATGGCTCTTGATCATCGCCGCCGGATTCCCCGCAATCGGCACTGACTCGATCACGTCCGGATACAGCGTGCCCTGCGCGAGAAACTTCGCCTGCCCCACCTTCTTCGTCGCTCCCTGGAACACTTCGATGAACGTGCGCCCGATGATCTTCCGCTTCCGTTCGGGGTCAGTCACGCCCTTGAGCCGTTTCAGAAAAATCTTTGAAGCATCCTCGTAGTGCAGCTTGATCTTGAAATTGCGCCCGAAAACTTCCCGCACGATCTCCGCTTCGCGCCCGCGCAACACGCCATTGTTCACAAAGATGCACGTGAGCTGATCGCCGATCGCCTTGTGGATCAGCGCCGCGGCCACGCTCGAATCAACGCCCCCGCTCAGCCCGAGGATCACGCGCTCCTTACCGACCTGTTCGCGGATTTCCTCGATCGCCTGGTCCACATAATTGCGCATCGTCCAATCGCTGCCGCACCCGCAAATGTGATGCACAAAATTGCGGATGATCTCCGCCCCGCGTGGCGTGTGCACAACTTCCGGATGAAACTGGAGGCCGAAAATCCGCTTCGACCGATTCTCGATCGCCGCGTAATCCGAATTCTCCGTCACCGCGACCGACTTAAAACCCTCCGGCATCTTCGTGAGCTTGTCCGCGTGTGAGTTCCATACCTGCAACTTCGCCGGCAACGTCACAAACAGCGGGCACGACCGGTCCTTTATCTCCAAACTCCCCTTCCCATACTCCCGCTTCTGCCCCGGCTCAACCTTCCCCCCGAGATACGTCGCCAGCAGTTGGATGCCGTAACAGATCCCGAGGATCGGCACGCTAAGTTTGAAGATTTCCTTGTCCGGCCTGGGCGCATCCTTCGCGTACACGCTGGCTGGCCCGCCCGACAGCACGATCCCCTTCGGCTTGAGCCGCGCGATCTCCTTCGCGGGCGTGTCGTACTTCAGGATTGTGCAATACACATTGCACTCGCGGATACGCCGCGCGATCACCTGGGTGTATTGCGAGCCGAAATCCAAAATGACAATTTGCTCCGTCATGAAAAAGAAAGGGGTATTTACCGCCTTTCAGCCGTTTGGCGAGAGAAAAGTTTCGTCTTGAATGTGGCAAGCATCCGTCAAAATGCGAATACTACCTGATCAATGATAGCAGCGCATGATCGCCGGTGGATTTTCCTTGGTCTGGCGGTTGCCATTTCTTTGGTGTTATACCTCGCCACCGCTCCCTTTTTGATCCCTCATGTTTACAACAGTTCTGCAGGAAAATTCTTTTACGGCCCGGTCCTGTGTGGGTTGCAAAAGGACTGGTTTGGCCGGGACGCCTTGACTTGGTATTGCTATCGAATTTGCCGTATGAATCTGCTTCTACCCAGAGAGCCAAGTAAGCGAGACCAACAACTAATGGATGGAATAGGTCCTCGGAATGGATGATCCGTGGCGCGAAATCATTCTGTGTATCGCCAACAATCCTTGTCGGCAAGACCACTGGGCACCATGGCCGCGCGCAAGCCCTCATGACGCCGGTCTTTACCTTGTTGATTGTCGAGGATTATGGCAGCA
>Ga0137340_1000253_pt1 | contig 12769 bp, 12 predicted proteins | sample EasRivERMLT400_2_FD_102295 | JGI IMG/M metagenome (GOLD analysis project Ga0137340, IMG submission 102295) | Soil microbial communities from meander-bound floodplain in the East River, Colorado, USA - East River MetaG ERMLT400_2 | ecosystem: Environmental > Terrestrial > Soil > Floodplain ...
CACAGTGAGTTGGTTCATCGCGCACCAGTGCGGCTATCGCCGCCCTATGCGCAATCCCACTCTCAAAGTGGCTGGTTTTCATCCGCCCATCCCTGGCTGGTTTTGACCGCCCGCTGACATTTGAGAAAGCTGCAGCCCTTCTCAAGGAGGAAGTCCGTCAGGTCACCGAACAATTTCCAAGCGATTCGCTCGATAACAGGAGCACCTTTATACGCCTAGGCAACAAGACCCCAATACACCTCGATGTGTTGGGATTTGCACATCTCTCACTCAACAAATCGGAGCCGCACGACTTTATCCAACGCGTCTTTCCGTCGCCTGTGCGATGGTTGCCTTTTTGCAAACTGGTCTTGAGCGTCCCTCGATCGCGCTATTTGCCCACGCATAACCGCGGAATTGTCGTTCCCAAGGAGCCAACAACAATCGGTGGCCACCTTCGCAAAAGACGCCTAGAACTTGGAATTCATCAATCGGAAGCCGCTCGAATTCTGAAGGTTAGCACGGTAACCCTCAGCCGGTGGGAATGCGACAAGGTGTATCCAACGTGAGCTCAACAACCACAGGTTACCACTTACTTGGGCTATGGTGCCAACCACACTCGTTACAGACCCTAAGAATTGCTCCTTCGAGCAGCGATCTTGATTATGAACGCCCCAATTCACTTTGCTTCAGCTTTCGGATAAATTCAGTAGCTCCCGGTTTGTCCTGCGCGTAAAGAAGATAAAAAAGACGCTGGCGTTGCTTAGAGGCGGGTTCCCCAAGCGCTTGACTGGCAATGCCAAACATCAATTGAGCGAACAGTTCACGCTTCTCGCTAAAGGAAGATGACCAGGGCCCGTCGGGCGCAGCACGCAACAAAGCGACCACTCTTTGATACTGCCCTTTATCGAAATAAAGTCGGGCAAGTTCAATTGACGCGTGCTCTCTCACAAGTGGATTATCGACTCGCAGGTTCTCTTCGAACAAAGCGACAGCTGAAGCTGTATCGTCGAAACGCCTTTCCCGCAATCTCGCCAGATTAGCGTTTACGATCGGCATTGCCCAGCTCTGGATATCTGCAAACTCCACTCCGGCGAGTTTGGCCAAATCCCTTGCTTGATATTCCAATTCGAGTGCCTCCTGATTCTGAAATCTCCGATAAGCGATAAGAGCTGACATGTTGAGGAGTTTAATCCGAGCATACAGTCGGCTTCGTCGGCTAGAGATTCTGGATACAATGTCCAAGCCTCGTTTACACCACCGTTGCCCTTTGATCAATTCGCCGGGTGAGGAACCCCTCGCGTAAAGACCGGCAATCAAATAAATAATATCCGCGGAGAGGGTTGGCGTAGCGTACACAAGTGTTCGCCTGCAAAAGTTCAGGGCAGCTCGGATCTCCGCTTTCCGGGAACCTAAGGCGTTGATTCTGGCGGCACCAGTTAGAGCGTGCAACATATGGGAACGATAGAGTCGGGTTTGCTCGATACGCTTTGCGAGACTAGTGAAATGATCCCGCAGGAAACTGCGCCCTATGCTCGACGCACCGCAAACATACGAAGTATGACTCTCAATATGACGCGTCACGTCCTGTGCCGCGATAACGTGCCAATTTCGACGTAAATATCCCCAACCACAAGGTGGCCAGGCATCAAAAATTTTAAGATTCGTCTCGCGCTTTAGTTTCGGCGGCATATGCGCGAGCACCCTACGTCTGATAATGGGAGGAACAGCGACCCACGCTTCACCGCCTGGACCCTCACAACTCATGCAACAATCAGGGAGGTTGAGCCCAAGAGCGCCGAGGACACGCCGCGGCATCCCGTGGGGACACATCGCAACAACACGGATTGCCGAACCGTCAAAATCAGGGTTGCATGGTTTTTCATTTGATGGTTCGCCCGCTGCATTAAAAGCCTTGAAATATCGCCCATATCGCAAAGTCAGAAGGACGTCAATGGAGCCTTCAAGGGCGATATGAAAACCAGTTAGGGAAGCTTCTCTCAGCAACCTGAGGACGAACGCACCCGAGACCTCGTCATATCGCTCTGGATGCCTGAACACGATACCGTAAGACGGGCCAAGCGACGCTATCCCCCGTGTCAGCGCATTTATTAGAAACTCGTTCAAAATGTCATCCGCATCCCCATCAACGTCGTCCCAGCGAGGATGACTTGTTCGCTTGTCGGTAATCCCAAAACGACTGAGCTCCTCCCACGTCGGCGCTAGCGCCGAGCATGTTAATTCTACGAGGTTTGAATGCACACCACTCCGTTTCGCCGATTCGGCTGCATCAAGAAAAATTGGAAAAGTTGGACGGCCAACCACGGGCGAGGTGCACAACCACGTTATGTTCCTCGGAGCCCCCGTCGGCCAATTGCGAATCGCATTACCCACATAGATGGTGGACTTTGCCGAACGAGCGTCATCGGGCGAGTCGGGCATTTCCGGAACACTGATCTGGTCAATCTGTTCTTTAAGTTTCCGGAGACGCTCCCTTCGGAACTCCAGAAACGCCGGAAAGGTCAGCCGTCCCATTGAGACTAACGTGACCTGGGAGAGAGGGTCGGCTGAATTGGGCTGATGAAGTGCCGTAATCCGACCACCTCCTTGCTTTGACTATTCGGCCAAACTCAACGGCTGCAAATGACGTTTCATGTTAGCTAGAAACGTGTCCCACTCATCCGATTCGCGGGCGGACGCAATTTCGCCTAGTACAGCTCCAATTAGTCGCTTTTGAAATCCGCAGAACCAGGCCGGTGGTTTCGTAATCTGCGGTGAAATTTGCCAACTTGTTCCCAGGCAGGACTGGCAAATCTCATTTGCCCAACACTCGCGGCAAACGGGATGATATTCCTTGCCATTTTGCACAAACCGATTCCGAATCCTCTCGTAACGTCCTTGATCCCAAGCCGCGCCAATGAAACCGTAACTCACTTCTGGAGATTCTAATAAATAACAAGGAAACGCCTCTCCATTGAAATTAATTCCCATGAACGTCCTTCCGGCACCACAAACGTGACGGCGTCGCTCTTTCAATGCAAACCCATCAAGGACGAACTGTATGCCTCGAAGAAGGTACGGTCTGGATGTTCGAAACGATCTCACGCTGTTCCTTGCAGCCTCGGAAAACAGCTGCGCGATTTCTTCGATTTGTTCAATTGTGTCAGACTCGTGCCATATTCCGACAGTCGGAGCAATTTGAAACTCTCTCACACCAAGTGACAGGAAATGATCAATCATTGCCTGAGGAGTGATACCCTCTAAGTAATGTTGCCGAGTATAGACCGACTCGACGGCGACATTCACGCCTGTATCGACGAGGCGTTTCAAAGTAGCCGCTGCTTTCCCGTACGTTCCAAGTCCACCGAGGGAGGGCCTGAGTTTGTCATGTATTATAGGTGGACCATCGAGACTAACAAGCACGTACATGTGATTTCTGGCCGCCGAATCAATCATCTCGGACGTCATTTTCGTCCCGTTCGTCACCATGGTGAAGCGTGGGCACCGTCGCTCGCTTTTCGCTGATGCGCGAGTATACCCAAGCATCAAACGCTCAATGATTGGCCAGGCCAATGTCGGTTCGCCGCCTAAAAACTTAATGCTGGCGAGGCCCTCAACAGCGAGCTTCATGGTCTGCTCTATTACCTGATCGGCAGTCTCCGGTAGCATCGTTGCGTTGGCTTTATTGAGCTCGACGGCATAGCAGTAGACACACTTCAGGTTACACTTTTGGCTCACATGAATAACTACGTCTCGCAATCCCTGATGATTGTGCCTCATTTCGGACAGCGCGCTTGCCTTGCTCTCGTCGATAAGCCTTTCTACGAGTCGATATACGACGCCAGTTTCCTGCGGAATTGATTGGTTGTCTGCTACGCGCGTTGGATCAATTTCCGCCGACCGAAATGATGTTGCAGCTTCGCTCGCGAGCCGGAACAGCCCTTGAATCTGAGGGACGTACAAATAGCTCTTTCCGTCTGCGTTTACGACCGTGTATCTGCCGGCACGAGGCCCTATCTTGAATCCGTCTCCCTTGGTCCCGATTTTCAAATTACTCTGATCTGTCTTAGTCATAACTCGACCTTTTCACCTTCCTGTAGCCAATTTTTCGGGATGCATGCCAAGTCCGGACAATCAGATGCCGCAAACATTGACATGCATCTTGCATTTGTGGGACGGCCTTAGCCGCAGCCAAAGCCGCCGCAATTGGAACGAGTAGCACCAGCAATATCCACGAGACGCTGTAGTTCGTCTGTTTTCAATTTAACGATCTCATCACGCCGATTTAGGATTGCGTCCAAATGTCCCGCCACCAGAGCCGTAGCGACCTTCTCGACTTCGCTTCCACTCAAGCGGGATATGTCGGGCATTTCATGTTTCGCCATCTATTTTCACCTCCTTTCCTACGTATTTAACGGCTTCACGTTGCTGAGTCGACTCTCAGCTGTGTGAAATATTGAGTCCGCATCGTCCGGAGTTTTTGAGTTGGGGTTAGCAGTTCTGGTTCTCATGAGCTTAACATGCTTCACCATGAATACGCGCAGTTAATCCGATATCTTTCACCAACTTTACGCGATAAATCCGCTGTTCGCGCGCGGCATTCCCAAGTGTAACTAAGCGAAGCTTTCGCATTGCGTTTGAATTTGTCAATTCAGCAAGAGTAGTATTTTCGCATCCCCCTTTTTTGTTTTCGAGGTGGTACTTTAAATGCTCAATAGACCGACAATCGATCTACAGATCGTGGGTAAAGGTGTGACTCACGGCCTGCAAGCTCTCACTCATTCTCTAGGCCACCCTAAAGTACAGGTGGGAAGAGTATGCCAACCGGCCGAGCAAGCGTATGGCCCTTAAGTTCGAAGCTATGGAAAACCGCTCTACTGCTTAAGAAGAATATCCACAAAACCCTCGTTTTTTTCTTCCTCGGAGTAGTGGCCGCCTAGTAGTTGACTAGTGGCAAAGATGAGGCACTTTCGCTGTGCTGTCACTGTTCGTGCGACGGGTTGCATCCCCAAGGAGTGCGGCGAATCGTCGGCTTTGTGATGGTCACTGATGGCTAAAAAATCCAGGCCATGCTGGTGAGCATATCTAAAGGCTACAATCGGTAACATATCGTCACCGGCATTTATCACATCATCCGAGAGTTTTGAGTGTGCATGCAAGTTGCCAAACATGATTGTTTTCCCATCATGGATGGGCCGCTGGATTGCCCCGAATGCAATGGTGGTCAAAGATGCGAGAAGGCTGAGGGCAGTAAGGATCCTCCCGACGACATGCAACGGGGAGTCTGTGTTGATTGTTGTCATAGCTTAGCCGCTTTTGCTGGTTGTTCAATTTTGATGCGCGGGTCAAACCACGCCCCAAACTCACATAACGCGCCAAGCAACCTGGTTCTTACAAAAATGTTATCTCATAGATAATCATAGGTTCATTGCAGGTTTTCCTTCAGGCGCGCCAACTCCGGCGAACCGCCGATCAGGATTGACGCGGCCCGGCGGAGATCGTCGATCGCCGCATCTGACAAATGATAGGTCGTGCCTAGTTGAATAATCCGGTCGCGCAATGCCGTTTCGCTCTCCGGCAAATCCTGGAAGTTCACTTCGATGTGATAGAATTGAACTTCATTGCGCATGGGCAGCTTCGCATCGGGAACGGCCTCGTTGTATTTTCGCGCCACGCTGTTCTCCTGGCGCCACGTTTCAAATGTCTCGCTGAGGTATTGCACTGTTTCATCGGAGTAGCGCCCCATCGGACCGGTCGTTACGACCCCAAACACGCCTCCGATTCCCGGTGCGTTATGACGCCGGTCCGATGTGCGCGGTTCACCGTTTTTTGCGTTCACGGTGATCACCAACAGATGTTTTATTTTGGTGTTGAGAAGATGCTTAAGCGACCACAAGCCCTGGATCGACGTCATCGCGTAAGTAACCCCGCGCAGCCCCAGGTTGTCGCCGATCCCTCCATCCAAAAGGTGAACGAATGGACGATTAGTCGCGTCGAAATACGATTTCGTGGCCTTAGCGTGCGCGTGCTCGCGCGGGGCGAGTTGACGGTCCTCCAACGCGTCACTGATCCATTGCGGCACCGTGTAGCCATTGGAAGTCAGCCCGTAGTTATGAAGCGTCACCGGGCTGAGCAGGATTGGAAAGGCCGACGACGCCGCAACGGCACGAGAGACAGGGAACGGACCAAGGTCTGACGATATGACATCAAACTGTTCCTGGATGAATTCGAACTGTGTCACCAGTGACATGTCGGTCGCATTCAGGATGATGAATGGTCGCGCCTGATGCCCGGCGATGTCGGCGTAGGTTCCGTGCGAAAAGACCTGTTTGTCGAAGTACTCCGCCGCCATGTCGATGCGATCGAAGTGGCGCGAGCAGAGGCGAAACCAGTTTACCGGGCTGATTAAACGCAACGCGAGCGCCAGCGTGACATTCTTTCGCAGGAACCGGCGTTCAAACTCAGGCCATCGCGAATCGCGATGCAGGCCATAGTAGGCGGCGGTAAAACTGCCGCCTGAAATCGAGGAGATGATATCCACCTCGTCGAGCAAGCGGCGGCCGGTGCCGTTAACTTGCACAGTCGTCTTGCCCAGTTCTTCGAGCACCCCATACGCCAGCGCTGCGGCGCGCGTGCCGCCGCCCGAAAAGGCCATAACAACAAATACTTCATCGGAGTTACTGGCGCCGGGGGGTGTGTTCGTGAAACGGTATCCAAGTCCAGGATCGTAGCGATCCAGCTTAGCATTGACCGGGTGGTGCGCGCAACCAACCAAAGCCAAACAACCGACAACTAGCCATATGCATAGAAGTTTCTGAAACGTGATCTTCAGCGGCTCAACGGGGGATGTATTCGCGACCTTGCGGCGGTGGGATTTCGGTTCGTAATCCTGCTCCCCATTCAACGTGAAGGTATGCGTTCCGGAGTTAATCGTCAGAACAGCATTCGTTCGGCCGAGAGGATTGCCGCCTGCCAAAACCGTGCGGTCTTCTGAGAATGCCACAACAATGAATTGGTTGCTAGCCATGCAAACACCTTCAAGTCCGAGCACCAAAAACCATACGTTTCCGCCCTTTCGATAACTGAGAACTACAAACGCGGAATTGAAAGACTTTACAGACGGCCACAGCAGTCCCGCCCGTGAACAAGCGCGAGTTACGCGACAATAGGGATTGCAAAACACTCGGGGCGCCATATTACCGTGTCGGATCATTCCCGGCAGCCATCGTTACCCTCAAACCGCTGCAGAAGAACAGGCTTGAAGCTCTTCTTTTTTTGGCAATGTCGCAGCAGAAGCTCGGCTACACCGATGACGCGCGCAAGCTCCTCGCTGAAGCTGAGCTTTGGTTTCGCGATTTCCAAAGAGATCCTTACAATCCTTGGTATCGGCTAGTCGAGCTTGAAATACTCATGACTGAAGCCCGCGGTTTGATTCGTGCAAATCTCGCGCAGCAGGAATTTTGATGCGCCTCAAGGTGATGATGGAAAGAATGGGCAACGCGCGAAACAGCAGTGTATTCAAGAGAGTGAACATTGCCGTGTTCGCCCCAATGCCGAGCGCGAGCGAGATTGCCACGGTGGTAAAGCCGGGATTCTTCAGCAATTGGCGAAAAGCAAAACGGAGGTCCTGAAGCAGGGTCGGCATAAATCCTCATCATTCGTTGCGTAAAGCCATCAATGGATCGACGCGCGCGGCGCGACGTGCGGGAATCCAGCAGGTCATCAGCGTAATCGCCATGACCAGTACCACCATTGCGGCCAGCGTGAGTGGATCGGCCGCGCCAATCCCGAATAGATACGTCTTGAGCCCGGCCGCCGGCGCGAATGCGACGACAATGCCGACTCCTACGCCGATCGCAGCGAGGCGGATGCCGTCCCTCAGAATCAGGCGAAGGACGTCTCCACGCTGCGCCCCCACTGCCATGCGAATGGCGATTTCGGTCCGCCGTGAACCGGCAGCCAACGAAAGGACGCCATAAATTCCGACAGTAGCCAGGAGGCACGCCACGACCGCAAAGCCAACGAGCACGTTCATTGCAAATGTCCTGGCAGCGACCGAATCTGCGCGAATTTCTTCCAGGGTCTTGATGTTCTCGACGGAGACGGTGGGATCGATGGCGCGTAATTGCTTCTCGACGGCGAAAGCGAGAGAGTGCGGATCGCCGTGTGTGCGCACGATGAGGTGTTTCGAGAACGCGCCGGACTGCCAGAAGGAGAAATAGACCTCGGGTTCGGCCGCTTCCGTCAGCGCATCCGTTCGCGCGTCAGCCAGAACGCCGACGACTTCGAGCAAGTTGGTTCGGTTGCCCGCAAACCGAAGGTTTCGCCCCACGGCACTTTTGCCCGGAAAATAGCGGTTCGCCGCGGCTTGATTGATGAGGACCACTCGCGGCGCATTGTCATTGTCACTCGAGCGGAACGCGCGCCCTTCGATAACTCGCAGGCCAAGCGCCGAAAAGTAATCCGGAGTGACTGACCGCGTGGGCAAACGCAGCCGGTCGTCGGGAGAGCCGGTCGTTTGGCCGTCGATTTCAAACGTGTTAAACCACTTGTTGCCCGTCAGCGGCACGCCCCAACCGAATGCCACAGCCTTGACCCCGGGGAGTGTTGCGACGCGTTCGATCGCGCGCGTGTGGAAATCGAGCCAGTTCGTGCCGACGGCGGTGACACTCATCGTGAGAATGTTCTGCGTGTCGAAGCCCGGACGAACCTTCCCGAGAGAGCGGACAGTCTGAATCAAAAGCCCCGCGCCAACGAGCAACGCCAACGTGAGCGCGATTTGCACCGAAGCAACGCTGCCCAGCAGGCGTCGCTCTGCACGGCCCACGCTCGCGGTGCGACTGCCCGCCTTCAATTCGTTCGCTGGATCACGTCCGAGAGCGCGCCAGGCTGGCAGAAGTCCGGCGAACAGTCCCGCCACGATTGCCGCGCCCAGACAGAATGCAAGCAACGGCCAGCCGAGTCGCACCGCGTCGAGTCGTGGAATGCCCTGGCCCGCGATGAGCTTGAGCACATCCACGCACCATACTGCCAGAGCCGCTCCAATGGCGCTGGCGAGCAGAGCGACCAGCAGGCTCTCCATTATTACGTGACGACAAAGTTGGAGGGCACGCGCTCCAAGCGCCGCGCGCACTGCGTATTCGTGCTGCCGTTGCAGACCGCGCGCGAGCAACAGACCTGCGGCATTCCCGCAGGCAATCAGAAACACGAGCGCGACCGCCCCCGCCAACGGGAAAAGCAAGCGCCGCCCTTCGCGATTCATGTGCGTTTCCACCAATTGCAGCTTTGGTGTGATCCCTTCGAAGTCGCGCTCGACCTGTGCCTGTCGCGCCGACAGTGTGGCAAGTTCCGCTTGCGCTGCAGCGAGAGAGACTCCCTAACGCAATCGGCCAATCACATTCCACTCCGGCCGCTTCGCGCGCTCAGGATCGGACCGAGACGGAACCCAGTAATCCACTTTGGCATCGACGTTGTAGTTGGGTTCGTTGGCGACGCTCGGCGATGGAAGAAATCGAACATCCGGTGGCATGACGCCCGTCACGGTCAGCGGCTGCGAACGGCGGCTGATCCGTACAGCCTTGCCGACGATACCGGGATCACTATTGAACCGCCGTTTCCAGAGGTCGTGACCTAGGACAATCACTCTCAACGGCCCGGTGGCGGTTTCCGAATACTCAAAGGGCTGTCCGGCAGTGGGCCGAATGCCGATCACCTGGAAATACTCGCGCGTGACAGCCATGCCCTCGACGGACTCGCTGCCGTCCGGCAACACGAGAAAGTTGAACGTCCAGCCGTACCCCGCGATAGCGTCAAACGATTTGGATTCGCGTTGCCACCCCTGCCATTGCGCCGCCGGCCAGCCGCGTGTGTTGGGCTGGCCATCGGTGCGAGCCGGAGTGATCAACACCATCCTTTCCGGCTGTGGGTACGGCGGTGGCGTCAGCAACACACCCTGAATCAGAGTGAACACCGTCGAAGTGGCCCCGATGCCCAGTGCCAGCGTGAGCACCGCCACCATGGTGAAGCCAGGATTCTTCAGCAATTGACGGAACGCGAATTTAAGATCATTCATACTCCTCGTCCCTTTGGCTCCAGTCTTACTTTTCCATCCATCCATCGCGAAGACGGATGATCCGGTTGCCACAAGCGGCGTTGGCTTCCGAGTGCGTCACCTGAACGATTGTCATTCCCCGCTGATTCAACTTCTTGAACAGTTCCATGATCTCGCGGCCGTGGTCGGAGTGAAGATTTCCGGTCGGTTCGTCAGCGAGAAGCAACGTGGGATTGGCGATGATCGCCCGGGCCACAGCGACAAGTTGTTGCTGGCCACCGGAGAGCTGGCTGGGAAACAAATCCTTCTTCGCAACAACACCAAAACGGTCAAGCATGTCAGCGACCATCCATTGCCGCTGCGAGCTTTTGATGTTTCGATAGGAGAGAGGAATGTCCAGATTCTCAGCGACAGTCAAATCGTCGAGCAGGTGAAATTGCTGGAAGACAAACCCGACGGGACGTTTGTTTAGCGTAGCGCGCTCTTTGCGAGCAAGTTTATGCACGGGATCGTCAAAAAGGTAATACTCTCCCTCCCACGCATGATCGTACATGCCAAGAATCGACAGCAGGGTGGACTTGCCGGCGCCGGAGGGACCCATAATCGTGACAAACTCGCCTTCCTGAATGTCGAGATTGATCTGGCGCAGAATATAGAGAGCACCTGCCTTGGTCTTGATGGCCTTCTCTATATTGCGCAGGCGTGTCATCGCGTTTATGCCAGTAATCCCCCATTGTCTGTTGCCACTGCCTCAACGCTCTCTTCCACGATACGGCCGTCGAATAAATGAATCGTGCGATCGGCATGACGAGCGAAACGCGGGTCGTGAGTGACCATGCAGATCGTTGCCCCTTCGCGATGCAGGTCGCGTAACAGTTGCATGACAGCGTCGCCATTTTTTGAATCGAGGTTTCCTGTTGGTTCGTCCGCCAACAAAATGGACGGCTTCCCGCCCAGGGCGCGGGCAACCGCAACGCGCTGCTGCTGACCGCCCGAGAGTTGGGAAGGGTAATGCTTCATGCGATGAGACATCCCAACCTTGTCCAGCGCAGCCTGAACGGCCTCTTTGCGCTCATCGGCACCCATCCCTCGATAGGTGAGTGGAAGTTCGACATTCTCGAAAACGGTGAGATCTCCGATGAGATTGAAACTCTGAAAAACGAACCCGATTTCTCGGTTCCGTATGCGCGCGCGCTCCGTGAGACCGAGATTCGCTACAGCCTGCCCGTTCAACGTGTAGCTGCCTTCTGTCGGCGAATCGAGCAGACCGAGAATCGCAAGCAAAGTCGATTTGCCGCAACCAGAAGGGCCCGCGATGGAAACATACTCCCCTTTCTGAATGTCGAGATGAATTCCTGAGAGCGCGTGTGTCTCAACCTCATCGGTCAAAAACACCTTTTTTATATCTTCGAGCCGAATCAATGAATCAATTTTGGTCATAACAGTTCTGAGCCTCAGTAAAGTTTCACCCGTTCGTGGTTGTCCCATGCTGACATGTCCGAAAGAACCACCTGGTCGCCCGATTGCAGCCCTTCCACGACTTCGATCGTGCTCACCGAACTGCGGCCAAGTTTCACCGCTACGCGAACGGCTTCCTTCCCACCATTGATTACCTTGAAGACGCTCACGGTGCTCTCGGGCTGTCCCTGCACGGGACGGCCGACGTAAAGCACGTCATCAAGCCTTTCCAGTTCGACTGTGCCATCAACGCTCAGGTCCGGTCGCGCTCCTCTCGGCAACGGTCCTTCAAGCTTCACATCCACTGTGACGGTGCCATTGAACACGGAGGGATCGACGCGCACGACTCGGCCAGGGATGATTCCATTGCGTGTATCGATGGCTGCGAGTTGCCCAATCAGCACGTCCTTGGCCTGCGTTTCTGCAATCTTAATCTCTGCTTTGAGTTTGGTGGGCTGAACAATTTTCGCTAGCGTTGCGCTGGGCGTGACGCGCTGCCCGACCTGCAAGGTGAGAGTATCCCCAATCTGTTGAAGCACGCCTTCGATACCTGCCCGAACCTGCAGAGCGGCGACCTGCCGCTGCTTCAGGTCAAGCAACGCTCGCACTTTCTGCAGTTCTGCCTCTTGCACCGCAACCTGCGCTTTGGCGGACTCCTCGCTGATCTTCAGCCGCTCTTCTTCGATTTGGAGGCGAGCGGCGAGGTCATCGGCTTTGGCTCGCGTCCGTTTTGCATTTAAATCGGCCACGAGCCCTTCTTTGGACAAGACGGCGTCGGCTTCGGCTTCCAATCTGGCTTGTTCATGTTCCGATTTGAGAGTTGCAGTTGCCGCTTTCTGCGTGAGACGCTCGCTTACCAACTGGACTTTAAGCTTCGTCAATTGTGCCTCCGCAGCTTTCAACTGCCACTCTGCATCAAAGGCCGCTTGCTTCAGCTCGGAATTACTAAGTTCAAGCAGAATCGTGTCCGGCTTGACCTCCGCTCCCGGCAAAACAAGGATTCGTTCTATGCGTCCATCCGTATCGGCCTGAACAAACTGAATTTGTTCCGGAACCAGGGTGCCGTTGCCCCGGACCTGACGAAGCATCTGGCCCCGTTTGACGGTATCCATCCAGATCGAGCTCTTTTCCACCGTCGGCGCTGCCGGCTTGAGTTGGGCTAATCCAACAGTGACGGCGGCGATAACCACTACACCTCCCAAGCCGAGCAGCAGTCGTTTTCGCAGTCGTTTGCGGGCCTGATCGGGTCGTGCAATGTCCATACTCAGAGTTGTTGAGTTA
>Ga0137340_1000254_pt1 | contig 12754 bp, 40 predicted proteins | sample EasRivERMLT400_2_FD_102295 | JGI IMG/M metagenome (GOLD analysis project Ga0137340, IMG submission 102295) | Soil microbial communities from meander-bound floodplain in the East River, Colorado, USA - East River MetaG ERMLT400_2 | ecosystem: Environmental > Terrestrial > Soil > Floodplain ...
AGACTCCGCAATCCCTCCAGATCCCACCTCAGATAGACTATTCAACACAGCCTACACTATGGGCTTTAACGAGGGCCTCAAACGAGTCATGGGACTACTCTCTTATTCTAAGAGCGTAGACCCCGAAAACAAAGAAGTACTAGCAACATATGACATTGTTTCTTTTATAATTGTAAGGCTGTTTTTGATACAGTACGAAATAACGTTGTTAGAGCAGGCATCTACGGAGATAACACATTGACAGACAAAGAATTGACAAAGCATAAACGCACCGTAGAGCGGCTTCTTGCTAAATGGCTTCCGTTATTAGGACTAGATAGATGTACTTTGACTATAGAGTTCTCTGACGTTCCCAAAGAGTCAGATGATGGCCTAGCTATCATTGCTGAAACTTCTGCAAGTTGGCAGTACAACGCAGGATATGTTGTGTTTTATCTGGCCAACTTTAATCAAGTCAAGCCAGGTCGTATTGAAATGGCTGTTATTCATGAGTTGATACATATTATGGTAAATGAGATGCGAAATTTTAATGCTTCTGATGGCGTAGAGCATGAAGAGCGTGTTGTTTGCGGTCTAACTGATGCTATTATGAGGGTTGCTGATGCACACAAAGGATAAGTCAGTATTTATACTACCTTCCGGCGTTAGGGTCGTAGGCTTCGACTCTTTAGAGATAATGGCAGGCATACTGAATTTAACTGTTATGGAATTTGCTCAAGGTTATGGTAGTGCTGTGGAAAAGCTAACAGTGTCACGGCTTTCATCTAAGAAGAACCTAGACGGTAAACTAGAAGAATGAGTCTTCCCAAGTTCCTAGAGTTTGATAGTATACAGTTGTTATACAAAGACCCACACCTAAAGAAAGTATTAATACGAATTAAAGATATTGTTGCGATTACTGATGAGGGTACTTGGTCCTACGACTCTGCAATGTATAAAGTTTGCCATCTTTTGCTTAGAACTAGTGGTTTGAACGTTGTAGCATGCTATAGTGACTTAAAACGTAAGCTGTATGACTAAAGAATTATTGTTTTCTGTAACAATAAAAGACTGTGACATACAGACGTTCACGTGCGGCGGCAAGGGTGGGTCTGGCAAGGACACGTCTAACAATGGAGTGCGGCTGGTACACCGTGATTCAGGAGCCAGAGGGGAAGCTAGAGATTCTAGAAACCAGCTGCAAAACAAACGTGCTGCCTTTCGGCGTCTGGTCGAGTCCGCACAGTTTAAGTCATGGCACCGTACAGAGACAGCACGTAGACTAGGTCAGTTACGAGACATAGACAAGAACGTTGATAAGGCGATGTTGCCACAGAACCTGAAGGTGGAGATCAATACTGAGGGAGGATGGGTCCGTGAAGGTAAAAACGCTACTGAACAAACCCGAAAAGTGGATTAAAGGATACTTTAGCAACGGTGGTCGTTACTGTTTGGTTGGTGCTTTAATGGAATGTTACGGTACACCGCGTCAGGTAGAGTTTAAAGAGGCGGCAACAAAGGTACGCACAGCTATAAATGAGTTATCTAAGTTGAGAAAAGTAAAGCTTGCTAAGAAGCCAAACATTATACGCTTTAACGACAATCCTAAAACAACGTTTAAAGATATACGTGCGGTTTTGAAGCTAGCAAATGTTTAGTCTAAGCTATACACAACCAGCAAAGTTAGCGGGTAAGATCCACATGGTTCACCCTATAACTTCTTTGGGTACACACATAGACGTTAACGGAAATGCGTGGGACGTTAGAATGGCTAGGTATACAGAAGGACGTAATTTTGTTGCGGCAGTGCCTACAGACGAGCTGCATCCATGCTTCCATGACACGTCTGGCGCTAATTTTGGATTAGTTGAGCAAACATGGGAACCTTATGAGGTGATATATGAAAGTAACTCCTGAAGTTGTTAGAATGTTTGAAGATGATCAACAAGGTTACGGAACTAAGCTAGCTATTAGCAACTTGTTATGGCAAGTAGCTTCCGCTGTGTACCGTGATATAGACATCACTGCAATCAAAACTACATATGCTAAAACAACTAGAGTATCAAAAAAGAATAAACGACCTGTGGTTGCTAAACAAAGACCCCGTCGTGGGCAAACTAATATACTTAATTGATGATTTAGTCAAAGACTTTTGTAGGACTACTTATTGCGAAAAATGCGGTGACATGTACGCAGTGAACGCTTGTAGGTGTGATAATGACTCTCGTAAAAGTTATTAGCGGCGGTCAAAACGGTGTGGATCAGGCGGGGCTGCACGCGGCAGCTGCGGTCGGTATCCCTACAGGCGGTTACGCTCCACATGGTTACAGAACACTCGATGGCCCTAATCTGTTGTTAAAGACCCTATACGGGCTAGAAGAGACTGTCGAAACTGGGTATCCGGCCCGCACTCGCTTAAATGTGCTAAGTGCTGATGGTACGCTGCAGATTGCAAAAGACTTCAATTCTGCTGGTGAGTGTTTGACGACCAAGCTTGTGTTAAAAAATAACAAACATAGACTGGCGCTGCATCCGGCACTTAACCCAGACCCGCAATTAGTTATTAATTGGCTGCGAGACAAAGACATTACTGTGTTGAACGTTGCTGGTAACTCGTTAAAAACGTGGCCAGACGCTTTTGATTGGACATATCCATTTTTAGTAGAGGTTTTTAGGAGGGTAAATGTTGAGTGACATCGTACAACCAGAGGCTTTGCTAGACAAGTTGTTAGATAAGTTTCCAGAGTCTCTGATCCTAGGCCAAGGAACTTACATACCTACTGAAGAGGAAGCAGCAGCCACCCATTACTACAGACGTGCGGTGCGCTGGTTAGCTGGTGAAGATCCACGCGGAGCTTTTGATTTGGTTCCTGAAGAGTATGACGAGTTGATGAACAGATTTGGCGGTCCTTCTAAAAATGATGAGAGGTTTGGATAATGGCTAAGTTGAACCCACATAAAAACAGAACTACATTCAAAGACAAAACATTCTATATGGTTGAAAGTCATACTGGCTGTGTGTTTTATTTTAGTTACTCGCCTACTATAGGCGACTTATCTAAATTAGACCCAGACTACGATCCATCTGGTGATGATGATCTTTTCTCCATCAGTGAACTAATCTTTGAGAGGTAACAATGAACAGACGACGATTTGTCACTGTAAGTTTTGCGGGTTTGGTGGGGCTTTCGCTAAATAGTGTCTTTTCAGCAAATACTGAAGCCCGCGCTTCTAATGAAACTAAGATTAAATTCATTCCAGAATGGGCCACCATTATGGTAAATTACTCTAGTAACGTGCCTATTCCACTAAGTAAGCTAAGTAATGGCTGGCCTCCATCATGGCAGTATTTGGGACAAACAACCACAACAACAAAATTGGAGTTTAGTAGCAAAGCAGACGAACCAATCATAACAGATCTTTTTATTGAAAAGCTGGACGTTAAGCTTACAGGAATTCCTGTAGTCACAGAAAAAGTTAAAAGCTTGTTGTTAGTTATCAATAACAAACTTGATGATAAAGAAATGCATCTTTTAAGTAGAAATGTAAAGCTTGTTAAGACTGGCTTAGTTAAAGAAGAAAAAGATTTTATTGAGTATGGATCGCATTACATTGCTACGTTTAACCCAGTTATAGGAGACGCTAAATCCCCGTTCTATTTTCATAGTACATTTTTCTCATGACGCTCACTGATTTGATCAAAGACAGGACAGCGCACTTCGTTTACTACAGAGACGGGCAGTTCATTTACGAAATAAGGGAACAGAACATTATTGCCCACGACATGGAGTCAGGCATTAAAACAACCTACTATACTGGACTAAAGTTTCCTGTGCCGCTGAACGATATCGGCACTGCAATGCTTAAGGTTGAGGACAAAGCTATTTATTTTATGCGGTGGATTCGCCGCCACCTAGAAGCAATAAATGACGATGAACAAGCAATGTTGTTCAATGAACTAAGTGAGGAGGCTAAAGAATGTGGTGTTGGGTTGGAGAAGTAGCAGGTTCTGACGATAAAGATAAGCTAGTGGACCACGAAGGCAGGGATGTTTTGGTTCCTATAGGGTCGTGGGACTGCTCGCCAAATCATCCATATAGTCATGGTATACGTGTTAGCAAAGAGAACAAAAAGATTATAGCGGCGGCACCTGAATTGTTACACCACCTCAAGTCTGTGGTTTCTACGTACCACAGAGGTGATTTAACACCGCTGGCTAGAGCCGCTGAATTTTTGTCGGAGTTTGATCAGTGAGTATCGAAGAAAAACTAAACACAATCGACGATAATCTTAGAGAGTTAAAGTCAGACTTTGAAGCTCATACAGACGTACTTAAAGTTCTGCTTAAAATGGTTATTCTTAAACAGAAAATCCCTAAATATTCAACTAAGACTGTTGATTATTATCTAAACCAGTATAGTGAGGAATTCACTGACTGGTGTCGTGAACAGGGGCTTTTAACATGAAGCACTGTTTATGGTGTGGTCAGTCGTATGATGCTTCCCAAGATGCTTACGAACTTCGAGAGGCTATACGCACCCACAGGGATGAACGAGGCGATGACCGCTGTTGGGAAGACGATGAGCGGTTATATAAAGCCTTACCGGAAGGGTATGCTCCCCCAGAAAGAGATACCTCTGTTGAACTAGAAAACTGTAAGAGATATATAAGTTGTAGAAGAAACCCCAACACTGAATACATATCTCCACAGAGGGAGATAGAGAAACTGCAAGAAGAGATTAAATATCTTAAGGAGAGAATAGATGGTCTACTTGATAATATTTAGTCCTTTAATTTTGTGGGTTTTGATAGTCGCGTTTTACAGCGTACGCCGTTCCACACAGGTAGTAGAACGTGAGAATGCCAAAAATGACTGGATGTTGCAACCAGTGTTGACACACGTACAGTATGAGAAATACATGCCTGTCCAATTACACGCCAGTGTCATAGTCACTGACACGACAATGTTACAATTTAAGGGTTATGTGGAAGAACATATGCGTCATGCTGTAGAAGACGTTGTGCACAAGGTGTTGGAGGGTGCCCGCAAGTACGTACGCATAGAGACTAACAAAGACTTTGGTTATGGAACTGAGCTACGCGCTTCACTGGATGTTTACGAGAGGAAAGCATAATGACTGATGCATTTATGATGTGGGTAGCAACTCACGCAGCTAGTGAAGACTACGGAGCTATACATCAAGATGACCCAGAAGACCAGGCGGCTTTTTGGATCTCCAAGTTTGTTGATGAAATCAACGACCGTGAGAATGACTGCTGCGATTTTGACAATGACGATATCGAAGACGGTCTAAAATTTAACGATGTAGTGACGGAGTTTTTCGATGACTAACGAAGAGCGTGGTAAACTACATGAGTTAATACAGGCTTTTGAAGAGACTGCAGATAACTGCAGGCAGTGTGCCCAAACTGACGACGACTTATGTCCTCGTTGTTGGGTTTTGTTCGAAACCGCAAAAGACTTTGAAGAAGTGCACTGTAAGTTTAAGCTCAACGATAGTCAGATCGAAATAGGGTTCAAACAAGCAACTGGTAAACAGTTAGACGAGGATGAACTGCTAACTTTTAAGGATTTAATGCTACAGTTTGAATGCGAAGATGCCGACTCTGTTGTTGAGGCTATACAAAAGGTCGTGATGTCTTTAAGAATGCGGGACATTGGTGAATGGGAATGAAACACATAACTGTTTACCAAGAACCTCACATGTATGCGGGTTGGCCTGCTAACCACGGTGCGTGGCAGTGGGGTGATGAGTTCTTGTGCGGGTTCATGCGTGGTCCTTACGAGCGCGGTGGAATGCACGCTATAGGGCATCCGTACGAGAAAGTCCAAGCCCGTTCACTAGACGGTGGTGAGACATGGACAGTCGAGATCCCAAACGTTGATTTTTCAGCGTCTGCAGTGTTCCAACCAGCTCCCCTGTTTAATACTGATGCCATTATACGTGCTTGTGGGGTATACGACACTGGTGGAGAAGACTGCGATCCTGCCGGAGGGTTTTACCTGTCGCCGAATAAAGGGCATGGCTGGTTTGGTCCTTATATGTTTACCGGTCTTGAGGATTTTTTTCAAGATAATATTGTAAACACGTCAAGAACTGCTGTGTTTGGGTTCCATGTGTTTGTGTCGGTAGCTGATCGCTTGTACTGGGGTAGTGACCAAACGTGGTGCTGTTACCATGACGGTGAGACGTTTACCCCGTTGTCAAAGATAGTTGATGACAGTTTCCGAGCGGTGATGCCAGCGGTGACGGTCATTGGCGGCACCATGTACTGTGCCTTACGGCGTAAAGACAGAGGTGGTCATTGCTGGATTGACCTGTTTTCTTCCAAAGACTTCGGGCATTCTTGGAACTATTGCTCACGTGTAGCAGAAACTGGGGGTAACAACGGCAACCCACCGGCATTGATTGCTGTAGGTGACGGTTTGGTGTGCTGTTATGCAAACCGTTCCACACATACTATTAACGCTTCGGTGTCTTACGACAAAGGGCTTACGTGGGAAGCAACAGAGTTGCGTCGAGGCGAGGAAGCTGACATAGGTTACCCCCGCTTGTTTATGCGTAAAGACTTTAAGTTGGTCTGTGTATATTACTGGTCAGACGTAGGAGAACCACAACACATAGAAGCGACAGTGTTTGACACTGAGGAGTTAATGTGAACGAACTACAAGCGGCGATTAACCACTTACAGAAATCTGAGAGGCTTCCTTCTAGCTCAGATAAAACGTTTGAGTACACCGCAAGCCAAGCATACTCTCTGGCCGCAGTAGCAAAAACACTAGAAGACTTAGTTGATGCAGTTAAACTACTCACACAAACGGTGCGTAATAAATGAACGCCAAATGTCCTGCGGGTCACGAAGTTTGGTGGGGTGCGAAGTACTGCGGTACTTGCGGCGTTCCTACCGTTCAAGAAGGTAAGTACTGCCCTTACTGTGGTAAGGAAGTTACCCATAAAGCCGATTCATTCTGCACAATTTGTGGTGGCGATATGACATTGGAAGTGACTGTAGTCAACCCTAGAGAAAGGAAAAAGCCATGGTGGCACTGGAAAAACTGGTAGAATCAGACAAAGGTAGATACGTTTGGTACTATGATCAAGGAGCCAACAAAGGACAACTAGGCAGAGTTAAGTCATGGAATGACACTGTTATGTTCGTGGTTTATAACTGTGGTAATCAATGGAATGATTTTGAAAATTATACTGCTGCGGCGACCAACCCCGCACACCTAACTTGGAGTAACAAATGAGTAACGAACTTATACGCAGTTTCCTTGAGCCTTTGACTGTTAATGACGTAATATTTAAAGAGTCTATTTATATCCGAGCACACCCGCTGTTTAACAGAGCAATTATTTCTGGGTGCTCCTTTTCTGAGCCAGATGACCACACCTGCCTGACAGTGCTTGGATTTGATGACTCTAATAGAGTGCTTTTCAAGAACAGGGCTAATAGCGGTGTTACAATTAAAAACTGCTACTTACGGGGCAACAATGAGTGAGCAAACAACTATAGCTGACATTATTATAATTGTTTGTGATATACTAGCTATTATATTTATTATTGTAAACATGTAATGTACACCCAGTTAAATACACTCCCTATACCGCTACCATATCACGAGTTCTTAAATGTAGGTGTTATAGAAATGCCTGCGTTGGGAGTCACATCTTTGTGGGAGCGGCCACTTAAAAACTTTCTGGCCCACAAACCAGACAAATATAAAGAACACATTGACAAGGCATTTAAAGGTCAGTGTCTTAACGTTGTAAAGTTCTATGTAGGGTCGTTGTATGATTGCCTTGTAAGCTGTGCCATGACAGCGACTTTCAAGGGCACCGGACACCTCTCTCATGTGTTCACACATAGCGACCACAGAGGTAAAGGTATAGCGTCTCAGGTGCTTAGTTTCTTACTGGAAGATTTCCGCAAATCCGGCGGAAAAGGCTTGATTTTAGGCACGGAATATGGTAGTGTAGCGTATAGGTTATACACCCGCTTTGGGTTTGTAGACTGCCCCACAAAGCCGGGTGTTATGTACCGCCTGTGGGAAGACTTTGACTGGATCACTGAAGACGAGGCATTACAATGACTAGGTGTAGCATATGTGGTAATGGTGGTGACATTACCTACATAACTCATATGCCAAAACCTGGTTACGAGGATGCGCTGCAATTCAGCATTAAGGAGCCGATTTGTTGGCTTTGCTGGAGATGGCTTTTATCTGTAGGAGAATTCAATGAAAAGCAATACTAAAACAAAGAAAGTCATTAAACCTTCTGAAGTGACTCAGAAGTTTATTTACTGTAGCCGCTGCAGTAGAGTTAATACTATACCAACAGCACTATGTAAAACTTGCAGTGCTAATGCGGGTTTACTTGGCTTCTATAAAAGAGCAGCCTTGCGCCTAGAAAGAGAAAACCTGCGGTTGCAGGCTGAGCTGGATTATTTGTTGGAAGACAGCGGGGAATTTTATGACTACGAAGGTTGGGGTTAGGTAATGTGTTACGGTATTGATGTAGCACTAGATTTATGGGGTCATGCCGCCGAAGCAGAGCGACAGGCAAAGCAAGAGCGAGATGCTAAAAGAGCAAGGTGTAAATGTTTATGGCATGAGGCTGGCATCTATCGCTGGAAGACTTCTTGGGGCTGTCCAGAGCATGCTCCTGAAGTATCTCACGTTGCTATAAGGGAGTGTGCTATGTGTCACAAGGAGTTTGTTAGGTGGGGTGGTTACGACTGCCTTATATGTTACCCGTGCTACAACAGTCACTTCAATTGTAAGGTATAACAATGAGCACTCACTTTATACAAGTACAACTCCAAGACGTTTGTAGATGCGGCCATGCCAAGTCAGAGCATGTCGGTGACAGACAGTGTACTCACTACGATACGCTGTCAACTAACGGTGTTATTATGATTGGTGAGATGTTAATGCCGACATCAAGCATAGCGCATATGCACTGTGACTGTAAGGAGTACTCTGAATGAAGTGGTTATTGTTAGTGTGTTTATTTTTAGAAGGTTGTGGTCGTCCAGCATCTATACCAAAAGATACATGTATATGCGGCCATACCCAACCGTGGCACACAGATTACAGAGATAGGTGCACATACATAAAAGAGACAGTTATACTTGTTGATCCTGTTTTTCTAGTCGAGACTGTTCCTTGTAAGTGCCTTAAATTTGAAAGGAAATACCAATGAAAGAAAGAATTCAAACTCTATTAAAAAAGATAGACACTGTCAACCCTGACTTGTTTAGCCAACCAGAAGAAAAGATATTATGGCAAACTATGAAAGAGATGACTGGAACCTTCGGTGACGCTGACGGGTTGCTGGATAAATCACTGACTGTATTCTTTGATAGGGTGTTGGTGTTAGATCCCGACCCCGCAATACGTCAAAATAGAATTAACTTATTGCGTTACTACCTTAAGTGGGATTCAAGTGACTTATGCTAAAAAACTTTTTTGCGTGGGTGTGTTGTTGTTTAGTCTTGTCTTTAGCTGCATGGGTTGTTTTAGCATTCCCGCCATTTGTGTTTACATACTGGCAGTGGTTTAAAATAGTAGCAATTTTTAGTTGGGTAGTTGGTGTGGCGGTAAAGTACAATGAATAGCAACTACACTCAAGAAGAAGTGGATGCTTGGTGGGCCGCTATCCACAAAGCGGCGGCAAAGGCACCAACAATGAGAGACAATGAAGGTCGGCGTTGCACTCACTGTAAGAATGGTGTTTATAGAGAGCGGTCCATCCATGACGACATTGATGGAACCCGCACATGTACTTATTGTTACCACTCCGTACCACACCAAGAAATAGTGAGGTAACGATGAAATTCTTTAAATCGACGGTATTCTACCACTGGTTCTGTAAGCAGTTTTTTAGAGAGAAGACACTTCCTGAAAAGATATATGCTAGGTTTCGTGGCAAAGACTCAGGTATTGTGGATTTTCATGATAGTGAAGACTTTGAGAAACTTGATCTAGGTCACGGTGATGTGATAGGTGTGTACCACCTTCAGAATTCCAAAACCGCACATATAGTTATTAAATAACATGGAAGAGACACTAACGCTAGAACAACTTAAAGCAACTGTTGCGCGTCTTAACAAAAGGTGTCAACGAGCAGAGAGTCTTGCTGCAAAATGGAAACGACGTTATGTATCTATTCAACGTCCTGCAGAACAGGCTTTAGAACGGGCACACGCACATGCACAAATGATGTACAACCTACACTATTTAGTCCGCACTGGCGCTAAAAAATGCTGGTGGTGCGGATCTTGGAGGTAACAATGTTACAAAATAGTAAAGAACCCACAGACCAAGAAATCGTTGCCATTCAAAGACTTATCGATGAATTTACGCTGGCGGTTTTTCAAAGACTTAACAAGACACTAAATGCCCGTAACCTTATGCTTTCTGTGACAAGTCTAAGAAAAGTCGATGCAAGTTCTTAGAACGTTACTGTACCCCAACATACCGGCTGTGCTTTTATGGTGGCTGTTTGAGTTTTTTCCTATAGCGGGAATGCCGCATGTAAACATATGGCAGTGGTACGGGATTTGTTTTGTCCTACAAATGTGTGCTGGGCTTGCTAGCTCGGTGGAGTTGATAAGTGTAAAAGAAGATCTGACAGAAGCCCGCACAGATTTTGAGCACATTCACAGAAAACTCAATGCGTTAATAGACAGGTAATAAAGATGGACTTAGCGATACAATACATTACTTTAATACTGATCTTACCTTACATAATCGGAGTTATAGCAATAGCCATACTTGTTTGGGCACTTAAGGACCAATGACAAATAAACTGTTCATAGACGACGTTCGCAAACCGCCAGATACTTCGTGGCATGTATCCCGCACCAACACAGAAGCTATCGCCGCACTGCGAGCGCCTGTGGGATGGACTGTAATAAGTATAGACCACGACATCGTAGCCCCTGGCGCACAAGACGGTGCTATTATAGAGACATTCATGCCGGTGATTTGGTATTTACAGGTCTGTGAGGCCGATTACAGCGACGTTGTCGTTATATGTCATAGTTTTAACGATGTAGCGCGGCCTGTCATGGTTCGCAAGCTCGCCGCATTCAAGACTGTAATAGACGCAAGAATAGGTTCCAAACCATATTACGCGGCTTTGAGGGAGTGGTGTCCGATGACTCTCACTGACAAACAATGAACATAGAAACGCCTCCAGAACTAGCTGAACATATCGCTGACTTACTTAGACGTTACGGAGACTGTCCTTGTGGCTGTGATATAACCGCCACTAAAGTTGAACATCACGAGCTTCATCACTCAGACCACGCACCCTGCGGTTGTCGTATTTGTTTTACTACCGACTTGACACGCCGTATTAGAGAGTCTGTAGAAAATGAGCATATGATAGGACTGCATGGAGAATTCCTAGAGTTCTTAAGGAAAAGACAATGACGTGCATTTGCGGCCATGGCGTAGAAAGCCACCACACAAAGCCTTTTCATTGTTTTAACAAGGACGAAGACAGCGACTTTTGGTGCTCCTGTAAGTATTACGTTCCACAAGAGCTATCGGATTACTGGCGCATAGCTGTAAAGCGGGATACTTACCATGGCTGTCTGAGATTTTACAAAGAACAAGTAGACGCGGGTCGCATGACCGCCGCACAATTTGAAGAAATACGTAGACTAAACGAAGACACTGACCCTGAATTACGATGAAATACATTGCTGCCAACGACAAGGTTTACTTTATAGACATCGACACAGATGGCCAAACCCGCTTGTGCCATGTTATGCGTGTTATCTGTAAATTAAATGTGCGGGCACCGTTTATTAACTTCGTAGATATTGATATAACTGATGACCACGTAAAAGAACTAGAAGCTATCCCAAACCCACAATCCATACTTTTATGAACACACGATACTTCAAAGCAAAAACACTGGACGGTCGCCAAGGCTACGTAAGTAAAATGACTTGGGCCACCGACACCCAAACTAATGGAACCCGCACAGACCCTTACCTTTACACATTAGAGGTTGCGTTTGATGGCGGCAATGTAGAAGAACTCAGAGCATACCAAGTCTTAATAGAAGCGCAGGCCTATGACTTTACATCGTAATACAATGACTTTACCTTGACAAACAATGACTCTCAAAGACTACCTAGAAGAGTATTCCAGCGACCACAAAACTACAAAAACAGCCCTACAATTGTGGGCCACTCTGCATGATTTGTGGCCCTCACTGCGGGAACCAGACGCCTGTTTTGGACCAGACGGTAATGCCATGCTGGCTTGGGACGACACCTGCCACCACCTAGAGCTTGAAGTAAAAGGTAACGAAGCAGAGATGTTTTACCTTGACAGACAAACCGGCTATACTGTAAACTTTGACAATGGTAAACGTATAGACTTCTTCCAAATCATGACTGTGTTAGGAAATACGTTTAGACGCTGACTTGACAGTTGGCAATTACCTACCTTTACACAAACCTACATAACTGTTTTCTAAAAATTGGCGGGCTAGCACCTCCGCTAAGTTGTTGATAACACTCGCCGCATCACCCTCTTGCTACAGTAACAATCATTGAGCATTCACTGACTGTTACTGTAATTACCTTGACAAACGTAATAACCCACCTTCCTTTAAAATTTCCAATCATATCAATAGCTTACAAGTAACAGTGTTCCACGTGGAACAATGACTTATCAGTGTTAAAACACTGCTAAATCATTGATATGACACTGTTTACCTTGACAA
>Ga0137340_1000256_pt1 | contig 12709 bp, 9 predicted proteins | sample EasRivERMLT400_2_FD_102295 | JGI IMG/M metagenome (GOLD analysis project Ga0137340, IMG submission 102295) | Soil microbial communities from meander-bound floodplain in the East River, Colorado, USA - East River MetaG ERMLT400_2 | ecosystem: Environmental > Terrestrial > Soil > Floodplain ...
AAAGGCCGAGGCCGCCACCGCCGACAGTCCGCTCCCGGACCTCGATCGTCCTGTGGGCGTACCCGCCACTTACGCCGACCACGCGCGATTGATGTTTGACTTGCAGGTGCTCGCGTTGCAGGGCGATGTCACCCGCGTCATGACCTTCCAGCTTGCGCGCGAAACGAGCAATCGCACTTACCCGGAGATTGGCGTGCCCGATCCGCACCACCCGCTTTCGCATCACGGCAACGACCCGGAAAAAATCGCGCGCATGGCGAAGATTAATCAGTTCCACGTCTCGCTCTTCGCGGAATACCTCGGGAAATTGAAAGCGACGGCGGAAGGAAACGGCACCTTGCTCGACCACTCGCTCATTCTTTACGGCAGCGGCATCGGCAATCCCAACATCCACGACCATACGAACCTGCCGATCCTCGTCGCGGGCGGCACCGCGTTCGGCATGAAAGGCAACCGCCACATCAAGTACGCGAAGCCAATTCCGCTGGCCAACCTCCACCTGACCCTGCTCGACAAAGTCGGCGTCCGCCTCGACTCCTTCGCCGACAGCAATGGCAAGGTCGATGAGTTGTTCGAGCCATTGAGCGTGTAGGGTAATTCTACGGTGGGCACTCTTGCGTGAAATCGTTCCAACTAGAAAACGAGGCGGCACCGACAACTGGCGGACGTTGCTTGGGCGCGATCGTGCTCTGGGCTGTGTTGGGAGCAGCGGTCGGGTCCATACTCTACTATCCGTTAGCCATCTCCATGGCTGGCAGCACGAAGGCGATGATTGGCACTTTCGAGGATTGGACATGGCCTGCATTCGTGCCGCTGTCTGCGATGGCGTGCGGTGCGATTCCGTTCGCTGCGATTCTCCGCTCACGCCACAAGCGAGTCGACGATTGGTCTCGATTGTTGCTGCAGCCCGTTATTGTGGCTGTAGTTGCTTTGTTTGTGTCCAGCGTACTCGCCATGGTCGTCTTCGGCGTCGTCCGAAGTTCGTGGCAATATACGCACGACGGAGTTGCTGATTGGTTTATGCTCTCGATTCCCGCCACCACAGCATTGGTTGTCGTAGTATCAGGAGTATTGAGGAAACTACGACCGCGCCACAGCATGAATATTAATGAGTCCATGAACGCGGCGCAATCATCTGCCCTGAAAAAGCCGCGGCCCTCCTCGCGCGCGATTGTCTGCTCATTGGCAATCCTCGCGTCTGCGCTTGCTCAACGATCATTTGCTGCCGGTTCACCCCTCGCCGACGCCTCCGAAAAACAGGATCGCGCCACCATCCGCACGCTTCTCAAACAACAGGTCGACGTAAACGCGGCGCAGCCCGACGGCATGACCGCACTGCATTGGGCCGCTTACCTCGACGATTTCGAAACGGCCAAAGCTCTCGCCGACGCGAAGGCGGACGTGAAGGCGACGAATCGTTATGGCGTGACGCCGCTCACTCTCGCCTGCCAGAACGGCAGCACTGCGGTGGTCGAACTTCTCCTCGAACGCGGTGCAGACCCCAACACCACGTTGCTCGGCGGCGAAACGGTGCTGATGACTGCGGCGCGCACCGGCAAACCGGGTCCTGTCAGCGCTCTGCTCAAGCGGGGCGCGGACGTGAACGCAAAGGAACGCCGTGGACAGACCGCGCTCATGTGGGCGGCCGCGGATGGTCACGCTGACGTCGTGGAGTTGCTGCTCAAGGCAGACGCCGATTTTCGCACGCCGCTCGCCGGTTCAGGATTCACTCCCTTGCTCTTTGCTGCGCGTGAGGGCCGGGCTGACGTTGTGCGCGCATTGTTGAAAGCGGGGGCGGACGTTAACGAGGCCATGGAACCCCAAAGGCCACCGCGCAAAGGTCCGCGGAAGGGGACGAGCGCGCTGCTCCTGGCGGCCGAGAGCGGCCATTTCGAGCTCGCCGTCGATCTTCTCAAAGCCGGGGCCGATCCAAATGATCAGCGCTCAGGATTCACGCCTCTTCACGCGATGACCTGGGTTCGCAAACCGCAGCGCGGCGAAGACGAAGGTGATCCCGCGCCCCTGGGTTCCGGAAATCTCAACACCGTCCAGTTCATCAAGGAGTTGGTGAAGTGCGGCGCGGACGTGAATAGACAGCTGACGAGCGGCAAGGGCGGCCATGGCAAATTCAATACGAAAGGCGCGACGCCATTTCTGATGGCGTCGGCAACGGCGGATGTCCCCTATATGCAATTGCTGCTCGAACTGGGGGCCGATCCATCGATCGCCAACGTCGACAACTGCACGCCGCTCATGGTCGCGTGTGGAATCGGTGTCGGGAGCGCCGCCGCCAATGAAGTTGCCGGTGAAGAACCCGAGGTGCTCGAGGCAGCGCAATTACTCCTGAAACTCGGCGCGGACGTGAACGCCGTCGATGCCAACGGCGAAACCGCCATGCATGGGGCCGCCCTGAAAAATCTCCCCAAAATCGTGCAGTTCCTCGCGAACAAGGGAGCGAAAGTCGAAGTCTGGAACAAGAGAAATAAATTCGGCTCGACGCCGTTGATGTTCGCACAAGGTTATCGTCCCGGAAACTTCAAACCGTCCTTTGAAACGATTGATGCGGTTCAGCGCGTGATGCTGGCAGCAGGCGTCGCGCTGCCGACAAACACCGCGCCCACCGTTCTCAGAAACTCCGACTGGGAGCCACTAGTGCCGGTGAAAAAGAAGCCATGACCTGGTGTTTTTACGCCGCGCTCGTCGTTTCTGTTTTCCCTCTGCTCAGTTACGCCGAGGATTCACGCCCGATTCGGGACGTAGAATACGCTCGCATTGGCGAACACTCCCTAAAACTCGATATGCATTTGCCGTGCGGCAAGGTGCGGTCGCCGTTGATCGTTTGGGTGCACGGCGGCGCGTGGCGCTCCGGTTCAAAGAGCAACATGCCGCTCGGCAGAATAGTTGAGGGAGGATATACTGTTGCCAGTGTCGATTACAGGCTCTCGACGCAGGCAACATTCCCGGCGCAGATCCATGACCTGAAAGCTGCGATACGCTTTTTGCGCGGACACAGTCGTGAGTGGGGAATTCCGTCGAAGAAGATTGTCATTGCAGGAGACTCGGCGGGCGCACATCTGGCAACTCTCGTTGGTGTTTCCAATGGAAACAAAGAGCTGGAAGGAGAGATCGGCAACGACCGCTCGCAGAGTTCGGACGTACAGGGAATCATTAGTTTCTACGGCGCGGCAAACCTGACGACGATCCTCGCGCAATCCACTCCTCACGGATTGAAGGTTCGTGTTCCCGCGTTGGATTTGTTGCTGGGCGGGCAGCCCACGAACGTTGTCGAACTTGCGCGCCTTGCGAGTCCCGCCTTTCATGTTGATCGCGCTGATCCTCCCTTGCTCCTGTTTCATGGAGATCAGGATCCGCAAATGCCCATTAACCAATCGCACGAACTGCACGGCGCGTATCGGAGCGTGAAAGCCCCGGTTGAATTCGAAGTCGTCCACGGCGCTGGCCATGGCGGCGCGCAGTTCTATGACGTGGAACGCCTGGCAGTGGTGAAGAAGTTTTTGCGGCAGCGGTTCTAGATCAAACGAACGCGCGAGCTAGCGCTTTTGGTTTCTGTACCAAACCGTATTGCGGCTTTCTCGGCCGGCGAGGATTAAGTCGAGGCGGCGGTCCCCATCAAGATCGATCGTCTTCAAGTCATACGCTTGCTGCTTGTTATTAGCGTCGATGTCGTGAGCGGTGAAAGAGCCTTTGCCGTCATTTTGATACCACCGAACCACGAATTCGGTGAACGAAGCCGCAGCCGCATCGAGATCGCCGTCCTGATCGAAGTCGCCAACCGCGAGCGCGTGCGCGTCGCTGAGGCTCGCGTCGATCACATGTTTCTTCCAGTCCGGCGCTTGAAACCAATAGACACCTTTCCCGTGGCCGCAACTTGCCACGGCGTCAGGTTTCCCGTCCCCGTTCATATCGGCTGCCTTGATGTTCGTCGCGCCGTTCTCCTTCGCGATGGCGTGCCTGGTCCAGGATTGATTGGTGTTCCCGCCATTCTCCCACCAGGTAAACGTGTGACCACCCGAGTCGCCCAGCAGCACATCGCCGCGCCCATCGCCGTTGAGATCTGAAAAATCGAGGTAGTGCGGACGCCCATCGGCGTTTCCTTTCGTAATGATCCGCCGCTGAAACGATCCCCGCTTATCCGCGGGCGTCTCGAACCACGCCAGACTCTTTGGGAACAGCGGGCCCATGATGCTATCGCTGATCAGATCTTTCCGGCCGTCGCCGTTCACGTCTCCAGTCCAAATTCCGTGGATGCCGTTGAGTTCGCGATCGATCACGTGGAGAGGCCACTCGCTCCCGACCCGCCGCGTGTTCTCAATCCAGGCTACGCTGAAGTCCGATCCTTTCGGTTCCATCGCCAGTTTTCCCGCCTCGCGAGCCTGACGGTACGTGATCCACGGCACCTGGTAACGCGCAACCGCTATGTCCAGATCCTTGTCGCCATCCGCATCGAGCGCGACGCAGTAGAGCATCTTCGGCTCTTTGGTATCGACCAACACGTCGGTCTTCCATTGCGGCGCAGTCAGCGCAAATACTTTGATCTCGCCCATCGCGATCAAGTCGAGTTTCCCGTCGCCGTTTGCGTCCGCGGCTTCCACGCTCCAGATGGACTCCGGCAACGGGAACGCGTTGCGAATCCAGTTAATCTCCGCCGCGGCCACCGCCGCATCGCATGCGGCGAAGGACAGTGCCCAAACTGCAAGTTGCGTTCTAGTTTTCATTGTGTGCCGCTTTGGTTTCGAATCGATTTGATGTTAGCGACGGAAAAACGCCGGCTTGGAAATCGATTCTGTAAACCATCCCTTCGTAGCCGATCACGTAAATGTTTCCCTGTTCGTCGGTCCCAAACGACGCAATGGACTGCGGCGACATGCCAATCTCCCACACAGCCTTCAATTTGCGGTTCTCCTGCGTGAGGCCCCAGATGTGTTTCGAAGTGTAGTCGCCACAAATGTAGACCCCGTAGAAAGACGAATTCCTGTCCCCACGGTACACGTAGCCTCCCGTGACCGAGTTGCCATACTTGCGCCGATACGCAAAGATCGGCGCCACATAATTGGCATTCTCTTTCCGATAGCGATTCGAAAACGGTTCGAATCCCTCATAAACGTTCCAGCCGTGATTTTCACCGCGATGGACAACCGCCACTTCTTCAACTCGGTCCTGCCCCACATCGCCCACCCAAAGATCACCTGTCAGCGCATCGAACGTGAACCGCCACGGCTCGCGAAAACCAAGCGCCCAGATTTCGGGCCGCGCGTCGGCTCGGCCCACGAAAGGATTATCCGGCGGAATCGCATACGGCAGACCGTCCTCGCGCCTGTCCACATCAATGCGCAGGATTTTGGCGAGAAAGAGTTGCATGTCTTGCCCATGTCCATTGGGATCCTGCTGTGGCCCCGTGTCGCCCATCGCGAGGTAGAGATACCCGTCCGGCCCAAACTCGATGCAGCCGCCGCTATGGTCCTGGGTCACGCTCACGATCTTCAGCAATCGGCGCGACGCCTCACCCGAGTCACGTCGATGATCGGGTGTGGCGATCTTTTCCACGAGCACCGTGGTGATCTTGCCCTCTTCCATCACCTGGTGCTTCACGTAATACTTATGGTTCTCCCGGAACTTTGGGTGAAACGCCAGGCCGAGCAGCCCATTCGGCCCGCGCTCGTTAAACAACTCCGTAGAGAAATCGCCGAACAACGACTTTTGCTCGCGGTTCTTATCCAGCAGCCAGACTTTTCCGGTTTGGTGCACGGCCAGGAAGTTATTGCTGAGCCCCGGGATTTGCCCGAACCAGACAAGGCCCGAACGCACATCGCCGGGCTTGTGAACGAACGCGTGCGGAAACCGCAGTTCCTCGCCAAAAAACGGGCGCAAAACAACCGGCTTCTCAAGCTCCGAAATAACAGCGGGCAGCCCGCGATTGCTTGTGAGCGCGTTCTCCGGCTGCCTCAGTGACGTCAGGTATTCGATGAGATCGCTGAACTCCTCCACCGAGAGCCCGGCGTGCAACCCTTCCGGCATGAGGCTGATCGCGCTCGTTCGCTGCGTCTCGATATCTGCTGTTGCCACGCGTTGCCGTCTGCCGTCAGCGGCCATGAGTTCAACCCATGAATCTGTCGCCTGCTTCACCACTCCATCGTGCTGTTCGCCGGATTTCGTCTCGATTGTCGTGGTCGCATAACCAACTGCGATCGTGGCTGAAGGTTCGAGGATAGACTGGATCAGTTCGCGCCGTGGAAATTTATCCCCAATCGCAAACAGGTCTGGCCCCGCCAGCTTGCTCGATCCGTCCACGCTGTGACATTTAACACAGGCCGCTTTCTGTTCATCTCCAAAGATTTCCTTGCCACGCGCGACGCTTCCATCCCGGCGCATGGCGGCATCCTCGTATGCACGCCTGGGAGGGACGGCTGCTGTGCCGCGGGAGAATGGATAAATTGCGAACGCAATGGATAGGGCGACCCGCAACAAGCGAAACGACATGATCGTTATAGTAATGGCGGGCCGTTCTGTGTCACGCCTTCCCCCTCGCGAGCCGGGCACTCGCCTTTAGCCTTTTGTCTTCAACCTCCCTCTATATACTCCGCCCATGGCGCGCACACGCCGGCTCGTTTTAACTTCACTCCTGGTATTCGCTGTCTCGGCGTTCTCGCAAACGAAACCCGGGGAACTTCTCGTGGGCGTCGCTGCCACGGAACTGACTGCCGACGATTCGATGCCCATCGCCGGTGGCATTACTGCGGGAAAAGCCTCGGGGCAGGAGGGCCAGTTGCGTTGCGTCGCCACAGTAATTGAAAAGGAGGGCGTTCGGCTTGCCATTGTTGCCTGCGATGTCTTGATGATGACCCGCACAACGCTCGACCCCGTTGTCTCCGAGATTCACCAATCGACCGGCATTCCAACGTCGAACGTCCTCATCAATTGTACCCACACGCATCACGCCCCCAGCACCATGCGCATTCACGACTACGGTCTGGACGATCGTTTCACGCGCACGGTCCAGCGTGGCATTGTCGACGCCGTCCAACGCGCCGCGACAAATCTCACGCCGTGCCGATTTTTCTTTGCGCTCGGTGAAGAAAAAACCGTTGGCCAAAACAGCCGCGTGCTCCTGGACGACGGCCAGATTTTCTGGATTGGCCCGCGCACCAATTTCGTGCGGCCCACCGCGCCCTTCGATCCCGAACTGCCCGTGTTTGCGTTTCGCGATGCGCAGGACAAACTCCGCTCGCTCATCTTCAATCACAGCACGCATACCATTGGCGCGCGCCAGGGCGGCAAACGTTCTCCCAGCATTTACGGCCTGGCCGCCCAGGAACTCGAACCGGAATTCGGCGGCATCGTAACCTTCCTCGAAGGCGCGTCCGGCTCGACTCACAATCTCGAACTCAAAGCCGACGAATGCGTTATGCGTCTCAAGCAGGCCGTGCGCGACACTCTTGCCAAAGCGCAGCTGCGCGACCCAACTCCGCTCGCCGCGCTGAAACGCCCGTTCAAATATCGCGTTCGCCGTTTCAACGAACAGGCCGAGGAAGCTGCCGTCGAGCGCTATTGCCGCAAATACGCTCCCGCTGCTGCCGAAGTTTTCATGAAAGTCTTCCGCAACATGCGTCGCGAGTTGACGCCTTTGCAGGGCGAGGAACGCGAAACATGGTTGCAGGTCCTGCGCATTGGCGATGTCGCGCTCGTCGGTGTTCCTGCTGAGTACTTCACGCAACTCGGCCTCGACATCAAGAACCGATCGCCGTTTCGCCACACGTACGTCGCCGAACTCGCCAACGATTGGATCGGTTACCTGCCCAATCTCGAGGGGCACAAGCTCGGCGGCTACCAGGTCTGGACCGGCTTTCACAGCTACGCCGAGCCGGGCACAGGCGAACGCATCGCGGACGAAATCGTCGCCATGCTCAAAGAACTTGCGAAATGAACGCTGGATCTCTCATTAACACCCAACTTCAGTTGGGTGAAATCACGATCCCACAGAGAGGGCGGAACATCTCATTAACACCCCGCTTTAGCGGGGTGTATACGCGTGTCACGATCAGAACCGTTTCAACGGTTTTCCAGTCTCAAGGGAAATGAAGCCGCGCCTTGGCAGCTCCATCGCGTTGCTGTCCACAGCGGTCTTCATCCACGCCGCCGCATTGTCCCCGGACGACGAGCGCGCGTCGTTCCGCCTCGCCGATCCCGCGCTCACCGTTGAGTTGGTTGCCGCCGAACCGAACGTCATCAGTCCTGTCGCCGTCACGTGGGACGCCCGCGGCCGCATGTTTGTCGCGGAGATGATCGATTACCCGGTCGGCCCCGCCGCCGGACAAATTCGCATGCTCGAAGATCGCGATCGCGATGGGCGTTATGAAACTGCGGTCGTCTTCGCGGATCGGCTGCCATTTCCCAACAGCGTGCTCCCATGGAACGGCGGGCTGCTCGTCACCGCTGCTCCGGATCTTTTGTTCCTGAAGGATACGAATGACGACGGCCGCGCCGACGAACGCCGCGTCCTCTTCACAGGCTTTGCCGAAGGAAATCAGCAACTGCGCGCCAACGGTCTCCTGTGGGGACTCGACGGCTGGGTCTATGGCGCCAATGGCCGCAGCGACGGCGAGGTGCATCGCCCGGATGAAACGCGTCGCGTTTCATTGCGCGGTCATGACTTCCGCTTTCGTCCTGATACCGGCGACTTTGAAGCCATTGCCGGTCGCAGCCAGTTCGGCCTCGCGCGCGACGATTGGGGTAACCGCTTTCTTTCGTGGAACACCATTCCCATTCGCCACGAAGCCATTCCGAGCCACTACCTTCCTGCACGGATCGACGCCAGTGAAGGCATTCGCGATCTGCTTTCTCCCGGCGACACCGGCGAAGTCTTCCCGCTCACGGCCGCCCCCCAAACCTTTAACAAGGAATCGACCAGCCATTTCAACGCGCTCGCCGGGTTAGCGATCTACCGCGGCGACGCTCTGTCTCCCGAATATCGAGGCAATGCGTTTGTCGGTGAGACCCTTCGCAACCTCGTCCATCGCCGCGTGCTCACAACCAGTGGCGCGACGTTCCTTGCCCATCGCGTCGAACAGAAAAAGGAATTCCTCGCCTCCACCGATCCATGGTTTCATCCCGTCAATTTCGCCACCGGTCCCGATGGTGCCCTCTACATCGTTGATTTCTATCGCCAGTGGGTCGAACACCCGGGCTACGTGCCGGAAAAAATGCGCGATCAAATCCCATGGCGCACTGGCGCCGAGCACGGCCGCATCTGGAGCGTTCGCGCGCGCGAGGCAAAACCAAAATATCCCGGCTCTGACCTCGCCCTCGACCGCGCCACTCCACAACAACTCGCTGGCTATCTCGAACATACCAACGGCTGGTGGCGCGACACCGCGCAGCGCCTGCTCATCGAAAAACCCAACGCGCAAGCGTGCTCGGCCGTGAGCGAGATTGCGTTGCGAGGACGCTCGCCCAAAGCCCGCGTCCAGGCGCTCCACACCCTGGAACAACTCAACGGCCTCGATGATAAAATATTACTCGCCGCGTTGAGTGACGACAACCCGCGCGTGCGCGAAACGGCCGTCCGCGTGGCCGAACCGCACCTGGGCCATTCCAGCGATCTCCGGTCCAAACTGGCCGGACTGGCCCGCGATAATGATTCTCGCGTTCGGCTCCAGCTCGCGCTCGCCAGTCGCGTCCTCGATTCCAATTCACGCGTCGCCACGCTCGAAAAGATTGCCTGGCGAGATGACCTCGATCCGCTCCACGCCCTCGCCATCCGCAGCAGCGCCGGCGAACGCCCATGGCTGTTGCTCCGCGGTCTGTTGGCCGGCGACTTCGACGGCGCCGCACGCCTCGAACTTCTTCGCTCGCTCGCTTCGGATGTCGGCTTCAGCAAAAATGAAGCGGACGCCCGCGCGCTCCTCAACGGCCTTGTTCCCAGAGGTATTTCTTCGGCGGAAGAAGATGACTTGGCTCTCTTTGCCGGGTTCAGCACCGGGCTCGCCTCCGCCGACACTGAATGGCCCGATCGCATTCGCCAATGGACGCCTGATTACGAACGCGTCATCGGCCGGCTCATCGGCTCTGCCCGCCGTATCGCCAGTCTCGCTGCCACTCCTCCTGCATCGCGGCAAGTGGCCCTCACAACACTCGCTCGCGCTGGAACTCCGGATGCCGCGAATACGCTTCTCGATCTCCTTCTGCCTTCATACAAAGAGCATATCCAGGCCGCCGCGGTTTCTGCCCTGAACGAATGCCGCGATCCCGTCCTGTTTCAAAAGGCCTTCTCATCGTGGAACCGCTATCAAATCAGCACTCGCCGCAAACTCCTGGCCGGCGCCATTCGCTCGAGCGCCACCATTGGCATTCTCCTCGATGCGGTGGAGCAGGGGAGTATTGCACCCTCCGAACTCGACGCCTCCGTTCGCAACACGTTCCGACAGGTCCAATCCCCGGAACTGAAAGCGCGCGTGAAAAAATTCTTCGAAGTGCCGCAGGACCGCGTCGCCGTTATGGAACAGTTTTCCGCCGCTCTCAAAATGTCCGGCGACCGCAAGGCCGGCGCCGAACTCTTTGCAACTCTCTGCCTCCAGTGCCATGTCATCGAGGGACGAGGCCAGAACATCGGACCTTCACTTTCCGCCATCGGCTCGCGCGAGCGGGAAGCATTGTTCCTGGACATCCTCCATCCCAGTCTCCAGGTCGCGCCCGATTTCGCCGCTTACACCATCACCACCACGCGCGACGACATCCTTACCGGCTTAATCACTTCAGAAAATGCGAACGGCATTGTTTTGCGCCGCCCGAATCTCCCCGACGAAACCATCCCGCGCGCCCAAATCAAACAAGTCCAGGCCAGCGGCCGTTCCCTCATGCCCGACGGCCTCGAAACCGGCCTCACTCCCGCCACGCTCGCCCATCTCCTCGAATTTCTAAGACAACCCGATCCAAAACTCCTTCCCGCAAATTAGGATTCGGTGTGCACATTGGCCGAAAATAAAATCTCTTGACCCTCCAGTTGCTGGAGGGTGCAAAGGTTACGCAGCATGAAAACCTGGTATAGCATCGGTGAGTTCTCACAGGTCACGGGATTGTCCGTGAAAACACTGCGGTTTTATCACGAAAAAGGGATTCTCGTTCCCAGTTCGGTGGACGAAGCCACGGGCTATCGCTCTTATGACGCCGGCAAGATCGAGAAGGCGCGGATTATCATGCGCCTGCGGGCGATGGAGTTTTCCATCGAGGACATCGCAACCGTGCTGCGCGAATGCGACGACGAGACCGACATCCTGAATCATCTCGAGCGACAAAAGAACACGCTTCAGCAGCGCATCCGCGAGGATCGGGATATTGTCCGCTCGCTTGACGAGATCATCGCGAAAGAAAGAGCGGCGCAGCGGCTCCTGGAGGGCGGCACTTTTAGCGTGGAAGAAAAGACGGTTGAACCGGTTCTCGTCGCGGGTCTGCGCATGAAAGGCAGATACGGCGACTGCGGCACGGGCTTTTCGCAGCTTGGGAAGGCGGTGGGCCGTTACATCTGCGGCAAACCGCTGTGCCTCTACTATGACGGCGAGTATCGTGACGACGACGCGGATTTCGAGCCGTGTTTCCCGATTCGCAAGAACGTCGCGATCGATGGTGTTTCGATCCGCACCCTTCCCGGAGGGCGTTGCCTGACGCTGATTCATCGCGGGCCGTACGACCAGTTGGGCCGCAGCTACGCGAAGATTTTGCGACAGGCCGGTGAACAAAAACGGCAAATCGTGCTGCCCACGCGCGAAGTTTATGTCAAAGGGCCGGGCATGATTTTCAAAGGGAATCCGAAAAACTATCTCACCGAGATTCAACTGCCCATCGGCAGTTGAAACATCTGCGAGCGAATCCACGTGAAAAAGTCCTTCCGGCTGGTGTTGTTTGGCTTCCTGTCGTGGCTGGTGATTTTTGGGGCGTCCGTCTGCCTGTTTCCGCTCAAGAATGACAGCGAGCATTTGTTTGAGATCCTGATGGGCTTTGTGCTGACGACCTGCACAGTTGCGTTCACGACTCTTTATTTTCGCAGGGTTCACGCGGGCTTTCTCGGGGAAGGCTGCTTGTTGGGGATGGCTTTCGTGGCGTGCAATCTTCTTTTTGACCTGCCGATGTTCTCCGCCGGGCCGATGAAGATGCCGTTGCTGCAGTACTTGAAGGAGATTGGCCTTGCCTATTTAAGTATGCCGATCATCAGCATCGGGTTTGGCTACGTACTTCAGGCGCACACCTCGTGCGAGGGCGGGGTTTGACCGTGCCGCTTTCATCGCTTTGGTGTCTCAGCCTTATGGCCGCCGGGAACGGATCGCTCCAAGAGCCAACGGCCGATTGGATCGACGGACGGTTCGCCGCAGTTGGTCACCACTGCGACGCCAACTCGGTGATCGGGCGCGAAACCGATCCACGCGCTGCAGTTGTTTCGGCCACCATTCTTTTCGAGGATCCGGCCAACAAACTCATTCGATCGGACAGACCATCCAAGCGTGTGGCGTGACATCGAACCGGCCGAAAGCTTTGTCGATGTTTGAAGCTGCTCAAGCATTTCGCTGGAGAAAAACCCCGGCTTCATTTGGGCCGCCAGGAATTGCGCCAGATCAGGGGCCGATGCGATAAGACCGCCGGAAGATGCAAACCTCTCCCTATAAGAATGCTCTCTCTCTCGTCGAGGGCTACTGCTGCTGTA
>Ga0137340_1000257_pt1 | contig 12680 bp, 7 predicted proteins | sample EasRivERMLT400_2_FD_102295 | JGI IMG/M metagenome (GOLD analysis project Ga0137340, IMG submission 102295) | Soil microbial communities from meander-bound floodplain in the East River, Colorado, USA - East River MetaG ERMLT400_2 | ecosystem: Environmental > Terrestrial > Soil > Floodplain ...
ACGGAACGTGAGGTTCCATTGAGCCGCGCTCTGATCACGGTCCTCGTCCAGATACGGCGCAAGCTTCGGGTACTTCTCGCGGAACCACTCGAAAACGGGTTGGTAAACGCGAGCCAGGTTGTCGACGTCGGTTCCCTGTTCGGTAACGGCGAAAGTTTGGTCGGTGTCGCGGTTCAACAGTTCCATGGCGTCGGCACGCAGCGCGGCCTGCTCGGGTTCGTTCAGCAACCGCTTCAGCAAACGCATCACCGGCAACACGCCGCGACCCGTCGGCTCTTTCGGCAGGGTCATCAAAGCATGCACACACGCGTGGGCGACTTTCGAATTCGGCGCACTTAGGCCTGCCAGGAATTTATCGCGGTCAGCGCCGTCGGGCTTTTCGGCCAGTTTCGTGACGAGGTCCTCCCGAAGCGCGACGTTCGCTTCCCATTGCTTGCGGAAGAGAGCGCGCACTTCGTCCAGCGGCAAGGCCGTCAACAAATCGAGCAGCGGGCCGGACCATTCGAACGACGGGTCGCGCTGGGCCGCCATGGCGAACCGCCGCGTCCCGCCCGGATAGCGCTCCGGCCCGAGAGACTTCACGAGCATGACGTGCGCAGGCTTGACGAACTGCGGATGCCGCAAGAGCGCGTCGGCCAGGCCGGGATCACTCTGCACAAGCTGCTCGACGACTTCAGTCAGGCGGAACGTCCAGGTTTGCTTGACGCGTTGCTGTCGTCCAGCGAGTTTGCGGTCGAGAGCAAGGACTGCGTTCGCAACGCGCGGCGTGAGGTTGGTTCGCGCGGCGCTGCCGAGGCGCGAGAAGACAATGAGATAATGCAAGTCGCTCGTGGCCGAACTCGACTCAGTGATTTGCGCGAGCACCTTGTGTCGCAGTTCGGGTTGCCGTGCTTTGACCATCGCAAGAACGCTGGCGGCCTCGACGTCGACCAGAGCATTCCCCGACGGGAACGCCGGCGCAACGACCGTCGCGACTTTGGCGATCAACGGCCCCCACTCCGCGGCGTCGGCGCGAGGGTTTTCATATCCCGTATACACCTCGACTGAGGCGTTGGTGAGGTTCCAGTCGCCGAGGCCGAGAGCAATCAATCGCAGCGCTTGAAGGCGAAGATCAGGGTCGCTTGCGCCCTTGAACACATCGAGCGCTTCCTCCACGAGTCCCATGTGTGGCAGAGGCCCGCGATAGGCCGCCGCCAGCGACGCCGTAAGCCGCTCCTGCGGACTGCCCTTCGCAACGCCACGCAGGAAACCCATAAACGGGTCCAACGGCAGGTTGCTCAGGACCGTGGCCGCGAGGTGTCGAATGCGCCTGTCGGGATCGCCGATGTTCATGCGCGCCGCTCCCAACACCGTTGCCGGTGTGAGATCGTCCGCGCGATCAAGGATCGCTTCCAGCGCACACCGGCGCACCAGCGGCGACGAATCAACCGCAAGCATCGAAATAATCGAACTGAACTGGCGATTCGACAAACGCCCCAGTGACCACGCGACGCGCGCACGAACAAACGGTGAATCTGCCGTCGCACCCGCTTGTGCGTTCGCCGACGAGAGGCCATTGAACAACTCAGTGATGATCTCCACGGCGCGAACCCTCGAGCCTGGCGGCATGCGATTGTTCAACATTGCCTCGACGAAGGGCATTGCGCCCAACCGTCGCGCCTCAGGAACCCAAAACGCGCGCGACCACGCATCCAGCGGTTGCGGCGCAGCGAGCACCGCCTCCACGCGACTTAAGCGATTGCTCCAGTTCCTCGCGTAGTCGGCGCGACCACCCGCGCCGGCGTACTCGATACGGAACACGCCGCCGCGCGTCCCGCGTCCACCGATCGAAACGTAGAGGGAACCATCGGGACCGACCGCCAAATCCGTTGGAGCAAATCCATGATTGCCGACGGGTTCGAGAAACACTTGCGGTCGAGCGGCGTAGGTCGTGCCGTTTTCACCCAGCGGCAAATAGAAAACTTTGCCAAACGTCCAGTCCGCGCAAAACAGGCCTCCGCGATAAAATGCGGGAAACTGGTAGTGGCGGTAGACCGCTACGCCAGTCGGAGAACCGCGCCCCAGGTCGGCGAGCATGGAGACGCTGTCGGGGTAATAGTCTGGCCGATTCCAACTCCGCTGGTATCCCGCGAGTCGCCAGCCGTGATGACCTCCATGCGCCACGTGATAAACGCGGGTCGGCGTGTACCACGGCAGGAAATAATCCCGTTCCACATCGCTGTCATACGTGAAAAGGTCTCCCATCCAATTGAAGTCGAAATCGTACGGGTTGCGAAAACCGTGCGCGATGACTTCGGATTGCACGGGGCCGGGCCAAACGCGCAGGATGGCGCCGGCTTCCGGCTTGATGACCGTTGACGCCGGAATCGTCGTGTGCCGCTGGTCGAATCCGGTGTCGTTGCCGCCAATGACGTACCACCAGCCGTCCGGCCCTTTGCGAGGCGCGTGACCCCCATGCTCCCTGAACTGCAACGGCAAAAGCTGCTCTGGCCCGCCATCGGCAATTCCGTCGCCGTTCGAATCGCGATAGCGCGACAAAAATCCATCGCCCACAAACATCAGATCGTTCCCATCGAAACAAAGCCCCATTCCTCCAGTGGCGGTGCGGGCGAACTCGCGGGCGCTATCGGCGATCCCGTCTCCGTCACTGTCGAGAAGCGTTCGAACGTAGCCGCGGCTTGTGACCACAACATCGCCGCGCGCGTCGAGCGTCATGGCATAAATGTCATTCGCCAAAGCAGCGTCCGCGTACTGCGTCACGCGAAAACCGCGCGCGACCCGCAGCCCAGGATCGTCGACGGTAACGAGATCCTGCCCGGCCGCTAAAAGCGCGCCCCAGAAGACAACCGCACCGAAGCCGCGCAATGCCGGTTTGGAAAGCGTTGGGGAAAAACTCATTTCGCGGGCATGTAATTGCTGATTGGCTGAATGATCTTGAGCTTAATTAGAACCACAATAAGCGTGGTGTAAAGAAGTGACACTGCAATATCTCTTATGAGGTCGTTCCCGGAATATTTGCGCCCGGGCGCGCCGTTGCCTTCACCACTTGACCTGCCACCCGTTTTGTGTAGCACTACCGCGCATCTCCAAACGGTATGTACGTATTCGCACAAGCTGCGGCAGGGGTTGACTGGTGGCCATTCGCGGTGCTCGCGATTTGTGTCGGCCTCATCATCGTCCTCATCACGGTCCTGAAAGTACACGCCTTCCTGGCGCTCATCCTCGCCGCGTTTGCAGCAGGATTGCTTTCACGTCCAGGAACGTTGGCCGACGAACCGCTCAAAAGCCACTGGTTGCAGGCGGTTGAACTGGCGACTTCCGAATTCGGCGTCACCGCCGGCAAAATCGGTGTCGTCATCGCTCTCGCTTCGGTCATCGGCATGTGCCTGATGGAAAGCGGCGCCGCGGACAAAGTAGTCCGCAAATTCCTGAAAGTTTTTGGCGAAAAACGCGCCGGCGCGGCCGTCATGTCGAGCGGTTACATTCTTTCGATCCCCATCTTTTTCGACACGTTTTTCATGCTGTTGTTGCCGTTGGCGCGCGCCCTGCGCCTCCGCACCGGCAAGGACTACTTGCTTTACGTGATGGCCATCTGCTGCGGCGGCACGGTTACGCATTCGCTCGTCGCCCCCCACCCGGGACCGCTCACCATGGCCGAATACCTGAAGATCGACCTCGGGCTCACCATCATGGTCGGCACAGTCTTCGGCATCTTTCCCACCCTGGCTTCGTGGTACGTCGTGAAGTGGATCAACCGGCGCATGGACATCCCGCTGCGCGAGACCGCGGGTTCGTCGATCGCCGATCTAAAGCAAGTGATGGAGAAACGGGACGACGAACTGCCGTCATTCTTCGCCTCGATTCTACCGGTCGTGCTGCCGATTCTGCTCATCTCGCTCGCGTCCACTTTGATTGCGATCCAGGGGAAGACCTTCGATGATGGCGACCTGACCGACGCGGGCGGTCTCATCATGAAATTGAAAGCGCCGCAGGACCCTCTTTCGCAGCACATCGCGGCGCAGCTTTCGGCAACGAACAAGGTTCGGGTCGCGGCTTACAATGGCGCCGCAGCCGTCCCGACGGTCTTTCAGAAGAGCCTCCTGGATGACATCAACAGAGTCGTGCGCGGCGGCCCGCTTCACACAAACGCGTGGGCATCGACGCTGCCGCTGCGGGACGAAACGAAGGCGCTTCAAAGCCGCAAACCCCAGGCCGAGAACCTGGTCCGGGCGAATCGCATGACGCTCGAAGACACCTATGCCAATGAGTTGAAGCGCGGCGGCGGGATGAATGCGTCGCTCTTCACGGCGGGATTGTTCATCGGCAATCGCAACGTCGCGTTGCTAATCGGCGCTCTGTTCGCGATTTGGTTGTTGATGAAGCAGCGCGGCTTCACACTCGCGAAAATCGGCGAACTGATCGAACCGCCGTTTGAGACCGCGGGCGTGATCATCCTTATCACGAGCGCCGGCGGCGCGTTCGGATTAATGCTGAAGAACGCGGGCGTTGGCAAAGCCGTGGAAGGCGCTGTCGCGGGAAAGGACATCAATCTGATCATTCTCTCGTGGCTCGTGGCGGCGGTGATCCGCGTCGCGCAAGGCTCGGCCACAGTGGCCATGTTGACGACCGCGTCGATCATGTACCCGATCATGAGCACGATGGGCCTGCCGTTTCATCCGATGTACATTTTTCTCGCAATCGGGTTCGGCGCGATGTTTTTGTCTTGGATGAACGACAGCGGGTTTTGGGTCGTTGGCAAATTGAGCGGGTTCACGGAAAAGGAGACGCTCAAGTCGTGGTCGGTGGTGCTGACGGTCAACAGCGTCGCTGGATTGGTGTTGACGTTTATTTGCGCGAAGCTGTTTCCATTCGCCTGACGCGCGCCGAAGTCGCAACCAAAACTTGTAGCAGACGACCTGCGGGCGAAGGCCTCGGTGAAAATGAGGATCCAGATGGAGACTCACTTCTCGTTTTGAACAGCCGCGTGCAAATCAACATGGACCGCGTACGCGGCCAGTCGCTTTGGAATGCGCGCCAGCGTCGTGGAGTGCGCCTGTCCTCTGGCGCTTTCGAGACACCCGTGGCGTCTGTAATTCAAATATAGTACATGCGCTCTTTGCCCGAGCCTTCGTCGAGCAATTGCTGAAAGGTGATTGCGTCCGCCGTTTTGTCGAGCGCGTCCTGCAGGCGTTTCCACGCGTGCCTCAGTTCTGGCGGGCATTGCGGGTCGTTCAACGCGGGCGAGTCGAACACCGCCCCGTGAATGCAGCGCAGCACTTCGCCCAACGTGATTTGCGCGGGCGGGCGGGCCAGGAGGTAACCGCCTTCCTTCCCGCGCAGGCTCTTTACGATCTGCTTCGCCTTGAGCTCGATCAGAATCTGGACGAGATAATTCGCGGGAATCCCATGAGCGTCCGCAATCTCCTCCGCCTTGAGCGCGCCGCGGGTCTGATAGTGACGCGCCAACCCAAGCACGGCGCGAGCGGCGTAGTCGCTTTTGACGGAGAGTTTCACGGCGGCGCAGAGTATGAAGGCACAACTGACCGCGCAATAAAAAGTCTACCCCCTCTCGTAGCAGCCGACGTAAGGAGGCTCTGAATTTGTGCGCCTCCGGTCACTTCATTCAATTAGAGCCTCGTCACCTCGGCTGCCACTAAACGTCACGCGGTAACCTTCACGCTGCAGCCGATCCCGCAATCGGCGGATGTGCGCGAAGTCACGCGTCTCGATGACACAATGAACCGTGACAGTAGTGATGTCCTCACTCGCAAACGCGCGGTCGTGTTCGATGTCATGAACACTCGCGCCCTCCTCGGCGATCAGGCCCGCGAAGTGCGACAAGCCGCCGGGCCGGTCGCTGATGATCGCGGTGAAGCGGCAGAGGCGTCCGTCGGCCGCAAGGCCCCGCTCGATGATGCGGCCAAGGATATTCGTGTCGATGTTACCGCCGCACAATGGCAGCACTACTTTTTTGCCGCGAAGCTCGGGCAACATCTCGGCGAGCAGCGGCGCGAGAGCAGCGGCGCCCGCGCCTTCAACGACGGCCTTTTCGAGTTCAATCAGGCGCAGCACGGCGCGGGCGATTTGGTGTTCATCAACCAGCACGTGTTTGTCGATGAGGTTGCGCGCGGTGTTGAAGGCGTTTTCGCCGACGCACGGGACGGCGAGACCGTCCGCCAGTGTTGGTTGCATCGTCACCGGCACGGGATGACCGGCCTGCCGAGCCGCTTCGAAGCTCGCGGCGCGCCGCGGCTCCACGCCGATTACTCTGACGGAAGGTTTGCGCGTTTTCACCGCGACAGCGACCCCGGCGATCAATCCTGCCCCGCCCACGGGAACGATGATCGCCTCGACCTCCGGAACCTGCTCGAGAATCTCGAGACCGAGCGTGCCCTGTCCGGCGATCACATCCGGATGATCGTAACCGTTGATGTATGTGAAGCCGCGCTGGTCGATGAGCTTGAGCGCGTGCTGGCGCGCCTCCTCGATATTGCCACCCTCGAGAATGACTTCCGCGCCCATCTGCTGGCAGTTGCTGACTTTAGTCAGCGGCGCGAAACGCGGCATGACGACGGTGACAGGGATTTTCAGCAGGCGCGCGTGATAAGTGAGACCGAGCGCGTGATTACCCGCGGAGGCAGTGATCACGCCTTTGCGCTTTTGATCGTCGGCCAGGTTGAGCAACGCGTTGCGTGCGCCGCGCTCCTTAAAGCTGCCCGTGCGCTGAAGATGTTCGAGCTTGCAGTAAATCTCGCAACCGGTCGCAAGCGACAGCGGCACGGACGCCGGACAAGGCGTGCGCTGCACACCGCCTTTGATGCGCTCGGCCGCGTCAAGAATGTGCTGTAACGTGATGACCACTCAAATGCGTTCGAAATAACGTTGGCGCTCCCAATCCGTGACCGAGTTTCCAAACGCCTGCACTTCGAGGCGCCCGGTTTGCACGTAAAAGTCGACCACGTGATCGCCAAAAGCGCTGCGCGCGAGTTTGCTGCGGTCGAGCAAATCCACGGCTTCGTTCAAGCTGCTTGGAAGCGCCTCGAGCTTTGGATCGACATAAGCGTTACCCGTATAAACGTCGCCGCCATCGAGTTGCTCCTGGATGCCCGCCATCCCGGCAGCGAGCGTCGCCGCGAAAGCGAGATATGGATTAGCGTCCGCCCCCGGCATTCGATTCTCAATGCGAAAACCGCCTCCATGGCCGACAACGCGATAGCCCACCGTGCGATTGTCGTAGGCCCACGCCATTTTTGTCGGTGCCCAACTTCCGGATTGATAGCGTTTGTATGCGTTGATGGTCGGCGCGAAGAGATAGCAAATTTCGCGTGAGAACTTGATGAGCCCACCGAGAAATTGCCGGAACAGTTTCGATCCGGTCTTGCGCGCCGGGTCCCAAAACAAATTGCGCCCGCCTTGCGCAAGGCTGCAGTGGATGTGACAACTGTTGCCCGGCTCTGTCATCGATGGCTTGGCCATGAACGTCACGGACTTGCCGTGCTGCGTCGCGAGTTCCTTCACCCCTTGCTTGAAGATGACGTGACGATCGGCCATTTCGAGCGGCTCGGTATAGGTGAAATTGACCTCGTGCTGTCCCCTGCCCCACTCACCCTTGCTCGACTCGACCGGCACTCGCGCGTCGGTCATCAAATTGCGAATGGCGCGAAAGAGCGATTCGTCGCGCGCGGGCTGCATCGTGTGGTAATCGATCCGGTAATCGCTCGATGGCAAGAGCGTCCGGTAACCGCCCGCGTGAACCTCCTCGTAGGTTTGGTTGTAGAGAAAAAACTCCAACTCGCTGGCAATGTTGCACGACCATTGGCGGCGAGCGAGAAGATCGATCTGCCTCTTGAGAACCGATCGCGGCGCCTCGTCAACCTGCTTGCGAGCACCGCGGGCGTCCCCACCCGCAGCCGCATCGTAGACCAGGTCGCACAACACCAGGGCCGTGCCGGGGAGCCACGGGATCACGCGCAGCGTTCGTGGATCGGGTTGGAACGCGAAATCGCCAAAGCCCTTTTCCCAGTTGGCGAGTTTGAACCCGGTCATCGGCTCCATTTCGATATCGACCGTGAGTAGATAATTGCAGCCGTGCGTGCCGTCCTTCGCGACATGGTCCATGAAGAATGGGCCCGTGAAACGCTTGCCAACGAGCCGTCCGAAAACATCCGGGAACACGACCACCACGGTATCGATTTCGCCTTTGCCGATCCTCGCTTTGAGCTGCTGGAAATTCATAGCCGGGGCGCAGGATAGGGAGTCACCCGGCGAGGGTCGAGCGCCGAGAGGCCTAGGCTCCGCCCTTCATCTCAGCAGCAACCGAGGCAAGGTAATGCTTGTACTCGCAATCCGGCATGGCCGTCGTAAGCGCATCGAACTGCTTGAGGGAGATGAAGCCGCGGCGGAAAGCAGCTTCTTCCGGGCAGCCGATCTTTATGCCCTGCCGCTTCTCAATCGTTTGCACATAGGCTGAAGCATCGTGCAGGCTGCTGCTGGTCCCCGCATCCAGCCACGCAAAACCGCGGCTCAGTCGAAACACGTTAAGCTTGCGGCGCTGCAAATACGCGACGTTCAAATCCGTAATCTCCAACTCGCCGCGCGCCGAAGGCTTGAGCTGCCTGGCCAGGGCAACCACCTCGTTGTCGTACAAATACAAGCCCGGAACGGCATAGTTGCTCTTCGGCTGCTTCGGCTTCTCCTCAATTGAAATTGCGCGGCCGTCGCCATCAAACTCCACGACGCCGTAACGCGGTGGGTCCTGAACGTGATAACCGAAGATAGTCGCGCCCCCTGCAAACTCAGAGAACGCCCGCTGCAAACTGTCGCCGCCGTAAAAGATATTGTCGCCGAGAATGAGCGCGACCGCATCCGAACCGATAAACGATTCAGCAATGAGAAATGCCTGCGCTATGCCGCCGGGATTTTGCTGCTCACGGTATTCGATCGACAAACCCCAGCCTTTTCCATTGCCGAGCAGTTGCTGGAAGCGTGGCAGATCGCGCGGACTCGAGATGAGACAGAATTCGCGAATACCACTCTCGATCAACGTCGAAAGCGGGTAATAAACCATCGGCTTATCATAGACGGGCTGGAGCTGTTTGCTGGCCACCAGCGTCAGCGGGTACAGGCGCGACCCTGCCCCTCCCGCAAGGATAATGCCTTTCATCAACCGCAGGTTACTAAGGCAGCTTTACCTTCGCGAGATAAATGCTCGTTTTGCCCTCGTGTGAGGAATAGTAACTGACCCAGAGCAGGCCGTCGTGCCACCCCAGGCCGGCGTAGCTGCTGTCACCGCCTGAGGGCAGCTTCTGAAATTCAGTCAGCCTGCCGCTCGTCCGGTCAACCCATGCAAGCGAAGTGCGAACAGCGCCATCGTACAGCCGCACGCACGCGAGCAGCCGCCCATCCGGCAAGCGCAGCATATGCGGCCCGCCAATCTTCACTCCCACGTCTTTCCATTCCCAGGTCGTATACGGCGGTTTGGCAAGCCCAAGTTTGCCCGTGGCCGGCTCCCCATCGCGCCGCAGCAGACACAGGGCGGTCTTATTGGGTTCGAAAACGATCGCGCTTTCATTGGGATAACCCTCCTCAAAGAGTTTCGGGACCAGGGTCTTGAACGTCTTGCCATCGCCGCTGCTGTAGAGCCGCACAAAGAATTCACCGCTGGTATCGTAACCCACGGAGTAAGCCGCGCCCTCCTTCCATGTCACACGCCAAAGCCACATGTCAGGATCCCCGATCGGCGTAGGAGCGGTCCAGTTCGTCCCATCCTTCGAAAACCAAACAAAAGTTTGATGATTGCGTTTTGCAGGACGATGCAATGCCCCCGCGGCCGTGAGCATCAATTCATTCTTCGGCGTGATGACGATTTTGGGGTCGCGCAGGTCCGCATTGGTGCTGGTGACAAGGGCGGCTGAATTCCACTTCAGACCGTCGCCCGAACGCAAGACGCGGACGGCGCCATCCGGCGAGACGTGCGCCTTGCCTTCCCGAAATACACAGAACCATTGGTCGTTGAACCGCGTCAGATCCGTAAAGGCGTTGTGCGGGGCGGAGTCCCAAATCTTCTTTACCTCGACAGTGTCAGCACACACGTCCATGGCGATGAGTGCGGCAAGCGTGATCACGATCAGAGCGCGCATATTGTGCAAAGTGTTCAGGTTACTTCGGAGGGCCGGCCATTTCTTTCACGTAGATATTCGCAAAATGAGCTCCTCCTCCGCCCAGCCCAATGGGACCGCTTGAGACGGGGATATAGAAACTCTTACGATGCCATTGTGAGTCGGTGGCACTGAGCTTGATCGCATCGTTGGTGCGTCCGCCAATATAGATTGCGCTTTCACCCCCGCCAGACGGAAACCGCCAGTCAACTATCAGGTGGCACCTCTGATAATTCCGTTCTGTCCAAAGCGGGGACGCATTGGTGACAGATTCGAGAGTCCAGTCGTTCACTTTCCACGTTCCCGGATCGGCCGTTTTCCAGCCGCTGAGATCCACGCCGGTGTAAAGCGAAACAAAATCCAGATCGGGCGTGTCGGGCGACGGCGGCCGCGATGGTGTGATCTCCTGAATACGAATGTTGCGGAAGTGGCACTCCGAACCTTCGGACTCAAGGCAGATAAAACCCTTGCTCGGCTCGCATTTTGAACCACCCGAGACTTCCTTGCCATTGACCGCAAGGGTGATGCGACCATCGCGGCATTCGACACGATAATGGTTCCATTCTCCGGCAGGCCGGGCACGCCGTTCACTGGGCAGGCAACGCATCCATCCCTTTGGATGCGGGCGATCGGGAGTGAATGTGGCGCCCTGGATTGAAAACACATCGCCGTGCGACGTCGCCAAACCTTCGGGATGATCGCGATCGATGATCTGAACCTCGATCGCCTTCGTGAAGGGCTGGCCGCGGACCGGAAGCGCGCCGCTGTGAACGAAAAGGCCGGCGTTGCCACCCGGCTTCAGGTGCTTCCATTCCAACTCCAGGATAAAGTTTTCATATTCACGCAGCGTGCGAAGCACTCCCGTCGGAATGCCAGTGGAGACGACCATGCCATCGCGCGCCGACCACGTCGAAGGGGCGCAGTTGACATTGGTCCAGCCGGAGAGATCGCGCCCGTTAAACAGAGGCCGCCATTCCGCAGCCGTTGACGAGATTGCCAGCAACAGAATGAGAGCAGCGCGTTGCATAACGCCGTTGTGGACGAGCGGGCGCTGCTTGAACAGCACTTTCTGTAGAAGGTAGAAAGAAAAAGCGCCGTCTCGTTTCCGAGACGGCGCGTGAAGGTATCTGAAACGCTTATCGCAAACCGCAGTTGGTCTTTCCATCGAGAGCGTCCGGGTCGACCAAACCCGCGGAGCACGCATCGTCACCGGTGGCGGACTCCGCCGACCTCGCACGTATGTTCCCGATGGTTATCATGGTTCGCGTCACGTTTCGCCGATCAATAAACCGGCTTCGTCCAATCGTGCGGCTTGGCGCTATCCCAGGCCGATTCAGGGGCATCCGCCTTCTCAGCGATCTTCGACTTGAGGAAGTCATTGCCGCTGGAGGTCAGATGAAACGCCTCATCTTCCACGATCGTCGGAGTGATGAAGATGAGCAGGTTCGACTTGTTGCGGTTCTTGCCTTCCTTGCGGAACGCCCAGCCGAGGCCCGGAATGTCACCAAGCAGAGGGACTTTGGTGTAGTTCTTGGTCTGCGAGTCATTGACCATGCCGCCCATCACGAGCGTATTGCCGCTCGGGATGAGGACCTGTGTCTCGATCTTGCGAATAGCATAGATGTTCGCCGTGTTCACAGCGCCGTTGAGGAACTGCCGATCCACCGAGTCGATGTTCGACACTTCGGGCGTTACCCGCAACGAGATGGTGTTGTCCGCAGTGATGCGAGGTGTGACGGTAAGGATTGTGCCCAGGTTGGTGTAGGTCACCTGGCCGCCGGCAGGGCTGTTGGCCGAACCCGGCGTCACCTGGAAGATCGGGAACGCGCGCGTCACGGACAACTGCGCGGTTTGATTGTCCAGCGTCACGGCACGCGGAGTCGCAATGACCTCCGAATCACTATCCTTGTTGAGGAACGAGAGCACAACGCTCATACCATCCGCATTCAAGAACGCAGTCGAGGGCTGAAAGAATCGCCCGGAGGTGCTCGCAATCAGCTTGGGATCGCTCAGGATGCCCCCAATAGAGCCCGCGCTCCCAGGGACTGTGACCAGGTTGCCATTGGCATCAACGATCGTCTGCGGGTCTACCGGATCCGTGCCCGGCAATGCGTTGTTACCCATGGTAATCTTCTGATTTTCGAGCGTCCCGGTCCAGTCAATCCCCTTGACCGTGCTCGGGGCGTGAGCAGTCTCAACGAGCTTGGCTTCAATCAACACCTGCTTCGTCGGCGTATCCAGTTTCTCGATCGTCAACGCGAGTGCGTCCATTTCCTTCTCGGTCGTCGTAACGATCAGTTGGCTGGTGCGCGTATCGGCAACCACCGAACTGCGGGGCGACAGAGTACCCTTCACGATGGCGATAAGGTTTGTCGGATCGCTGTACTTCAACTGAATGATCCGCGTGAAGAGAGGGTCTTCGGCTTTCGGATCCTTGAACGTAATGCGAGCGATCTTCTGCTTTGGCTCCTTGACGAGCGCGAGGTTGTGGTTCTCGAGGACGGCCAGGAGTGCTTCCTGGGC
>Ga0137340_1000259_pt1 | contig 12661 bp, 3 predicted proteins | sample EasRivERMLT400_2_FD_102295 | JGI IMG/M metagenome (GOLD analysis project Ga0137340, IMG submission 102295) | Soil microbial communities from meander-bound floodplain in the East River, Colorado, USA - East River MetaG ERMLT400_2 | ecosystem: Environmental > Terrestrial > Soil > Floodplain ...
ACAAATTATGGAGGTCGCCAATAATGTCCTGATACGCGCCCATGAGGAAAAAACCCAGATAATAGGGTTCAATCTGACCATTGCCGCTGACGTTGAGCCGGTGCAGCGGCAGCGTGTCGCGCACGTCACGCAGGTCGATGAACTTGTTGATCTGGCCGTCTGAATCGCAGGTGATGTCGACCAGCGTTGCCTCACGGCCAGGACATTCGTTGAGGCGATTGACCGGCATGATTGGAAAGAGTTGCCCAAGCGCCCAGTGGTCCAGCAGTGACTGGAACACGGAGAAGTTGCAGAGGTACTGATCGCCCAAACTGTCCTCGAGTTTGCGGATTTCCTCCGGCACGTAAGGCTGGCCGCGAAAACTCGCGACCACGTCTTCGCTGATTTCCCAATAAAGGTTTTCGATTTTCGCCTTATCGGGAAGGTCCATCATGCCGAGCGTGAACATGTGCTGGGCGTCGTCCTTGCGTTCGAGGGCATCATGAAACGCTTCCAGTTTGTTTGTCTTCGAGAGGTTTTTCTTGATATCGAGCAGTTCCTTTACAAGCGGATGTTCATTCTCGCCGTACGGAAGTGCCAGGGCCTGGCGATTCTTCTCGATCGAGCCAAACACCTCGACGATGAGGACGCTGTGATGCGCGACGATCGCGCGGCCACTTTCGCTCACGATGTTCGGGTGCGGCACTTTCTCGCTGTTGCAGACATCAGCGATGTAGTAGACGATGTCATTCGTGTATTCCTGGAGAGTGTAGTTCGTTGAGCTGTCGAAAGCCGAGCGGCTGCCGTCGTAATCAACACCCAGGCCTCCGCCGACGTCCAGTAACTCGATTTGAAAACCCATCTTGTAAAGCTTTGCGTAAAACCGTGACGCCTCCTGGACAGCTTTCTTGACCGTAAGGATGTCAGGCACCTGCGAGCCGATGTGGAAGTGCAGCAGTCGAAAACAATGCGCGAGGTTTTCGGACTTGAGCAGGTCGGCCGCCGCGAGCATCTCGGAGGTGCTCAGCCCAAACTTCGCGTTTTCACCGCCGCTTTCCGCCCATTTGCCGGAGCCTTTGCTCTGCAGCCGGGCGCGAATGCCGATGATTGGCTCCACGCCAATCTGGCGCGAGATGGCGATGATTTGCTTTAGCTCCTCCAGCTTCTCCACGACCATGATCACCTTCTTGCCGAGCTTGATGCCGACCAGGGCCATTTTGATGAACTCGGCATCCTTGTAGCCGTTGCAGATGATCATGCCTCCCGGCTGTGTCTGCTGGGCGAGGCCTGCGAAGAGTTCGGGTTTGCTGCCGACTTCGAGGCCGAAATTGAACGGCTTGCCGGCGTCGAGAATCTCTTCGACGACTTCGCGAAGCTGATTCACTTTGATGGGGAACACGCCGCGATACTCGCCCTGGTAATTGAATTCCTTGATTGAACCGCGAAAGGCCATATTCACCGACTCGACGCGATGCCGCAGAATGTCCTGGAAACGGATCAGCAACGGGAACTTCAATCCCCTGCCCTTTGCCTCTTCGATGACGTCGTTGATCTCGACGCTCGCGCCAGCTTCCTGCAACGGGCGGGCGACAACGCGCCCAGCCTCGTTGATGTCGAAGTACTTCGCGCCCCAGCGCTGGATGTTATACAAGTTGCGCGCGGCCTGAATGTCCCAGCCGTGATTCGCGTCGGATTGGTTCAAGTGCATCTTAAAACGCAGTGCGACAGAGTCGCGCTTGCACAGTGCAACAAGCGCCGACCGGTTTTTCAAAGCAAAAAGAGCGATGAAGCGCTGCATTTTTCACTCGTAACTCTCCTGTCACTCACAAAAAGTAGCGCATGCACGCGGCACGGCTAGTTGAAATCGTCAAATACTGCGATCGCACCCTGCGCACCCCGGAGATCAAGGACTACGACGGCGCGCTGAACGGACTCCAGGTGGAGAACCCCGGAACGGTGACACGGATTGCGGCGTGCGTCGATGCAACCCCCAAAACAGTGGAACTGACGGTGGAGGCCAGGGCCGACCTGATGATCGTACACCATGGCTTGTTCTGGTCCGCGCGCCAGCCGTGGACGGGCACCAATTACCGGCTGCTGCGCACTCTCATGAAGAATAACGTCGCCGTTTACAGCTCGCACCTGCCGTTGGACGCGCACCCCGTGTTCGGGAACAACGCGCGTCTTTGCAAGGCCCTTGGATTCCGCAATCTGCGACCCTTTTTCACGTTCAAAGAGCACGCGCTTGGCTTGCGCACGCAAACGACAATCGATCGCGAGGAGCTGCGCCGCCGGCTGGGCAAGGTGCTGCACGGCGAAGCGATGTTGATTGCCGGTGGTCCAAAAACATGCCGCGCGGTCGGCGTCGTGACTGGCGGCGCCGGGAGCGAGTTGAAGAAAGCCGCCAGCGAGGGGGTGGATACGTTTATCACTGGCGAAGGACCGCATTGGACGTTCGCGCTGGCGGAGGAATTGGGTGTTAATGTCTTTTACGGCGGTCACTACGCCACGGAAACCTTCGGCGTCAAAGCGTTGGCGGAACATCTCTCCAACCGGTTCAAAGTACCGTGGGAGTTTTTGGACTATCCCACTGGGTTGTAGGTAGGGCGTGCTGTCCCCAGCGCGCCGCAACTTAGACCTTCCGCGTGACAACCAGAAATGCATTAAACATCACGTAACGCGTCGGAAAAAGATTCAATGCGAAGTCGATCGGCTTCGCGACATAACGGTCCGTGCATTCGACGCGTTCCACCGTGCAGCCGTTGCGTTCCAGGAAGAATTCCATCTCCAGCGCGTTCGTGGCCACGATCGCATCGTCGTCCGGCGTGAACGGCTCCTTCACGATTGGGGTCATTTTGTCGAAACGAACGGTCTCGGGCGCCTCGCGCATTTGTCGACGTTTCGCCTGCAAGCGACGCCAGTTCCGCCATTTGTTGGCGATGCCGCGCATGCGCGGATGGTAATCGCGAAATCCAAACACGCGGAAAAAATTGGGGCTCGAAAGCACAATGCGACCGCCAGGGCGCGTGACCCTGACAACTTCTTTGATAAAGCTCTCGGGCTCGTCAACGTGCTCAAGAACGTTGAGTGCGCCGACACTCGCAAAATGCGCATCCGGGAAAGGCAGTTTGCGCCCGTCGTAGAGTTGGCAACGGGGGCAGAACTTTTTCGCGCGCTCGATATTGGGCTCGGAAACGTCCACGCCGTGCGCCTCAAAGCCGGCTTCAGCGAGACGCGCGACCACCTGGCCCACGCCGCAGCCGACATCCAGCACGGGCGCGCGCGGTTCCGACGGCTTCAGTGTGTCCGCATATTTTGCGTAGAAGGCCGCGTCCCAGCCTGCGAGGAATTGCGCGTAGGCTTCGTTGTGCCGATACGTTTCCTGGTGGCTCATGCCGCCGCGGCTGGCTGCGGATCGCGCTTGGGAGCGAAGAGAAGGACAAGCGAAAGCAGGATTCCGAGCGCGATCCCGGCAAGGCTCACGCGAAGCCACTTAACCGGCGGCTCAAACGACATCGTCACCTCGTGTTGACCCGGCGGCAGGAACACTCCGCGCATCGTATAATTCGCGCGCGAAATCTTCGCCTCCTTTCCATCCACGGTCGCCTTCCACTCCGGATCGAATTTATCCGTCATCAGAAGCATCGAGGGCGCCGTCGCATTTGCCTTAAAGTTGATCCGCTTCGGTTCGTAATGGATGATTTCCACCGTCCCCGGCGCCGCGTTGGAAACGGCTGGTGGCGCAGAACTGGGAAGAGTATCCGACAGGAGCACCGCCGCGTGGGGATCGAAAGAGGGATCGGCAAGTTTCTTCAGCGTCTCCTGCGTATTCGTGCTGATCTGCCATTGAGTAAACAGCTTTGCTCGGGGCAGAGGGTTGACGTGCTCGAACAACGCAATCGGGCCATCTTCTTTCGGCTGGAGCGTGACCTCTTCGGGCAGGCGCGGCTGGGTGACGCCCGGCTTGGGCGCGAACGTGTATCGACTGTGGACCTTGAACTTTCCGGGAGCGATCGAGTTCAGAGCGGGTTCGTAGGCGGAGAGCCCGACGATATAGCGCGTACTGGTGAGTTGCCAGTGCCTGTCCTGACGCTGAGCGCTCGCTGGCGTACCGTCAAACTGAAACGTGCGTTCCTCGAATTGCACATACTCCTCGGGTCGGCGCGAGAGTTGCGTCACTTCAAGCGAATGAAGGTTGTAATAGGGAAACACATGCTGAAGCCATTCCACACCATAGAAATCCCGGTGAAAATAAGCCTGCAACTGTCCCAGTTCCGGCGGCACGCGGAAAGCAAGAGACGCAGCGATTCGCTGCTCGTACGGTTTCTTCCTCAGCACGTCGATCAGCGGATTCGAGGCATACTTCTGTTTGTAGTTTACGGGAATGATCCAGAACGAGTTGGCGCGGCCAAGGTCAACAATGAGCAGGAGCCCCAGCAGAGCGAACGCGACTTTTGCGCGAGGACCGGTGAACGTGCCTTTGATGATCAAAGTGATCACAGCCACCGCAAGCGCCAGGAACAGGACGTACCACCCGACTTCCGCGATACTGAATCCGGCGATCAGCTTCGCGAACTCCGAATTCTGGAAACCGACGGTCGTGAGATGTTTCTCAACGCCGGCTCGCGAACCCGAAAATGCCATCCATCCCAGGATCGAAACGGCCACCGCCGCGACCGAGCCGATAATCCATTTACGTTCGAAGCTCGGAAGGGCTTTCCACCACCCCGTCGTTGCCTGCGGGGCCGCACGACCTTTCGCTGTCGAAGTCGTGAGGTATCGGCGAGCCATCCCCTGCAAACCGTACGCGAACAAGACGACGATCGCCACGTGCCCCGGTTGCATGAACTTCATCGGATTGCGAATCGCCGAAAAATACGGGATCGAATAAACAATGCGATAGAACGGCCCGTATCGCCCTATTGCCAACGCCACGGAGATCAGCAGCGCGACGGTCCAGAACCATATCCATCTCCTCTCGAGTGAAGAATAGATGCTGGCATCCCTCCGGCACGCCTGGGCGACCGCCCAGATCGCAATTAAAACGACAAGCACTCCGGCGTACTCACCGGCGCCCGAGTGGCGCGGAATTCCGGCGTGCGACTCCTCCCATCCCGGAGTACGCCCCACTGCGCCCCAGTAATTCCCGCCTTCCTCGGTGTCCATCCGATAGCCATAAAGCCCCGGAATAATCACCCGCAACAACTCCCCCTTGGGCAAACTCCATTGTGTGGCCCAATCCCACTGCTCATTCGGATCTCGCACGATCTCGGAGCCCTCCGTAGCGCCGGCGACGTTTTTGATCGCAACAGTGTAGAGGGCGAGAATCCCCTGAGTTGCGATAAAGCCGGCGAACACCGCAATGACAGCGACTCGAGCAATGCCCCTGAATAGGCGACTGGAGGCCGCCCCGGCCTCGTTCCACGCTTGAAAAGCCACAAACGCGGCAAAGTACAAGCTGTAGATCACGCCATTATCCGCAGACTCCATCACTGCCATTCCAATACACAAGCCGGACAGGATGATACGCACCCAGAACAAACGAGTTCGATCGGGCACAATCGCCGCCATCGCGAGGAAGAACATCCCAGCCCCCAGCGCTCGTGAACCCAATCCCCAGCACACGTTGGAAAAAATGTTCGAATTCAGCGCCATCGCAAGCGCAGCAAGAATGCTCGAGCCCGCAGAAAACCCTAGTCGGTGAAAAAAGATCCAGGCGCAGATGCCCAGGAACAGCACGGAAAGCGGTGCCAAAAACTTCGAGAAGTACAAGGGGCCAAGTGCCAGGAAAAGGCCCGTATTAAGACTGGGGGGAGCGGCACCGGCGCTGACGCCCAGCCAGTTTAAGTCGATCCACGCCCCCGTAAGCATTTTGGAGTAATCCAACGCCGCCGCACTGATCAGGCCATGCGGCCCATCGTTGGAAAAAATCACCTTGTCCGGATGAAAACTCGCGCGGAATAAGACCGCCAGGACGGCCATCATTAACAGCATGAAGCCGAGAAAGATCGGCCAAGACCTGACATTCGTTGGTTTTTGGCTCACAAATCAATATTGCACGAAGTCACCTGCGCAGCAGCGAAATTACCGAGTTCCACCGGTCACTCACTATTCATGGCCTTTCGCATGCTGGGTGGGAGCGACGGACAGTGAAGTAGCATTGCCTGTGTAGCCTATGCAAACCACGGGACAAAAAACAAGGGCACAGATTCGAACCCGTGCCCCCGCACAACAACCCCTAACCGACTACGGCGCTATGCGTGCGCGGTAGAACCGCCGTGGAAATGATCTGCTCTGGGGATCCGCGAGGTGAACCGAACCACTGGCCCCCACGACGTTTGTCAGCGTTACCCAGTTGACAAGGTTGGTCGATGCCTCGATCACGTAACTGCCACCCACGGAATTGAAGCTGAACGTCACGTTCCCTGACGCCGTCTGCGTGAGGCCATCGAGTTGTGGCCGCACGCTGAATGTAGCTCCCGCGGACGGAAGCACATTTAAGTCGTAACCATCTGACGTCACCTCAACGCTGCTGAGTGACACTGGCCACGCAAACTCGCCGGCAGGCGGGTTTAGCACCTCAAACGTCAACTCCGCCAGCACACCATTATTTGCGGGCCACGACGTTGAGCTGCTGGAGGCAAATCTTACCTGGCCACTTACTCCAACGTTCCAGACCGGCGTAGCGTTTTGGGGCACAAGTGGTCCAACTCGGTAGTCCTGTGCTCCACGCAGCCTCAGCACGTGGGCGGGGTAATTCAACGTGAAGGCAGCGCCCGCAACTGGGCTTTCAACGCCCTCTAAGCGTAATTGGAACGTGACGAGAGAACCTGGATTTCCCGAAACCGTACTCGGCGTGAGGGACGCAGAACCAAACGCCCCACTACCTGCATGCGCCGAAACGGTATGCACCGCTGCAGCCGCCGGCGCAGTGCCGATGCCCGCGACAGCCCGCAGAATCTTAACTGCGTCACCTGAATCCAGAACCCCATTGTCGTTCAGGTCGTTTTGGTCGATGTCCCAGGGACGCGTTGTGTCCAGCAGGGCGAGCAGCCGCAGAACCAGCGTTGCATCACCAATATCAAGCCTGCCGTTGGCATTGTTGTCGCCAGCGAGTGAAGTGGTGTCTTCGATATTTACGCTGCCGGATTCAGCAGCCGACCCGTAGACGATGGGGTCTCCGGTTGCATCCGAGATATCGAGAATCTGGAGAGCGAGTTGGCTGCCGGCATCGGCGATTACGGACCGAGCGCGCAGGTTGACTGTCGCCACCGACTGTGTTCCGCCTGCAAGCGTTCCCGAGCCGAACGCAAATACAAATCGCAGTTCGCCCAGCGCAGTTTCATTGACTTCCTTCAAAGCGCCGTCCAGGGCCGAACCCCACTCCACCAACGGTGAAGACAGGAAGTCTGGATTGTATCGCAATACAAAACTCATTCCCGCGACATCACCCTCACTCTTCAAATCGATCGGCACCGCCACCAGGTCACCCTCCGTCACGCTGCCAAGCGCTTTCGTCATCAGAACGCGAGAAGTTTCAACCGTCAGCGTAGCGACCTGACTGGTCACAGCCCCACCGCTATTGCGCACAACAACTGTATAAGCACCCGCGTGGGTATTCTGCGCATTTGTTATCGACAATGTCGTCCCGGTCGCGCCCGCAAGCGGCGCGCCGTTCAACCTCCACTGATACAGCAGCGGCGCCGGCCCCGACGCCGCTACAGAGAACGAAGCGCTTTGGCCGAGTTGAATCGTTTGCGAAACAGGATGTGACGTGATTTCAGGCGGCACTGCGCCGGCACCTGGGGCCAGCGCGAAGCTCCGGAGGCCCGTCAGCGGCACGGGCAAGCTGGGCGGGCTTCCGGCCCCGCCCGTCAGTGTCGTAAACACATCAGACGCTCCTGTCTTTCCACCCGCCGCCAGCGCCTGCTCGAACGTGGCCCCATACGCTGTCTCCCATACCTTGACCTGCACGGTTGCCACTTGCCCCGCGGGCACACTCGAAATTGTCCGCACGCCCGTCGGGAAACGCCCCGGCGCGGCGAACCCGACAGCCGCTCCGACTGGCGCAAGCGAACTTGCGTTGGTCCCTGCATACAACTGAACCAAATAACTCGTTCCCGCGGGCACAGGAGTTATGCCGTCCACATCATAAATCAAATTACTCGACGAGTTGCCGAATAGCACCGTCCCTCCCTGCGTGCTTTGCTGGATATTAACCGTCGCGCTTCTGCTCGTTGCGGAACCGAACGCATTGCTCACCACCACCCAGTACGAGCCTGACTGGTTCGGCTGAGCGTTCGGGATCGTCAAAGTTCCAGAGATCGCGCCTATGAGCGCGACGCCATTACGAAACCATTGGTAACTCAGTGGAGCCGTACCAACGGCTAGCACATTGAGCGTCACTGTGTTGCCTGCCAGCACGACCGTGCCACTTGGCTGAGAACTGATCGTCGGGGCTATCCCGGAGGACCGAACGGTCACCGTAGCGACCGTGCTCGTTGCCGAGCCGTAAGCGTTGCTTACGATGACCTGGTACTGTCCGGCATTAGATTGTTGTGCGAACTCCAGTACCAACGTGGAGTTCGTGCCCTGCGGCAGATCCGTCCCGTTAAATCTCCATCGGTAGCTAAGTGGCAAGGATCCGCGGACGCCCACGCCTAGCCTCACCGTCGCGCCGAGATCGACCGTTTGGCTCGCGGGCTGTGAGACGATTGTTGGTGGCAGAGGATTCGTGGATGCCAAATCCAACCTCGCCGCAATCTTCAATCCCGACCCATGGAAGCTATTGTCCGCTCCACGCCCTATCACCAAATCAACCGTATCTCCCGCCACCAACGCCAGGCTGCTGGAGAATGTTGCCGATGCCGTCCCGGCCAACGCACGCCCAAAGAGTTCCACACCGTTTTTCAAAACATGAAAGTCGGTGTCCCCCTGCATCGGCCCATCGTAGGCCGGACGGGCCGTCGTCGCCAAATCATACGTCCCACCGTGCCCATTGGGTACCGTGAACCGAATCACACCAAAGTTCTCGGGATAACCCTCAACACCAGGGTAAAACCATGTCGTCTCCGGCGGAAAATTCCCCTGACCGCCATCCGTGATAACCGTCGAAGTGCTGTTGTTGTGCATTACTGCCGGCACGCTATCCGGCTTGTCCCACACCTCCACCGGCACACCCGCGGGATCATAGTTATACTTCGAATGCGTAAACAACACGAACTCACCACCCAACGTCCCCTGCCAACCGTAGCTCCAGGCTCCGTTCGGATTTCCAGCCGCAATCGCGAAATCACGTGACAGCTCGTAATCGGGCGCGGGGTTCACAGTTAAGGTTGCCGCCTGGCTGGTCGCCACTCCATACGCGTTACTGACCACCACCGAATAACCCCCGGCATGGCTCAGTTGCACGTCGTTGAGCCTCAATGTCGCAGCAGTGGCTCCATCAACCGCGCTACCATCCTTGAACCATTGATAGCCTAACGGAGAGCTGCCAGTCACACTTACACGGAATGTGACGTTCTCTCCTTCGGTCACGCTCTGACTTTCCGGCTGTGCGACAATCGTCGGTGAAACCGGGTTAGTAGAAATCAAGTCAAGGCGGGCCTCAACCTTTAGGCCCGACCAAAAGTAGCTGTTGTCTGCACCCCGGCCCACGGCAAAGTCAATAGCATCTCCCTCTGCCAGTGTAACGCTGTTGGTATAAACAGCCGTCTGGGTCCCGCTCAACGCCGCACCAAAAATCTCCACGTCGTTCCGGGCCACGTGAAAGTCCGCGTCCAACTGCAGCGTCGCACTGTAAGCCGGACGCGCCGTCGTCACCAACCGATAGGTCCCTCCTCCACCTGCGGGCACTGTGAAACGGGCCACCGCATAGTTACCCGGCTGGCCCTGCACCCCAGGCGCGAACCACGTCGTCTCTGGCGGATAATTTCCATGGCCGTTATCCGTAATCGCTGTCTGGGTCGTGTCATTGTGCAGAATCGCCGGCTGCGTATACGTACTGATCGCTCGCACAAGCACCGGCACCCCATTGCCCGCGATATTGGTCTTGGCAGTCCCCAACAAAGTGAACATCCCGCCAATGGTGTCCTGACGACCATAGCTCCAAACTCCATTTGGATTTCCTGCCAAGGAAAAATCACGAGACAGATCGTGGTCGGCGTCTCCGGGCGGCGGCTGGTTGGTCCCCCCCGGCGAGTACACAATCTGGATTGCGTCAGCCCCGGAGTCCACGACCCCAACCGTGGCCGTTACCACCGTTCCCATTACCCGACCGGCCACATCCGGATCGGCCTGTCCTCCAGTCAAACTGGCTGTGGAACCCGAAAAATTGCGAATATCAACAACCAGATTGCCTTGGGCAGGATCGTAGAGAAACGGCTGTGACAGCGGCACGATAATGTCGAACGCCTTGGGCCCCCCAGCTGGTCCCACAAACCGACTGGAGATAGACAACGGCCCCTGGAAAACAACCGTGTCATCCGGACCTACGTTCTGCGCCAAAGTCGCACTCAACGCGACAGGGTTCTGCGTCGTCGTGGACAAGTTGAACTGGATGTTCGCCACGGTGGTCGTAAACGCGTTGCCATAAGTGGCGCACGGTCGGAAGCGCAGCTCCCGAATCAGAATTGGTTGCTGCGGAAACTCCACACTCCCATACACCTGTTGATAGCGCCATGCATCCCGGAAGGTGCTGGCCCCGTGTGGTTGGTGCGTTCCGTCCGCATACCTTGGCACAACCAACGTCAGCCCGCTGGTTGCTGGTGAATAAACTATCTGGATCGCGTCAGCCCCGGAGTCCACGACACCCGTTGTCGCCGTTACCACCGTTCCCATTACCCGACCCGCCACATCCGGATCGGCCTGTCCTCCGGTCAAACTGGCCGTGGAACCCGAAAAATTGCGAATATCGACAACCAGGTTGCCCCGGGCAGGATCGTAGAGACACGGCTGCGATAGCGGCACAATGATGTCAAAAGCCTTGGGCCCCCCAGCCGGTCCCACAAACTGGCTGGAGATAGACAGGGGTCCCTGGAAGACCATTTTATCATCCGGACCCACATTTTCAGCAAGAGTTGGACTTAACGCCACAGGGTTCTGCGTCGTCGTGGACAAGTTGAATTGGATGTTCGCCACGGTGGTCGCAAACGCGTTGCCATACGTGGCGCACGGTCGGAAGCGCAGTTCCCGAATCAGGATTGGTTGCTGCGGAAACTCCACACTGCCATAGACCTGTTGATAGCGCCACGCATCCCGGAAGGTGCTGGCCCCGTGTGGTTGGTGCGTTCCGTCCGCATACCTTGGCACAACCAACGTCAGCCCGCCCGCACCGTTAGTTTGCCGCGTCAGCGTCGCCTCCACCTTCAACCCCGACCAGATGTAGCTGTTGTCCGCACCACGCCCCACCGCAAAGTCGATCGTGTCTCCGGCAGCCAGGGTCACGCTGTTGGTGTAACCCGCCGTCTGCGTCCCGCTCAACGCCGTACCAAAAATCTCCACATCGTTCCGGGCCACATGAAAATCCGTGTCCAACTGCAACGTCGCACTGTAAGCCGGATGCGCCCTCGTCACCAACCGATACGTCCCTTCACCGCCCGCCGGCACGGTAAATCGCGCCACCGCATAGTTTCCTGGCTGCCCCTGCACCCCAGGCGCAAACCACGTCGTCTCTGGCGGATAATTTCCATGGCCGTTATCCGTAATCGCCGTCTGCGTCGTGTCATTGTGCAGAATCGCCGGCTGCGTAAACGTACTGATCGCTCGCACAAGCACCGGCACCCCATTGCCCGCGATATTGGTCTTGGCAGTCCCCAACAAAGTGAACGTCCCGCCAATGGTGTCCTGACGACCATAGCTCCAGACCCCATTGGGATTTCCTGCCAGGGAGAAATCACGGGACAGATCGTGATCGACCTCCGGCCCCGCAGTACTCACTGCGAGGATAGCCGCGTCGCTTGTCACCCCACCATGCGGATTGCTCGCCACCACGGAATAACTGCCCGCATCACTCATCTGCACGTCATTCAAGGTCAACGACGAACCGGTTGCTCCTGATATCGCAGTCCCACCCTTGCGCCATTGATAGCTCAAGGGCGAACTGCCACTCACCCCCACCGTAAAGGTCACATCCTCGCCCGCCGTCACCGTCTGGCTCTGGGGCTGCGACACAATCACAGGCGGCAGGTTCGTCGCCGCTGAATAGATGATCTGAATAGCGTCAGCTCCGCTGTCAATAAATCCAGTGGCCGCTCCAATCGATCCCATGACTCGCGCTGCGCTGTCGGGTTCGGACTGACCGCTCGTCCGACTCGCCGTCGAACCCGAAAAGTTTCGGATATCAATCACCAGGCTGCCGTGGGCGGGATCATACAAAAACGGCTGCTCCAACGGCACGATCATGTCAAACGCCTTCGGCCCATTGGCCGGTCCAACGAACTGACTGGAAAGCGACAACGCTCCATCGAATACCACCGCGTCATCCGGTCCAACGTTCTGCGCAAACGTGCTGCTCAATGCACTCGGATTCCGCTGCGTCGTCGACATGTTGATCCGGATATTCGCCACCGTCGCCGTGAAGGCCCCACCATAAACCCGGTCCGGACGAAACCGCAGTTCACGAATCACGATCGCACCACTGGGAAACTCCACACTCCCATAAACCTGCTGATGCCGGAAATTC
>Ga0137340_1000260_pt1 | contig 12543 bp, 8 predicted proteins | sample EasRivERMLT400_2_FD_102295 | JGI IMG/M metagenome (GOLD analysis project Ga0137340, IMG submission 102295) | Soil microbial communities from meander-bound floodplain in the East River, Colorado, USA - East River MetaG ERMLT400_2 | ecosystem: Environmental > Terrestrial > Soil > Floodplain ...
CGACCGTTCGAGCACTGGAGGTGCTGTGTTCTCCGTCACAGCGGCTTCAGCAAAACAGTGCGTAAAGTCGTATAGGGCAGGGGCACGCTTGTCGATTACCGATGGGGATGCGGGAGTCGAGTGAGCGTGTAAACCCCGAGCACCAAACTCTGATACCCAGAGAATCTCCAGGTTCCAACGACAGCGGCGGCGATCGAGAGTAGGGGTAGATCGAGTCCGTCACAGGCAACTTTCCCAAGGGACGAAAACCACAGGAACTTTCCGGTGGAGGCGGTGCTGAGCGTCGAACTATCAAAATGCAGACCGCAAACGGGGAAACGCGGAACACGCGGGCGGCGCGTTGCATTTTAAAGGCAACTTTCGGTCAGGGGCGGTTTTTGCTATGTTGTTGGACTTGATGTCCGCGCAACTTGATCCAGATGCCGCCCTGATGCTGCGAGTGCGTGAGGGTGATCGGGATGCTTTTGCTTTGCTGGTCGACCGTTACAAACAGCCGGTGATGAACCTGGTCGCGCGCACCTTGCGGGATCTCACGGAAGCGGAGGACGTGGCGCAGCACGTCTTTTTGCAGGTCTACAAATCGGCACATCGCTACGAAGTGACCGCGAAGTTTTCCACGTGGATTTTCACGATCGCGCGCAATCTCTGTCTCAACGAAATTCGGCGGCGCTCGCGGCATCCTGCGGATTCTATCGACGCGACGCGGGAAGGGGACGACGAGCATCCGGCGCGACAGCTTGAGGACGCGCGCACTTTTTCGCCGCCGGACACGCTGCTCCAACACGAACTCGAAATCAAAGTGGACGAGGCGGTGAACGCGCTGCCCGAAAAGCAACGCACGGCGCTGCTGCTCTGCCGCCAGGAGGACGTGTCCTACGAGGAGATTGCGAAGGTATTGGGGTGTTCAGTGTCGGCGACGAAGTCGTTGATTCACCGGGGGCGAGAGACCTTGAAAGAGCAACTAAAACCATATTTGAAAACGGGGGTGTGGCATGACGCGGATTGACGGAAACTTTGGGCTATCAACGGGTTTGAAGAGAAAGGCAGCTTGATGAATGACGACCTTTACAATGATCTCCTTGAAGCGAGTTGGCAGCGCAAATTGACCGCCGAGGAAGAAGCGCAATTGCGCGGCTGGCTCGCGGCGCATCCCGAGAAACAGCCCAGGTGGGAAGAGGAACTCGCGCTGAATCAGCAGCTTGAGCGGTTGCCGAACGCACCGCTGGCATCGAACTTCACCGCGCAAGTGCTCGGGAAACTGGACCTCGAACTTCGGCGCGAAGAGCGCGAGCCCGCGCGCCCGGGGAAATTCACATCGTGGTGGCACGGCCTGGTGCCGCGGTTTGCATCGGTGCTGCTGCTGGGACTGCTTGCCGGCACGGCCATCGTGCAGTATCGCGAGCGCCAGCGTGAGGAAATGGCGGAGGGCATCATGCGCGTCACGCCAGTGGCGTCGGTGTTGCAGCCGGAGGTGTTGCAGAATTTTGATGCGATCCGCCATCTGAGCCACGTGCCCACGGTGTCGGACGAGGAATTGCTGGCCGCTTTGCAGTAACGCTATGATGTTGCGCAGTTTTTTAGTCGTGGTGAGCGTCGCTTCGGGTATGGCGCAGGTTGCCGAGCCGCCGACTGTGCGGCCGGCTGCCCCGGCGCAAAGCGCGAGAGTCCCGCAGCCGCCGCCGATGCCGCCGTCGCCGGTGCAGGTATTTCGCGACATGCTGGCGATGACAACCGAGCAGCGCGTGAAAGCAATGGAAGGCCGTCAGCCGAAAACACGCGAATTTTTGACGTCCAAGCTGAAGGAGTTTGAAGCGCTTAAGCCTGAGGAACGGGAGAATCGATTGCGCACCATGGAGCTGCGGTGGCAGTTGCTGCCGCTGATGAGCATGGCGCCTTCGAATCGCGTGCTGCGCATCCAGGGACTCCCCGAGAGTGACCGGCCACTGATCGAGGAACGGCTGCGCTTGTGGGACAAGCTTTCGCCCGAGCAACAGCGCGACGTGCTGGAGTGCGAGCCGGCGCTATCGGCCTTCGCCAGCCCCGGCACGCGCGTCCCGACGAGCAGTGTGGGGTTGCCGGTCTCAACAAATCTGCAGCAACGAATCAACAGCAGCACGACGTATCTGAACAACCTGCGGCCGGAAAAACGGGCCGAACTTTACCAGAATTTCCAGGAATTCTTTGAGCTTTCGGAGAAGGAAAAGGCGAAGGCGCTGGACTCGATCCACACGCTGAGCGACGCGGAACGGCGGCAAATGGAGCGGACACTCGCGACCTTCGACAGGCTGCCGCGGGCGCAACGAGAGCAATGCATTCACGGCTTCCAAAAATTCACGGCCCTGTCGCGCGAGGAACAGGGACAATTTCTCAGGAGCGCGGCGCGCTGGCAGGCGATGAGCCCGCGTGACCGGCAGATTTGGCGCAGCCTTGTTATGCAAAAAGCGGTACCACAGCCACCATTACCACCTGGCATTCCGAACGCAGGAATTGCCTTCCCGCAAAACAGCCTCGCTTTTACGAACCGTTAGCCCGCGACGATGCCGTCGCGAAGATAAGCCGGCGTTTTCTGCACGACCTTCTGCGCGAGCTTGTAACCCTTTGAGTCAGCGTTGTTGCCGAGGCCATCGAATTTAGCCTCGATGCGCAGGCGGGCGGTTTCGCAGAAATAATCCGCGAGTTGCAACGCTTCCTTTCCGTCGTCCGTGCCGCGCCTCGCAAGCTGATCCGCGCGCGAGCAGGTCGCCGCCATGGCGAACAGTTCCGTGCCTATGTCCACAAACCGTCCGAGCAGCACTTGCTGCTTCTCGAGTTTGGGGCCGAACCGCGCCATGGCGTGAAACAACTTTCGCGCGAGACGTCGCGACGTGCGCGCCACGAATCGAACATGCTTGCGCAAGGGTGGCGAGAGCCGGCCCGCTCCGCTGCCAAAGCCGATCCATTGCCGCGGATACCAACCGGCGTAGAAAAGTCCCGCCTTCATCGCGGCCTTCGCGCGCGCGCCCATCGGCAATTGAGAATTGAGAGCAGCCCCCGCGACTTTCAGGTGCGGGTCGAGCGCTTCGCGCGCGAGGAACAGTCGCATGATTTCGCTGGAGCCTTCGAAGATGGTGTTGATGCGGCAATCGCGCATGAAGCGTTCGATCGGCACGGGCTCTTCACCGCGGGCCTTGAGCGAGTCGGCCGTTTCGTAACCGCGCCCGCCGCGAATCTGCATCGTGTCATCGACGATCTGCCAGCCCATTTCCGTGCCCCACAATTTGCACATCGCGGCTTCGAGGCGAATGTCGGCTTTCTTGTCGCGGTCGACGAGGCTGGCCGCGAGCAGCGTCATCGATTCCATCGCAAAGGTGTTGGCGGCCATGCGGGCGATCTTGTCCGCAATGGCGGAATGCTTCGCGATCGGTGCGCCCCATTGCACACGTTTCGCCGCCCAATCCTTCGCGTATTGCAGGCACTTCTTCGACATGCCGACGCACGCGGCGGGCAATGTCAGCCGGCCCGTGTTCAACGTGGAGAGCGCGACCTTCAAACCCTTGCCCTCGGCGAGCAGGATGTTTTCGCGCGGCACCTTCACGTCGGTGAAGTGGACCACGCCATTATACAATGCGCGCAACCCCATGAAGCGGCAGCGCGTCACGACCTCAACACCCGGCGTGTTCATGTCCACGATGAACGCGGTAATCTGCTTTTTCTCCTTGCCGTTGATCTTTACCGACGGCGTGCGCGCCATGACGACAATCACGCCGGCTTTCACGCCGTTGGTACACCAAAGTTTCTCGCCGTTGATGACGAAATGCTTTCCATCGGGCGTGGGCTCCGCGCGCGTCTCCATCGTCGCGGGGTCCGAACCGACGCCGGATTCAGTGAGCGCGAACGCCGAGATCTCGCCCTTCGCGACGCGCGGGAGGTATTTGCGCTTTTGTTCCTCGGTGCCGAACATGATCAGCGGCTGCGGCCCGCCGATCGATTGGTGCGCGGAGAGCAGAGCGGTAAGGTTGCCGTCGTAACTCGCGAGCAACATCGCCGCGCGGGAGTAATTTGTTTGCGACAGCCCCAGCCCGCCGTATTGCGGAGACACCTTGATGCCAAACGCGCCCATGCGCCCGAGTTCGTCGATCACGTCCTGTGGAATCTCGCCCGTGCGATCAATCGCATCCGGATCGACCTTCTCCTTCAGGAATTTTTCCAACTGTTGGAGAAAGGCGTCCCCCTGGTCGCGGTCCTCGGCCTTCTGTTCGGGGAACGGAAACACCGCATCGAGATCGAACCGGCCCATGAACAACCCGCTCGCGAGACTCGGCTTGGCGGCGGCTTCGTCGCGCGCGGCCTCGGTGAGTTCGAGGGCGGCGCGCTGGCCTTCCGACATCTTTGAAGTGTCGATCAATGGCGCGTTGTCGCGCGGCTTCGGTTCCTCAGGCATGGCAGGTGTGGTGCTCATATTGATTTTCCTTTTGGGGGATAGAACTTCTGTTGTAGCGGCGCCATTGTCTGCAACAACGCGCACGGGGCAAATTGCTGCTCGCCCTTGTTGGCGAGTTTATACATCTCTTCGACGAGCTGCGGAACGCCGACGGAATCGGCGTAGCGCAACGGCCCGCCGCGGAACGGCGCGAAGCCCGTGCCCATGACCATCCCGAAATCGACATCCGCGGCTTCGCCGACAATCCCTTCCTCCAGGCAACGCGCGGCTTCGTTGACCATGAGGTAAACCATCCGATTGCGCAGGTCCTCACGGCTCAAAGCGGCCGCCGAGGTGCCCTTCTTGAATCGCTCGGCATCGGTGTTCACTTCGGAACTCTTCGAGCGTTTATCGTGCAGGTAAAACCCGCGTCCGCTCTTACGGCCCAGGAGCTTGTCCTGCATCATCGCGCCAAGCAGGGCCGGTGTGCGCAAGCGCGACGCAAAATTTTGCGCGATCGTTTCGGCGACGTGATTGGCGACATCGACTCCCACTTCATCGATCAGTCGCAGCGGCCCCATGGGCATGCCGAATTCGAGCATCGCCTCGTCGATGTTCTCGATGCTCGCGCCGTTCTCGAACAGATGACCTGCCTCGATCAGATACGGCATCAGAATCCGGTTCACGAGAAAGCCGGGGCTGTCCTTGACCACGACGGGCAGCTTGCCGATCTGTTGCACGAAGCGAACGGCCCGATTCACGATTTCGGGTGAAGTCTGCCGCGCCACCACCACCTCGACCAACTGCATGCGATGCACGGGATTGAAAAAGTGAATGCCCACGACGCGGTCCGGGTGGCGTGTCGCGGCGGCCAATTCCGACACGGAGAGTGCGGACGTGTTGGTGGCCAAAATTGTGCGCGCACCGGCGAGGTCGTCGAGCCTTTTGAAAATCTGTTTCTTCAGATCCATCTTCTCGACGGCGGCCTCGATAACGATGTCGGCATTCTTAAGCGGCGCCTCGGAAGCGACTGGGCTGATGCGATCCATCGCTGCGCGAGCTTCAACCGGTGCGAACACTTTGCGCTTCGTGCCGTCGGCGAAAAGTTTGGCGATTGTCGCCATTCCCTTGGCGACTTGCTCGGCATTGATGTCGCGAAGCATCACGTGCACGTCGCGAGAGGCGGTCCATTGCGCGATGCCGGCGCCCATCACGCCCGCGCCGATGACGGCGACGCGCTTCGCGGCCCACTTCCCGGTGTCGGTGCCGGCGGTGAGTTTCTTCGCGCGTTCCTGGAGAAAGAAAAGCCGGATGAGATTGCGGCACGCTTCGGTTTCCGCAAGTTCAGCGATCGCGCGCCGCTCGAGATCGAGCGAGCCGGGAATCAAGCGGCCCAGTCCCTCTGTCACCACCTCCAGCGCCTTCGGCAGGGCGGGGTAGTGCCCGCCCGTTTTCCTCTGCAATTGCGGTCGCACGCGCTTCGCGATCAACCGCGCCGCGAGTCGCGTATTGACGAGCCGCGTCATGAGCGGCTTGCTTCGGCGCATTAGCTTGTTGCCTCGTTTGGTCAGCAGGCCTCGCGCGTAGTCGAGCAGATATTCCTTGTGGACCACTTCGTCCACCATTCCGAGTTTGAGCGCGTGCTTCGCGGCGACCGTTTTTCCGCCGAGAATGATGTCCAGCGCTTTCGGCAAGCCAATCAACCGCGGCAATCGTGTCGAGCCGCCCCACGCGGGCAGGATGCCAAGTTGCGTTTCCGGCAAGCCGATCTTTGTCGCACGATCCGAACTGGCGATGCGGTAATCGCACGCGAGGCAAATTTCATATCCACCGCCGACGCACGCGCCATGAATCGCGGCAATCGTCGGGATCGACAACGTCTCAAGCTGGTCGAACGTCTGTTGCCCGAGTCGAATGAGGTGATCGAGATCCGCAGGGTCGGTGAACTGGGACATCGAATGCAGGTCCGCGCCCGCGATGAAGATCGATCGTTTCGCACTCGCGAGGATCAGACCGCGCAGTGACGAATTCTTCGCGATAGCGTCGAGGTGCTGCCCCAGTTCTTCGAGCGTCGCGCGGTCGAAGATGTTCGCCGCCGAGTCGGGCCGATCAAAGGTGAGGATGCAGATTTGGTCTTCCGTGATCTCGCTCCGAATCGCCGCTGCCATACGCGCGGACTCTTTCACCGGCGCGGGAATTTCGCGAGCCACAGTTTTCGGTGCTTCTGATTGGTCCAGTGTCGTCATATCACGGTCGTTCCAGCCAAAGAGCGGCGCCCTGGCCTCCGCCGACGCATAGTGAGACCAGGGCGCGTTTTGCCTGCCTTCTTTCAAGTTCTTTCAAGCTCGTCAGCGCCAGCCGTGCGCCGGTCGCGCCCACGGGATGTCCGAGCGCGATTGCCCCGCCGTTCACGTTCAGCCGGTCCTTCGGCACTTTGCCGACAGGCCGCGAGCGCTTCAGGAATTTCACCGCAAATTCATCCGAGCGGAGGCACTTCAAAACGGCGAGGGCCTGCGCCGCGAACGCCTCGTTCAACTCGATCAAGTCGGCGTGTTCGAGCGTCAGCCCGGTTCTCTCCTCCGCTTTGGCGATGGCAAACACCGGACCCAGGCCCATGCGCACCGGATCACAACCCGCGTATGCGTATCCGCTCAGAATTCCGAGTGGCCGCATGTTCAACTCGGCGGCTTTCTGCTCGGTCATCACCAGCAACGCGACCGCGCCGTCGGTGATCTGCGATGAATTCCCCGCGGTCACCGTCCCGGTTTTCCTGTCGAATACCGGTCGCAGTTTCGCCAGCGCCTCCATCGACTGCTCTTTGCGCGGACCGTTATCGGACACGATCGGACCCGCCGATTTCGCGTGCATTCCCGGAGCGGGCAGCGTCGGATAAACGGGACAAATTTCCTGCGCGAGCTTCTCCTGCGCGGCGACGGCGCGCGCGTGCGATTCCAACGCAAACGAGTCCTGCAGCTCGCGGGTGATCTCGAACTCGCGTGCGAGCACTTCCGCCGTGTCGCCCATGTTCAGTCCGCACACCGGATCGGTCAGGCCGAGTTGCAGCCCAATGCGCGGCTGAAAATCGGACGGGCGAAATGCCGCCATCGCCGAAAGCCTCTGCCACATCGACTTTGATCGGGCGAGGCGGCTGAACTTCTGCGCCGCGCTGTGATTGTAGAGCAGGGGAACCTGCGACATGCTTTCGGCGCCGCCCACGACGAAAATCGAGCCGCGTCCGGCCAGCATTTTCTCGTGCGCCTGGGTAATGGCTTCGCAACCCGATGCGCAGTTGCGATGCACCGTGATCGCCGGCACGTGTTCGGGAATTCCAGCGCGCAGCGCGATTACCCGCGCGACGTTCGCAGCATCAGCCGGTTGCGCGACGCAGCCAAAGATCACTTCGTCAATCGTCGCCGGGTCCAGCCCGGTCTTCGCCAGCAACGCGCTTACCGCGATGCGCCCCAACTCATCGGCACCGAGGTGCGCCAGGTCCGTGCCCATCTTCGAGAACGGAGTGCGGACTCCGTCGACAATCACCAGTCGCGTTGCGCTCATTTTGCCACCTCTGTGCCTGCCACCACTTCCGGCTTGCCGTTCCCATTGCCGCTGATGGCGATCGGGGCGGTCGTCTTCGGCCGGTTGTCGATAATCTTCTGTTCTTTCAATTGCGTGCCCACGCCCTGCAGTTGCCGCAGTTCGTCGGCATCATGAAATACAATCCGATTCGGCTGAATCTCCGTGCGTTCGATAAACCGATTGTTGATTTCCCGGCAGAGCTTCTGGTCTTCGACCGTGCCGGTTTTGTGGACGTGCAGGACCAACTCGTCCAGCTCCATGGGATCATTGTTCCTCTTGCGAATCTCGAGCTGCCAGGCGCCGATGTGCGACGCGTCATCGAGCACGTGTTCCAACTGGTTGAAGTCGACCAGCGTGCCTTTGATCTTGTCGAGCTGCATCGACTTGACTTCAGAGCTGCGCGAAATCTTGCCGACAATCCGCGGCATGGTGCGTTTGCAATACGGACACCGCGAGTAAACGAGCCCGCCATCGACGCAATCGCCGGTGCGATACCGCAGCACCACGCTGCCGCGCGCGTCGAGCGGAGTGTAAACCAGCTCGCCGGGAGCGCCGGCCGGCTGCACAATGCCCGTCTTGGGATCGACCACTTCGAAAATCCCCATGTCAGGATAAATATGGTAACCCGACGGATCGTCGTTGTGCGGGTAAGGACATTCGGCCCACGCCATCTTGCTTTCGGTGAAGCCGTAGGTCGCGAGCACCTCCACGTTCGGCGAGCCGAGCTTGTGCGCGAGGATCCGCAACTTCCGGCGGATGCCTTCGGCTACTTTCTCACCGCCGAGCACGAGTTTCTTCAGCGACTCGATGCGCACGCCGGCTTCCACTGCCTGCTGGAGCACGTGGTATATAAATGTCGGCATTCCGATCAACACGTCCGGACGCACTTTCGTGATCAACCGCAGGTTGCCTTCGGTGCCGAGCACTTTGCCGCCGCCGGTGCTCAGGCAGAACAGTCCGTGAGCCGTTGCCGCGTAGTGCAAAAACCAAAACGCGAGATGCGGCGCGTAGGGGAACATGTTGAGCAGGCGGAATTCCTTCTGCGCGCCGCACACCTGCATGATGCGATCACCGCCGCTCGAAAGATTGTCGAGGTCGTGCTGCGAAAAAAGGAACGGAATCGGATCGGCGGAGCGGCCCGTCGTGCTCGTCATGAAGATCGGGCGAAACTCCCGTTCGAAACCCTGCTTCACGTGCTCGCTTCCGCGCAGTAACGCGCGCGCGATCGTTGAAGGCCGCTTCTTCAATACGTCCTGGTCCGGGATCAAAACAAAGTCGCGGCTCTTTTGCGGATTGTCCGGCGTGTTCAGCAAATCGCTCTTCGTCGTGAACGGGATTTGCTCGAGGTCTTCGAGCGAGCGAATCGCTTCCGGGCGCAGGCCGTGCTTCTTGAACAGTTCTCGGTAATGCGCCGAGAACGGCACCACCGTGTCGCACAGGTATCGCCTGAGCTGTTCACCCTGCAAGCGGCGGATGGTCGCTTCAGGTAAGTGTTGCCACTGGCTCTTCAGCAGTTTCGAGTTCATGGGTTGGTTCCTTTCTGTTCACAAGCGCCTGGATTTCTCCAAGGTGCTCTTCGGCTTCGCGCCGGCCCAGCGCGATGTATTTTCCGGGCCGCCGAAAGTCGTGCCAGCGGCCGTCGAACGACAATGGCCGCAGAACAAGGTCCGCATGCAAACAGGAAATCTCAGCCACTCGCATTTGCGCGCCGTGGAAGCTCCTCAAAATCGTGTCGAGAATGTTACCCGGCGCGAAATAGTTGAGGTATTCGTTGAGGATCGCGCGAAGTTTGTTCTTCCGCCGCCCCATCACTTCGTCGTGATCGCGGTCGAGTTCGTGCCGGCACCGCAGGTAAGCCGCCGTCGGGATCGTGTTCACCGCGATGATCCGTTCGATGCCCATTTCTTCGAGCACGTCCACGGGGAGCGGATCGGCGATGCCGCCGTCGATGTAAAGTTCGTCGTCGATCTTCACCGGCACGCACGCACCTGGAATCGCGCTGCTCGCGTGAACTGCCGCAGCGACTTCGCCGCTGGAGAAGATCGCGCGCTCCAAGGTGGAAAGGTTCGTGGCCACAATCCGCAATGGCCGCACCAGTTCGGAAAAGTGCACGTCGCCGATCGAGCGCTTCAGGCGGCGTTTCACTTTCTCCCCGCGCAGGAAGCCCTGCCGCGGCAGGATGAATGGATCGATCAGTTCGAATAGGCCCCACCGATGCTCGACCTCGCGCGCCAGCCGTTCCATCCCCAGCCCGTCGTAGCCGTAGGCCCACACCGAACCGACGTAAGAGCCCATGCTGCAACCGGCAATCACATCGACTTCAATCCCGTTTTCTTCCAGCACTTGAATGACCCCGATGTGCGCCAGGCCGCGGGCGCCGCCGGATGACAATGCCAGGCCGACGCGCTTGCGGGCTATCTCGCGCGCGAGCCGGCCAATATCGTCGCGGAACGCCTTTTCGTTCCAATCGTCGAGCGTGTGCGCGCCTTGCGCAGCGGGGCAGCCGTGAATGAACCCGTGCACGGCCGAGCCCATTTGCTTCAGCAGATCGTTGAAATGTTCCTCGCCCTTTTCGCGGCAAATGATGGTCTTGACGTTTTCACCTTTGCCGAGCGCGCGCGTTTCGCGCAGCAACAGGTCGCGCTGATACAGGTCCGCGCTGGTCGGTTGCAGGAGCAGGAACGTGCGGTCCGATTTCGCGAAGCATTCCAGCAGGAGTGGTTCGGACGCTTCGGCCGCCACGTGGACGATCACGTAATGATAATGCCGCGTGAAATGGTCAAGCATCGGGCCGACGAGCCCGGTCTCCTCGGTCTCGACCCGCATGTGCAATCGCTCGGCGCGCGGCGCGAGAAATTCGAGATGCGGCGCGAAGCAGAACTCGCCGTTCACACGCGGCGCCACGCGCGACCAGTCGCCCAGCGTCAATTTCCGGTCGACACGTTCCAGGTGCAGGAGCAGCACGCGGGCGTCGGTTTCTTCGGTGAGACGGCGAGCAAGCGTGCGGGCGATGAACTCGTCCGGGATGCGATTCGAAAGTGACGCGAGAGTAACGATCCGATCGGGACGGGTGGGCGGGACCAGTGGCCAGCGCGAGCCCGCAGTGATCTGACGGAGCCTCCCTTGGTTCCGTTCTGAACTGTATGTTTGGCGCAGTGCGCTCATTTCCGTCGCTTGCCCGCGACGGTGAGCATTCCAGGCACGCGAGCGTCAGCTCGCCTAAGAGCTGAAGCCCGGCAAACCGTCGCCGGCTTTGATTACACTTCTTCTGCTGCTACCAAATTTCATCGTGCCTTGCCTGAATATACGACGACTTTGTCAACCGTCAAATTCAGCACCCCCGGTCATTGGGGGGTCGATTGCGGGACAAACCCGGGCCGGCTGGCCACGGGAGTCGTTTGTCCTCCGCGCGCGTTTTGTATACCCACCAGCCAGACAGGCACTTCTTGTCCGACGTCCATATAAAAGACTGCCAATGGGCCGATTATGCCTGGCCGCAGCATCCATGTCTGTGGGGTGTTTATCGGCTTTTCAAGGCATTTCCTTAAGCTCTGACATCGGGCTCATTCGGAGGGGCGAGATCCGCCAGTCCATTATTGGCGGCTGTAACCACCGACGTAAGGAGGTGGGCTAATCCGATACCCGATTTTACTTCTGCAACCGATAAAACTGGTTCTGGGAGGGCCGCGGCAGAGTCAACGTTCGAAGAGCGCCGTTGGTGCCGACGGCTCCAGAGAGGCCGCGCCACTCGCGGAAGGAATCCGCCACCTGCGGGCTATAGTCGATAGCGGCCACTGGCCACGAAATCACGATGCTCTCCGCCGAAGCCGTAATGCCCAACCGCGGTCCGGTACCGGCATTGCCGAGCTTTGCCAAAAACACGTACGGTCCCGCGCTGCTGACGCCGCTCAGCGGACCCAGCTGCTCTCCAGCGACATATTTGCTTCCGTCTCGCCCAACCGCGATGGCGTGAGGCTTGGCTTGTGAGCCTGCGTCGGCGCCTTGCGTCCAAAGAAGATTCCCCGCACCGTCGTACTTCTGAACAAACCTGCGCAGCGCGGGCATCGCATACACGTCACCCGCGTCGTCCACGGCCACACTCACGCCCTCTCGCGTACTTTCCAGACTTTTGCGCACCCACTGTAGCGCGCCGCCGGAATCATACTTCGCCAGGAAAAAGTCGCGCACATTTCCCGCGGACAAATTCGTCGTGCCAAACGTCGCTTCGGGCGCGGAGAACGAACCCGTGACGAACACGCTTCCCACTCGGTCGACGGCGATGCCCAGCCCCACGTCATAAGAATCATCTTCGTCGTTGCCGTCCTCGGTGCACCCAGCCTGTCGCACCCACTGCAATTCTCCGGCGGCATTGTACTTCGCCACAAAAATGTCGCTGACTCCACGACTTGCCAGGCCTTCTTCTTCGTCGCCAAAATAGCCTTCTCGCGAAAAATGGCCGGTGACGTGAATGTTGCGGTCCTCATCGATCGCGAGCGCATTCGCTTCATGCCAGTTCTGGGCATAACTGGCGATTTCCCGGACCCACTGGATCTGGCCAGCACCGTCGA
>Ga0137340_1000262_pt1 | contig 12466 bp, 10 predicted proteins | sample EasRivERMLT400_2_FD_102295 | JGI IMG/M metagenome (GOLD analysis project Ga0137340, IMG submission 102295) | Soil microbial communities from meander-bound floodplain in the East River, Colorado, USA - East River MetaG ERMLT400_2 | ecosystem: Environmental > Terrestrial > Soil > Floodplain ...
GGTTGAAGACTACAACTTCAGCTCCGGCACGTTCTTCGACGAGCCGGTTCCGTTGCCGGAAGGCAGTGGTCCGCAGGACAGCTCGTACAGCAACCAGACCGGCACGCGGGACATTGATTATTCGGACACGCGCACGGCTCCCAATTTTACGAATACCAAATATCGTCAAAATGACGCTGTGCGCATGCAGCACACGCTCGACGTCCAGCGCCAGAAGTACATCGACGCCGGAGGCACGGCGGCCAACGTGTTCGACTACGATGTGAGCGACATCGCGGCGGGGGAATGGATGAATTACTCGCGCTTCTTCGTGCCGGGTTCCTACCTTGTCTACTTGCGCCAATCGATGGTGAATCTGGCCCAGGGTGAGTGCGTTTTGGAAAAAGTCGCGAGCGAAGCGTTCCTCCCGAATCAAACGACAACGCCGCTCGGATCCTTCCTGGGCAGGTTGAGCGGTTACCAATATCGCAATGTGCTGTTGACGGACGCGCTGGGCAACCCTGCGATCGTGCGCTTGACGGATTTTGACACAATCCGATTGCGACAGGTGACGACGCCGCCCGGGGATGCCGGGATCGCGCAGAACTATCTGCTGCTCGTGCCTACGGCAGACCCGGGGCTCCAACGGGCCCGCGTGGTGGGTGTATCGCCAGCCGACGGGACAACGGTCAACACCGTCGCCCCTGCGATCAACGTGACCATTCAGAACTTCGATACTTCAGTGATCGTCGATTCCATCGAGCTGAAGTTGAACGGCAATACGGTCCCGGCGACGACCACTGAGACCGCGTCGGGCGCGACGGTGAATTACAACATTTCTCCGCTTCCTCCATCCGGTTCGCTCAATACGGCGCAAATTATCTTCAGGGACAATTTCAATGTGATTCAGACCAACACATGGACGTTCACCGTGGTCTACGAGACCCTGAACCCGGCGAACCGCGTGCAGGGCGCTCCAGGGGCGCGAGGTTTTCGCTTGCGTATGGTGCAGGCGGTGAGCGGCACGGCGCTGGACAACTCCCTCGCCCGCGCCGAAGCTCAATTGGCAGTGCCGTCGCCGTATCCGGCGTTCATGGACACGAACACGACGGTGCAGGTGATCAACCAGAACAAGTTGCTCTCCGGGGCCTCTGGCCACTTCCCAAACGATTACCCGGTCCCCGGGCTCTACGACGAAAATTCCAGCAGCTTCGGCAATGGCGACAATGATTTCACGGTCGAGATGGTGGCCTATTTGGATCTGCCGGCTGGCATCCATACCTTCGGGGCGGTCACCGATGACGGCTACAAAGCGTCCTCCGGTTCGCAGCTTCACGACACCAGTTCGGAGGCTTTGATCGCATTCCACAATGGGGGTCCGGCCAATGAAACATTCGATTTTGTTGTGACGCAACCGGGGCTCTATCCGTTCCGTTTCATGTGGTACGAACGCGGCGGTTCAGCGCACGGCGAACTTTTCTCCGTGGATCGGACCTCGGCAGCGCGCACGCTGATCAACGATCCGGAGAGCGAGGGGGCGATCAAGGCATACCTCGATGTGACTTCGGCGCAAGTGCAACTCCAGACGGCGCCAGACGTGACGGGGCCATACGCGGAGGATCCCAATGCTGTGCATGATGCGGGCCAGAACACGTTCCGTATTGCGCCGAACGGCAGTCGACGATTCTATCGCCTCGTTTCGACGACGGCCTATCGAATCACTGCAATCAGGCTGGTGGGCGGAAATGTAGAGATCCAGTACGCGTCCGCGCCCTAGGGCGCGACGTCAGCGCGGGGCGCGCGGGGAAGAGAGCGATAGAGGACATCGCACGAGGTGCATCGATAGCCGCCTGCGCGCAAATGCTCGCGGTCTGCAAAAATGGAAAGTGGAGCGGACTGCGGCGGAGCGCCGTCCCTATCATCTACGTGGACCGCCGAGGACAGCGGTGCCTATCTCATTCGGCGGTTCGGGGGGGAGGAGTTGCGCGCCTTCGGCGCGGGCTACGTAGGTGGCGGCAGTGAGGTCGCCGGCCACATTCAAGGTGGTCCGGCACATGTCGAGGATGCGGTCGAGGCCGTAGATGACACCGATGAGGGCGGGGTTCACGCCGATGGTGCCGAGGACCAGGATGATGAAAGGGATGGAGGCTGAGGGGATTCCGGCGGTGCCGATGCTGCCGAGGATGGCGAGGTAGGCGACCATGATCTGTTGGCCGAAGGAGAGGTCCACGCCCGCGAGTTGCGCGAGGAACAAAACCGTGACTCCTTCGTAGAGGGCAGTGCCGTTTTGATTTGCGGTGGCGCCGACGGTGAGCACGAAGCCGCTGATCTCGCGCGGCACGCCGAGGTTTTGTTCAGCGACGCGCAGGGAGGTTGGCAAGGTCGCGTTCGAGGAGGAGGTTGAGAAGGCGGTGACCATCACGGTTTTGATGCGGCGAAAGAATTCGACCGGGCTGATGCGCGAGAGCAAGCGGATGGCGATGGGGTAGGTGCCGAACATGTGGAGTCCAAGCCCGAGCAACACCGTCGCCACGAACCAAACAAGCGAGCCCAGGAGATCGAGACCGAACCGTGCCGCGTTGCTGAAGAGCAGACAACCCACGGCCACGGGGGCGGTCCACAAAATCATGTCGATGATTTTCAACGAGACACTGAAAAGACCCTCCACAAAATCGATCAGCGTCGCGGTCTTCTCCTTCGGGACCAGGTTCAACGCCACCCCAAATACCAGCGTGAAGAACAGAAGCTGGAGCATGTTCGGCTGCTCTGAGGCCATCGCGGCAACAGGGTTCGATGGCACAAACGCCTTGATGAACTCCGTCACTGGACCTTCTTTCTTTACGGCCTTTTGGCGAGCGTCCTCGATTTGTTTGGCCGCCTCGGTGCTGTAGCGGCGCTCTAACTCGGCCGCGGTCTCCGGGGAAATGCGTTTGCCGGGTTGGATCGTGTTGGCCAAGCCCAGACCAATGGCGACGGAAATGGCCGAGATGACGAGGCAATAGAGGAAGCAACGCAGGCCAATGCGGCCAAGCTTGCGGATATCGCCGATGCGCGAGATGCCAAGGATGAGCGACGCCACGACGAGGGGCACGACGGTCATCAGCAACAAGCGAAGGAAGAGCGCGCCGACGGGTTCGGTGATGTTTTCGAGGATCCAGCCAAGCGCAGGATTTTTTGATCCGACGGCGACGTTTGCCAGCACACCGGCAACCGCGCCGATGGCAAGGCCCCAAAGTATCCGACTGTGTTTAGGCGCTGAGGTTGGATGGTCGCCTGGCGTTGGCTCGTTCGTCATTGCGTGGCCGAAGTTGTAACGTAAAAGGCCAAAGACGCAAAGGGGACAAAGGTAGTAGTCGGCCAACGCGGAAGAGCCAACCGCGAAGCGGAAGCGCCGCAGACACTGATTCCCTAGGGCGCTGAGGCGTCGGGAATGAAGATTTTTTGGCCGATCTTCAGGCGGGTCCAGTCCACACCGGGATTTGCGGCGATGATCTGGCTGGAGGTGATCTTCAAGCCTTTTTGTTCGCGAAGGGCGGCGGCGATTTTGGTGGGGTTATCGCCAGAGCGAATAGTGTAGTCGTAGCCTTTGCCGCTGCCTTGGACTTCAGGCGGATTGACGGGCGGCTTCGTCGTGTTGCGCGATCCCGAGCCGCCTCCCTTAACGATGAGCTTTTCCATTTCGCGAAGGGCGGAGTCGACATTTTCCTGGTGCTTCACGCGCTTGCGATCGACTTCCTCGATGGCGTCCGCGAGGCGCTTGATGCTTTCCTGACTGGCGGCGCCAGAGGAGTGGTCCGCGGCGCGTGAAACCTGGTCGCGCAGGCCGCGAATCTCGGACTCGAGCTTGTCGAGGTCCTTTTGAAATTTTTGGAAGCTGACTTCGAGGTCGTCGATGCGGGAGCTCAGCCGCTGGTAACGGGACTCGGCCTCTTCGCGAGCAACAGCGGCCGCGGCAGGATTATCCTGCGCATGGATCGCGAGGGCCGCGATGGCGATCAGAAAGGTGCCCATGAGAAGGTGGCGTTTCATGATGACAAAATAGGAATGCGCGAGAAGCGGAGCAAGCGAGAAGCGAAAGGAGTAATCGGTGATCAGTGGCTTCGCGAAGAATCCTGCGAAATTCTGAAAAAAACGCGCGACAGACGAGCATCAAAGTATTTTATTCATTGGCCGCAGCGGCATACGTAAGTGCTTGGCAATCGACAATTTAAGCGCCATTGAATGCCGGTGAAGAAGGCTTGAAGCAGCACGTCGAATGATGCAATATGAAAAAGCTCCTGCTCCTCGCAACCGCAATCGGCGCAACGGCCCTCGTGGCTCCGCGCGCGCAAGCCGGAATCTCCTTCGGCATCCGGATCGGGCCGGACTTTCATAGTCCGCCACCGGTTTATGTGGCGCCGCCGGTTTGTGCTGCTCCGGTGTATGTGGCCCCGGCCCCGAGGCCGATCTGCCTGCCGGTAGTGGTCGCGCCAGCGCCGGTCTACTATGCCCCGCCGCCGGTGGTCTATTATGGATACCGCAGCCACGGCTGGAAGCATGAGCATCGGTATCATGGCCACTACGGGCACTATTATTATCGTCACTAACGACTAAGCCTGGGGACACGGCGTGGTGGACCACGCCGGTAGACGCAGAAGGAACGTGCAATCGCAGAGCGCGGATCGAAAACGATCCGCGCTTTTTCTTTGCGCGAACTTTTCAGCGCAAAGGCCAGAAGCAGATTGCAATTGGCCGGTAACCCTGTCATTGTTTTCCGGTCAAAAAGGTTATGCCGGCACTCGTAACCAGTGGCGCGCCGCTTACACTTCCTGAGAAGCAAAGGGCCGCGTTGATCAGCCTCCTGGCTGATGACGATCCCGCCGTCTACCAAGCGGTCCGCGGCAAGCTGCTCTCCTACGGCAAGGAAGTGTGCGAGTGGCTGCGACCATACCTGCTCCACGCCGACCCGCTAATTCGCCGGCGCGCGCTGGAAATCGTCCGCCATTTTTCGCGGGACGACAATGACGCGCAGTTTGTCGCGTTCTGCCTGAACAGCGGTGAGGAGTTTGACCTGGAACACGCGGTGGGGTTGCTGGCCCGCACGCAGTATCCGGATGTGAATCTGGAGGCTTATTCCGCGCTGTACGATTTGTGGGCGGAAGAACTCCGCACGCGGATTGACCTTTCGGGTGACGGCGAGTTGGCGCTGCTAACGATCAATAAATATCTCTTTGACGAGTTGGGTTTCGAAGGCGACGAACAGTATTCTGAAAACCCGGAGAACTCCTACGTGACGCGCGTGGCGGACAGGCGGAGCGGCAACCCGATCAGTCTCTGCGCGATCTACCTGTTCGTGGCGCGACGGCTGAAGCTGCCGGTCACGGGCATTGGGCTTCCATATCATTTTGTTTGCCGTTACCAGTCCAGCATAAAAGAGATTTACGTCGACGCGTTCCGCCGCGGGCATTTCTGGACGAAAGCCGATTGCATCAAGCACCTGGTGAATACCAATCACGGGTTGCACGAAGGTCACCTGGTGCCAGTGAGTTCGCGGCGCATTCTACTGCGCATGTGCGCGAACCTGCACCAAACGTATTCGCAGTTGGAGATGACTGAAGACGCGACGCGGGTGCAGCGGTATTTGGTGGCGCTGGCCAAGTAGACTGGCCGTGTGGAGGGGCGAGCTCTGCGAGCCCTTCTCCGGAACCAATTTGCCGGGCTTGCAGAGCTCGCCCCTCCACTTCGTCTTATCACTACAAACCTTCCTGCATTTTGTAGCTGCAAAGCCCAGCCGTTCTGAGGGATAGATTGACACGTTATGGATCGTTGCTTCACGATGCGTCCCGGGCACATGAAAGCTTTGGGCGGCAGCTTTGTGCGACTCTGCGTCTGCATGGGTCTGCTTTTTGGCGTGATGTTTTCCTTAACGGCGTCCGCCGCGGAAGGAGTGGCCATCGCCATCGTGCTCGACACCTCTGGCAGCATGAGGGAAGTGGTGCGCGACAGCAAAGGCGGCAGGTCTCCCAAATATGAAATTGGAAATCGCGCGCTGAAATCGGTCGTCAGGAAAATCGAAGAGTTCGCCACGAACGGTCCGAATAGAGCGGTGCAGGCGGGATTGTTTACGTTCAGCGGCGACGGCGCGCGCGAGGTGGTGAAGTTTGGGAAGTTTGACGCGAACGCGATGCGCGATTGGATTCAGAAATATCCCGGCCCGCAAAGCGGCACGCCGCTGGGCCGCGCTCTCGAAAGCGCGAGCGAGGCGGTCCTGAAGTCTGACCTCCCGCAAAAGCATGTCCTCGTCATCACCGACGGTGAAAACACGGTGGGCCCCGATCCTTCGCAGGTGTTGCCTCGTTTGATCAAGCAAGCTGAACGCAGCGGCACGATCCTCTTCACTCATTTCGTCGCATTTGACGTTGCCGCGAACGTTTTCGCGCCGTTGAAAAGACAGGGAGCGACCGTGGTCGCGGCGGCTGACGAGAAGCAACTCAATCAGCAGTTGGATTTCGTGCTCGAGGAGAAAATCCTTCTCGAGAAAGATGATAAAAAATAGTGGAGGAATACCTATGTTTAGAGCATTCAAACGAATTTTTATCTGGCTCGGCCTGATGGCGGAGCAGGCGACGGAAACCGACGCGATCAACCAGGCGGTCGTCGAGCGAGGCATTCGCGATTCGCGAGCCAAGGCCGATAAGGCGCATTACGCGAACGGCCAACTCGCGAGCCAGATCGCGCTGCTCAAGGACCAGATCAAACGCCAGGAGCGCCAGCGCGACGAATTGCAGGGACTGCTCCAGGCCGCGGCGGCCACGAACGACGAAGCCAACGGCGCGCATTACGCCGAGGAACTTGCGACGGTCGAGCAGGACCTTAACGATAACAAGGCGCAGGCCGACAACCTGGAGCAACTCTACAAGCAGAACACTGAGATCATCGCGCAGAGCTTGCGCGAGATTCAGAAGTTCCAGCGTGAATTCGAAGCCGTGAAGGCGCGCGTCGCCGTTGGCCGCTCGCTCGAAAATCTTGCGGGCATGATGAAGAATTCCATCACCGAGTTGCAGGGTATGATCGGCGGCGAGATGTCGCAATCGATGCAACAGCTTCGGCAGTCTGCTGCCTCGGGCGAAGGGCAGATGCGGGCGACGATGGATTTGGCCAAGGAGATGGGGTCGGGCATTTCGCGCCAACAGGAAATGCGCCGTGTACGCGGCAAAATGCTGTTCGAGGAGTACAAGAAGAAAATGGGGATGGTGCAGCCCGAGGCGACGCCACAAACGAGCAGCGCGCCCCCTGAGCGTCAACGCATTGCTGAAAAGTAAAACTCTGAAATGACTGCCAAGGGAAAAATCATATTAACGCTATTGGTGTTGCTGTTCGTTGGGGCAGCGGCATGGAAATGGTGGCCACGGCTGGCGACGAAAACATCCACGCGGCAAGCCGCATCGGAGGCGCGAGACTCGTCTGCTGGCGACGCAGGCACGCCTGCCGCAGTTGAACTCGTGGAAACCCAGACCGAAGCGCCGAAGCTCGCGCCCGCCGCCGCCTACCAGCCGAAAGACAACATTGTTGATGTTGAGTTGAGCGAATACGCGGGCTACGCGGGGCTGATCGCGGCCAACGGCGGCCTGGAACCGAACGAGAACTCGGTGTTCGCCAAAAAGCATGGCTTCAAGGTGCGGATCAAACTCAGCGAGGAGGAAAGTTGGTCGGCGCTCAACAGCGGCAAGATGGCGGCCTCCGCGACGACCGTGGACGTGCTGGCAATTCATGGCCGACAGTTCCAGGTCGTCGTGCCGGTGCAGATTGGCTTTTCCCGCGGCGCGGATGGCGTCGTGGTGCGCAAGGATATCAAGCGCATCAACGCGCTTCGCGGGAAAATCCTCGCGACCGCACAGTTTACGGAAGCGGACTTCTTCATTCGTTATTTGGCGCAGGAGGCCGGCGTGGGCATCAGCATGTTGCCCGACCTGAAGACCCGGCCTGAGCCGGACAAGTTAAATCTCGTCTTTTGCTCCGACGCGTTCGCCGCGGGCGATCTCTTTCTGCGCGAATTGAAGGCGGGCAGAAACACGCTCGCGGGTTGCGTCACTTGGGCGCCGAAAACGACCGAGGTCGCGGACGAGAGCGGTGGCAAAGCCCACGTGCTGACGACGAGCAAAAACCTGCTGATCATCGCCGACATTTTGATCGTGAACAAAGGGTTCGCACAGCAGCACACCAACCTCGTTGCCGGACTGGTGAATGGGCTGCTCGAAGGCAACCGCCTGGTGCGCGACAATCAGGCTGCGCAACTCGACGTCGTTGGCAAAGCGTTCAAGTGGGACCGTCAGCAGACGCAGGCTGAACTGGCCAAAGTCCATCTCTCCAATCTTCCTGAGAATCTCGCGTTCTTCTCGGGTGCCATCGACGCTGCGGGAAGTTTTGGCGGCATTTATCAATCGGCGGTTTATTCGTATGGCTCTGGGCTGATCAAGGATCCCGTGGACAGCGATCGGTTTGTCGATCTCGCACACCTCAAGGCGCTCGAACAGGCGGGCGCTTACAAGGAGCAGCGCGTGGCTATCGCACCCATTCGCTCTGGAGCCGCTGCGCCCGTTGAAGGTGATCCGCTGCTCAGCAAGGATATTCGGTTTTTGTTTTCGCCGAACTCGGCGAATCTCGACGTAGCCAACCAGGAAAACTTGAAGAACCTGGAAGCAATCAAACGCCTGCTTCAGGTGAGCCCCGGATCGACCATGCTGCTGCGTGGGCACGTGGACAACTCAATGCTCGATGAATTCCGCAAGCGCGGCGGGGAACAGTATGTGCGGCAGATGGCGTTGCGCGCGGTGGACTTCAGCAAACAACGCGCGGGCGAAATCAAGCGACTGCTCGTCGAACTCCACAAGGTCGACGACAAGCGCATCGACATCGTCGGGCGCGGATGGGAGGAACCGCTCGGTTCTGACCACGAACAGAATCGCCGCGTCGAGGCGCAATGGTTCACGCTCGAGTAGCTCCCCTGCCCTGTTGCTTATGACTACGCGTGGCAAGATCCTCCTGACGATCCTCGTGCTGGGAGTGGTCAGCCTCGGCGTGTGGAAATGGTGGGACAAACTGGCCACCTCTCCGCGAACCGGGCAGCAGGCGCAAACAAGTTCGGGTGCCGAGAAGTCAGCGCCGGCGACGCTTGTCGAAACGCAGATCGAGGTGCCCCCGCTGGCTGCGCCGGCTGTCTACCAAGCGAAAGACAATATCGTCGACGTCGAGTTGAGCGAGTACGCCGGCTACGCGGGATTCATTGTTGCCAACAACGGATTGGAGCCGAACGAGACTTCCCTCTTCTTTAGGAAACACGGGTTCAAGGTGCGGATCAAACTCAGCGAAGAGGAAAGCTGGTCCGCGCTTAACAGCGGCAAGATGGCGGCCTCCGCGACGACCGTGGATGTGCTCGCCGTTTACGGCAAGCAGTTTCACGTGATCGTGCCTGGGCAAATTGGTTTTTCGCGCGGGGCCGATGGCGTCGTGGTCCGGAGTGACATCAAGCGCATTAACGGGTTGCGCGGCAAAACGCTCGCGACTGCGCAGTTTACGGAGGCGGATTTCTTCATTCGTTATCTCGCGCAGGAGGCCGGCATCCCCATCAACATGCTGCCCGATCTCAAGGCGCGTCCCGAAGCGGACAAACTGAACCTGGTGTTTTGTGAGGACGCGTTCGCGGCCGGCGATCTTTTCCTCGAGGAACTGAAGTCCGGCGGCACTCGGCTTGCCGGGTGCGTAACGTGGGCGCCGAAAACGACCGAGGTCGCCGAGGGAAGCGGAGGCAAAGCGCACATTCTGACAACGAGCCTCAATCTGCTGATCGTCGCGGACATTCTCATCGTCAACAAGGGTTTCGCGCAGCAACACACAAATATGGTCGCCGGCCTTGTCCATGGCGTGCTCGAAGGCAATCGCATGGTGCGCGACAATCCCGCTGCGCATCTCGACGCGATCGGCAAAGCATTTAAGTGGGAGCGCGACCAGACGCGCGCGGAGCTCGCCAAGATTCACTTTTCGAACCTTCCCGAAAATCTCGCATTCTTTTCTGGCGCGATCGATGCCGCAGGAAGCTTCGGTGGCATTTATCAATCGGCGGTTTACTCGTATGGGCGCGACCTGATTAAAGATCCGGTCGACGCCACGCGCTTTGTGGACCTGAGCCACTTGAAGGCGCTTGAACAATCGGGCGAGTTCAAGGAACAGAGAGTGGCCATCGCGCCCATTCGGCAGGCTGCCGGGGCGGCAGTCGAAGGCGACCCGGTGCTCAGCAAAGACATTCGGTTCTTGTTTTCACCGAACTCGACCGCGCCAGACCTTGGCGTCGCGGAGAATCTGAACCATTTGGAAACGATCAAAAGATTATTGCAGGTCAGTCCCGGTTCGACGGTGCTGTTGCGCGGCCACGTGGACAATTCGAAGGTCGAGGAATTCCGCAAGACCGGCGGTGAAGCTTATGTGCGCACCATGGCGTTGCGCTCGGTCGAGCTGAGTCGCAATCGAGCGGGTGAAGTCAAGCGCCTCCTCATTGAAAAACACAACGTCGATGGCAATCGCATCGATATCGTCGGTCGTGGCTGGGAAGAACCACTGGGCCCCGACCCCGAACAAAATCGCCGTGTCGAGGTCCAGTGGTTCATGTTGGAATAACGCTTACGGCCTCGCGGGAGCTGGCGCGTCAAAAAGACGCCTCGCCGGGGTTGGCGCGTCAAAAACATTCATCCGCGCGGCGGGATCGCCAGGCCGCGTATAGACCAGCATCTTCGCTTTCTTCCGGAAGGCGTCCAGGTTCACCTTGCCTTTGGCAAACTCGTCGATGTCCGATTTCTTCGCGCGAATCGTCATCGTGCTTTCGCCGCGCGGCGCCCCCATCGTTTCGACGCGCGTTTTGCGTTTTGATTTCCCATCCTCGTCTTCGTTTTCGACAGAAATTCGATGCGGCACGCTTTCCGCGCCGAGAATCGCGACGGTCACGAATTCGTCCGACTTCAAGTTGCGAATGTGCGTTGCGTTCTTCAGCGATTCGAGCACGGACACAGTCAGATCTTCCACCTTCTGCGCGTCGTATTCTTCTCCGGCAGGACCCATGGCGTGAGTCCACGCGCGTTCCAGGTCCAATTCGATCGTATTCCGAGACGACAGTTCACGTTTCGCTCGTTCCCATTCTTCGCTCGTGTTCTCTTTTGGCTTCGGCTGTTCCTCGGCAGGCTGCGGCGCCACCAACGGGAACCTCACATTTAACATGAAGACGGCGCCGTAGCCTTCAATGTACATGCTCTTCACAGTTGACGCCGAAGGACCCGCGATGAACGACTCCAGGCGAAAACCGCCGTCATCCTGCTTCCGCGTTTTGCTCAGGATGCGATACATGACGTTGAGGTCTTCCTCGATGTTCGCGTATGTCTTGGGATCGGGGTCAGAACTTTGAATGATCAGGCTTCGTCCACCCTTTGACCGGCTGAAGAAAACGTCACCCTTCGGCGACATCGGTGGCACCGGCGCCTGCGCGAGTTGAACGGAAACGCGCGGAGCACCAGGTCCAATGCCCACTGCAGGCTCGGCGTGGAAGCCCGGAAGGGCCGGCAGCGCTGGAACGGCTTCGGGCGGTCGACCCGGTTCCGGACCGGCGCAGGCCGTGAACGCCAGGCTCAATGCAAGGACTGTATAGTGTGTTCTCATAAATGTCTTACTCTGTCGGTGTTGGTGTTGATGCGGCGAGTTGTGCGAACCGTTGTTCGGTCGCTTCGAAACCGTAATCGGCGAGCGCCACGACCGTCTCGATGCCCCTCTTGAGCGTCGCGACTTCGGCGTCGTGTTTCGCGCCGAGTTCCCGTAAAGCCGTTAGACAGGTTGCACGGTCTTCGGCCCGCGCCTGTTGAAGGGCCAGCCCAAAGTCCTCAGCGAGCTTCTGACTGCCCAACGCAATCTTCGCCTCGGCAAGGGCCGCCACTTGCGCCACCACGTCATCGTGACGGCGTTGAAATTCCTGTGACATTTCCTCCCGCGCGGCTGCGAGTTGCTGTTGCATGTCAACGTGCAGGGCTGCACGCAGCTTTGCTTCGTCTGTCGAAAAGGCAAAGCGGTCCACGAGGATGCCCAATGCCACGAAGAGCGCGGCTGCGGCAGCCCATTGCAGCGGCACGGGCGTCCACCGTCGACGTGCGACCGGTGCCGGCAAGTCGTTCAAAATCCTGGAGGTTGCGCGCCACGTGTCGACCTGCGCGCGGCATGCGACGCATTCGTCGACGTGAGATTGCAGTTCCCGGCTCGGGCGCGTCGTCTTTTCGCCGTAAAACCAGCTTACCAATTCTTCAGGTGTGGGGTGTTTCATACTTCAAAGCGTGGGACGGTCGTCACTAACCAGCGGCTTCAATAACCGGCTGAGTTGATTCAATGCTTCCACCATGCGCGATTTCACAGTTCCTTCCGGAATGTCGAGGACCTCTCCGATTTCGCGGAATTTGAGGCCCTCATAATGGCGCAGAAC
>Ga0137340_1000263_pt1 | contig 12456 bp, 9 predicted proteins | sample EasRivERMLT400_2_FD_102295 | JGI IMG/M metagenome (GOLD analysis project Ga0137340, IMG submission 102295) | Soil microbial communities from meander-bound floodplain in the East River, Colorado, USA - East River MetaG ERMLT400_2 | ecosystem: Environmental > Terrestrial > Soil > Floodplain ...
ATCATCCCGTGGCTGCTGGAGCACCTGGCGCACGTGCCGCGCGAGAACATCACCCTGCTCAACCAACTGGGCACGCATCGGCCCAACACGCGCGCTGAATTGGAGAAGTTGCTCACACCGGAAGTCGTCGCGAGCTATCGCGTGCTCAACCACGAACCCGAAAATCCCGCGGCGCACGTGCAACTCGGCACGATGCACGACGGCACCCCGGCGCTGATCAATCGGCATGTCGTCGAGGCCGAGGTGCGCATCATCACGGGATTTATCGAGCCGCATTTTTTCGCGGGCTTCAGCGGCGGCATCAAAGGGATTTGCCCCGGCACGGCGGCACTGGAAACGGTGATGAGCAATCACGGCGCGAGAAACATCGGTGACCCGAATGCGACGTTCGGAGTCACCATCGGCAATCCGCTGTGGGAGGAACTGCGGGATGTCGCGCTGCGCGTCGGCCCAAGCTTCGTGCTGAACGTGACGCTGAACGAGCACCGACAAATCACTGCCGTGTTCGCAGGAGACATCATTGAGGCGCACAAAGTCGGCATCGAATTCGTGCGACGTTCCGCGATGCAGCGCGTGAGCGCTCCCTTCGACGTGGTAGTCACGACCAACAGCGGCTACCCCCTCGACCTCAATCTCTATCAGGGCGTGAAAGGCATGAGTGCGGGCGCGCGCATTATTAAACCGGGCGGCACACTCGTCCTCGCCTGCGAATGCCGCGAAGGCGTGCCAGGCGGAAGTCCACTCGACAAGCTATTGCGCAGCGCCGCGAGCCCGGAAGAAATTTTGGCGATGCTCGCGACTCCGGGCTTTGTACGCCCCGAGCAATGGCAGGCACAAATCCAGGCGCTCGTCCAACGTAAAGCGAAGGTGCTTGTCCACAGCTCGTTGCCGGACGACGTGATTCGCGCGGCACATTTGACGCCATGTCATGATATCGAAGCCGCCGTGAAAGAAGAACTCTCGCGGCGCGGGACAGATGCGCAGGTCGCGGTGTTGCCGCAAGGTCCGTTGACGATTCCATATTTGGGATAAGCACTTACTATGACAGCCATGGGACGCAGAAAATTTATCCAGTCGGCAGCTGCGGTTGGGGCAACACTGGCGGCGACGCGCGCGCTTGCGCAACCCGCCCCCGCCACATTCAAGCCAGTCGTCATCGCGAGCGGCAACGGCCTCGAGGCAACCGCACGCGCGATGGAACTGATCAAGCAGGGCCAAGACGCGCTCGACGCGGTGATCGAAGGCGTGGTTCTGGTTGAAGACGATCCGAAGGATAACAGTGTTGGCTACGGGGGATTGCCCAACGAAGAGGGCGACGTCGAACTCGACGCGTCCGTGATGCACGGCGCGACGGGCCGTGGCGGCGCGGTCGCTTCGTTGCAGAGCATCAAGAATCCGTCGCGCGTGGCTCGACTCGTCATGGAGCGCACGGACCACGTGCTGATCGTCGGCGCCGGCGCGTTGCGCTTTGCGAAAGCGCACGGCTTCAAAGAGGAGAATTTGCTCACCGACGAGGCGCGCGAGGCGTGGTTGAAGTGGAAAGAAAACCTCAGCGACAAAGACGATTGGCTGCCGCCGCATGATGTGAACACGCCGAACATCAGCCAGGCGTTCCAGTCCTACAAACGCCACTACGGCACGATCAACTGCAACGCGGTCGATGCAAAAGGCAACATCTCCGGGTGCACGACAACCAGCGGCCTCGCGTTCAAGATTCCCGGCCGCGTGGGCGATTCACCGATTCTCGGCGCCGGGCTGTGGGTCGACAACGAAGTGGGCGCCGCCGGCTCGACTGGCCGCGGCGAAGCCAACCTGCTGGCGTGCAGCAGCGTCATGGTGGTCGAGTTCATGCGCCAAGGAAAATCACCCGAGGCAGCATGCGTTGCGGCATGCGAAAGGATTGTGAAGCAAACCAGGATGCGCCGCTTGCTCGACGATCAAAAACGGCCAAACTTCGACGTGCGTTTTTACGCGATCAACAAGAAAGGTGAATACGGCAGCGCATCGATGTGGAGCGGCGGCACGTTTACGGTCAACACGGGCGAGAAACAAAGCCGCAAGCTCGACTGCGCCTTCCTGTTTAAGAAGACGTAGCCTTACTCTTTTTTCTTCTCGAACGTCATCGCGTGGCCGTTGATGCAGTACCGCAGGCCGGTAGGTTTGGGACCATCATCAAATACATGGCCGAGATGGGCATCGCAACGACTGCACAGCACCTCGGTGCGCTTCATGAAAAACGTGTTGTCTTCCTCAGTGGCCACGGCTTTGGGCTCGATCGGTTGCCAATAACTCGGCCAACCTGTGCCGGATTCGAACTTATGGTCGGAGCTGAAAAGCTCCTGTCCACACCCTACGCACTTGTAAGTCCCCTTCTCCTTGTTGTTCCAATTCGGCCCGGTGAACGCGCGCTCCGTCCCTTTCTTGCGCGTGACCTTGTATTGTTCGGGCGTGAGCTGCTTTTTCCATTCCTCGTCGGTTTTGACTACTTTGGTGGTCATGGCATTGGTGGCTTTCGTTGACGGTGGAGTTGCAGGCGGTGGGGTATCGGCGGCCTGAACAACGTTCGGCCGTTCACACCCCAATGCCAGCATTGATAACATCGCCATTACTAACACGGTTCGCATAAGCTATAATCAGTTGTTTTAAGAATGGACGCCTTACGTTCCAACTCGCCAGAATATACAACCTTATGCGGTTGAAGAAAATTCAAAACCCACTCCTGTGGGCGGCTTTGGCGTTGTTCGTTTTGGCAGGTGCCGCGCGATCCGCCGAGCAGCCTCGCTTCGAGTCCTTAACCCAAAAACTCCGTGCGCAAGCCAAACCCAACATCATTTTCATCCTCGCGGACGACTTGGGCTACGGCGACCTCGGCTGTTACGGCCAAAAGAAAATCAAAACGCCGAACCTCGACCGCATGGCCGCTGAAGGCATGCGGTTTACCCAATGTTACGCCGGCACGACCGTCTGCGCGCCGTCACGCTCGTCACTCCTGACTGGTCAGCACACGGGCCACACGCGCATTCGCGGCAACCAGGCCTACCCGCTCCGACCCGAAGACGTGACCGTTGCCGAAGTGCTGAAGCAGGCCGACTACAAAACCGGCGTGTTCGGCAAATGGGCCATGGGGCTCCAGGGCACGACCGGGACTCCGAGCCGGCAGGGCTTCGAGGAATGGTTCGGCTACTTGAGCCAAACGCACGCGCACGATTACTACCCGACGCAACTGTTCCGCAGTTCGGTGTTGCACAACCTCGAAGATGACCCGGTGCCAATCGAGCCAAACACCACCGGCAAGAACGGGCTTTACTCCCACGACATGTTTTGGATGGCGTCGAGCAACTACGTCCGCATCAACAAGTATTTTAGCTTCTTCATGTACGTGCCGTACACAATCCCACACGCGCACAACGAGCTCGGGAAGAAAACCGGCAATGGCATGGAGGTCCCCAACGACAAGCCTTACTCCGGTGAAGACTGGCCGCAGCCGGAGAAGAACAAGGCGGCGATGATCACGCGACTTGATCAGTCCGTGGGGGCGTTGATGGACTACCTGAAGAAACTAAGGATTGAGACAAACACGGTCGTGTTCTTCACGAGTGACAACGGTCCGCACAAGGAAGGCGGGGTTGACCCGAAGTTTTTCAACAGCTCCAGCGGATTGCGTGGTATCAAGCGGGAACTGTACGAGGGCGGCATTCGTGTGCCGATGATCGCGTGGTGGCCTGGCTCGATCAAACCCGGGACGGTCAGCGACCAGGTTTTCACGTTTTGGGATTTTCTGCCGACGGCGGCCGCGATTGCGGGAGTGAAACCTCCGGAAAACATCGATGGGATTTCGGTGCTGCCGACGTTGCTCGGGCAAAGGCAGACGAACCAGCACGAGTTTCTCTACTGGGAATTTCATGAGAAGGGAACGAAGCAAGCGGTGCGAATGGGCGATTGGAAAGCGGTGCGCCTCGAGCCCGAGAAGCCGCTGGAACTTTATAATCTGAAAGCGGACGTGAGCGAGGCCGTCGATATCGCGGAAAAACATCCCGACGTGATCGCGAAGATCGAGAATTATCTTAAAACCGCGCGCACGGAATCGGAGCGCTGGCCGATCAAGTCGCCCGCCGAAGCCGAAAAAGAAAAGCCGAAGCCGGCTGACACCAATTAACGTTTACTTTTTGGCAGTCCAGCTGCCTTTGAAGTCCTCAAACTCTTTGACCGTCACATCGCCGGTCAACTCGCCGTCCTTGAGCTTGCCGGTGTAGAGGAAGGTCACTTCGTTTTCCTGGATCGTCCGCGGCAACTCCATCGTCAGCTTGCCGTCGGAGAACGTGACTGATTTGAACTTATATTCGCCGCTGCGCGGGCTGACCAAAGTGCCGGACAGCTTCCCGTTCGCTTCGGCGAAACTGATGTCATAGTCGCGTTCGTCTTCTCCAGATTTCACGGTCATTTTCCACTTGCCGAGGAGCTTCGCCGCATCGCCCGGTGTTGAGGCCGCTTTCGTTTCGACGCGCTGATAAACTTCGACTCGCGGTTTTTCGTTTTCACGCTCCTTGTCGAAGTTCGACGCCAAAGTGAGCGTATCGTCCTTCAGGAAATACACACTGCTGCGATCGTCGTTGACGGGTTGCAGATCACTGGCCGAGCCGCCCGCCTCGATCTGGGTGATTTTCATGACGTGAAAAGGTCCGTGCATCTCGGCTTTGACGTTGCCTTTGGCGACGAAGCGAAGTTCGTTGTCCCCCCTGAAGGCCTGGAACGACAACTTCTCGCCCTTGATTTCCATTGTAAAACTCGATTCCTGACCATCGCTCCCCGTTCGCTTGGTGCTCCATTTACCCTGGAGCTTTGCGAGATCTGGAGATTCAGCGGCAATTGAATTCGACGCGAAAGCAAGAAGCACGAGAATGGCGGCGGATTTTAACATAGTATTCCTTTGTTGATTCCTGGCACAGGAATACCCCGAGCCGTTGGTTTTGTCATTGGCAATTTTGCACGCTCGACTCGGAGCAATTTTTGGCTAGTGTGTGGCTGTGGCGGGATCAGGACATCAACCTACCGAAATTCGCGATTCCTTGATTGCGGGTTTCTTGAATCATCTGTCCACCGAACGGGCGGCGTCGCATTACACCATCCGAAATTATCGACAGGCGCTTTTCGAGATGCACCAATGGCACGCGAACGAGCGCCGTGCTCCCCCACCATGGTTGAAGCTTGCGCGCGACGATTTCCGCAGCTACTTGCGTTTTCTCGGACGAAACAACATCAGCCGCGCTGCGATTCAGCTTCGTTTCAGCGCGTTGCGCTCGTTCTACAAGTTCCTCGTGCGCCGCGGAAAAATTGATGCTTCGCCCATCAAGAATATCGTGATGCCGAAGCAGGGGCGCCGGTTGCCACAGTTCCTCACGATCCAGCAGATGAATGATTTGCTGGACGCGCCGCTGAAGGAACTCGGCGTGGCTCGCCTGGCGAAGGCAGGCGAAACCGACGAAGCGCCGTTCCTGCGCGACGTCGCGATCCTCGAAACGATTTATTCGTGCGGCTTGCGCGTGAGCGAGCTGTGCGGGCTTTTGGCGCAGGACATGAATTGGAGCGAGGAAATGGTGCGGGTGCGCGGCAAAGGCAAGAAGGAGCGAATGGTGCCCATCGGCGCGAAGGCGCTCGTGGCGATTCAAAGCTATTGGAGCCAACTGCCGGTGTTGCCAGCATCCGATGCGCCGGTGTTCTTCGCCGACGCGCAGAAGCAGAGTGCGATGTACCCGCGCCTCGTGCAACTGCGGCTCAAGCGCTATCTCGGCTTGTGCGGGCTCGATCCCCAACTCACGCCACACAAACTTCGCCACAGTTACGCCACGCACATGCTTGATGCCGGTGCGGACTTGCGCAGCGTACAGGAACTCCTCGGGCACGCGCACCTGGTCACGACGCAAGTTTACACACACGTAACAACCGACCGCCTCAAAAAAGCGTACGATGCAGCACATCCGCGCGCGTGATTTGCGGTAAAGGTAAAACATCCCACGCCCGAAAGTAGTTCGCGCGAACCGCCCGCGTGCAGTATCTTGGTTGGTTCATGATGCCGGCGCAGCGCCCATGGCATGTTGTTGGTTGGTCATGAATCGAACAGCCATGAAGAGAGTCCTCATGTTGCTGACCGTACTTGGCGGCGTTGCTGTCCACGCCGCGGATCTGCCGCCTGACTTCGTCGAAGAGACCATTGGCGACAACTGGAACGAAGCGGTCGGGCTTACGTTTGCGCCCGACGGCCGCCTATTCGTGTGGGAACGAGGCGGCCGCATTTGGACGGTCGAAAACGGCGTCAAATCGGCTACGCCATTTCTTGACATCGCGGAAGAAGTCGGCGGCTGGCGCGACTTCGGGCTGTTGGGGTTTGCGTTGCACCCGGGTTTTCAAACCAACGGCCACGTCTACTTGATGTATGTCGTTGACCGCCATCATCTGCTCCACTTCGGCACGCCGAACTACAGGGCTTCGAGCAACCAATATTTCAATGCGACCATTGGTCGGATCACCCGCTATACCGCCCGCGCTTCTGACGGCCGCCGTTCGGTCGATCCCGGCTCCCGGCGCGTGTTGGTGGGCGAGCACAGAACAAACGGATTTCCGGTTCTGCATGAATCGCACAGCATTGGCACACTCGTGTTCGGAACGGATGGCACCTTGCTCGCCTCGTGCGGCGATGGCGCCAGCTACTCCAGCACCGACGCCGGAAGCGCTTCTGAAACTTATTGGCAAACCGCGCTCAACGAAGGAATCATTCGGACGAAGGAAAACGTCGGGGCGTTCCGCTCGCAACTTGTCGATTGCCTCAACGGCAAAATCCTGCGGCTCGCCCCGAAACTGGCGACGGCGTGCCGAGCAATCCTTATTACGACCCTGCGAACCCGCGCGCGCCGCGTTCGCGCGTTTGGGCGCTTGGTTTGCGCAACCCGTTTCGCGTGGCTCTGCGGCCTGACTCTGGCAGCACCAATCCAGGCGACGCCCGGCCAGGCGTAATCTACATCGGCGACGTCGGGTACGGCACGTGGGAGGAGTTGAACGTGTGCGACCAACCCGGCCAAAACTTCGGGTGGCCGCTGTATGAGGGGCTTCAGGGCGAGGCTGGTTATATGAACGCGAGCCCCGCGAATCGCGATGCACCCAATCCGTTGAACGGGACAGGCGGTTGCGCGCAACAGTACTTTCTGTTTCGAGAGTTGCTCGTGCAGGACACGTTGAACACACCGTCCTGGCCGAACCCGTGCAACACGAGCCAGCAGGTCCCAGCGACACTCCATCGATTCGTTCATCGTCGGCCCTCCATCGACTGGAGGCACGGCAGCACACCCGATGCGCGCACCGGCGTCTATTCCGGCAATAACGCTGCCGTGGTACAGATCGGAGCGCTGGGATCGCCCGTTTCGGGATCGATGTTTTCCGGCAACAGTTCGACAGGGGGCGCGTGGTACACCAATACGAGTTTCCCGCCGCAATTCCGCAACACCTACTTCCATGCCGATTATGTCGGGCAATGGATCCGAAGCTTTGTGTTCACGGCCAGCAACCGACCCACGGCCGTTCAAACCTTTGCCAGCAACGCGGGCGGTGTCGTGGCCCTGGCCATCGAACCTGCCACTGGCCATCTCTACTATGTCGCGTGGACTGCGACACTCCAACGGGTTCGTTACACGGCGGCGAATCAACCACCGATCGCCGTTGCCAATTCCGATCGATTTTTTGGCGCTGCTCCGTTGACCGTTCAGTTCAGCAGTGCGGCCTCTTCTGATCCCGAAGGCCAGCCGTTGGAATACCGATGGACCTTTGGCGACGGCACCGCCGCCAGCACGAACGCCAATCCGAGTCATACCTTCAGCGCGCCCGCGGGTGTGCCCACCAATTATATCGTGACGCTCGTCGCCACTGATGTGATGGGCCTCAGCGGGACAAACCGCGTTACGATTTTCGCGAACAACACCCCGCCGATCATCACCATCACGAGCCCGGTTGACGGCACGCTCTATTCGGTGTCCAACAGCACGACATACGCGTGCAGCGCGAACGTGAGCGATGCCGAGCACGCTCGCAGTGAGTTGCGCTGCGCCTGGCAAACAATTCTCCATCACGATGACCATCAACATCCTGAACCGGTCGATACGAACTGCACAACGACGACCGTGATTTCGCCAACGGGGTGCGATGGACCGACCTATTATTATCGAGTCATCCTCACAGTCACCGATCCGCTCGGATTGTCGGCGACAAACCAGGTGCGCCTTTACCCGAGTTGTCCCGCGACGAATGCCGGTCCTGTTACTCTAATCGCGGCCGGAGCCCAGTGGCGGTATTTGGACAACGGATCGAATGCCGGGACGGCGTGGCGCGGCCTGACGTTCAATGACTCGTCCTGGCCAGCAGGCCCCGCTGAACTCGGCTACGGCGATCAGGACGAAGAAACGGAAGTGAGCTACGGACTGAGCCTGAACAACAAATACATAACCACCTATTTCCGGCATCCGTTCATGGTGACAAACGCCGCGGATTACGATCGCCTGAACATCCGCTTGCTGCGCGATGATGGCGCGGTCGTTTACGTGAACGGCAGCGAAGCGTGGCGAAACAACAGGCCGACCAACACGATTACCTACACGACTCCTGCTTCCACAAATGCCGCCGAGACCAACGAGACGTTCTGGATATCCAGCACGTTGAATCCAGCGCTCTTGCGGGACGGCACGAATGTTGTGGCGGTTGAGATTCATCAAAGTGGCCCGATGAGCAGCGACATCAGCTTCAACCTCGAACTCGTTGGCCTGCAGGCGGTGCCACAGCCGTTCCTGCGCGCCTCGCTCCTTTCCGGTGGGCGTGTCCGCCTTTCGTTTCACGGCGACGGTGGAACGGCTTACGTGACCGAGGCGTCGACCAATCTGAGCCAATGGTCGGCGGTGGCCACGAATTCCGCCGGTGGTGCAATCGATTACATGGATGTTAGCGCGTCAAATGGCCAACGGTTTTTCCGCGTGCGCCAGGTTCAATAATTCCTTTCTTAAATCGTCACCTTAAATTGTTCCCCTTTCTTCAACGACTGCGCGAAGGCAGCGAGGAGTTGAGGAATCTGCTCGAGATCTTTCAAGCTCACCAACTCGACCGGCGAGTGCATGTAACGATTAGGCAGGCTGACCAGCGCGGATGGAATGCCGCCGCGCGTCCAGAAAATCACGTCCGTGTCCGTGCCGCCGGTGGCCGATATCGCTTCGTGTTGCAGATCAATCTTTGCCGCTTTGGCGACTTGCTCGAGGCGCTCGACGACGTCCTGATGATTGCACCCGCCGTGCGTCAGCGTCGGCCCCTGCCCTATTTTGATTTCGCCGTGCATGGGCTGGCTGACTGTGGGGTAATCGGTGGCGTGCGTGACATCGACGACCACGGCGGCGTCGGGCTTGAGCGTGTAGGCGATTTGCCGCGCGCCGAGCAGCCCGATTTCCTCCATGATGTTTGAAACGGCGCAGACTTCGGCGTGGATCGGCTTCTTGCTTTCCTTGAGCAGACGCAGCGCTTCGGCGACGGCGAACGTGCCGATGCGGTTGTCGAACGCGCGCGAGATCGCGAGGTCGTTGCGCAATAATTCGAACTCATCGACCAGCGTGATGGGATCGCCGACCTTCACCAACTTCTGGGCTTCTTTCTTCGTTGCCACGCCTATGTCAATGAACAGATCGTGAATCTCCGGGGGTTTCCGTTCCTTCTCACCTTTGACCAGGTGCCACGCGACGTTTCCCACGACGCCTTTGACTGGACCGTTCTTTGAGTGAATGACGACGCGTTGGGCCTTGGTGATGGCGGGATCGACGCCCCCGAGCTTGCGCACGTAAATGAACCCTTCGGGATTGATGAAGTTGACGGCCATCGCGATTTCATCAGCGTGCCCGGCGAGCATCAAGCGCGGCGACCCGCCCTTGTTGAGGATGGCGACGGCATTGCCGTAGGCGTCGGTGAATGTCTCGTCGGCGAACTCCTTGACGTAATCCAGCCAGACGCGCTGACCCCGCACCTCGTGGCCCGAGGGGCTGGGGGTATTAATTAACTTTTCTAAAAATTTTAACGACTCGTTACGCATGGCGGCGGAGGGTAAGCAAGAGAGACGGGCGGGCCAATGACGGAATGTCGAAATACAAAGGGGACGTGACAAACGCCAAAGCGCCAGAGAGGCGTCGTCTGCAACAAGTTAGGGAAGCACTTGCGGTGAGCCCGGATGGGATTAGGATTCGTTCATGGCCGGCAAATCCATACTTTTTGGTGTCGCGGGATTGGTTGCCGGTTTGGCATTGGGTGTTTCGCTGGGACAGTTGTTTCGCAAACCGCCGCGGGCCGGACAATCCTCCGCCGCCGTGACTGAAGCGCCACAGCGCGCTGCGCAACGTGCGCCTGCAGTAACGGCAAGCCGCCCGGAAACGGCGCAGCAATCAGAGACAATAGCCTTACTCGCAAAGTTGCGTGAGCTTTGCGCCAACAGGCAAGAGTGTGATGTCGGGCAATGTTTGCTGCTGATCAAGGAGTTATCGGCGGCGGAGTGTCGCGAGGCGGTCGCGCTGTTTCGGAGGTTGCCGCACGGGGAAAGCGTTCTGTTGACGCAAGCACTGGCGAGGCGCTGGGCGAGCCTTGACGCGGACGAAGTTCTGGACGCAGCGGTGCGAATGAATGACCGCAGTTCAGGTCAACTATTTGCCCTGGAAGGCGCGCGCGCGATGGTGGCACGCGATCCGGAAGCGGCGCTGGCGAAACTGACGTCCCGCGGAGATTTGGTTTATCGCGTGCTGCTGGGACGGCCAATCCTCTTGGCGCTGGCCGAAAAAGATCCGGCGCGAGCAGCAGCCTTTTTGAAATCGCGACCGAACTTCGGAAACGACGGGGATCTATGCCGAATTTTGGCGGCGCAATGGTCACAGCGTGATCTGCAACAGGCGTTGAAGTGGAGCAAAGAGTTGCCAGCGGGCCGGGGGCGTGCCGAGGCCATGAAGGGTGTCGGCCAGATGTGGGCGGAACAGGATCCAGCCGCGATGGCTGCCGAAATTTCCAGTGCGCGACTACAATGGGATCGCGAAGTGATCCACGCCGTCGCGCAGAGCTGGAGCAAACGCGATCCGCGCGCGGCGATCAACTGGATCGAAAGTTTATCGATCAAAGAGGACCAGGACGGGGCATGGCAACGCTTCCGGCTGGACCCCGCCCAACTCGGCACGGAAGCGATGCTGGAGTTGCTGAGCGCGATCCCGAACGAAAAGTGGCGAGGCAATATCGCAAGCATGGCCGCGTACGATCTCAGTCGCAAGGACGTGCAGGCCGCGTTGTCCTGGACGGAAAGCCTGCCCGAAGCGATGCGGCCCCAGGCATTACGGTCGGTGATTGACGAATGGGCGGGCACCGACCCGGAGGCTGCGGCGCGTTATCTGACAGGATTGACGGAACGAGCCCGCGGGGATGTCCTGCGCCGCGCGGTCTCAAGCTGGGCACTGCGCGACGGAACCGCAGCAATGGATTGGACACGACAATTGCCCGCGGGCAACGAGCGCGACCAAGTGGCCGCCGAAGTGGCGGGAGGCCTGCGGCACTTCGATCCGGCAGCGGCCGCGCAATGGATTGACCTGGTGAAGAATGACGGCAGCCGCGCACACCTCGTGCAGGAAACCGCCAGCGCATGGGCGACAATCGATCCGGTCGGCGCGACGCAATGGCTGAATCAATTCCCCGAGGGCGCGCAGAATTCGGAGGCCCACTATCAAATCGCACGACAGTGGGCATTGGCGGATGCGCAAGGGAGCGCGAACTGGATCGGCACGTTGCAGGCGGGAGCGACGCGAGACGCGGCGATTCGCGCGTTTGTGCAAAGTGTGGATGGATATGACGCGGGCCTGGCGACTACGTGGGCAACGGCAATCGAAGACCCCCGTCACCGACGAGAGAGTCTGACGTCGGCCTTCAATCGGTGGTTACAGAGCGACGTGGCACAGGCGCAAGCATGGCTCTCCCGGGCGAAACTGAGTGAGGATCTGCGGGCCGAACTAGCGCGCGCTGTGGAAATGCGCCAAACGACGAAGAGATAATGTAAATAACCAAGCACCAAACCCCAAGCACCATGGAAGCACCAAGATGCACCGGGACAACGAACTAAAGCTGCGCGGGAGCGCAACACTCCATGACGCTTCGCGATGGATCTAAAGCGCAAGGAGTGAACGGGTGCCGGCGCGATGGGGACCCCGATGGACCGGGGCTTGCAGCATCGCGCCCTACCGCGCTCCGTGAGTTTCGCGAGGTGACCTTCAGCCGTCCGCGTTAATTCTGAGTGATGCAGAAAAGGGTCGGGCCGGCGCGCACGAACATGCGGCCATTCGAAATCGCCGGCGTGGCGTAACAGAAGTCGCCCAAATCATTGGAGGCCAGCGCGCGGAACTGCTGCGGATTCGCTTCGAA
>Ga0137340_1000264_pt1 | contig 12400 bp, 8 predicted proteins | sample EasRivERMLT400_2_FD_102295 | JGI IMG/M metagenome (GOLD analysis project Ga0137340, IMG submission 102295) | Soil microbial communities from meander-bound floodplain in the East River, Colorado, USA - East River MetaG ERMLT400_2 | ecosystem: Environmental > Terrestrial > Soil > Floodplain ...
AAACCGTCAACTCGTTGAGCGACTGCGCAAGGCCGGCGTGAACATGCGATCGAGTTCATATCAGCCGAGCGCGCCGGCGGGGGTGTTCGCAGGCAAAACATTTGTGCTCACGGGGACGCTGCCGACGTTAAAACGCGAAGAAGCGGCGGCGCAAATCGAAGCGTTGGGCGGGAAGGTTTCCAGCAGCGTGAGTAAGAAAACGGATTACGTCGTCGCGGGAGAAGATGCCGGATCGAAGCTGGACAAAGCGCGACAGCTCGGGATCAAGACGTTGGACGAGGCTGAGTTTCTGCAGCTTTGCAAAAGTGAGTAGCGCTCAACTTCCCATCGCCCCGCGGATGCACTCCATCAAATCCGCGTACGTTTCAACGGCTTTGAATTGCGGGAACTGCTTTTTGATGTTGTCCGGCGCGTGAAACAAAAAACCGACGTTCGCTTCGGCGAGCATCGCCGTGTCGTTGAAGGAATCGCCCGCGGCGATGACATTGTAGTTGAGCAGTTTTAGCGCGGCGACGGCTTTCTGCTTCTGTTCAGGAATGCGAATCTGATAATCGACCACACGATCATTCTGCACAACGAGACGGTGACAGAGCAGCGTTGGCCAACCCATTTGCTTGAGCAGCGGTTTCGCAAATTGCTCGAATGTATCGGAGAGAATGATCACTTGCGTGAGCGAACGCAGTTCATCGAGGAATTCTTTCGCGCCATTCAGCAGGGAAAGAGAGCCGATCACTGCCTGGATGTCGGAGAGTTTCAGGCCATGCTGATCAAGCAACTTCAACCGCCCGCGCATGAGCACGTCGTAATCAGGAATATCGCGCGTGGTCAGGCGCAGTTCCTTCACCCCGGTTTTTTCGGCCACGGCGATCCAGATCTCGGGCGTCAATACGCCCTCCATGTCCAGCGTCACAATCGATTGTTTCACCGCGTGAGGATGGCCAGCGCTCGGGCCAAACGACAATCATGAAAGCGATGATAGCATTAGTGTGCGGTGGCTGGTCCATGATGGGCAACCCCTCCGCGACGCCTCCGTGATGGGCAGCATTGCGGCCTGGTCCGGCTTAGTGTTGCTTCGGCGCACTAATGAGTGAGTGGGTTGACTTGCAAATCCGAGTTCATGGCCACGCGGCGAAGCCGGCGCTTATCTACCTGCCAGGACTTCATGGGGATTGGACGCTGGTGGGCAGTTTCCGCGTGGCGCTCGGGGATCGGGTGCGGTTCGTCGAGTTTACGTATCCACGCACGCGCACGTGGTCGCTGGAGGATCATGCGCGGGCGGTGCTCGATAAGTTGGCTGGGCACGGCGTCCGGGAGGGGTGGCTTTTGGCGGAGTCGTTCAGTTCGGTGGTGGCGTGGGCGATTTTGGAACGCGCGGCGGCGTCCGGGTTTAAGGTGAACGGATTGGTGCTGGCGGGTGGATTCGTGCGGTACCCGTTTTCGATCATGGTTCGTGTTGCGCGCACGTTGAATCGCGCGATTCCGTTGTGGATAATTAGAATGCTCTGCTGGATTTACGGACGATATGCGGTGCTGCGTCATCGGCAGGCACAGGAAACATTGGAGTGCGTCGCGGAATTCGTGCGCCGCCGGTCGGAGGAAGCCGATCGGCAGGCGATTTGTCATCGTTACGACCTGATTCTACAGAGTGATGCACGCAAAGTCGCGCAGAGCGCGAAGGTGCCGATCTATCAACTCTGCGGGTTCGTTGAACCTGTTGTGCCGTGGTTGCCGGTGCGGCGCTGGCTGAGGCATCACTGCCCAGGCTACAAAGGCTCGCGACTGATCTGGCGGGCGGATCACAACGTGCTTGGGACCGCGCCGCGCGCGGCGGCGGAACAGGTTGTCTCCTGGATGGATTCTTCGTTAACATCGGCAGGTTGACGTGAGCCATCTGCCACCTTGCCATCACGAAATTCTCGCGCTGCTGAAGCAAGTATTTGGCTTTTCCTCGTTCCGACCGCTGCAAAGAGAGATTATTGAAGACGCGCTCGCGGGGCGCGATGTATTCGCGTTGCTGCCGACCGGGGGCGGCAAGTCACTTTGTTTCCAGCTTCCGGCGCTGGTTCGACCGGGACTGACGCTGGTTGTGTCACCGTTGATTTCGTTGATGAAGGACCAGGTGGATGCTTTGCGCGCCTCCGGCATTGAGGCTACTTATCTGAACTCTTCGGTTCCGCTCGGGGAAATTGGAGATCGAATGCGCGGAATTCGCGACGGCCGTTACCGGCTTGTTTATGTCGCGCCCGAGCGCCTGTTGATGCCTGAATTCCTGGCCGAGTTGCAACGGTGCAGCCTCTCGTTGCTGGCCATCGACGAAGCGCACTGCATCAGCGAATGGGGCCATGATTTTCGGCCGGAATACCGCCAATTGGCAAATCTGCGAAGCGTGTTTCCAGCAGTGCCGATGATGGCGGTGACGGCGACGGCCACCGATCGGGTGCGCGGGGACATCATCGCGCAATTGCAATTGCGCGACGCGCGGTGCTACGTCGCAAGTTTCAATCGCCCGAATCTGACGTATCGCGTCGTGGCCAAGAACGAGCCTTTGAGCCAGACGATCGAATACATCAGAGCGCGCCCGGACGACAGTGGAATCATTTACTGCCAGGCGCGGCGGACCGCTGACTCGCTGGCGCAAGACCTCGCGCAAGCCGGCATCCACGCGAGGCCGTACCATGCAGGGCTTTCGGCGGCGGAACGAGCGCGACATCAGGAGTTGTTTTTGCGCGATGAAGTCCGGGTGATCTGCGCGACGATCGCTTTCGGCATGGGCATCAACAAACCGAATGTTCGTTATGTGCTGCACTATGATGTGCCGAAGAACGTCGAGGGTTACTATCAGGAAACGGGGCGCGCGGGGCGCGACGGATTGGCCAGCGAGTGTCTCCTGCTGTTTAGCGCCGGTGACATCGCCAAATACTCGCATTTCATTAATGAAAAGCCGGAGCAGGAGCAGAAGGTCGCACGCGAGCAATTGCGGCGCATCGCCTCGTACGTCGAGGCAACGGAGTGCCGGCGTCGCGTGTTGCTGCGCTACTTTGGCGAACAGATGGAGGGCGAGAGTTGCGGCAATTGCGACAATTGCCTCACGCCCCGCGAGCTGTTTGATGGAACGATAGCCGCGCAGAAAATGCTGTCGTGCGTTTACCGCGTTCGGGAAAAGAACGGGTTTGATTTCGGAGCCAACCACATCATTCAGGTCTTAACGGGCGCCAAAACGGAAGCGATTCTAAAATGGGGACACGACGCCCTTTCAACGTACGCCGTGGGCGCGGAATACTCGCGCGCGGAATGGTTTCACATCGCGCGCGAATTGATTCGCCTCGGTTATCTGGAGGAGGTTCAGGGCCGCTTCACCACGATTCGTCTCGCAGACGAAGGGCTTACGGTTTTGAAGCAGCGCAAGCCAGTTGAGCTTGCGAAGCCAGCGAAGGTCCCGGGCAGAGACTCCCGGGCGCGGCAGATGGTTTGTGACGAGGTGCTGCTTGGGCGCCTCACTGGATTGCGGAAGAAACTGGCTGACGAACGGGGTTTGCCACCTCACGTCGTTCTCCCCGACATTGCGCTGAGAGAGATGGCGGCCAGGTATCCGCGCTCGAATGGGGAGTTAGCGGGAACAACGGGGTTTAGCGAAAAGAAGCTCCGGGATTTTGGCGCGGTGTTTTTGAGTGAAGTGACGGCGCATTTGCGGGAGCACCCCAAACAGATGCAGTCCAGGGGGGCAGGCAAGGTGAGCGGAAACGATTCCGAACCATACGACGAAGCGCTTTTTGGCAAACTGCGCCAACTGCGGCGGAAGATCGCTGAAGAACGAGGTATCCCGGCGTTTGTGATTTTGCACGACTCAGCATTGCGCGAAATCTCCCGCCGGCTTCCACGTTCCGAGGCGGAACTTGCCGCGATTCGGAATGTGGGTCGAAAGCGGGCGGCAGACCTTGGTGAAGCGATTTTGGATGTGGTCCGAACGCACCGGGGCGCGGGCTGATTTGCATGGCAAAAGAAGCACCCTTCCTTCTAAGGTAACACCGCGTGTTTCCGGTTAACATCATCCACGCCAAAGCCGAGCAACTCGGGCTGAAGTATCTCATCATTGGAGGGCATGCGGTAAATGCGTACGCAACGGTCCGTGCGACGGTTGACGTGGACTTGCTGGTTTGCCGGGACGACGTCGAGAAGTGGACGGAGTTGGTGAAGGCAGAAGGTTTTAAATTGAAACACGACGCCGGAAGTTTTCGACAGTTCTCACCTCCTTATGGCATCGAGTGGCCGCTGGATGTGATGGTGGTGAACAGCAGCACCTTCAATAAGTTGATGAGCGTCGCGCGTCCGTTGGAAGTGCTCGGGATAACGGCTTTGGTTCCCAGTGCCGAACACCTGGTTGCCTTAAAGCTTCACGCTTTAAAGCATGGGAACATCGAACGATTTGATAAGGACATGGGCGATGTGATAAGATTGATCAAGGATGCTGGCATAAAGGTCAGGTCGCCGGCATTCAAAGAAATGGTTGAGCAATTCGGAACGGCTGAGATTTATGAGCGAATCCTCAAACGATTGGAAACCAACAGTTGATCTTGATTTTGAATTGCCTGTTGCACCGGGTTTCCATTCCTCGCCCCCGAGAACCAGTTGGGAATCCGGATACCAAATCAGTCTCGCCGCGCTCCAAACTGTAAAGAGCAGGCCTGGTTTTTGGGAGGAGCGCGACAAGGAACATTTCGATGTCGAGTTTAAAATGTAAAAGCGGCGCAGATTGCTGCGCCGCTTTGCGATTTCTTCCGCGTCTCGCGAGTCCGGATTTCTATGACTTCCCGCCGTCGTATTCGCCGAGCGGGCGAATCCAGATATTGCGGAAGCGGACGGGGTTGCCGTGCTCGTAGAGTTCGATGGGGCCTTTGCTCGGGGTCGGCTTGTCGTAATTGCCGAAGCTGCGATGGCCAGTGCGGCCGACGAGTTCGGTGCCGTGATGCAACACGCAGCCGTTGTGGATGACAGTGATCTTCGCTTTGCTCAACAGCTTGCCGGAATCATCCCAGCGCGGGGCCTGGAAAAAGATGTCGTAGGTTTGCCATTCGCCGGGAGGCCTGGAGGCGTTCACGAGCGGCGGGAACTGTCCATAGAGCGCGCCGGCCTGGCCGTCGGCGTAAGTGATGTTGTCGTATGAATCGAGGATCTGCACTTCGTAAAGGCCGAAAATGTTGACGCCATTATTGCCGCGACCCTGGCCTTCGCCTTCGACTTTTGTCGGCGTCGCCCATTCGAGGTGCAGTTGGAAATCCCCGAACTCATCGGCGGTGCGAATGATGCCGGACTTGGGGGTGACTTCCATGTAGCCGTTCTCGATCTTCCACGTCACTTCACCGCCTTTTCCGGATTTCCATTTCGAAAAATCCTTCCCGTTGAAAAGCACGATCGCATCCGCGGGCGCCGTCGCGCCCTGGCTGAATTTTTCGGCGGGCTTGACGATGGGCGGGTGCGGACGGTCGCTGTCGTGCACGTGCCACTTGGTGCCGGGGATGATGGGCGTATCTTTGTAACCGGGGTTTTTCGCATCGGCGGCGAACAAAGCGCCCGCCGAAAGACAGAAAACGAGTGTTGGAATTGTGATGTTCATGAGCGATTCTTTCCAAGGTCCGGCCCGAAAGGCAAGCCGGCAAAAGGGATGAATTGTGGAAATAAAGAATCCCTTTGCGCCGTCGAATCAAAGCATCGTGAGATTTTGCGCCACCTTCATCGTATTGTTTGCCGCTGCGAGTTTGTTCGCGGCGCCGAAGTCCGTTACGTATTCCGAAAACATCGTCCCGCTGCTGAAGCAGTATTGTTTTGATTGTCACGGTAACGGGAAATCCAAGGGCGACCTTGTGCTGGACCAATGGAAGAGCGAGGCCGAGGCCCTCGCCGACCCCAAGATATGGCAACGCATCACTGAAATGCTTGACGGCCACGAAATGCCGCCGAAGAAACGCGCGCAGCCGTCTCCCCAGGAACGCGAGATGATTGTGGCATGGGTCGAGTCGGCGGTGCTGAAAGCCGATTGCAGCAATCCTGATCCCGGCCGAGTCACGATTCGGCGCCTCAACCGCACCGAATACAACAACACAATTCGCGATTTGCTCGGGGTCGATTTTCAACCGGCGGACGATTTCCCGGTGGATGATTCGGGCTACGGGTTCGATAACATCGGTGACGCGCTCTCGATGCCGCCGATCCTTATCGAAAAGTATTTGGCGGCGGCGGAGAAGATTGTCGATGCGGCCCTGGGTCGTACGAAGTCGCGCACGCAACGATTCGCGGTGGACGAACTCGAGGTCGGTTACAACGCGAAGCGGCGAGGCGACGGGTGGGTCACGCTCAACAGCATCGAGGAGGATGATGTGGCTGTGGCGCAAACGGCGCCTGTTCCCGGCGAGTACATCGTGCGCGTGCGGGCTTATGCGCGGCAGGACACGACGAATGCGATGAAGATCACGTTCATGCTCGACAAGACGCCGGTGGAAATGGTGGAGGTCGAGACGAACCAGTCCGCGCCGAAGGTCTACGAAGCGAAGTTGAGCATTCCGGGGGGCAGGCATCGTGTGCGCGCAGTCGTGCGCCGGAACAAGGATGGCTTAAGTGAGGCGCAGGCGTTGAATTGGAAAAGCGGGCGCGAGCAAAAGGGAGCCGTCTCGGTAAAATGGCTTGAGATTGAGGGGCCGCTGAGCGGGTCCACCCTGGAAACGCGCAAGCGGCTCATTGCGCGCGAGCCGGCGCGTGGGAAGGAAAAGCAGGCGGCGCGCGAAATGATCAACAACTTTGCGCAGCGCGCGTTTCGCCGGCCGGTGACGAAGCAGGAAGCCGAACGGCTCGCGGGCCTTGCGGAGCAGGCGTGGAAACGCGGAGAAAAGTTCGAGGACGGCCTGGCGCTGGCGTTCCAGGCCACGCTCGTGTCGCCGCATTTCTTATATCGCGGCGAGTTGCAACCGGAACCGGACAACGCGAAATCGGTCCACGCGATCAACGAGTATGCGCTCGCGTCGCGTCTATCGTACTTTCTCTGGAGCACGCTGCCGGATGAGGAATTGATCCAGCAGGCGGAGCGGCGCACGTTGCGCAAGAATCTCGACGCGCAAGTGCGCAGGATGTTGAAAGACTCCAGGTCGAGCGCGCTCGTGGACAATTTCGCGGGGCAGTGGCTGCAATTGCGCAACGTGACGACGATGTCTCCCGATCCCAAGACGTTCAAGAATTTCGACGAGCCGCTGCGCAACGCAATGCGGCGTGAAACCGAGCTTTTCTTTGAGCGCATTATGCGTGACGACCGAAGTGTGCTCGATCTTTTGAATGCCGATTACACGTTCGCCAACGAGCGGCTGGCAAAGCACTACGGGATCGACGGCGTCGAAGGGGCCGAATTTCGACGCGTCAGCTTGAGCGGCACGCCGCGCCGCGGAATCTTGACTCACGGGAGCATTCTCGCGCTCACATCGAATCCCACGCGGACGTCGCCCGTGAAGCGCGGCAAATGGGTGCTCGATAACCTGCTCAACGCGCCGCCACCGCCTCCACCGCCCGACGTGCCGGAATTGAAGGAAGGCAAGGAACTCAAGGGCACTCTGCGCGAGCGCATGGAGCAGCATCGCGCCGATTCGCTCTGCGCCTCGTGCCACGCGCGCATGGATCCGATCGGGTTTGCGTTCGAACATTTTGACGGGATCGGCGCATGGCGAGAGAAAGAGGGGGACGAAAAGATCGATGCGAGCGGTGAGTTGCTCACGGGTGAAAAATTCGAGGACCACTCTGAATTCATCCGCGTTCTCGCGGCGCAGAAGAAGGATCAGTTTGTGCGCGCGATGGCCGACAAGATGCTCACCTATGCACTGGGGCGCGGCTTGGAGTATTATGATAAATGCGCGCTCGATGAAATCACGGCGCCGTTGGCGAAGAATGATTACAAGTTCTCGGACCTTGTGCTGGGCATTGTGAAGAGCACGCCGTTTCAAAAGCGACGCGGCGACGCGGGCGCGTCGGGCGAGTGAAGTAACTTGTATTGAAGGATTTAGGACGTATGGTCGTCTACGAAAGCAGGGCATGAAGCAGAGTTTGCACATTCCGCGTCGGACATTCTTAAAGGGCATGGGGACCGCGATGGCGTTGCCGTTGTTCGAAGCGATGGCGCCTTCGAAATTGCTGGCCGCGACGGCCGGCCAAGGCCACCCGTTGCGCATGGCCTTTGTCTACGTGCCGAACGGCATGAACATGGCGGACTGGACTCCGAGCGCGGAGGGCGCGAAGTTCGAGTTACCCTCGATTCTGCAACCGCTCCAACCGCATCAAAACGATCTCCAGGTTTTGACCGGGCTCGCGCATCGCAAAGCGGACCCGAACGGCGACGGCGCGGGCGATCACGCGCGTGCGTCCGCGAGTTTCCTGACCGGAATGCAGGCCCGCAAGACGGCGGCGGTTGATATCCGCGCGGGGGTCTCGGTCGATCAGGTTGCGGCGGGGAAGATCGGGAATTACACGCGGCTTCCCTCGCTCGAATTGAGTTGCGACAAAGGCCAGCAGGCGGGCGCATGCGATTCCGGTTACAGTTGCGCCTACCAGTTTAATCTCGCGTGGAAAACCGCGACGACGCCGCTGCCGCCAGAGGTAAATCCGCGCGCTGTTTTCGAGCGGCTCTTTTCGAATGGCATCGCCGGCGAGTCACAGGAAAGCCGGGCGGCGCGGCAGGCGAATCACAAGAGCATTTTGGATTTCGTGCTCGAAGATGCGCGGCAACTCAAAGCGAAGCTCGGCACGACTGACCGGCGGAAACTCGACGAGTACATGACCGCGGTGCGCGAAATCGAACAGCGCATCGAGCGCTCGGAAAAATTTGGCGCGGCGAACACGGATTACGCGAAGCCAGAAGGCATCCCCGGCGAGTATGAACAGCATTTGCGCGTGATGTTCGATTTGCTCGCGCTCGCGTTCCAGACTGATACGACGCGCATCTCCACTTTCATCATCGCGCACGATGGCAGCAACCGCAGCTACCCGTTCATCGGCGTGAGCGACGGTCATCACGATCTCTCCCATCACGGCGGCAACCTCGACAAGAAAAAGAAAATCGCGGCGATCAACCAATTTCACGTTCGGCAATTCGCCTACTTCCTGGAGAAGTTGAAGTCGATCAAGGAAGGCGACGGCACGCTGCTCGATAATTCCATGATTGTTTACGGCAGCGGCATTTCCGATGGCAACGCACACAATCATAACGACCTGCCTGTCCTTTTGGCGGGCCGCGCGGGTGGAGCGTTCACAACGGGCCGCCATGTTCGTTACGCGAAGGACACGCCGATGACGAACCTGTATCTTTCGATGCTCGAACGCATGGGCGTCGAAGCCGACCGTCTGGGCGACAGCACCGGCAAGTTGCGGAACCTCGGTTAGCGTCAGAAAGACGGCGCGCCAGGGACAGCGCGCCGCACCTGGTCCGATAAACGCATTGCCCGGCACGCAACTCTTCTGCTAAAGCGGAGGTGCGACAGGGAGACTGCCGCTTTTCAAACAATGAGCCTTCAAGACCTCCTATGAAAACTTTACTTCCGTTCGCATCCGCGGCGTCGGTTGCGTTGCTCGGTATTTCAGCCGGAGCGGCGACGTATCATGAACTGATCCTCGCCGACAATCCGGTCGCGTATTACCGATTGGAGGAACTGAGCGGCGCGACCGTCGCGAACGATTCTTCGCCCCATGGATTTCACGGCGCGTACTCGTTTACTCCGGGTGGAGAAGGCATGCCCGAATATCCGCAACTGGGCCTGCCTGGCATCGATACCAACTCTGTCTTTTTCAGAACGTTTACCGACGGGGGGTTGCGAGCCGGAAACATTCGTATTCCGTTTAACACAATCCTCAACCCGGTCGCAGAGGACGGCATACGCGGAGGGCCGTTCTCAGCCGAATGCTGGCTGCAACCGACGATTCAACCGAGCGATTACAAGGTCGCGGTCTCGAGCTTTGGGCCTTACGGGACCGGCACATACGTGAACGCTTCGGGCTGGAATTTTTACCAATCTCCCGGCCCCGCCAGTTTTTGGATTTTGAACATGAAGCCGGTGGTGTTTGGGCAGGCAACCGCCGTGCCGATTGTGCTCGGGCAATGGTATCATTTGGCCGCGACCTTTGATGGCGCGAGCGCCAGATTCTACGTCAATGGTGCGTTGCAAGGCACCTATAACGCGTCAGGGTATCTCGCCAACCCCATCGCAGACATGCACATCAGCAGCGGTCCGAACGTTGGCTTTGGGCCCTTCGACGGCGGGATTGATGAAGTTGCCGTCTACACAAATGTCCTCAGCGAAGCGCAGATTGTGGCGCATTATCAATTGGGCACAAACTCGTTTCGACCCGCGCTGACGCCGCCGTCCATTACACAGCAGCCGGTTTCAATCACGAATTTCTCAGGCACCGCCGTGACGTTCGAGGTTAATGCCCTTGGCACGTTGCCGCTTTACTTCCAATGGTTCCGCGGGACGGTTCCAATTCCAAATGCGACGAACCGGACTTTTTCGTTCATGTCATCCTATCCTGCGGACGACGGCGTAACATTCTACGTCGCAGTCACGAATTCAGTTGGCAGCGTCACAAGCGCGATCGTCACACTCACGGTCTCCACGGAATTGAACATCCTGCATCAGCCCTTTTCGATCACGCGCTACGCAGGCAGCAAAGCCGCCTTTCGCGTCGTGGCCAACGGCGCGCAACCGATCACGTATCAATGGTATAAGGACGGCGAATTTGATCCGATCGCCGGCGCGACGAATGATACCCTTTGGCTCTCGAATTTGCCGCCCGGGGACGATAACACGACTTATTTCGCCACGGTCCGCAACCCGTTCAATAGATTGGAATCCGCCCCTGCGACGCTTCTGGTCGTGCCGCGACTGTCCCAGGTTCCGCTTACAGGTTATGCGCGAGTGGTCGTGGCGGACGACCCTGTCGCCTATTGGCGTTTGGACGACGGCACCGCGGCCACCGATGCCGTTGGGAGTTTCGACGGCGTTTATAACACCGGCGCGGGAACGTTCACGTTTGGAGTGCAGCCGGGAATTCCTCGGGAGACCAATGAAGCAGTCAGCCTGACCGGCGGCGCGGTGGTGACAATTCCGTATGCGCTCGAACTCAATCCTGTCACCGGGCCATGGTCGGCGGAAGCATGGGTGAAACCGGCGACGCTTGATCCCGGGCATTTCCGCACCGTTTTTTCGTCGATGTACAATCCGGATTTCGGCAACCACGTTTTCGGCTGGAACGTTTACCAGCACGTCGCCGGCGTTTGGACGTTGAACATTTTCAACGGTGGAAGCTCGAGCACTTTCGTCAGCGATTTCGTGCACAATCCCCTGGTCCCCGGCTCCTGGTATCACATGGTGATCACGCACGATCTCACGCGAACGCGTTTCTATGTAAATGGTGTTTTGGCGGGTTCTGCGTTGCAGACCGCGACGCGTTTCACTCCCAACGGCGTGAACGGCAACCCCAGCCAGGGCGGCGGGCCAACCGTGCTCGGTCAACGCAGCGACAATGCATTCGACCCGTTCGACGGGACGATGGATGATGTCGCGTTCTACAATTATGCGCTGAGTCCAGGTCAGATTCAGACGCACTATGCAAACAGCGTCGCGCTGAGCCTCACTCGATCGGGCAACAGCGTCGTGTTCTCCTGGCCGTTTGGAACGTTGCAGCACGCCAACGACATCAGCGGACCGTTCGAAACGGCCACGGGTGTAATCTCAGGGCAACCGATTTCGCCAACCGGGCTGCGCAAGTTCTATCGCGTGCAAGTCGAATAATCCGAGATGAAAGCGGCACAGGAGCGCCGCACTCCAGGACGCTGCCGCGAAGCAGCAAACGCCCTGTGGAATTCCGCCAGGTTTTGGAGTGCGGCGCTCCTGTGCCGCTTTGCTCTCCAAGCTTCAGAACTAACCAAAGGTTCTGCACAACGAGACGCCGCGCCGATCGTGCCCCAACAGTTTTGGCTTTGTTGAGCCGGTCCCTGCCACTTTAATAGCCGCGTGCGGCGCGAGTTGCTCAAAGATATTACCCGGATTGTCGTTAAGCTCGGCACGGGCGTTCTCACCGATTCCCGGAAGCAGATCGATCCTGCACAGATGGAGCAGCTGGTCGCGCAGGTCGCTGAGCAACGAAAGGCGGGGCGCGAGATCGTTCTCGTCAGCTCCGGCGCGGTGGGCGCGGGCATGGGCGCGCTCGGCTACGACTCACGTCCCACGAACCTCGCGGAAAAGCAGGCCTGTGCCGCTGTCGGCCAGACGCGGCTGATGTCCACCTACGAAAAGCTCTTCGCCAAACACAATCTCGTCGTCGCGCAGGTGCTGCTCACGCACGATCTCACGCGAACGCGTTTCTATGTAAATGGTGT
>Ga0137340_1000265_pt1 | contig 12370 bp, 7 predicted proteins | sample EasRivERMLT400_2_FD_102295 | JGI IMG/M metagenome (GOLD analysis project Ga0137340, IMG submission 102295) | Soil microbial communities from meander-bound floodplain in the East River, Colorado, USA - East River MetaG ERMLT400_2 | ecosystem: Environmental > Terrestrial > Soil > Floodplain ...
CAGGAAAGGTGCCCGCGTGGTTGATCGCTGAGTCATTGCGGGCGAGCACTTCATTGATGCGCACGGCGGGCCAGTTCGTGTTTACGATCCATGGGCGCGAGACAGTCGGGTTGGCCATGCTCTGCCAACCGCCCGCCGAGGTCTTGCCAATGACGTAAACGGTATTGCTGCTGCCCTGCGGCAAGTTGCTGATGACCAGGGCTTGCGTGATCGAGCGTTCGCCACCCCACGAGCCGTTATTGAGACGGAAGCGATAACTAGCGATGTCATTACCGCCGACGGTGAGCGTTGCCGTCCGCGATGGAGTAGGGGAACGAGGCTCGCCGGTAATGGTTGCGACTCCCGGCGCAGGATTTCCCTGGATCAGGCCCTGGACGTGAGCACGGCGCTGATCCATGTAGCTTTTGATGATGTTGATAGTATCGATGGGCACGTAAGTGCCAAGCGTCTGGTCGAGGAACGCGTCAAACTGCGGTTTTGAGAACGTGGTGTCGAGCAATCGCTGCAGCGTCTGAAGATACTCTGTCCGGAAAATATAGTTCGTTCCCAGGAAGCGTTGCATCATGCGGCCCACACCGCCAATGTCGCCCGAACCTCGGGGCGGGTAGCTCATCATGCCGAAAATCTGGTCGGTCGGACCGCGTGAACCGAAACCGAGAATCTGATCCAAATCGTGGTGCATGAGGATGAAGCGACGATCGATCGTGCCCGCGTACATGTAATAGTCATCGTTATGCCCGTCGTTGAGACCCGATTCGTCATTCCCCATGAGGCACATAACGGCCAGATGCGTGAGCCACTCTTCAACATTGATTACGGTGCGGACCGCGGGTTCGGTGAACTCGGTCGTGCCGTTGATGCCCATCACGCGCAGCACGCCAATGAGGTCAGTCCAATCATCCTCACTGACATTCGTTTCCTTATAAAAGGTGTTTGTGTAGGTGCGGCTGTCTTCTGGCCCGAAGTTGACGAAATTGTTCGGAAGAGGAGAGGGCGCGCCATAAAAGCCGCTCGGATATGCGGCATCAGTTCGGTAGTCGAATTCCGGCGGACCCAGGTCGCGGACTTGCTTGTACACATTGCCGCCGCTGTCGTTGGGAAAGTGGCGCTCGGCCCACTGGCTGTCGTACACCTCGTTTGCGGCATAGGAGCCGAACATGGGCGCGCCGCTGCTGGACAGCGTGACGTTGTTGACGCGGACCTGGACGGGCCGGGAATAACTTCCAGCCGAACCCGATCTGATCGCCAGCAGACTTCCGAAGTGCTGAATATGAATGTTCTGGCTGTTCAGATTTATGCCAGTGACATCCTGCCACATGTCGTCCGAACGAAAGTTGACGCGGTAATTGGGCGGAAATGCGCGCCGGCTGGCGTGGCCTCGGTTGCGAACGCCGACCAAATAGTGAAGGGACGCACCGCTCGCATCAACGCTGATGAAAGTGGCGTTCATCTGCGAATTGGGACCCTGGTTGTTGCTGTCGTTCGGAATCTGCGCCAACTCGGCACGCTCCAGTTCCGTCATGATCATTTTGTACACCGGTTGGTGGGACGGCACTCCGCCGTAGCCGTTCAGAGGGTCATTATCCACTTGATACAGCGCGTTGCAGAACTGCCCGGGCGAGCCAAACTCATCGAGAGCCGGCGCCGGCCACGTCCGTGTGTTGCTCTGCGCGTCCGATGCGGCTATGTAGAATTCGATAACTGTGTCATCCCCGTGGGCCGGAATAGTCGCCCCGAACAAGCCGTCATTGGCAACGCCGTCACCGTGAGCGCCATCATCGAACATCGGAGCGGTGGTAAACGGGGGTGGCGTTGCGCTATCGACACGCCAATTTAACGTGGCTGTAACACCCGAGGCAGTTTCGTTCAACGCGCGTGCCGTAATGCTAACGTTGTCGGTGGAAGTGGGCACGACAGGGAAGTGGCGCACCTGGAGAATCATCGGCGCAATGTTCGCGCTGAGCACGGAATTCACCGCGCCAGGTGTGCCTTCGACGGTGATGCTCGGACGCCAGTTTTGCCCGTGCTCGTTCGGGAGCGCCCCGTTCACGAGCTCCAGCGATTTTCCGAGGCCGTCCGCTTCTTTGTACCATTCCCACCCGCGATGATTGCGATCCAAAGGCCCGCGTTGCCGGACCGCGCCCCAATCGCCTTCGTCGGCGTATTCGACGCTGTCGATCCGATTGCCGGAAGCGTCATCGAGATCGATATCGTTGCGGGAATTACTCAGGACGCCGATCCAGTTACCAATGACATTGGCGACGCCCGGATACTTTGTGATGAACGTCGGGCGATGAGCGGCCACAACGAGATAACCGTTGGGCGGCATGATCGTGTTCGGCGGAAAAGTAAAATCGACGCCGTTGCTGAAACGCCACCCGGAAACGTTCACGTTCGTCGTCGCGCGGTTGTGCAGTTCGATGTACTCCTCGAGCACATTTTCGGACGCGGGATGGTACATGATCTCATTGATGACCACCTGGGCACTGGCGGAAAACGCTCCGCAAACGAGTGCGAACATCGAGGCAATTCGTAAGCTCCATCTAGCCATAATTTTCGTTGCTCAACTTCGGAGAAGCATTAACGGGTGAAGTCACGGGTTCTTGCGAAAAAACTAAGGCCCAAGCCGCACGCGATATATGCGTGTGCGGTCAGCCGCCGGGTCACTGATAGTCCTCGGGTCATTAGAGTGCGTTATCGTCTCCAAAGTCGCCCATGTTTGGGCGTTTGTCGAATATTCGACGCGATAATTGCGGTTGGTATAGGCCGATAAAACGAACTCAAAACTGGCTGCCAAACGGCGGGGAGCGCTCAAAAGGGGCTGTGGCACCTCAAATGTAAACGCGCCCGCGTCGATTCGGCTGCCGTCGGGATCGGCGGGCCAGGCCGGATCACCGGCATCAATGCACGGCGAACCCATCCGAAGGCGATAATCGTGATTCGCGAAGTCCACGAATGCCGGGTCGTTGGTGTTCACGCCCGTCGCAGCGAAGGGTTCCGAAAGATTGCAGTAGCCAACGGTAAAATTCGTGAGCGCATCCGAGAAATCCGACCGCAGCGCATCGACGGAGCGGATTATTGAGTTCGTGATGTAAATGGCGATGTCCGGTCCTTGTGCATTACTTTTGATCGCGGCGGCCACTGAATTGGTGATGCCGAGGATCGTTGACGATTCAATGAATAAGTTTGCCCTGTTGGGTGGAGCGTACGCCTTGGCTGAAATTCCAATGAGACAATCCCGAACCAAACATCGAATCACGCGCACCGTGCCATTGAACGCACTGATGCCCTTGGGATCGTCAGACGGGTGAAACCAGTCGCGAATGATCGAGTCTTCGATGGTTACATCGGCATCCAGTGTGTCGATGCCATCGTCTGTGCGCCCGGTGAGACCTGCGATAACGCAACGTGACATGAAAAGCGTGCGACTGCCCGAACCATGCAAATAAATACCGTCTCCGTCGTCGTCGGATGACATCTCCATAATGTACGAATTCGTGCAGAGCAGTCCCGTGCTCCCGATTTCCGGCCCCATGATGGCGCGTGCGAGCACGGTGCCGTTCATCACAAGATCGGAACCACTGGCCTGCATGATCTTTCCGGCGACGTCGCTCAGGACGCAGTTTTCGAAAATGACGCGGGAATTACTCGGGCGGAACAACGGGCCACCGAACTGGCTCGTATGCCCTTCGCCGGGGGCTCGACCGGCACGTGTAATCGAGGTGTAGCGATAAAGCGAAGGCTGTGCAGTATTGTGCCGAATCTGTCCCCAACGAAGGCTCGAGCTCGCGCAAGTAATCGTGATCGGATGCGTTTCCGTCCCGAGACACTGAATCGAACCGGCGATCAACAAATCAGGCGCGGTCGTGCCGCTCCCCCCGTTCACAAGCACAATCGTATTCGACGCAATCGTGAGCACATGCCCGGCGGGAACAGTGACGTCATTCGTCACGTTCACCACCCCGCTCCACGTCGTCGCCGTTCCGGCGAGCGTGCCGCCGGCGCCCGTCACAGGCTCACCCGACACATCGCGCAACGTGCGTGTTCCCTGCACGGGACCAACCGTCGCAGTCAGGTCGAAATCGCCGCTGCCGCTGATCGTGACCAGCGCCGTTCCCAAACCGTTGCGAAGCGTCAGCCGATTCGTGGAAAGGGTAATTCCCTCGGCTGTTTCTGACAGCACGGCGTCAGCATCCCACACCGAACGGTCGGGCCGGCCCGCGGCGTCAACCAACTCGACCCTGACAAGCACCGGAATCTGTGGCAAATAGCCGGCCTGAACGATAAGGCGGACGCGGTGCGAATCATTTGGCTGGGCGGCAAAGGCGCCGCCTGCCGCCACGAAAAAGAGGAGTGCCGATACGCGAAAACACAGGTTCCGCGTGAATACACTCCACCGGTGCGCTGGGATGGACACGGTCATTCCGATAACTATGGCTGCATTAACCGTGAAAAACAACCGACCTTTTCAAAGAAAAGGCACACTTTGAATGGTGTCAGGCTGCGATTTCCTCTATCGCGCCGCGCGGTCCGCTACGAAGGCTGCTGCGGAGGCGGTTGCTGTGGTTGAGGGATGCCGGGTCCGGGCTGTCCTGGAGTTGGAGTCTCCTTTTGCGGCGGCATTACCCGGGCCTGCTCAATTTGTTTGCGCAACCACTGATTGAACGCCTCGTTCTGCCGGTAAACGCGGATGCGCCGGACGAACTCCGGCAGTTCGGCTTGCATCTTCGCTTCGTCTGCCGGCTTTCGCTCGCGCAGGTGGACCAGCATCGCGCCCTCGGCCGAAGGAAGAATGCGCGAGATTTCGCCCGGTTTCAGTTCAAATGCGAACTGCTGAAGCGTGCGTAGATTCAGACGTGAATCGAGGTTTGTCAGGGAAGTGGTGCTGGGCGCGAACGGTGAAGGGATGATAAGCGTCACATTCTGCTCTTTAGCGACGTCGGCAAAGGATTTTTTCTGCTGAAGCGCGTTGGTAACGGTGGCGTAAAAATTCGTCGCGGACTTGCGCGCCAATTCCAACGCTTGCTGCTGGCGATAGTCCGCGGTGACCTTGTCTTGTATCTTGTCAAAAGAAGGCATCTCGCTCGGCACTCTGCTGTGCAGTGCGATCACGTAGAGGGCGTTCTCTCCGATGATCGGATTGAAAACGACCGCTGCGTCGATGTTCAGCGTCAATGCTTTCTGGCGGAACTCTGCAGGAAAGTTCGTGTCCAGACCCGTCATGCGGTCGAACGGTTCAGTGATCTTCACCTGGTGTCCCTGCGCGACCGCGAACTTTTCGAACGTCGCCAGCGTATCCGGTTGCGGTTGGTCCGTGAGCGCATTGCCAAACTGGCTGGCTTTCCGCCGTGCCTCGACCATCGCGCTTTGATGCCGCAATTCCTCCTTTATCTGCTTCTTCGCATCCACCAGCGACAAAGGAAGGCCGTTTGTGCCCAGAAAACTGTTTGTGCCCTTTTGGTAATAGTAGTCTTCCACCTGGGCATCGAAGTTCGTGATGCTGGCGATGTTCTTGTCAGCCTCCGCCAGGAAATTTGTGGCCGGAAACGCCACATACGCGACTCGCGTCCGTTCAGGAACACGATACAACGCCATCCGATTCGTGAAAAACCGTCCCACGTCCGCTGGACTGGCCGTCACTTTGTCGATGTGGTTTGAAGCCGAGAACAGCGCTACCTCCGTTAACGCCTGCTCGTTTTCAGTTCGGTAAAGGATCTCCGCTTCCTTCGGATTCAGCAGCTTTGCGGTCACGCCAGCCGTGTTGATCAGTTGCTGCAGCGCGGCTTCCTGGCGCATAAACCGCTCAAAGTCTTCGACCGTTAACCCATTCGGCGCCAAGTGCGTCCGCTCGAACTCGGCCAGCGGGTAGTTGCCCAGGCGTTCGCGCACGAGTCGCCCTACCGCCTCATCGCTCGTGTGGATGTCGAGGTCCTTAACTTTCTGCTTGAGGAACACGCGAAAGACAGCGTCGCGTTCCAGGGCTTCGGTGTCATCATTGTCCGGCCATTCGCGGCCGCCACTTCGCATGAAATGGCTCAGGCGCGCCTCCTCAAAGCCCCTCAAAAACTCCTGCTGCGAGATCGGCTTCCCGCCAATACTGCCGAAGATTGGTTTGTCGGGCCGGCCACTTCCTAATTGAGGCCCTTCCGGTGTAAAGAAAATTACAAACGAAATGATGATCACCGTGATGATCACTATCCAAAGCCACTGCTGATGCTTGCGAATCGTCCCGAACATAATCGAAATAGAACGGTGAGATTACGTGTGGCGAGGGTAGGGGGTCAAACGCAAAAACCCGCAAATGGCGGCTATGCCGAGGCAAACGCGTGCGTCGCCACGAAATCCTTGCTAACCCCACCTGTGCTCCATACTATGCTCATTCGAATACCCGATGAGTGCGACCTCTGCAAAAGAGACCGCGAAGGATGTCAATATCCTCGGTATATCCGCATTTTATCATGACAGCGCTGCCTGTCTGGTACGGAACGGTGCGATCGTTGCCGCGGCGCAGGAGGAACGTTTCACGCGGAAGAAGAATGACTCAGAGTTCCCGAAGCACGCCGTGGACTTTTGCTTGCGCGCCGGGGGAATCAGCATCAACAACGTCGACTACGTGGCGTTCTACGAAAAGCCGTTCCTGAAGTTCGATCGATTGCTCCACTCCTACCTCGCCTACGCTCCTGCCGGCATCAAATCCTTCCTCAAAGCCGTACCGGTTTGGATCAAGGAGAAGATCTGGATGAAAGAGATCATCCGCAGCGCGCTCAATTTCGAGGGCAAAATCATCTTTCCCGAGCATCATGAGTCTCATGCCGCCTCGGCTTTCTTTGCGTCTCCATTCCATGAGGCGGCGTTTTTGACCATTGACGGCGTCGGGGAATGGACAACGACAAGCTACGGTGCCGGCAAAGGCAACCGGGTCGATATTGCGGGGGAACTGCATTTTCCGCACTCCCTCGGGTTGCTCTATTCGGCGTTTACGTATCATACCGGGTTTACGGTCAACTCCGGCGAATACAAGCTGATGGGGTTGGCGCCATACGGCGAGCCAACCTACCGGGATCTCATTCTCAAAGAACTGATCGACTTGAAAGAGGACGGCTCGTTCAAGTTGAACATGAAATACTTCGACTATGGCGCTGGTCTGAAAATGACCAATGCCGAGTTCGACAGACTCTTTGGCGGGCCACCGCGCAAGCCCGAATCGCGCCTGACGAAGCGCGACATGGACATGGCACGTTCCATTCAGGTCGTGACGGAAGAAATTATGTGCCGCATGGCGCGGCATGTCCGTCGTGAAACCGGTCTGCGGTATCTGTGTCTGGCAGGCGGCGTCGCACTGAACTGCGTTGCCAACGGGAGAATCCAGCGTGAGGAGATATTCGATGGTATTTGGATACAACCCGCTGCAGGCGACGCCGGCGGCGCTCTCGGCGCGGCGCTTTTCACGTGGCATCAATACCTCGACAAGCCTCGAACTGCCGATGGCATTAACGATTTCCAGCGTGCGTCGCATCTCGGGCCAAAATATGAGAGCGATGAAGTACGCCGCTTCTTAAAAGCGCGGCACATCCCGTTCACCGAACTGGCAGACGCGGAGCTTGCTGCCAAAGTCGCCGGCCTGCTCGCTTCGGAAAAAGTCATTGGCTGGTTCAACGGCCCGATGGAGTTCGGCCCCAGGGCACTCGGCGCCCGGTCGATTATTGGCGACGCGCGTTCCCCCAGGATGCAGGAGGTGATGAACCTCAAGATCAAGTTCCGCGAAAGCTTTCGTCCGTTTGCGCCGTGTGTCTTGCGCGAGCATGTGCACGAGTGGTTTGGAATGAAGCCGAACCAGGATTCGCCTTATATGTTGCTGGTGGCGCCGGTGCTCGAAAAACACCGTAACGCACTTTCAGCAGATGAGCGCACCGCAATGCTCAATGACGCCGACCTGCTGCGGCGAGTGAAGATCGCTCGGAGCAGCGTGCCAGCTATCACGCATGTCGATTGCAGCGCGCGTGTCCAAACTGTTGACGAACGCCATGGGCTCTTTCGTCGGGTCATGGAAAAGTTTTACGAAAGGACCGGCTGCCCGGTCATCGTGAACACCAGCTTCAATCTTTCGTGGGAGCCGATCGTGTGCACTCCGCAGGAGGCGTACAACACGTTCATGCAGTCGGAGATGGACGTGCTTGTCCTCGAGAATTTTCTTCTGCAAAAATCTGAGCAGCCGCTCGGCCTTCGGCCGTGGGGCGCCACCGAACAGGCGGATATCCCGCATCCTTCCAGCCCATGGGCCGACCCTCGCACAGGTGAACCTCTCGTGTTGACTCCTGAAGGCGCCATCAACCCCGCCACGAAGACGCAGTACCCGGTCGAGGACGGTATTCCGAGGCTGTTCCTGCCGACGGAAGATCTGGAACTGGACGGCGCCAGCGTTACCGACATTGCCAAAAAGTTCTACGAGAAGACGCCGTTCCCGAATTACGACGATGTGGATAACGTGCGGGCGTTGCTTGAAAAAGCGGGGCGCAGCGCATTCGCCCGCTTGCTCAACGAACAGATCCCGTTCGACGCACGCGTCGTGGAGGTCGGCTGCAGGACCGGCCAACTGACAAACTTCCTGTCGATCGGCCATCGGTCTGTCGTGGGCACCGACATGTGCCTCAATTCATTGACCCTGGCGCAGAGCTTCAAGGAAGCCCACGGCCTGGAGCGCGCTACCTTTGCGCAGATGAACCTTTTCCGCCCGGCGCTGAGGGCCGAGTTTTTCGATTTTGTGATCAGCCATGGCGTCCTGCATCACACTAACGATCCGCGACGGGCCTTCGCCCGCATCGCGCGATTGGCCAAGCCCGGTGGATTCGTCGTCGTAGGGCTCTACAACGCGTATAGCCGGAAAATTCACTATGCTCGCCGCGCACTGTTTCGTTTGACGGGAGTCACGGCGAAGCGGCTTGATCCGCACTTTGAACGCGTATCGGCCGAGGGCAAACGCGCGGCTTGGTTCCAGGACCAGTGCTGTCATCCGCACGAGAGCTGCCACACGATTGATGAAGTCTTTGGCTGGCTGGATGAAAACGGCCTCGATTTTGTGAATGCAATTCCCAAGCCCGCGGGAGGCGCTCCGATGACCGAACGTGAGCGACTCTTCGAGCCCAGGGATCCGGGCTCAAAGCTTAGCCGCATGTTGAGCCAATTGCGTTCGATGCCCAATGGATACCAGGAAGGCGGGTTTTTCATCGTCATCGCTCGCCGCCGCTAACACCATCACACGACCGTTATGATAAACAAAGAGATCGAGCAACTGTCGATAAACCCTCGCAATCTCCGAAAATTCGGATTGCTTGTGGGCGGGGTCTTCCTCCTGCTCGGATGCTGGTTCCTCTACCGGCAAAAGCCGGTTTGGCCGTACCTCTTAACGCCGGGAGCACTGTTGGTTTTGGGGGCATTGATCGTTCCGGGATCGCTCAAGCGTGTCTATATCGCGTGGATGAGCCTTGGGCTCGCACTCGGGTTTGTTGTCTCAAACGTCATTCTCACAGTCTTTTATTACCTGGTTTTGACTCCCATAGGGTTGATCGCGCGGCTTTGCGGTCAGGATTTTCTTTCATTGAAGCCAAATCCCGCGGCGACGAGTTACTGGGTGATGAAGCCCGTCACCGCGCGCACGCCGCAAGAGTACGAGCAGCAATTCTAACTTCGACGATGAAGCTTCCGCGACTCAAGACGGTTCTCCAGAATGTTGCCCTCGCCGCGGGCTCGTTTGGGCTTTGCTTCGTCGCGCTTGAGGTTGCCTTGCGCATCGCTGGATACGGCAACGTTGAAATCTATCAGCCCGACCCGTTGCTGTATTGGAAGCTCAAACCCAACCAGGACTGTTACACGAAGATCGATCGCAAACCCGTCCACGTAAACTCATTGGGCACACGCGGCGCCGAATTTCAGCCATTAAAGCCTGCCGGAACTCTCCGCATACTGTCTCTCGGTGATTCCAGGACGTTCGGTTGGGGCCTGACTGAAGCCGAGTCCTATTCGGGTCTCATCGAAAAAGCGCTCCTGAAACATCCTGGCAGCGCGAAGCGCGTCGAAGTCATTAACGCCGGTGTCAATGCGTGGTCGTATGCGCAAATGCACACCTACTTTCGCGAGCATGGCATCAAGTTCCAACCGGATATCGTCATCCTGGCAGATGCAAATCTCTGGACGCAGTTCTCCGATCGAAACAGTCCTGAGTTTGTCAAAAGCTTTATGCGGCGCGTGCAGTTGAAGAATTTGCTCCGCCGGTTCGCCACCTACCACTATGTCGTCGAATATCGGCTCAAGGATGTCTACGAGCGCACGCGGACGCGTTTCATCCCAATGGATCCCACGCAGGACACGTTCTTCAAAGAGCAGCAGCAGAACGACCCGGACGCTTTTTTCCGCGAACAGATCGAGGCCATCTGTCGCGCGGCGTTGACGAATGGCATTAAACTGGTGCTGCTGCACATCCCGAGTACCGATCAGCTTAAAGCCGGTGAACCCAGTACTGTGTTGCGAGCGAAGACCCAGGTTGGCCGGGAACTCAACGTGCCACTCGTCGATACTACCGCTGATCTCAAAGCAGGCTGCGAGGAATTCTTCCTTGAGGGCGACCACGTGCACCTCAATGTGCGCGGAAACCAGTTGGTCGCGCAGCGTCTGGTCCCCGTTCTTCTTGACGTCATAAAACCATGAGCCGATTAAGCATCCTAAAGGAATTCTGGATTTTTCTGCGCGTGCGCAAAAAGTGGTGGTTAATGCCTATTGTGTTCTTCCTGCTCACGCTCGGTGTCATCCTCGTCGTGGGCAAGAGCTCCGCGCTCGCCCCGTTCATCTACTCGCTGTTCTGAGCGCTAGCGCGTCTCACGCATCCAGATGCGGAGGACACGCTGCGGGGATTGGATCAGGACCTCCCGCAGCAGTTGTTCCATGCTTGCGGCGGCGGGTTCGTCAAGCCGCCGCGCAAAGAACAGGACCACGGCAAAGGCGGCGATTACCGCGCCGAAGAAGACGCTGTAGCGATTCCATTCGAAGGCCGCCATCATCCCGTGCCACTGGCCTATGGCGTCGATTGCCAGTCCCCAGAGGATCGGCGAGAGGCCGAGCGTCACGTTCCCCAGCACCGAGAAAATGGCAAAGAAGTGGTTGCGGCCCATTACGGGCGCAATGGCCATCACCAGCCGGGTGTTCGACATGTTTACGAGAGCGGTGAAAAGTCCCATGAGAAATTGCAACCCAAGGATGACACCCAGCCATGGCTGCCAAAGCTTGCCAGCGAGACAGGCCCATCCCGCAATGATCAGCATCCACATGACACAGCAAAACGTCACCACCGGCTTGCTGCCGAGGTGATCCAGGCGCGAGCCGAGAAACCACAAGCTGCAAAGTCCCCCGAGGAAGAAGACCGAATTGACGAACAGGATCTCGGATTCCGGCATGGCTACCTTGACCTTCAAAAATGCGACCGTGAAGGTCATAATTCCGCCGTGTGCCAGCGCCCAGGCCACCACCATGCGAAGCAGCTTGCGAAATGGGGGATAGCGCAGCAGTTCGCCCCACGGCACCGGCATGCTGGAACTGCGCGCCTGTTCCGGCGGTGCACTCTCGGGGATGCGTTTGAGAAATGAGAGACTCGTCGCGCCCATGATGGCGCTGAAGAGAAAGATCAGCGCGAACTGCCATGGCTGCGGATTCCTGCCGAGGCACACCGCGGCGAGCAGGAAGCTGAGAAAGCTTGCGAAGTTGATCCAGGCTGCATCGCGCGAGAGGTATTTGCCTCGAACATTCGCCGGCACCAGCGAAGTGATCCACGGCAACCAGCCGGCGCTCGAAATGCCACGCGAAAGATTGAACCCAAACAGCAGCATCAGGATAAGACCCAGGCGCGCCGCCGGATCGAGAAAACCAGATGTCAGCGGCACCAGCGCCATCGCGAAAATGAAGCAGACGCGAATGCCCCATCCCGCGTAGACGAAACGCCTGTAACCGACGCGATCGACATATTGCGCCGCCGGAATTTGAAAAATCACCAGCAAGGGCATCATACCCGTGAAAATTCCCAGCACGGTCGCGCTCGCGTCCAGGGACTTCGCGTAGAGGATCATCGGGCTGTTCAGGACGAACTGGAATGAAAGTGCGTTGAACACCGCGAAGAAATACGCGTTGTTCAACCCTGGCGGAAATTCTTCGGGTGCCGAGCGGTCGCCCACGCGCGCAATCTACGGGAGCGTCGCTTTGCGCCAATTGTTTTCTTTCCGGAACTGATTTTTTTCGACAGATTGAGTGTCTGTCTGTGACTGCGCCGCTCGTCGAACTCAACAATGTCAACGTGTCCCTTTCTGGTTCCCGCGTCCTCACGGGCATC
>Ga0137340_1000266_pt1 | contig 12351 bp, 8 predicted proteins | sample EasRivERMLT400_2_FD_102295 | JGI IMG/M metagenome (GOLD analysis project Ga0137340, IMG submission 102295) | Soil microbial communities from meander-bound floodplain in the East River, Colorado, USA - East River MetaG ERMLT400_2 | ecosystem: Environmental > Terrestrial > Soil > Floodplain ...
AATGAGCGCGGCCTGGAAGCGTTTCAACTGCGGCGGCATCGGCGTCTGATGCAGAATGCCGTCAATGCGGTAGCGGATCCGGAGGTCGTCCTCCTGCGGTTCGAGGTGAATATCCGTCGCGCGGTCCTTGTGCGCCTCCCAGATGACCTGATTGACGAACTTGATGACGCTGGCTTCCTGGTCGCCCTCGGTGATTTCCTTGTCCTCGCTGACGAGCAACTCGAGTGGCTCATCCTTGGCGAGTTCATCGAGCGTCTCGGCGCCGACGCCGTAATACTTTTTGAGTGCCTTCTCGATTTCGGCCCTGGGCGCGAGCGCGAATTGCACCGGCATACCGGAGTCGTACTGGACGGAGTTGAGCATGCCCGGATCGAACGGGTTGCTCACGGCCACCTGCAACGTGCTGTCCTGGTAATCGGTGGGGAGGACGGAGTATTGAAAGGCGACCTTGGTGGAAATCTTGTTGCGCGCTTCGGTAGGGATGGTGACGTGGCGCAAATCGAGATACGGCCAACCGAGCACGCCGGCGAGCTTCTGCAAAAAGACTTCGTCGGAAATGCCGCTTTCGCGGCTGATGAACTCAAACAGAGACTCCTGTGAGCCGCTTTCGACGGCGACACGCCAGCCTTTCTGCCATTCATCAAACTTGTCGGGGGCCGCAACCGCGGCCTGGCCGAGCAGATTCTTTAAAGAAACGTAAGACATCCGTTTGCATTGCCCCCGACACGTGAAGGGGGCTCAGTGTTTCAACGCTTGAGGCTAGAGAAAGTTCCGCCTGCCAGCAAACTTTTTAACCCACGGCGGAGAGGCGGGTCACAATTTAACCCAAACTGCGGCAAGGACTTGGGCATGTGTGCGGCGCGGTCGCTTGATCTCCCGGATGTCACTATCCCTGAGGAGGCAATAATGTAAGTGCCTGCAAGGGCGGGAGTAAAAATCTTCATTTGTGAAAAGGTGACAAAACCGTGCACAAGCAGGGAGATTCCGCATCGCCTGTTGTGACGATGCGGGAAAAATGGCAAAAATTCGCCGCGAATCTCGTCCGTAATCCGCAATTATTTCAGCGACTTGAGGAAGGACATGAGGTCGGCGAGTTCCTGGCGGGTGAGTTGTTCGTCCAGTCCCTCCGGCATGATGGAAACAGCGCCGGGACGAATCGCGTCAATGTCCGAACGCGCAAAATTCTGTTCGACGCCAGGACCTGTCACCAACAGCACGCTTTCCGGCGTTTCGCGCTTCACAATCCCGGAATGTTCTTCGCCGTCGCGCGTTTCCACGATCACCGGCTCGTAGGCGCGCGCGAAGCTGGCGCTCGGATAAATGATGGATTCAATCAGGTCGCGCTCGGTCCGCACGCTGCCGATGCGCGTGAGATCCGGGCCGATCTGCCCGCCAAGGTATCCAATCGTGTGACAGGTAGCGCACGCGGCGCGGGTGCCGTTGAAAATCGCCTGCCCCCGGCGGCGATCGCCACCCACGAGGGCCTCCTGCAATTGTTCCAGCCGGGCCTTTTGCTGGCCCACATCGACGTTCAGCACGCGCATGAGCTGTTCGCCTTCCTTTTGAACTGCGGGAGGAAACTTCGCCAGGCGCGCTTTTATCGTGTCCGCGCGCAAGCTTTTGAGGCCCGAAGACTTTTTGAGCGCGTCGATGAACTTCAGCCCAAGGGTTTCGTCGCTCGCATTCTCGAATGCCGCGGTGACCCGCGACAATTCCATGGGGCCAAGCGCCGGCAGAACCTGGAGGAGCTTCTCCAATTGTGACGGCGACAAATGGGCGCGCCCCAAAACGGTGGCCGCGGCGGTGCGCTGCGCGGGCGAACGGGAGGAATCAACAGCGCCCAGCAGGAACTCGAATGTGCCGTCATCGAACTCCGGCAACGAATCCGACACGGCGGCGATGGCATCCAGGCGGACGGCATCCGGGTAACTGGCATCGCGGGCGAGAGAGATGAGCTTCTCATTGAGATTGGTGAAGCCGCCCTTGAGCGATGACAGGGCGCGAATCGTGGCAACGCTTTGGCGCGTGAGGTCGGCATCATCGGCGGCGAGACATCGGGCGATCGGCTCGCTCCAGTTTTGCGGCGCTTCGCGCAGCCGCGTTTGCGCCATGGCCCGGAGGCAAAGCAACCGGCTTGCTGTGGGCGCTTTCGGATCGGCGGCGACGCCTGCGAGCAAATCCTGGATGGCGGGCTGGCGGGCGAACTCCGCGAGCTGGCGTTGTAATTCGCTGTGATCCGTCGTGTCTCTGTCCAACAACTGCGCGCGGAACAAACCGCTCAACTCGGCGCCCCATTCCGGATGATGGCCAGCGATCCAGCGGCTGGTCTCGCGCAGCAAACTGTCCTTCGACGCCAAATGCGGCATGATGTCCTCGGGGCGAATGGCTGGGGGCCGCATTTGATCGAGCGCGATCAGCGCCGCCCGCCGTGTGAAAACTCTGCTTGCGCCCAGGCCGTTGCGGATTGCCTCGGGCGCGGCGCTCTCCATCAGGGCAAAGATTATCGAGTGTTCCAGGATGCGATCCGCGGGTCCGGGGGCGGCGGCGAGCAATGGGGCGACGGCATCGGCGATTTCCAGCCGGCCAAGCGCGGTCGCCGCCTGGCGCTGCTGGTGAAGCGAGGGAGAGCGCAGAAAGCCGGCGAGCGTTTCGAGAGCCGCTTTGTCGCGGTGAAGTCCGGCGGAGTAAATGGCAACTTTCTTCACCGACGGGTCGGAATCGGACAGCGTATTGCGGACTGTCTCGCGCGCTTTTGCTCCGTCGATGCGCGTGAGAGTCCATAGTGCGTTTCGCCGCTTTTCAACCGATGCGCCTCGGCTCAGCGCGCCCGTAAGGGCATCGATGGCGGGTTCACCGCGCCTCGCCAATTCAGTCATGGCGCGGCTGCGCACGACCGGTCGCGGGTCATCGAGCAGACGGGTGAGTTGAGTGAGCGCGGCTTCCTGCCAGTTGATTTTCAAAGCACGCGGATCGTCAAGCGGCGTGATGGCGCTCCTGCGAATGCGGTAAATCGCGCCCAGGACATCGGGCTTTGCGAGTTGAGACGTTGGGCAACACAGTTTGTACCAGCCGCCGGTATCAATAACGAGGATGCTTCCGTCCGCGTCTTCGAGGACATCCGTGGGATGAAAATCGGTGCTGTCGGAAACGAGAAAATCGACGTCGCGACTTTTGTAACTCGCACCAAACGGCTGCAGGGCGTGGCGCTGCACTTTGTGCAGGTTGAATTGCGTCGAGAAGAGGTTGACGTGGAAGTCCGTCCCGAAATCGCGTGAAGAATACATCATCAGTCCGCTCGGCACGGCTGGGCCCAGGTGCGTCAACGGCGGCAACAGGTCGCCCGTGCGCGGAATTTCGTCGACGACGTCATGTTGCTTGGGGTAAGCGCCGCCGTAAATAAGATGGACGATGGCATCGCGCCGCCCGGCTTCCGGATTTATGAAGAACGTGGTCGTGAAAAACTGCTCACCTTCGGGTGAGAACGCCACCTCGACAGGGTTGTCCATGCCGCCGGACATCATCACTTCAAGCTGCGTGCCGTCCGGTTTCGCGCGAAAAATGTGCGCCGCGCGATCGTTGATCGGCGTCCGGCCGGGGCGCTCGACGTTCATTTTCTTAAACGCGCCCTTGGTCCAGTATATCCAGCCGTCCGGCCCGGCATACGGCCCATGCACGTCGTTCGCGCATCCGGTCAGCACGCCGCCCTTGAACCACTCGTCGCGTTTGTCGGCGACGCCATCGCCATCGGTGTCCTGCAATTTCCAGATCGAAGGCGGCGCGCCGCAATAGACCGCGGCACCGTGATAGAGAATGCCTTCGGGGAACATCATCTTGTCCGCGAACACGACCTGCTTATCAAACACGCCGTCGCCATCAGTGTCTTCGAGGCGAAGGATGCGATGAGGCTTGTCTTCGAGTTGCTTTTCCGGGGGATCGTTTACGCCGGCGGAGTCGGCGACGTACAATCGGCCTTGTTCGTCGAAGTCCGCCATGATGGGCCGGTCAACCAGGGGAGGCCCCGCGACAAGTTGCACTTCAAAGCCGTCCGGCACGGTGATGGTTTGCGCGCCGAATTTGAACTCGGCGGAAAGCGCCGCCACATTCGCTGCGGCGAGGACAAGAATTGGATGCCGCCACTGGTTCATAAAGCGCATGATCATGGATGATGACGTGCAGATGGCTCGACGACAAGAGCGAGGAAAGCATTTCAAAGGCGGGGAAGGCGATGTTCGTTGTAGATTGTCCCAGAGCCTCAGCCTGCAGGTTCGGAGACCTGCGATACAGTCCCGACAGGTCGGGAGAGGTCTGCGCTACGACTGGGGCGCACTGCCGCTAGAACCCCAGGAGCTTGCCGCCCTGGTAGGTAATGAAAGCGAACACCCACGCGAGCACGCCCATGTAGGCCCACTGGAACACCGGCCATTTCCATGAATTCGTTTCCCGCCGGACGATCGCCACGGTGCTGACGCATTGCAGCGCGAACACGTAGAACACCATCAATGTGATTCCGACGAGGGTCGTGTAGACCGGAGCGCCGTTCGCGTGGCGCTGCGTCTTCATGACTTCGGCGAGGGTCTGCGTGCCTTCGCCGGTGTCTTCCAACTTGCCCACGTTGTAGACGAGCGACATGGTGCTCACGAAAACCTCGCGCGCGGCAAACGAGGCGACGATGCCAATGCCGATTTGCCAATCGAAGCCGAGTGGCCGAACCGTAGGCTCAATCACGCGGCCCAAACGACCGGCGAAGCTGTGCCGCAATCTTGCGCCAGACGTCTCTTTGTCGATGGCGGCGAGCTTTGCGTCCGCCTGCTCGGGCGAAAGTTGCTGCGCCTCGACCTGCTGCCGTTGCCCCGCGTAACTTTGCTCGATCGATTCACTCTTCGGATATGTGGCGAGAAACCAGAGCAGGATACTGATTCCGAGGATTACGGTCCCGGCGCGGCGGAGAAAAATCTTGGATCGTTCCCACATATGGCGCAACACGACGCGAAACACAGGGCGTTTGTACGGCGGCAGTTCCATGATCAACAGGGGAGTCGGGCCCTTGAGCAGCGTTTTTTTGAAAAGCCAGGCCATCGCGAGCGCAACGATGATCCCAAGGAGATACATGGCCAGCATGGTAAGGCCGGAAAGCTTTAGGAACCCCAGCACCGATTTGTTCGGGATGCAGGCAGCGATCAGCACCGTATAAACCGGCAAGCGCGCCGAGCAACTCATCAGCGGCGCGACGAGAATGGTCACCAGGCGATCCTTTGGGTTTTCGATCGTGCGCGTGGCCATGATCCCCGGAATCGCGCAGGCGAACGAACTGAGCATCGGTATGAAACTTTTGCCATGCAGCCCGACCTTGCTCATGAGGCGGTCCATCAGGAATGCCGCGCGCGACATGTATCCCGTGTCTTCGAGCAGACCGATGAAGAGAAACAGGAGGCAGATTTGCGGGAGAAATACGATCACCGCGCCGACACCCGCGATGACTCCGTCGACGAGCAGACTTCTCAGCGGGCCAGGCCCCAACAATGTTCCGACCAGGCCGCCGACCCACTCGACTCCTTTTTCCAAACCCTTCATCGGCAACTCGGCGAAGCTGAAAATGCTTTGGAACATCGCCGTCATGATCAGCATGAAGATGAGCAACCCCCAGACTTTGTGCGTGAGCACACGGTCGAGCTTGTCACTTAAGGTGTCGCCTTCGACCGCTGTTTCGGTCGTGACGTGCTGCTGGATTTCGGTGAGGCGCGCGTAACGGGCTTCAATAGCGGTGCTGCGCCAATCGATGCCGGCTTTCTCCATGCGCTCTCGCGAGGCGCGAATCTCCTCTCGAACACGGTCAGGATAGCGCCCGGCGCTGGAGGTCATAAACCGCTCGTCGCCCAGGACCAACGCTGCTTCCGCCTCGGCTCGATACTCGGGCTCAGGAAAGACTTCAGCGAGGACCGACGCGAGCGAATCCATTTCTTTCGCGAACGCCGGCGGCAGTTGCGCAAAGCGTCGCGGGGCCGAAGGCGCGTGCAATCCCAGCAGAATTCGTTCGCGCACCTCGCTTATGCCTGCCCCCTTGCTTGCGACCAGCGGTAGCACGGGGACACCCAATTCGCGCGCCAAAAATTCGGTATTAATCTCGTGCCCGTTCTCGCGCGCAACATCGATCATGTTCAACGCGATGATCGTGGGATAGCCCAACTCGATCACTTGCGTGGCGAAGTAGAGATTGCGCTGGAGGTTCGAGGCGTCGACGACCACCACGACGAGGTCCGGCGGGGGAACGTCAGGGAGTCGGTGAAACAACACGTCACGCGCGATTTGTTCGTCCAGCGATTGCGGGCTGAGGCTGTAGGTGCCGGGGAGATCGAGGACGGTGATCGGATTCTCTTTGCTCGAACCGAGCAGGCGCCCTTCTTTGCGCTCGACGGTAACGCCGGCGTAGTTGCCGACTTTTGCGCGCAGGCCGGTGAGCCCGTTGAAGAGAGTGGTTTTCCCGCAATTCGGGTTGCCGGTCAGGGCAACGTTCCTGACGGTGACACTGCGAGAGGGATTGTGCTCGGCCAAAGCGGACATTGTGAACTTACTTGCGCTTCACCCAAATCTGTTCCGCCTCGTGTTTGCGAAGAGTGAGGTGATAGCCACGCACTTTGATTTCGACGGGATCGCCGAGTGGAGCAAACCGCACCAACTCGACGGGAGTTCCGACCAGCAGGCCCATCTCGAGGAGGCGCCCGCGGCTTTCTCCGGGGACTTTGATTTCCGAAACGGTGCCGGCGCTGCCGACTGCAAGGGAAGTCAGCGGTTGGCTCTCCTCCGGCATAACGCTATGCCGGGATTTGAGCGTTAATTGGTTCGACGAGGATGTTCTCGGCCAGTTCAGGGCTGAGCCCGAGGCGGGCGTTGCAGACCAGGCAAATAAGATTTGGATGGCGGCTGAGCAGCTTGATGCGTTGCTGCTCGCAAAAGCCCAACTCGCGGAGACGCACCGATACTTCAGGAGGGCCATCGAGCCGTTTGATGCGAACGGCGGTGCCGGCAACGACGCGGCTCAAAGGACAGACGAAGGGGTCGGGACAACCGCCCTCTTTCGCACATGCTGTGACCAGTCCGTTCACTAAAATTGACCCTATGGTAATTGAGACTTAGTTGCAAGAAGGATATTCAAGCAACCTTGGGGGAATGTTGCGCTCCGATACATCCAGTCATTTATTGAGTCAGACAACTCATCAAATCCCCGGTGCTTTTTCCACAGCAAACGGCGACCGTTGGTTGCTGCGAGTGCAGAAACTGTTTCACCTATTTGAGAATGGCACGGTTGCCGCTTGCCTAATCGACGCTCCTTGGGCTACTTAGGGCTTTGCCTGTCCTGGAGACGCGTGGCGATGGATGACTTTTCGTTGAAATGTTTCGGTGTTGGCGACGGAACTGCGTCGATCGATCGGAATCATTCTGCATATTTGTACAGGCTGGGGACGGCGACGTTGCTGGTCGACTGCGGTGAACCGGTCAGCCGCAGCTTCAAGGCGACGGGCCTGAGCTACGAGACGATTGACCGCATCTTCCTGTCGCACCTCCACAGCGATCACGTCGGTGGACTGTTCATGCTACTTCAGGGGTTGTGGCTCGAACAACGGCGCCAGCAACTCACGATTCACCTGCCTGGAGACGCGATTCAGCCGATCACCCATATGCTGAACGCGGCCTACCTGTTTCCTGAAGTGCTGCCGTTTCCGCTGCGGTTCGAGCCGCTGACCGCGGGACAAGCGATCTCGTTCGCCGATGTGCAGGTGACGCCGTATCGCACGACGCACCTGGATTCGTTGAAGAAGCATTTCCAGTCGCGATACCCCGGCGATTACGCGGCATATTGCTTTCAAATCGTCGCAGGCAAACGGCGCATCGCGCACAGCGCGGACATCGGCACGCCCGAGGATCTCGATCCGTTGCTCAAGCAGCCCGTCGACCTGCTCGTTTGTGAACTGGCCCATTTCGAGCCGGAAGAATTGTTCGCGTACCTCAAAAATAAGAAAATCGGCCAGATACTGTTTACTCATCTAAGCCGGTGGAATTGGGAGCGTCTTCCGGAGATTGAAGAGATGGCGGCGGAGATGTTGCCGGGGGCCAACTTCACATTTCCGCGCGACCAGCATACGGCGACATTGTAGCCCTTCCTTGCTCTGTCAGATAACTTGCTCTCACGGCTTGCGCTCTTAGACTCCCGCCCGCGATGTCGCAAATGTTGAAGTCCTCCGGCGCGATGGCCGTGGCCACCATGGTCAGCCGCGTGCTGGGGCTCGTCCGCGAAATCGTTTACGCAGCGTTCCTCGGGGTCGGCTGGATCGCCGACGCGTTCTTCACCGCGTTTATGATCCCGAATTTGTTTCGCCGGTTGCTCGGCGAAGGGGCTCTCACCGCTGCTTTCATTCCGGCGTTCAAGGAAAAGGAGAAGCTTGCCGGTGAGCAGGAAATGTGGCGTGCGGCGAATGCAGTCATTTCAGGATTGATCGTTGTTGCCGCCGGTGTCGTTCTCGTCGCAGTCGTTGGTATTACGGTCGCCCTGGCGCTCGGCGAGTCAAAGACCTGGGATTTAAGCGAAGAAGGAGCGAAAGGCGTGCTCATGTTGCAGTTGCTGCGGGTCATGGCGCCCTATCTGTTGTTCGTGTGCGTGGCTGCAATTCTCATCGGCATTCTCAATGCGCGAGGCCACTTTTTCATTCCGGCGTTCAGTTCGGCGTTGCTCAACGTGGTCATGATTGCGTCCGTGCTGTGGCTCGCACCCCGCATGGGTTTGAAACTCGAGCAACAGGTTTTTGGCCTGGCAATCGGCGTGCTCGTTGCCGGTATCGTGCAAGCAGTCTTTCAACTTCCCCTGCTCACAAAGGAAGGTTTTCGTTACCGATGGGTTACCCCCTGGAAAAATGAAACCGTACAGCGCGTAGTCAGGCAAATGATTCCCGGCGCCATCGGGGTGGCTGCCTTTCAGATCAACATCGCTATCACCTACGGTTTTGCGTTCTGGGTCGGCGACGATATTATCTCGTCCTTCAATTATGCGGTGCGATTGATGGAACTGCCACAAGGTTTGTTTGGGATTTCGCTCGCCACTTATTTGCTGCCAACATTGTCGGGTCTTGCTGCAGAGAAAAAATACCCCGAATTCCGCAGCACACTGGGACAAGGACTCGGTTATGTCTTTTTCGTCAACCTGCTCGCATCGGTGATGCTGCTCGTGCTGGCTGAGCCGATTATCCGGTTGCTCTTTGAACATCGGCGCTTTGATGCTTACGACACGTCGCGGGCCGCCCTTGCGCTGGTGTGGCTCGCGCCGGGCCTGGTTGCGTTTTCGATGGTGAACATCCTGGCGCGCGCGTTCTATGCACTCGGCGATCTCAAGACGCCCATGAAGGTCAGTGTGTTCTGCCTCGTCGTAAATGCGGTGCTTGCAGTCGCGCTCGTTTGGCAATTTCGCCAGGCGGGCCTCGCTGCGGCCAATACGGCGACGTCGATCGTTAACGTTTCGCTGCTCCTGTTTGCGTTGCGGAAGAAACTCGCCAAGCTCGAATTCGCTGATTTGGTCCGCCATACCCCGGGTCTGCTCGGGGCCGCACTGGTCGCCGGAGCGGTTGCCTGGCTTGTGTTGCGCTTGTGGACAGCCCGGTTCGGATACAACAGCCTGGTGCTTCAATTCTGGCAAACCTTCCTGCCGATAACCGCAGCAACGACAGTCTACTTTGCCGTCTCGTTTTGGCTGAAAGTGCCTTACGCTCGCGATGTGCTGGCGCTGGCGCGGCGACGCAGTGCGACGTGACGTTACTTCGCGGTGCTCACGTCGTTCGTGGTAAAGCGAATGTGCGCGAAACATTCCGGGATGTGGGAATCCCAAATGCCGTGGCGCGTCCATACCCAGCCGCCGGAATCCTTTGCAGGAGGGGCTTCCTTGTAAGTATTGAAGCGCGAGAAATCCATGCGCCAGACATCGCCGTCCCGCGGCGGCAATGCGCGGCTGTCTGCTTTCGCCAGCCACTCCATGCCCTTCCACGGAAAAGCGAGTTCGACCGTCCAGCCGCGGTCCCGGTCCTTGTCATTGTTCACGGTGCCATCGATGGCGACGGCGGTTCGCCTGCCGGGAAAACTCCAGTCGAACTGGCCCAAACGTCCGCCGCGCGGGTGATTTGTAAAATCCACGCCGTTGAAAGACTTCAGTTTATCGAGCGAAAACTCCTGCGCTTCGGCGAAGCCGCTCTTTTCGTAGGCGTCCTTCCAGATAAATAAAACTTCGTAAGTCGTGTTGAACGCATTCACCTCGAACTCGTAATAGGCGTCGCGCCCTGCGATGAACACCTCTATGTCGTTGTCGTAATAAATGGGATCGTTGCGATTGGTGTACTTCGCATGGACGAACGGTTCTTCCACGCGGAACGCGATATAGAGATTCTCCTCATCCCAAACAACAGCGGCGCGCGTGTCGTGAATCGCGCGGCCACCGGACAGAATATCGGCGAAGCGCGGTGAGAGTGGCGTCCGTTTCCACACAGTTTCATCGAGCCGGCCGTCAATGGTGACGGGTTCGCGAATGTGATAGGCGGTGTAACGTGCGATTTCGCCCTCCGGACATGGAAACGATGAGTTCTGGCCAAGAACACAATTGGCGAACACGAGCCATGAGAGAACCAGCCATAACCATAGCCCTTTTCGTTCGTGCATCGTGCACGGCATAGCCGGTCGGCGATAGCAATGCAAACTCAACGTGCAGGATACACCGAACGATAGAAGCGCGCCGGTGAACCTGCTGGCGGCTGGTCGATGATTTCAAACGAGCCATTCGCACCCGCGGTGCGCATGCCCAGGGTCCTCCAGTTGGGCGCGGTCAGGCTTTCAGTGTACTCGACTCGATAAGTGCGCTCTGGAACGCCCTGGAAGCGGATCCGGAATGAGCCGTCCCCCAGCGCGTAAATGCTTCGCAGAGGGACTGCATAGCCTGTCTCTCCAGAGAAATCACTTTCCGAACCGGCAACGTTGTAGGCCGTGACCGCAAAGTAATAGGTCACACCCTCCTGGAGATCGTTAATGACCTGCGTCGTGGCGTTGCCAGCGTCGACGACAAACGGATATGTCCGACTGCTGAGTCCGTAATAGACCTTGTAACCCGCCACGTTTGATTCTGAATTCGGGTCCCACGCCAGGGTGATGTTGGCGCCCGCAATGTTGGTCGTTGCGCAATGCAAGGTGAGGGCGATCCCTGCGACCAGGACCCAAATTCGATTTCGCATTATGCTTATGAATAATATTAGTAAATCTAATGACATAAGGGCACAAATTCCATAGGTGTTGCCTAATGGCTCTACTAACAAACGGTTAGAGGCTTCGCGTGCCCCACTCTCCCTGCTCACGCATGATCGAGAATACTAACCGGCTTTACTAAAGCATAACGCATGATGGGCAGAAGGCAACTAAAAGCCTGGGGTCTTTACCGGGTCAAATTGGGGTCCTTTAAGCCTTGCCGGGCTATGGAGACGCCGAACGGTAAACGCGCATCGGCGACCCTGCTGCCGGTCGGTCAATAATCTCAAACATGCCAGTCTCATCTGCGGTGCGGCTGCCGAGGCTCTGCCAGTTCGTGGAGTTCGGGTCCTCGGAGAATTCGATACGATACGTGACATCCGGAACGCCATCGAAGCGAATGCCGAATGAACCGTCGCCGAGCGCAGTAATCTTCAGGTTCGAAGGCTTTCGGTCCGAAATGACGGGAATGTTGACCGTGCCGGCGACCGACTGGTTCAACCCGTCGCTGATCGTGTAAGTGAACGAATCGTCATTGGTCGAGCCAGCCGGTGGTGCATAGTGCAGCCAGTCGCCAGCGCGCATCATCGCGCCGCCATTCACGCTCGCAGCACTGAACGAGACGAACGTAATAAGATGTCCATCCGCGTCGGAATCGTTGCGGAGCAGCGTCGCAATCCGCACCTTTGCCCCACTGCTCGAAAAGCGCGGAAGTTCATCTGCCGCGGCAATCGGTGGCGTGTTGATGAGTTGATCCGGATTGAGGCGATTGGTTGCGCCGACAAAATTCGACGTGCTTGCGAATTCCGCCACGACGATGTGATTGCCTGGCGTCAAACTTGACGTGTTCAACACGGCAGTGCCGTTGGCCAGCGGAACGGACGCCGTGGTCGCACCGATCCTGAACAGGACCGTGCCCGCCGGTATGGCGGTGCTCGGCAGAACGGCGCTCGCGGTAAATGTGAACGTTGCCGGTTGTCCGGGCAGCGCTGGGTTCGCGGACGTGGTGAGCGTCCCGGTTGCATTCGCGCGGGAAACCGTCAATGTGCCGGCGGCAAAGTTAATGAGATAGTTAGCGTCGCTCGC
>Ga0137340_1000267_pt1 | contig 12322 bp, 6 predicted proteins | sample EasRivERMLT400_2_FD_102295 | JGI IMG/M metagenome (GOLD analysis project Ga0137340, IMG submission 102295) | Soil microbial communities from meander-bound floodplain in the East River, Colorado, USA - East River MetaG ERMLT400_2 | ecosystem: Environmental > Terrestrial > Soil > Floodplain ...
AACTCAACCAGACGCGGGCCGCGGCCGCAGCGCGCGGTTCGGCAAAATCCAAAATCCAGTGCCTCTACGGAAGTAGTCCAAAATCCGAAATCGACAAGGATTTGGATTGGATCGTGATGAAGTGCCTGGAGAAAGACCGCACGCGTCGTTACGAGACCGCGAACGGGCTGGCGATGGATCTGAAGCGCCATCTGAACAATGAAACCATCATTGCCCGTCCGCCGAGTTCCGCCTACCGATTGCAGAAAGCCTTCCGGCGAAACAGGCTGGCATTTACAGCAGCAACTATGGTCGCTGCGGCGCTCATTCTCGGGCTGGGACTTTCCACCTGGATGTTCCTGCGCGAACGCCAGGCCCGGTCGGAATCAGATCAGCGGGCCGCAACGATCACCCGAAATCTCTACTTTACAGAGATGATTCTCGCCGGGCAGGCGGCGACTGAGCCGGGTGGGATTGCCCGGGTTGCTGAGATCACCGCACAGTGGCGTCCTCAAAGAAACGCTCCGGATCCGCGGGGCTGGGAATGGTATTACCTGCGGTCACTGATCCACCTGGAGGCCTTCACCATCAACGGGCACACAAACGCGGTGAACTCAGTGGCGTGGAGCCCGGATGGCCAGCGTCTGGCTTCGGCCAGCGTGGACAACACAATCATGATCTCGGACGCCGGTAACGGATCGATTCTCCTGACCCTGCGGGGGCACACCAATGCGGTTAATTCAGTGGCATGGAGTCCCGACGGAAAGCGGTTGGCAACCGGCAGCAGAGATCGAAGCATCAAAGTGTGGGATGCTGCGACTGGCACCGAAACTATGACCTTGCTCGGGCACACCAGCGCAGTACGTACAGTATCGTGGAGTCCGGACGGGAAACGTCTCGCCTCGGGGAGTTACAACCACATCGTTAGAATCTGGGACTCTGTCACTGGCCAACCGGTCCGCGTCTTGACCGGCCATACCAACATGATTAACGCGGTGGCATGGAGTCCGGATGGGAAGCAACTGGTCTCGGCCAGCGGCGACCATACTATGAAGGTTTGGCGTACCGACGTTGCACAGGAGCCTCAGACCTTCTACGCCCACGTCTCGCCTCAAGCTGTGAATTCGGTGTCGTGGAGCCCGGACGGAAAGTACCTCGCCTCCGGGGGCAATGATCATAAGGTGATGGTCTGTGATGCGGAAACCGGAACTAATGTTTTTCAAGTTGGCGGCCACACCACTCACGTCTTGTCCGTGGCCTGGAGCAGGGACGGGCAGCGTCTCGTCTCGGGTAGTGCGGATAACACGGTCATCATATGGGACGTCGCTAATCGGACCAATATCGTCACGCTGCGAGGCCACACCAACGCCGTGAATTCGGTAACGTGGAGTCCTGATGGCAAGCGCCTGGTCTCCGGTAGCGCAGACGCCACGGTCAAGGTTTGGGATATACTCAACGATGAGGCCATGACCCTCCGCGGACACACTAATTGGGTGCGGTCCGTGTCATGGAGCCCAGACGGGAAGCGCCTGGCCTCGGGCGGCGCAGATAATCTCATTAAGCTCTGGGACGCGGCCAGGAGGACGAACCTCCTCACCTTGCGCGGGCACACCGACGCTGTATTTTTGGTTGCGTGGAGTCCGGATGGGAAGCAACTCGCTTCCACCAGTCACGACAGCACAGTTGGCGTCTGGAACCTGGAGACGGCCACCAACATTTTCCTTCAAGGGCCGACGGGCGGGGTGTTCTCTGCCGCCTGGAGTCCCGATGGGACACGGTTGGCCACGAGCAGTTGGGGCGAGCAAAAAGTGAGAATTTGGGACATGGCCACCAAAAAAATAATCCGTACTCTTAGCGACCATACGCGACGGATCTTCTCGGCCGCATGGAGCCCGGATGGGCAGCGTCTCGCTTCGACCAGTACGGACAGCACCGTCAAAATCTGGGATCCCGTCGCCGGAAAAGTGATCCACACTCTTATAGGGCACGCGGACGAAGTGCGATCAGTGGTGTGGAGCCGAGACGGCAAACGCCTGGCCTCGGCCAGCATGGACGGCACGATCAAAGTGTGGGATGCCGATCACGGCACAAATACTCTCACCCTGCGCGGACATACCGGCCCGGTGGTTTTGGTTGCGTGGAGCCCGGACGGGAAGCGCCTGGCCTCGGCGAGCTTTGATTACACTCTCAAAATCTGGGACCCGGATACCGGCCACGAGACTCTGACCTTGCGCGGGCATACCGCTGAGGTTCAGTCCGTCGCCTGGAGCCCGGACGGGGAACGCCTGGCCTCAGCGAGTAGGGACCACACTATTAGAATTTGGGACGCGGGTAAAGCTTACGCGGTCGAGCGCCAGCGATCGGCAAATCGCTGAGAACAAAGTCGCCGCTCTGCCGGCGGACAAATAAGGTGGAGCGTGAGTTACCCTGACTTCGCCGCGCCCTTCGGCGAGGGGTGGTGACCCACGATGCAGAGTTCACGCCGCGTGGACAACGTGAAGTGTGTGGAGTTTCGCCTGGCGGAGATATTTCTCGATTTCCTCGACGTCTTCCTGTTCGTCCTGGATTTGCTGTTCGAGCAGGTATTGCAGCGGTTTGTCGTGGCCTTCAACTGCGCCGTGAATCTTCGTGTAGAGTTGGACCGCTCGTTTCTCGGTCTCCAGCGCGAGTTCCAACATTTCGTCGAGGTCCTGCGCCTGCTTGAACGCCGCAGGCTGCACGGTGGGCACTCCGCCACGCGCGACGATTTTTCCGGCGAAAAGCTTCGCATGCCCAAGAGACTCCTGGCTCTGCCCTTCAAAGAATTCGTGCCACTTGATGCGGTCCTTGCCATGAATGAGCAGGCTGAATTGGAGATACATGTGAAATGCGCCGAATTCCATGCTCACAGCTTCATTGAGTCTTTCGATGATTTGATCTGTTTTCATAGTTAGCCTCCGCAAGCTGGCCGAAGATTACTGGCCCGCCGCTGGCCCGCAAGTGGGGTTTTCCCGCCGCCCAAATGCGCCTCGTTACCTCGGCGGCTACTCGTTGAGTCGGCGGCCCCGGCTGGAGGGGACCAGCGACCGTCGATTTGCCGGGTTGGTGAATACTTCCGCTTGTCAGGGCGTCTGCCCTGTCTAAAATTTGCCGATAATGGTTATCCGTGTTTCGGCCCGGTTTTGGGCCTTTTTTGTTTCTTTCGCGGCAGCCGGAGTCCTCGCCGCGGCTGAGTACGTGCCCGGCACTTTCAACGCCCCCGGCGTGTTCCCTGCCTCGGACGAAGGGGAGACGGCGATCAAACGGTTCCGCGTGCCTAAAGGTTTCAAGGTGGAGTTGGTCGCGGCCGAGCCGCACCTGGCTAATCCCGTTGCGTTCTGCATCGATCACCAGGGCCGCTTCTACGTCGCCGAGACCTACCGGTTGCACACGGGTGTGACCGACATCCGCGGCCACATGAATTGGCTGGACGACGATCTGGCGAGCAAGTCGGTGGCCGACCGCATCGCGATGTTGAAGAAGTTCGAGGGAAACAAGATTACGAACTACACGCGCGAATCGGAGCGGTTGCGATTTCTGGTTGATACTGATGGCGATGGCAAGGTCGACAAGTCGACCATTTTCTCCGAGGGCTACAATCGCATCGAAGATGGAATTGCTGCGGGCGTCCTCGCGCGCAACGGGAGCGTTTACTTCTCGAACATTCCGGATTTGCTGTTGCTCAAGGACACTGACCAGGACGGCGTGGCCGATCTCAAGCGCGTTCTGCACACGGGCTACGGGGTGCGTGTCGGATTTCTTGGCCACGACTTGCACGGGCTGATTTTTGGGCCGGACGGAAAATTGTATTTCTCGATCGGCGACCGCGGCGCGTCAGTAAAGCAGGGCAAGCGCGTGATCGACAATCCGGAGACCGGCGCGATTTACCGCTGCAATCCGGACGGATCGGATTTGGAAATTTTTCACATGGGTCTGCGCAACCCGCAGGAACTCGCTTTCGACCAGTATGGAAATCTGTGGACGGGCGAGAACAACTCCGACGGTGGCGATCCAGCGCGCTGGGTTTACGCGGTCGAGGGCGGCGACAGCGGTTGGCGCATCGGCTGGCAGTTCATCAACTCGCCCAACGCGCGCGGTCCGTGGATCGCCGAACGGATGTGTTACCCTGATTCGCAGGTCGCGTGGGCGTTGGCGCCGCTCGCGAACATTGGGAACGGCCCGTCGGGACTTGCGTATTATCCGGGGCTCGGTTTGCCGAGTAACTACAAGGAACATTTTTTCCTGTGTGATTTTCGTGGGAGCAGCGGCAGCGGCGTGCACTCGTTTGCAGTGAAGCCGAAAGGCGCCGGCTTTGAAGTCATCGACCGCGCGGATTTCATTTGGGAAGTGCTCGTGACGGACGGCGACTTTGGTTTCGACGGCAGCTTTTACATCACAGACTGGGTGAATGGCTGGAACAAGCCGGGCAAAGGCCGCATTTATCGCATCTTCGACCCTGCCATCAAGAGCAACCCGGTGATCGCGGAGACGAAGGAGCTTTTCGCGACGGGTTTTTCGCATCGCTCGCCGGCGGAATTGGCCGGGCTTCTCGCGCATCCGGACATGCGCGTGCGGCAGGAAGCGCAATTTGCACTCGTGGAGAAGGGAGCAATTCCGACTCTCGCGCTCGTAGCGCGCAAAAACGAAAGCCTGCCCTCGCGCTTGAACGGCATCTGGGGACTCGGCCAACTCGCGGCCAATTCGTCGAAGGCTGTGGACGTGCTGATCACGTTGCTGGAAGACCGCGATCCCGAAATTCGCGGGCAGGCCGCAAAAGTTTTGGGCGAGGCGCGCGTGAAGAAAGCTTCGGACCGCATCGCAAAGCTGTTGGGCGACGATGCGGACCGATCGCGGTTCTTCGCCGCAATTGCGCTTGGCAGACTCGGAGATTCCGACGCCGTCGCGCCCGTGCTGGCGATGCTCAAGGCAAACGACAATCGCGACGCGCATCTGCGACACGCGGGAGTGATGGCTTTGGTTGGGTGCGCGAAACCGCAGCAACTGACGAAGCTCGCGAAAGATTCTTCGAGTGGCGTTCGCATGGCAGCGTTGCTCGCGCTGCGGCGATTGCAGCGCGCCGAAGTGGCCGCGTTTCTCGGCGACGCCGATCCGGCCGTTGCGCTCGAAGCGGTCCGCGCGATCAATGATTTGCCCATTGAAGGCGCACTCGCCGATCTCGCGAAGCTCGGCAATGCCGATGCATTGGGTCGCGCGGTGGATCAGCAGCGCAAGCGGGCCCCCGCGGCGGCAAAGGAAACCGCGCTGGTGGATACGAGCGTGGACAACGTAACAGCGTTGCTGCGGCGTGTTGTGAATGCGAATTATCGCCTCGGGAAAGCGGAGCACGCGCAGCGGCTTTCGGAAATCGCGCTGAATTCCCAGGCGCCGGAAAGCGTGCGCGGCGAAGCGCTGACTGCGCTCGCAACATGGGCCGAACCTTCCGGGCGGGACCAAGTGACGGGTTTGTGGAGGCCCTTGGAGCGGCGCGATCCGAAGATTGCCGCCGCCGCGCTGGAACCCAAACTCAAACAGTTGCTGGGCGGCACCGCTGCGTCGATCAAGATCGCGGCCATCAAGGCGGCTTCGGCGCTCGGGATCACGAGCGGGAGCGCAAGCGCGCTGGAGATCGTCAGCGACACAAAGCAGCCTGCGAACGTGCGCGTGGAAGCGTTGAAGGCGCTTGCGTCGGCCAAGGATTCGCATGTCGCCGAGGCGGTGACCATCGCCCTTAAGGACAGCAATGAATCGTTGCGCCGCGAAGGCACGCGCATCCAGGCGCAGTTGCGGCCAGAGGACGCGCTGGCGCCGCTTAAGACGACGCTCGAGACCGGCAGTGTCAGCGAGAAGCAAAGCGCTTTCGCGACGTTAGGTTCAGTGTCCAATTCGCCCGCCTCCGATGAACTCTTGCTGGAATGGATGGACCGCTTGCTCGCGAAGCAAGTTCCGCCCGAGTTGCACGTGGATTTGATTGACGCCGCCGCGAAGCGCGCCCGCCCGCCGTTCGAGGAGCGCATCCGAAAATTCGAGAATTCGCGCCCGCCCGATGATGATCTGCGGGCGTTTCGCGAATGCCTCACGGGTGGCAACGCGGAAGATGGAAAGAAAATCATAGTTGAGAAGGCCGAGGTCTATTGCATCCGTTGCCACAAAGCGGGCGGCGATGGAGGTGAGGTCGGCCCGGACCTGAAAGGGATCGCGTCGCGCCGGACGCGCGAGTACATCCTCGAATCAATTGTTTATCCGAACAAACATTTCGCGGAGGGCTACGAGAGTCTCGTTGTCACGCTGAAGAACGGGACCACGTACGCGGGCACGGTGAAGAGCGAGAGCGCGGCGGAACTGGAACTGAATTCGCCCGAGGACGGCCTGGTGAAAATCAAGAAGGCGGAAATCCAGACACGCGAGCGCGGGCTGTCGGGAATGCCGGAGGAGATTCGCCAGGTGCTTTCGAAGCACGAGCTTCGTGACGTGGTGGAATTTCTTTCGACGCTCAAGTAAGCGATTGATTGCTTTGGCTGGGTTGAGAGGAGGGTTCGGTGGGCGCTGGCGCCTCAGGTTCAGTGATTTGGGGCGGGCGTTCCGTGCGCGCTTCGAGAAATGCCTTCAACTCCCTGGCGGCTTTGCCACCGAAACCAGTCACCTGTGCAATCTGCTCTATGGTCGCCGTGCGCAAACGCTGCACCGAGCCAAATTTCTTCAACAGCGCGGCTTTGCGCTGTTCGCCGATGCCGGGGAATTCATCCAAAATACTCTCGGAAATCTTCTTGAGGCGCAGTTGCGCGTTATAGGTATTGGCGAAGCGGTGCGATTCATCACGCACCCGCTGCAAAAGCTTCAGCGCGCCCGTGTCGTGCGAGAGCCGCAGCGGTTCGCTTTCGCCGGGGCGATGGATTTCCTCGAACTCTTTCGCGAGGCCAATGATCGGGATGTTGCTCAGCCCGAGTTTCGCCAATTCCGCGCGAGCGGCATTGAGTTGGCCTTTGCCGCCGTCAATGAGAATGAGGCTGGGCAGGGCAGGGGGGCGTTGCGGTTCGCCCGTTTGTTCCGACTCGGCGGCTTCGCGCAGGACACGGGTGTAGCGCCGCCGAACGGTTTCGGCCATCGACGCAAAATCATCCTGTCCCACGACGGTCTTCATTTTGAACCGTCGATAATTCGAGCGGTCGGGCCGGCCATTGCGGAAGCTGACCATCGACGCGACTGCGAACGTGCCGCTGATGTTCGAGATGTCGAAGCCTTCGATGCGTTCTGGCGGCGCCGGCAGGTTCAACGCAGTGGCGAGTTCCTCCAAATCCCGCTGCGGATCGATTGCCACCGGCAACGTGTACGGCAGTCGCGGAAACTGCCGCGTCTTTTGCGTCGTGCGGCGCAGGTCGGCCAGCGCATCGCGCAACGCGGCGGCTTTCTCGAAATCCTGCGCGACGGCCGCGCTTTTCATCTCGGCTTCGAGTTGCTCCTGCATTTCCTCGCACTGTCCCGACAGAAAATCACACGCTGCAAGCACCTGCTGGAGGTATTGCTCCCGCGTGACGTTGCCGATGCACGGCGCGGTGCAGAACTTCAAATTGCCATACAGGCAATGTTTGTAATCGACCTCGGTTGGCGTCAGCGGGCGGCAGCCGCGCAGGTTGAACTTGCGGCGGATCATCGTGAGCGTGTTACGCAGCGCACCCGAACTGGCGAACGGCCCGAAGTAACGCGCGCCGTCGTCTTGTCGCAGTCGCGTGAGCGTGAACCGCGGGATCGGATCGTTCAGATTTACCTTAAGCAGGAGAAAGCGTTTGTCGTCGCGAAAGCTGACGTTGTAACGCGGATGAAATTCTTTGATGAGTTTGCCTTCGAGAAGGACCGCCTCGGGGTCATTGCGCACGACGTGGACGTCCAGATCGTGAATCGCCTCGACGAGCGCGTTAAACTTGAGGTCCCAACCCATGCGCCGCGAAGGGTGGAAATATTGCGTGACGCGCTTGCGCAGATCGCGTGCCTTGCCGACGTAGATCACCGTCCCAAACCGGTCCTTCATCAGATAGACACCCGGTTTGTGCGGCAGATCGTTCAGCTTCTTTTTGATCTGTTCGGTCACAGGCACGATTAACTATGACAGAAATGGCCATGGATTAAAGGCCGCCCGTGCCTCTGAGGTTGCTACGCCGGCCTCAGGCTCTCTTGAGTTGTTTTTCGATGCGAGGGTCGGGGATAAACCACATGACCGCGACTGTTACATAAATAGCATCGGCAATCCATTGGTTCACAAACGACAGTCCTATGGCTGCGGCATAGAGGATTAGCGAAAACTTCGCTTTCCAGTCCCTGCCAATCGCTGACGCGAGCAACGAGTCACGTCCCTGCTCGGCGATGATAGCCCGTTCAAGGAACCAGTAGGCGATTCCCGCCATCAACAGCACAAAGCCGTAGAGCGCCGTCGGCAGCTCTGCGAAATGGTTTTCGCCCATCCAGCCCGTGACGAATGGAATGAGCGAGAGCCAGAAAAGCAAATGCAGGTTGGCCCAAAGGATGGGGGCATTCACGCGTTGAGCGGCATGGAGAAGGTGATGGTGGTTATTCCAGTAAATGGCGAGGTAAACGAAACTAAGCACGTAAGTCAGGAACACGGGCAGAAGCGGCCGAAGCACGGCGAAGTCGGTACCGTGCGGCACCTTTAACTCGAGCACCATAATGGTGATGATGATGGCAAGGACGCCGTCGCTGAACGCTTCAAGCCGGTTTTTGCTCATGACGGACAATAGCAATGCGACTGCTCGCTGTTGAGTGTTGAAAGTTGAGAGTTGAGAGCGGATCCAAACCTCAAATGCCAAACTCCAAGCTCCAGAGAAATTCCAACTTTCCAATCAGCATTTCCCGGATTCCGGAAAATTCCGACTTTTTTTCCGGAAAGGGAGAACCACGAATCCACACGAATGGACACGAATGATGGGCGGATTGGTCTGGACCGGCCCGGTTTCTCCCGTAGCGCTGGCAGACTTTTCAAAGTGAGACTCGTTACCTCGTCTGCTACAAAGTTGAAAATGAGACGGGGGAAACGGATTGCGTCGCAAGTGCCTGGGGCGCAACAGGTCAGGTTTTTCCGTTTTGGGAATTGTCCCATTTTATCCCGTTTTGTACAGTGTTGTAAAGTTTGTTGCCACGTTCGTTCGGTCCAAGAGCCATACCCGTTTGTCCCTCATCCTAACCTTCTCCCCCAGGGAGAAGGAAAAGCAGTCGACCGGCCCTTTAAGTCGCGCGTCCTGGGATTCTGTGCACAGGCTTTGGTTATCTGCGACCAAAAGAGCAAGCGCGCCAGGAAAATCCGTACACTTTAGCGCGTTAAAGTTGTAAGTTGTTGATGCTGAGCAACTAAAAAATTCACATATGCGAAAACGGTCGGATTTTGTACGGATTTTGCACGGATTTTCGGAACGGGCCGGAAAGAGCCAGGTGGGTGTAGCGTTAAGGGACAAAGTGGTGCGGCGGCTCCGAGTGGAGCCTGGAACCTGGCGGGTATTGGCCATCATAAGGTTACCCTCTTTTCGGCTGGGCAAGGGCTGTTCTGCCCGTGATCAGCCGAGGCTAATTAACTCATTATGTATAGCACGGTTCCGGTCGGAATGCAAACCACGAATCGACACTAATAGACACGAATCGCGCGAATGGCCGCAAAGACGCATGAGGGAGTTGAGAGTTGAGGGTTGAGTGCCGGAGGGGAGAAGGAATGTCGCGAGGGTGGGCATGAATCGTTGCTGTGTGTGGAATTTCGCGCGGTGCGTAGCGGCATTTCTTCGGAGAATTTCGTCCTTGCGCAATTGTCCTGGTTGTGAAGGAATGGGGCGTCCCCCGAAGAAATCGTAATCAGCGTCCAGGCAATCCTGTATATGAAAACGAACATCTTTCTTTCCTGCTGTTTCTTTTTCTGCACCGTCTTTGCGAATCGCGCCGCGGCGCAAGTTAATGTTGTCCGGCCCGGTGACCCGATCATTCTGGTCAATGGCGTGAACGACGGCGACGGCAACTCCGGGCCGCCGCCCGCACAGGAGGGAGTGGAACGTGCGATCGACGGGATCACACAAAAGTATCTCAACTTCCTCGATCTCGGATCAGGATTTATTGTGACTCCTTCCGCCGGCCCGACGCTTGTTAACGGCCTGCGCTTCTATACTGCAAACGATGCGCAAGACAGGGACCCGGCCAGTTACGTCCTGGAAGGTTCCATTTCAGGCCCTGGCGGCCCCTGGACGCCGATCTCGTCCGGCAGCCTCGATTTACCGTTGGGCCGAAATCCTGGCGGAACTTCTCCAGGTATTCCGGTTAATCCTGCGGTGCACTCCAACCAGGTGGTCAACTTCTTCAACGCGGCCAGATACACCAGCTATCGTGTCACCTTCCCGACGTTGAGAAATGCGGCGGCGGCGAATAGCATGCAAATTGGCGAAGTGGAGCTGCTGTCCTCAGCGAGCCACCTCAGCGCAACGAAGCAGGGCGGCGGATTGCTCATCAATGGCTATGCCATCCAACCGTCGCAGATCGCGTTGGAAGGCTCAGCCGACCTGGTCAACTGGGTACGGCTCGGTTCCCCGCCTGTAAACCTGAACGGCGAATTCCAGTTCGTGGAACGGGACATCACTGCGCCCCCGGTTCGCTTCTATCGTCTGAAAGGGGAATTTCCTTCCGGACTGGTGACGTGGTGGCGTGGCGAGAACGATTACCTCGACAGCTTTGGGACAAATCACGGCAGCGCATTTTCGAATGCGGGGCCAACGTTTGTCGCCGGGGTGCGAGGGCAGGCGCTCAGCTTCAACGGCACGAATGAAGGAATGTTCATCGGGGGCACACCCATACCGAGTCCGTGGACGGCTTGCTTCTGGGTAAAACGTCACGACGCGCCCGAGGCTTCCGCCGCGTTGCTGACGTCCGTCGCCGGCGGGCTGAAAATGGAGCAATGGAGTTTCACGCGCCAGGTGGGCTTCACCGCGTTTGGCGTGGCCGACTACATCTTTACCTACAGCATGCCCACGAATGTGTGGACACATCTTACCTTCGTGAGCGATGCGGGTTCGACGATTCTTTATGCTAACGGCATAGCTGTGGAGACAAACGCCGCGACCATCAACCTGCCGCTGAACATTCTCGGCGTGCGCGAAACCGGCCAGGACCATCTGCACGGGGTGTTGGATGAAACAATGCTGTTCAACCGCGCGCTCTCGTCAGCGGAAATCGGGCAAGTGATCGACACAACTCGTGTGCCGCAGTTCCCCGCCGGACTGGTGACGTGGTGGCGCGGCGAGAACGATTACCTCGACAGCTTTGGGACAAATCACGGCAGCGCATTTTCGAACGCAGGGCCGACTTTTGTCGCCGGGCAACGAGGGCAGGCGCTGAGCTTTAACGGAACGAATGAAGGAATGTTCATCGGCAGCGCACCCATACCGAGTCCGTGGACGGCTTGCTTCTGGGTGAAACGTCACGACGCGCCCGAGGCTTCCGCCGCGTTGCTGACGTCCGTCGCCGGCGGGCTGAAAATGGAGCAATGGAATTTCACGCGCCAGGTGGGCTTCACCGCGTTTGGCGTGGCCGACTACACCTTTGCCTACAGCATGCCCACGAATGTGTGGACCCATCTGACCTTCGTGAGCGATGCAGGCTCGACGATTCTTTACGCCGACGGCATAGCCGTGGAGACCAACGCCGCGACCATCAACCTGCCGATGAACATTCTCGGCGTGCGCCAAACCGGCCAGGACCATTTCCACGGGCTATTGGATGAAACGGCTCTGTTCAATCGCGCGCTCGCCCCACCGGAAATCCAGCAGGTGATCAACGAAACGCGCGGGCCGTAACGTGAGAAAGAGGGTTGGGTTGAGAGTTGAGGGTTTAGGGTTGAGAGTGCGGAGGCCCGAGGGACCGAAGAGAACTAAACTAGTTTGTCCCTCACCCTAACCCTCTCCCCCAGGGAGAGGGAATAGCGCAGCGACCGGTGTCGTTCCACTCTTCAGGAGTTTGCGAGGTTAGGGCTCGCGAAGTCGGTAGAAACGGGTCGTTGGCCCCAAAGGCACGATCGCGCGCCATGTGCTGCCGGTGTAAGAGGGAATCGCGGGGGAAGTGATCCACGGAGTGCTGCCCGGCGCGGTGGTTTCTTCCAGAATTGAATGCTCAGCAAACCAGGGCCAGCTGAGTTCAAGCTGGTCGGCCACGCGCGTCCTGGACAAGACAACCTGATTGGCGATGCTCGCGGAGGCTTCCGCGAGCATCGCCAATCAGGTTGTCTTGTCCAGGACGCGCGTGGCCGACCAGCTTGAACTCAGCTGGCCCTGGTTTGCTGAGCATTCAATTC
>Ga0137340_1000268_pt1 | contig 12299 bp, 5 predicted proteins | sample EasRivERMLT400_2_FD_102295 | JGI IMG/M metagenome (GOLD analysis project Ga0137340, IMG submission 102295) | Soil microbial communities from meander-bound floodplain in the East River, Colorado, USA - East River MetaG ERMLT400_2 | ecosystem: Environmental > Terrestrial > Soil > Floodplain ...
GATTATGGCGTGGTTCCACACGCATTTCACGACGTTGCAGGACTCCATCGTGCCGCTGCCGCACACGCGGGACTTTTTGGAATTTGCCCGGGCGCAAGGCATGCGCATGGTGGTGCTGACCACGGTGCCTGAAGTCCACTTTGCCGTTCAGGCGAAGGCCACGGGTTTCGCGGCATTCTTTGAGCGCGCTTACACCGGCGTTTTTGATAAGACAAAGCGCATTCATGAACTGTTGCGCGAGCACGATTTTCGCCCGGCCGAAACGCTCTATATCGGTGACATGCAGCATGACATCGAGACGGCCAGGCACGGTGGCGTGCGATCGTGCGCGGTGCTCACCGGTTACCAAATGCTGGAGCAACTGCGCGCCAGCCGGCCGGATTTGATTGTCGAGCACCTCGGTGAATTGCAACGTATCTTTGAACGCAACTCCTTCGAGACCGGCCCCGCCCTGGAAGCGCAGCCTGTTGTCACGGTCGGCGCGCTCATTTTCAATTCGAACGGCGAGGTGCTGATGATTCGCACGCACAAATGGTCGAACTTATGGGGTATTCCCGGCGGCAAAGTGAAATGGGGCGAAAGCTCGCTCGATGCGCTGCGACGCGAGGTGAAGGAGGAAACAACCCTCGACGTCAAGGATGTGAAATTCGCGCTCGTGCAGGATTGCATTCACTCGAAGGAATTTTATCGCGACGCGCATTTCGTATTGCTGAATTACACGTGCCGGTGCGAAGAGCCATACGAAGTGCGGCTGAACGAAGAGGCGAATGATCACCACTGGGTCGCGCCCTCCGCCGCGTTGCAAATGGACCTGAACACGCCGACGCGCATCCTGCTCGAAGCCGTCCTGAAACAGTCGTGAACTCGTTCATCCTCATTTCGGAGTTGGAGGTTTTTTACCGCATCGGCGTGCCGGACGCCGAGCGCGCGAAACCGCAGCGGCTGTTGCTCAATTTGGAGATCGGCTACGATGTCTCCAGGGCCGCCGCCACGGATGATTTGCGGTCAACGATCGACTATCACGCTGTCTGTCAACGGTTGCTGTCGTTTGGCGAAGGACGCGAATGGAGACTCATTGAGACGCTGGCGTCGGATATCGCCACCATGGTGCTCGAAGAATTTAGCGCCAACCGCGCGCAGGTCGAGGTGCGGAAGTTCATCATTCCTCAGACGAGCTTTGTGGCGGTGCGATTGGTTCGGTCGCGTTGAGAATTGGCTGGCGCGTGGGAATCACTTTTGCAGGGGAGGAATCGAAATCAATCGTGATCGCCCCCGCTTCGCTCGCGTAAAATACCGGCACGCTTCGACGTGCCAGGCGCTCCCGCAGCGGAAGCCGGGCACGGGCACTGACAGGATAAGTGGCGTCCGCCACAATAATTGCGCGCGGCCGAATCCTCTCCAGCAACGGCTCAGTGAGTGGTTCTCCCTGGTTCGGAATTGAGGTCACGACGATCTCAGCGCGAACGTCCAGCGCGCGCTCCACCAGTGCCTTTTGACCGAGCGGCCCCAGGTCGCCGAGCAACAGGACACGCGTGCCATTCAGCGTGGCAGCCAACACCAATGCTTTGTCGTCGGCCTGCGGCAAATTGTCCTGGGCCGTTGGGTAAAGAACAGTCCAGTCGGAGACTCGTTCGCCCGCGGCGAGTTGCACAACCGGGATGGAGCGCTGTGGCGCCGCTTCCATCGCCTTTCGATAAAACGGCGAGCGAAACGGAACGACCGGAGTGACGATTTGCTTTGGCGCAAAATAATTCGCGACGACTTCGAACCCGCCCACGTGGTCTGCGTCGCCGTGCGTCAGGATAAAGTTAGGCAGCACATTCAGGCCGTGCGATTGCAGGAAAGGTTTCAGGATCGACGCGCCGGAGCGCTCGTGGCCGCAATCAATCAACGAGTCCCGCCGAAGTCCGGGGGCGTCCAGCCACACCGCGTGTCCCCCGCCCAGGGGCAAGACCGTGAGGCGAGTTGCGAAGGCCCTCTTGCCGACGTCAATCGTCGTGAGCACAGTCAGAACCGCAACGGCTCCGATCAGCCACGGGCGAAGTTTTGTTTTCAGAAACAAGCGTGCGCTGATTGCCACAAAGACGAGGTAATAGAGGGTCGTCGCAAGCAGGCCCGGACTGGTTATGTGCAGCGCGGCTCCCGGCCACCGCGCCGTCCACTCGCTTACCCACACCATGCCCTTCATCCAGAACCACGCGCCGTTGTTGAATATCCCGGTGAGCCACGGGCACCATGCACCGAAAAGCAGTGACACCAAATTGCTCGCGAGAGCGGCCCCGCTGATCGGCACCACGATGAGATTCGCGATCAAACTGACGGGTGTGATGAGATGAAAGTAGTGCGCGATCAACGGGATGGACGCGAGGAATGCTGCGGCGGCGGTGATCGCCATTCCGGTCACGTAAGTTGCTGTCTTGATAGCGGTGCGCTGCCACCATGGCCGCACTTCCCATGGAATGAGAGAGTCGCCCTGTGCGATGCGCCGTTGCAGCGGTCGCGCGAAGTCGCCGCACAGAACCAAACCGAAGACAACGGCAAACGAAAGCTGGAAGCCCGCCTGGAAAAGCTGCTGCGGGTCCCAGAGCAAGATGAGCAACGCCGCCGCCGCGAGGGAATTGTAAACGTCGGGCGGGCGAATCAACACCCAGCTGCCCATAAAGATTGACGCCATGACTGCCGAGCGTACTGCGGATGCCTGCCAGCCTGTGGCGTAGGTGTAGAACCAGATCACAACGATGACGATGATTCCGCAGATGCGCCGCGGCACCTGGCAGCAGCGAAGGACTCCGGCGAAAATCGCCGCGATCATCGCCACGTGCAGGCCACTGATCGCAAACACGTGCAACGTCCCGGAACGCATGAAGGGTTCTGAGACTTCGCCGTTGAGCGCCGTCTTCCACCCGAGCGTCATCGCCCACAGGAGGCGCAGCGTGTCATCATTGGGCAATCCCTGTGCGAGAGTTTGCTTCGCCCACGTGTTGAACCGAGTGCCAGCCGGTGGTGAGCGCGGGCCGATCACGCGCCAGTCCTGCGGACCGTCGGCACGCAACTGATAATGAATGCCAAGCAGCTTGAGGTAAGCACGGTAATCGAACAAACCAGGCGCGAGCGCCGGGTCGGGCTGAGAAACGACACCGGTGACTTCCACCTGTTGGCCCGGCCAGAGGTGCTCCGGCGCGTCGCCTCGACTGATGACGGCGAGAGTCCCGCCGACACTGCGCCACCCGCTGGCCTCGTTAAAGCGAACGTGCGTCGCTTCGACCTTCGTCAACGTTCGTGTGCGGTCGTCATTCGAGCGCTGGTAAGGTGATTCGATGATGCTCCCGCGCACGGCCAGAATCCGCGGCTCGGCGCCGACGACAGTGCGCAAATCGTTTGGCCCGACGATTTGAGTGCGCAGCGTCAGCGCAGCCGCGCCAGAGGCGACGATCGCAACGAATAGGAAGGCGACGCGTTGTCGCGCAAACGCAAGACCCGCCAGCCCCCAGATGAACGCCGCGGCTAGCCAGAATGCGAACGACGCTCCCGTAGCGTTCCCCAGAACGATGCCTGCAATGAACAGCAGGGCGGGCCATGCGAACGGGCGTTTCATAGGTTAGCGTGCGGATGGTGGAGCGACTCGCCGTTCGCGTCCAGTGACGAGTTGCGTGCGCGAACGCACAACAATTCAGTGTCAGTCCGATCGCACGATACGATAGAAGCGCCGCGCGATTGGAGAGATCGTGTCGATGATTGACGCGGATGTGCCGTCAGCGTGGACGGCTGGGAGTGGCGTCCATTCGGTTGCTTCCAGGCGGTCCTTGAAATGCACGACGTATGTGCGGCCTGGAACCGCGCTCCACGTGAGTGTGACGGTGGTCCCCTGGAAGGTCATCGCGGTGATCGAAAGCGGACCGCTCAGTGTATTGGCGGCGCGCGGCGTCCAGTTGGTCATCGAATGAAGTGTGTTGGTCACGCCATCGGGAAACAGTCCTTCGCTTACGTTTTGCGTTTGCTCGCCGAACACAACGACGTGCTGCGCCACCCCGGAAGGTGAGAACAGACCGATGACTTCGCCGTCATTGTTCAATTGAAATCCGGCGTGCAGCGCCTGCGATTCCGGGCCGTTTTGCTCGGGTTCGTTGTCAGCCCACACGAGCAGGAAGTCGCGCGCTGCGATGATCGTGCCCGCGGGCACCGGCCATTTCCGCGGCTGCGAAAGATTGTCGGTCAGGTAAAAGCCCGCGAGGTTTACCGCATTCGTGTTGGGGTTGAACAATTCAAACCAATCCTGGTACAAGTCATCCGCAGGATCAGGAAAACCGTCGGGCGCGGCATTATCGGCCATCCATTCGTTGATGATTACTGGTTCGAGCGCGGACGGGCCGGTGTTTGTGATCACAATCGTATCCTGCGCGTTGGTTCGTCGATTGCCGTAATTGTCCACACCCTGAACGACGAGGAGATTCGTGCCGCCATACAAGGGGACCGTGAGCGTCCACCCCGTCGCGCTCACCCACGTTGGAGCGTACGCGACACCGTTGACCTCTATGGTCTTCACCTGCACGGGCGCGGTGCCGGAGATCGATACCGTCGAATTGCTGATCGTGAAGTTGTTGCCGTTGCTGGTGGTAATGCTGAACGCAGTCGTCGTCTGAAGCTGACTCAACGCGAACGAGCTCCGCGAGTTGATGTAGGTGAGGATGGGACTGAGATCCTGCCCGCCAACAGCGCCGTAGTGGCCGGTCCAGCGCGTCATGTAGGCCGTGTTAAAAGTGGTGGTGATGATGTCCCACATGTGGTTGAGATACGCGCGGCGATTTCCAGGCGCGTCGAGCAGCTTGGCGATATTCCCCATGCCCGTAATCGGCGCGGATGGCGAAGCCTGGAAAGATGAGTCCCAATCCCACGGCAGGTAAAGCGCCCTGCGATCCTCGGGGCGAACGTAGAGGCGAAAATTATGGATGTTCCCGCCCGTGTAATAAGCGTCCGCAACCCCAACGAGTTCCTGGTAAGCCATCGTGCGAAGCCATTGGTCAACGTCCAGCACCTGCACCGCCTGTGTGCTCAACACCACGCCGCTGAGGCTGAGAGTTTTTGCGACAGCAATGACCTGGCTGTACTCGTCCGCGGTGCGCCGGTTGTTTTGCAGGAACATCCAACGGTAACTCTCTTTGCTGTCGCCGTAATTCTGCACCTCAAGGTTGGCGTAACCGGTCCCGCCGGACTCGTTCCCAACGATCTTCGGGCTTTCGGGATTGCCGTCAACCGTGGCGAAGTTCCAACGCAGCACTTCGACCTCAAACATCGGCCCTTCGCTTCCGTTCTCGAACTGCGCGTCCAGGTAATCGTTGTCAAAAGCGCTGAGCCGCAGATGCGACGGACTGGTGTGCGACGGCAAGGGCGCGATGCAGCGCGCAAGGTCATCGTACATGCTCGGGATGCCGCCGGCCCGCGACGCAACGTGCTTGACGATCATTTCACCGATGCCGCCGATCGCAGTATGCTGCGCGCGGTCCACCGAGACTATTCGGTGAGCGCCGCGAAAAAGTTGCTGGGGATCGAACGCGACGTGAAAACCGACGCGCGCGACATTGCGGCCGACGAAGCTGCCTTTCAGGCGAATCCCGCAGTCGTAATAGACGTCGCGTTCATTCGAAATAATTGTGCAGCCGAGCAACTCGTTGCTGAGTGTGTTCGTGCCCGTGTGCATGTAGAACGCGTCCGCGGGCGTCATCACCATGCGAAAATTCTGCGTCGGCGGCGACGCGGCCTGACCGTCCTGCACGACATAAAGTGCCCGCGAATTCGTCCCTCGCGCCGGGTAAACAGACTCGACGGCTGTGCTGTCCGTGGCGCGAAGATAGAATTGGACGATCGTGCCCGGCGCCTGCCCGGGAATAGTGTCGGTGAATCTCGCGTATTCGGAATCAAGCGACGCCCTCTGCATGGGTAGAGTCCGCCACGAACCGCCGTCGAGAGCGTAGTGAAGTGTTACGCCATCCACGGAGTCCGGGTCGCCTGCGACGGCAGAAACGAGCACCGGTTGGTTCGCATTCGGCACGGGAGGAAAGTGGGTGAATTCGGTGAACGTAGGGCCGATGCGAGCGGCGGTGGAGTTCGGCGCGCCCGGGGTTCCAGTTCCCAATGGCGTCGGGACGTCGAACGTCCGGGCGAGGCGATTGAAATAAAGCCGCGCATTGAGCTTGCGCTTGCCGGCGAGCCATCGCGCGCGAAATGAAATCTCGTATTCGCGCCCATCGACGATGGGGACGTTGCCCGCCAGTGTCGTCTCGATTTGGTTGCCCTGATACTCACCTGCGCCAGTCGCAACAAGGTGCAACACCGTGTTCCCGCCATTGCCCGGTTCGGCAACGACGCGGCTTCGGCGGTGATTGCCCAGCAAACGCCAGTGCGCCGCGCCGTCATTGAAACCGCCGTTGACGATGAGTTGCCTCGCCGTCGTCGCCGGTGTCTCGATCACGCTGACATCGTCCACCAGCACTTCACCCGCGCCGTCGAGCAGGCAAAGCGCGAACTCGCGCCACGTCGTTGGCTCACCTGTCTGGCCCGGCGCGGAATTGCCCCGCCACGTGAACGTCTGCCACGCGGACTTTCCGCGCTCGTCGCTGGGGGCCCACGCCTCCGGCACGGCGTTGTCGGCCCACGCGTCGCGTAACTCAAGACTGGACCCGCCCCCATCGGCGTGTTCGTGCCAGCGTCCGCCGCTGAAGTAACGCACGTCATCCGCGAGATTGTTGTTCGGATCTTTGAGCGCGATGTAGTCGCTGTCCTGCGAAAGCCGGTTGGTGAACGGGCCGACGACGTTCAGACCGGGGTAAAGCGACTCCATAAAGGCAACGTCTTTCGCAACGACCAAATAGCCACCAGGCGCGAGCGTCTGGCCATCAGCGAAACGGTAATCGATGCCTTCGTCGAGCCGCCAGCCGGTGAGGTCGACGGTATTGCTGCTGCGATTGAAAATCTCGATCCACGATTCCGGTGAGTCCCGGAATGGCAACGCAGGCGTGAGTTCGTAGAAAGTGGATACCTCAGTTCCGAAGTCGAAATCATTGTTGTTCGTAGTCGCCTGATGGACCTCTACGGCCAGCGTGTTGATTCCCTGAACCAGGCTGTCGATAGGAATCGTCACCGGCCCGGTGAACGAAGGAATGCCGAGGTTTGCCGACGCGAGCGTGCCATATAGAATATTCGTCGCGGGCATGTTTTGCCGGTAAACTTCCGCGCCGTTCAGGTAGAAGACCGCCCCGTCATCGATCACCGAGCGAAGCGCCAGGCGCAGACTGTTGGTCGCGCCGCTGAAACTAAATTGTGTGCGGAAGTAGTACGTGGTGATGCGCACGCCGGACGTGTTGGTCAGCGGCAAAAACGTACTCTTCGGCCCGGGGAGCACGAACGTGCCCGTCGGGGCGTAGAACAGGGCGTTGCTCGCAGGCCAACTGCTGTCGTTGTAAGCCACATCGCGCCACGCCGTGCCGAGATCAATTCCTTCGGCGTGATACTTCCACAAATTGCTGATGGTGAGCAGCACGTTCGTCGGGGAATACGTGGCGGGTTCCGCCGGCAGTTCACGCTGATGGAACATGATCTCGTTGATGACAAGCTCGTCGCGGAAAACGAAATAGTTCGACGCGCCCGGTGTCGGTTGCTGTGGAAACCACCACGACCCCGTGCCGTCCGGCGACCGGCCACGCGGATCTTTCTTTGCAACGACGGCGTCGGCGACGTTCGTTTGCCCAGGCGGATAAAGCACAAGCCGGTCTCCCGAATCAGCGGAGAAGCCCATCTCCGCTTTTGTGATCTGGAGCAACCCGCCGGGCGAAAGTGTGCGAGGGCCAAACGTATATTGCCGGTTCGTACCGCCGAATCGCGCGATCGTCCAGCCGCCGAGATCGGCGTGCGTGCGTCCGCAGTTAATCAACTCGATCCAGAACACGGAGTTCGTCGAGGAAGCCAGTTCGTTGAACGCGATCTTTGGCGCTTCGTGTTCTTCGAGCCCTTCGGTGCGCACAACCTCCATTCCAAACACGACGTCGGCGTCGTCCGGCCCGGAGCCGCTCGTGTCGGTAAACGCCGCTTCAAAATGGGCTGTGATTTCCGCGGGTGTCAGAGCGCGATTGTAGATCGCTGCTTCGTCGATGCGTCCCTCGAAGTTCAAATCATAACCCGATGCCGCCGAGTTCTTGCGCGCGCCGATGCTCACTTCATGCGTGGAGTTGACCAGGGTTGCGCGCGGAGTGATGGACGCGCGCTCGACGCCGTTGACGTAGAGCTTCATGCGGCCAGCAGGCTGATCAAGCACAGCGACCAGGTGCTGCCATGTGCCATCGGGACCTACGGTCGCGCCAGCCACGAACGGTGTATTCGGAACAGCCCCGTCCCACGCGAAGAAACGATACGTTCCGTTGAAAACATCGATGGCGAATTGCTCCCCGCCGCCGCCCGTCCCTTTGGCGATGATCGCGGCGCCCGCTTCCTGGCCCGGCCAGCCTTTCACCCACGCTTCGAGAGTGAACACGCGCGTGCTCGCGAAGTTGAACAGGCCCGAGTCGGGGATCGTAACGCGGTCATCGCCGAAATCGCTGTTGCCGGCGAAGCGTGCCGACGAGTTGTCCGCCTCGAAGCCGGCGAGCGGTCGCGAAGCAACGAGGTCGGACGCGCGCGGGCCGGGTTGACCGAGATTTGCTGCGGCGAAACCTGCATACGTCCCGTTTTGCGCGCCGCTGAGCGGAGCAGAATCCAGCGCGGGGCCGGACCGTTCGCCGAGCCGCCAGTAACCAATCGGGCCGGCGTTCGTGATCACGCGCGAGTACGCGCTGAACGCGGGTCCCTGGTGCACTTCCACCGCGAGCACGTTCGTGCCGGGCAGAAGCGACTCAGACAAGACATAGGTCGAATCGCCAATCGAAGCGTCGCCCACTTCGCCGCTGGCGAGGGTCGAATAGTTCACCGCACCCGCCGGCATGTTGACGCGCAACACTTCAGCGCCGTTCAAATACGCGATCGCCCCATCGTCGATGATCGGCCGCAGGAGCAATTGCGCGCGATCCACCGCGCCGGTGAGCACGAATGATTTGCGGAAGTAGTACGCCGTTCTCCCAGCGACCAATGCAGTGTTCTTCGGCGCGGGCAACGGCGCATCCTCCCGGAAGAACAATGCAGTTCCGTTCGCCCAGGCCGAGTCATTGTAAGCCGGCGTGCGCCACGCAGCAGGCGGTTCCACGCCACTGTCGTTGAATCGCCACGCGTCGTCGAAGGCAACGACGACATTGCTGACGATGGTTTGCGGCGTTGCTGGAAAATTCTCGCGGCCCGGTGTGCCTCCATTCTGTGCGCTCGCCGACCAGTTCTTCGGTTCAGCACCGCGAATATTTCCGCGGAGCCGCGCGAGCGAAGGCCCGGCGCCGTCTGGCGCGACCGGCCAGTCGCCCTCCACGCCGTAGGTCACCTGGTCGATAATCCGCCCATCGTTGTTGCGCAAGCGCAGCCGCTCGCCCGCGTTCGAAAGGCGGTTGGAAAGCGGACCGAGCACGTTCGTGATGCCTGTCGCGGCGGCGATCGTTGCGGGTGATGACGCGATCACGAGGTAACTGCCCGCGCGAATGATCGTGCCTTCGGGAAAGCGGAAATCGACGCCGCCGTCGAGCGACCAGTGCGACATGTCGAGATCGACGGCCATTTGATTCTGCAACTCCACCCACTCCAACTGCGCCTCGTTCGTCAGCGGGTGGTACATGATCTCGTTGAACACGACGGCGCTGTCGGCCCGGGCGAATGCTACCGAAAGAGCGAAGGCGCAACAGGAGAGGAGAATAGAAAAAGAGCGCGTCACAAATATAGGCTGCTGGCTGATTAAGGTGCATTACACGCCTCCCCCATCTGGGTGTCAATCATGATGCCGAGGTCGGTCAGTCTCTTGCGCAAGCCCATCCAGCCGTTGTTGCAAGTGGCTCTGCCGGAGCAAGTCGGGCCAAAAAACGGCTCGTTTTCTGCTCTTGACCGAATCAGGGTCAATCCGTATACCCGTAACCACAGAAGACGGAGTAACCCAGCCCTATGACAAAACGAGACCTCGTTAGCAGGATCAGCAACGAGACGGGAATGATTCAAATGGACGTGCAGAAAGTCGTCCAGTTGACGCTCGATTACATCAGTGAGGCGGTGGCCGGAGGCGACAAGGTGGAATTGCGGAATTTCGGCGTGTTTGAAGTGCGCACACGCAAGCCGCGCATCGGTCGCAATCCGAACGAGCCCAACACCAATGTGACTATCCCGTCCCGCAGCGTCGTGCGTTTCAAACCTGGCAAGGAAATGCGCGAATCTGTAATGAAACTTGGCACACCGTCCAGTTCCGGGGGGGACGGCCAGGGCCAAAAGCAAGCTCCCGCCGCGTAATATTTTGATGTATTTCCGCCGGGCGTAGCTGGCATGCTGCGCCCGGTTTTTTTATGGAACGGCTGCCTGGTTTCCGCGATTTCTATCCCGAACCGCTCCCGCACCCCGATGTGTGGAGCGCGGACGCGCGCCAACATATCTTCGACGCATGGCGAACGACCGCCCGAAAATACGGTTTCCGTGAATACGATGGCCCTCCATTGGAGCCGCTGGAACTGTTCACCACGAAGAGCGGTGAAGAGATCGTTGGGCAACTCTACAATTTCTCAGACAAGGGAGAGCGCGCCGTGGCGTTGCGCCCCGAGATGACCCCGACGCTGGCGCGCATGGTCGCGGCCCACGAGCGCAACTACAAAAAGCCGATCAAGTGGTTTGCGATCCCGCAGTTGTTCCGCTACGAGCGCCAGCAAAAGGGAAGGTTGCGGGAACACTTTCAGTTCAACGCGGATATTATTGGCGAAGCGGCACCGGCGGCAGATGCGGAGCTGATTTCGTTGCTCATCGATTCACTGCGCGCACTGGGCCTCACGAGCGAGGATTTTGTGATTCGCTTGAGCAGCCGCAACGCGTGGCAGCAATTCTTCGCGGAAGGAAAAGGCGATCCCGGGAAGGCGTATGAGTTTTATCAGGCGATCGACAAGCTCGAACGCGAGAAGCCCGAAGTGACGGAACAAAAACTGAGCGCCCTTGGATTCTCGACCGCCGCGGTGAATGCATTTATTCAGCAGGCAAAGCCGACGGCAGAGTTGCAGCAGATACTCGATAATCTCGGCGCGCGCGGTCTCGGGTCGTACGTGAAGATCGATTATCAGGTCATTCGCGGACTCGCTTACTACACAGGTGTGGTTTTTGAAGCCTTTGATCGCAAGGGAGAGTTTCGCGCCATCGCCGGCGGCGGGCGCTATGATAACCTTGTGAAACTCCTCAGCGGCGGGCGCGTTGATTTACCCGCGCTCGGCTTCGGCATGGGCGACGTGGTGCTGCTGGAGTTGCTCAAAGCGCGGAAGCTGTTGCCGTCCTTCGACGCGCGCGTCGATGTTTACGTGTTGATCGAAGACGAATCGCAGCGCGGCGCCGCGCTCCAGTTGGTTCAGCAACTGCGCTCCGCCGGACTCGTGGTCGAATACAGCCTCACCGCGCTGAAACCGGACAAGCAGTTCAAGCGCGCAGTCGAACTCGGCGCCCGCTTCACGGCCAAAGCCGAAGGCGACACTGTGCGCGTCAAGGATCTCAAAACGCGCGAAGAAAAGGCGCTCCCCGCCGGCGAAGCAGCACCAGCCCTTTCACGGTAAACTACCATCTGCAGCAAGCTTGCCGCCGTTCCTCAGAATGGCAATCGTTGTCCGCTGCAGTTAGCGCATGAGCGACGAATCGAAAGAGGCTGTAAGATCCCCGAACGGGCCGGTAATTGATCGTACCCGGTCATCGCGAAAACGGTATCGCGGTTTCGTTCAAGACTATAAGGAGAAACGGCTTGACGCCGTAGACGGGGAACCGCAGACGCAGCAGGGAGGCGTGCAGGACAGTGAGGAGGGATCGCCACCGCGTCCCGCTCGCGAGAAACGACGCGAGTATTTGCGGGACTACTTTCGCTGGCTCTGGCCGCATCGCTACGCCGTCGGCGCGCTGTTCCTCTTCGCGTTGATCGCTGCCGCGTTGGAGATGGTCGAGCCGCTCTTCATGCGGTTCATCATCGATCGCGTGCTGTTGAACACCACCCTGGATGCCGCTACGCGCATGTCGCATCTCCACGTGGCGGGCGCCGTGTTCCTCGGCGTAATCATCCTCACGGCCGGAGTCGGCGTGCTCAAGGATTACCGCCAGCGGTTGCTCAACGTGCGCGTGATGCTCTCCCTGCGCCGTTCGTTGTTCGAGCGATTGCTGCATCTGCCCCTGCCGAA
>Ga0137340_1000269_pt1 | contig 12297 bp, 9 predicted proteins | sample EasRivERMLT400_2_FD_102295 | JGI IMG/M metagenome (GOLD analysis project Ga0137340, IMG submission 102295) | Soil microbial communities from meander-bound floodplain in the East River, Colorado, USA - East River MetaG ERMLT400_2 | ecosystem: Environmental > Terrestrial > Soil > Floodplain ...
CGCCAGCAGTCAAGTTCCCGGCCAGCCGATCACGGCGAAGTTTCGCGACGCGGATTATGCTTCGGGCGGCAACTTTTCCGACGCGGTGGCGTTGCCGTTCGAAGCATAATCCGCGTCGCGAAACTTCGCCGTGATCGGCTGGCCGGGAACTTGACTGCTGGCGACAAACCCCAGATAGACCTGCGCACCCATGTCGATCGTCGCAGAACCGATCCGCTGCCAGTTCGCTCCATCAAAACTCCCGAAGCCGCTGAACAGATCCCCAACGCGCTGCAATCGCAGCCACGTGTAGGGAAAATTCACCGGCATTGATCCCACGCTGGCCGCGGCCAGGCTCGGTCGGCTACGACTCTGGAATTTCACGCCGCCAACGCCACCTGACGCGAGCACCGCCGCGAAAGCTCCATTCGTCGATAAACCATCCCGCGCCATCAGTCCCGCTTCGCTGTAACCCTGGGCGAGCCCAATGCCTTCGACACGGACCCGCACATCGAAGTCGCCCGATCGCAACTGCGCCTGAAACCCAAAATTGTCCGCGCTAGCGCCCGTCCCGCCGCCCGAGGCGGTCACATCGTAACCTCCCGGCGCGCGTGCAACGATCACGCTACCCGGCCCAACCGAGCCCGGCGAAAATGCCTCCGCCACGAAACTCCTTTCGCTGTTTGGCGTGATCACATTCCCCGCAGCCGAAGCGTCGCGCACATTGCTCACTCGCACCGTGTAAGTCGCTCCCTCAGCCAGCGGCGCGGCAGCAGCGAGAGAGACGCTTCGCGGCAGTCCTCCGCCGGTCACAATCACTGCGCCGGCGAGCGGCACAACTGCTCCACCGGGACCGCGCAGCGAATAGTTGGCAAGGTTGGTTGCCGTCGCGGGCAGTATCGCCTCGTTAAACTCGACCAGCACTCCGTCGACCACGGTTAGCGTCTCCAGCGCGAGGCCGCTTGCGCCAACGAGCAACGGCGCAGTCGTGTCCGCCGTTACGGTCAGGACCGCGTTGCTGCTCAAAACCGAATACAACGTTCCATCGATCACATTTGAAACCGCGACACGAAAAGGCACGCCGTTGTCCGCCAAACTGGCCCGGTCGATCGTGTAGGCCGCGTTCGTCGCACCCGGAATCGCCACGCCGTTCCTGAGCCACTGATAAGAAAAGGGAGGTGTTCCGCCAACGCCAATACTGAAACTGGCCGCCGTGCCTTCGACGACCGATTGGCTTTGCGGTTGCGTGTTGACCGTCACCGGCCCCCCCAGGTTCAATACCTCCGGCCCACTTTGGAAACTCCCGCGCACTTCGCCGGGACTCAGCGCGCGATTGTGAATGCGCAGTTCCAGATACTCGATCTGCGCATTTTGGTCCGTGACCTGGTTCGCGCGCCCCAGCCAGCAATTCACATCGTTGATCGCGCTAAACGATTCCGGCGTCCTCAAAGCCGCGACAGGCAATCCGTTTTCATACACGAAGATCTCACCCGAACTTTGATCCCAACTCACCGCGAAATGCGCGTCGGTGTTAAACGTCGCCGTCGCGAAATCCAAACCGTTCGTGCTCGCGGGCGCGTTATCGCTGTCGCGCACTTCGACTCGTCGCGTTGCGATGCTCGATCCCGCCTGCCCGAATAACGCGAACGAATCCACGACCGCGCCGCCGCCGCCAGGCCCGCCGATCTCCCCGCCCAGGGTCGATCCGAAATCAAAAATACGCTGACTCGCGCGAACCCCGTTCACGCGCGCCCAGCCTTCGACCGTCAACCGCCCGGTCGCCGCGCGCGACGACACAATCCCGTTCGGCAAATCACCATACGCCGCAGTACTCGATATACCGCCCGGCAGCGTCAGGCGCGTCCCAGTGAAGCGTGCTCCGCTTCCGCGCACGATTCCGTGGGCGCTGCCGATGGTATCGGTAAACGTTAAACCTCCCGCCTCATTCGTCGCCGGCTCATTGAACGAATAGCGGTGCGCCGGAGCAGTCACCAGCGGGACGGGCGCGGGTTCGGCAAACGCCGCCCGTTCCGCCTCATAATTGCTTGCGATCTGCGCGTCGCTCAAGACGCCGTCATGCACGCGCACACGCGCGATCGTCATCGAACCGCGCAATGTCGACGTCGGCGTCACGCCATCCGCTTCAAGCTGCGTTGCCAGGCAAATCGGCGTGTTCGCGTGCGTGTTGATGACGGATTGCCCGAGCACTTCCGAATTCTGCAATACCCCGTCCGCGTACACCCGCGCGGTCGTTCCATCATAAGTATAAACCAGGTGATGCCACTGCCCTGCTGTTGGCGCGCCGCCAGCGGGGTTCCATCCGACGTCCGGCCCCGCTCCCCAATGCCCGACCGCGCCGAACACCCCGTTCACTCCGTAATTGAACGACATGTTCGACCCGTCCGGCCCGCCGCGCCTTCCCCACGAGACGATCGTCTCTTCGTTATCGATCGCCGGGTTCAGGACCCACACTTCAATCGACCGCGTCGGATTTAATCCCACAACTCCCGCTGGCGCCGGAACGAGCGCACCTCCCGGCGCAGTCGCGTGCTGCATGTAATCTCCGCCGTCAAACTGAATTCCGCGCGTGCCGCTGCTGCCGACAATGTTAATCCGTGGCACCGTCGTGGCCGCGCCCCGGGCTTCGAACACGCCGCCCATCGATCCGCGGTTCGTGATGACATTGATCGTGCCAACCGCCGCCGTCGTCGCGTCCACATTTACGTACAACGTTCCGGCGGTCTGAATCTGTGCCTGCGCCGAGGCGCACAGGATCATGGCTACGGCGACGAAACGACTGGGTGACGTTGAAAATGAGTCCATTCCTGGGATCCGCTGGTTCAAAATATTAGAGCCAGAGACGCCGAGGGGAGCAATCCTTTCGATGCACTTTCAAATGCTCAAAATCCACACGTCGAACCAACTGTTGCGCCCGATCTGCTTGGTGCTTCTGTGGTGCCTGGGGTTTGGAATTTGGGGTTTCTGTCCGCTTCTCCGGTGCCTGGGTTTTCTGCTTGTTCCTCGCGAAGCGTCCTGGAGTGCCTAAATGATCGGATCGCCTGCAAGGGCCTTGATGTCCCGGCGGCAAAGCCACAGCGGCAAAAATCCAAACACCCCAAACGAACAGTCGATAAAGCGCCAGCCCCAGGGTATCTCCCGCACTTCACCCATAATGAACGCGTACGGCACGACCAGCAGGCATGCGATCATGCCAAACTCAACTACCCATCTGTTTTTCACCGGGTCGCGCCACGGACCGATGAACGCTATGGCGATGACGAAATGGCCAAATGCCAGCCAGTCAGTTCCGTAGCCAATGAACGGGTATTTCGCGTTCGTGTCCATCAAAGCGTCCCGCACTTTCATGATCCATGGATGCTCGAGGTAGCGCGCGGCAAGGCGCAGCTCAGTCTCGAGGGGAATGGCAGTCGCTCCGCCCACGATGAGACCAAGGATGACCAGCAACAGGTAAAATCGAATCCTCGTCAATCGCTGATCGGCCGTTTGGATCACGCCCCGAAACTATCCCGGAAAGGCGAATCTCAAAAGCCTGGAGTTTCTAATCGACACCGCGGCCTGGCCGAGGCAACCCTCTTGCCCCATGTGTCGTTCATTCCCCTTGCTTTTGCTCGCGTTACTGTGGAGCGGCTGTTCGTCACCGCGCGGAGCCTCACCCAGCGGATTCGATTTCGCGTTGATTGGTGATGTTCCGTACAACGAGTTCGACGCCACTAACTCGTTCCCCAACATGATCGCCGAGATCAATCGGGCGCCGATGACTTTCGTCGTCCACGATGGAGACATCAAAGCGGGCGGAGATCCCTGTTCAGATGAATTGTTTCACCGATGCTATGACCAGTTCCAGACATTTGCCCACCCACTCATTTATCTGTTTGGCGATAACGAGTGGTCGGATTGCCCGCGAACGAATTCGCACACGCCGGACGAGCGTTTGCTGCGATTGCGCGAAATCTTCTGCAAAGGCGATCAATCCCTCGGGCAGCGCACGATTCACCTGGAGCGCCAGAGCGAAGATCCCGCCTTCGCGGCTTACCGGGAAAACGTCCGCTGGCGCCATGGTGGCATCGTGTTCGCCGGCTTTAACATTCCCGGAAGTGCCAACAACTTCGGCAAGCCCGAGTTCGCCGAACGCAACAAGGCGAATCTGGCGTGGCTGCGAGGCAGTTTCGATAAAGCAAGGGCGGAGAACGCGCGCGGCATCATGCTGATCCTGCAGGCAAATCCGCATTTCGAACTGGCCCGCACGAACAAGCTGCGCGCTGGATTCAATGAGTTCCTGGATGTGCTCGAAGGCGAGACCGTGCTTTTCCAGCGACCGGTCGTGCTCGTGCACGGCGACAGCCACTACTTTCGCATTGATAAGCCGTTGCTGGGCAGGCGCAGCAAGCGGCGGATCGAGAACTTCACTCGGGTCGAGACCTTCGGTAACCCCGACGTCCACTGGGTCCGCGCACATGTCGATGCGGAGGACCCGAACGTCTTCTCGTTCGAGCAACGCATCGTCAAAGAAAACCTGGTGCGCCATTAGTGGGTAGGGCGCGCTGTCCCTGGCGCGCCGGAGCCTGCAAGATGCGTCGCGCTCTCAGCGAAGCATTGACAAGCCCACCCCTCGTTTCTCAAAATTCAGCGCCAGCAACACGGAATTCTATGAAACACATTGCATTTCTCCTCCTCGCCTGCGTGGCGGGCTACGCCGCCGATTCCGACACCGACAAAACGAAGACCAACAAGGCCGAAAAAGCTGAGGTGTCCATTTTCGCCGACAAAAAGCTGGAAGCTGCGGTCCGGAAGTTTGTCTTCGACAAGCGCGACAATGACAAACCAGTCACGGAAGCCGATGTCGCAAACCTTTCCACGATTCAGGGCGTCGGCATGGGCATCAAAGACCTGAGTGGGCTGGAGAAGTGCCGCAGCCTCGCCTCGCTCGATCTTGCGAAGAACGCGATCACGAATCTCGGCCCCATTGCCGAACTCACGTCCATCCAGTACTTGAACCTCGCGAACAACCAGATCAGCGATGTTGCGCCCCTGGGCAAGATCGTGGCTCTGCAATACATCGAGCTGTCGAACAACCAGGTCAAAGATCTGAAGCCGCTCGCCGGGCTGACCAACATGGCGTCGCTGTATCTCTCGAACAACGAGGTGAGCGACATCTCGCCCATCACCAGCTTTCGCCGTCTGTCTTCGCTCTACCTCGACAAGAACAAGCTCACCAGCGTCAAGGGCGTCGAGAATTTCAAATGGCTCTCGTCGCTTTCGCTGAATGACAATCAACTCACCGATGTGACACCAATTGCATCCCTGAACAGCCTCTACTTTCTATTTCTCGAACGAAACAAAATCAAAGACATAACGCCCTTGTTTGACGCGGCGAAGAAAGACAGCGAGGGGGAAAAGAGGTTTTCGCCTTACATCAACATTTTCGTTTCCGGAAATCCTTTGACCAGTACCGCCAAACGCCAGCTTTCCCAAATGAAGGACTTCGGCTGTCGAATCAACAACTAGGTGCGACACAGGAGCGCTGCATTCCAGAACCTCGCGGACTCTGCGTGGCCCATACACCTTCGCGGCAGCGTCGTGGAGTGCGGCGCTCCTGCGCCGCTTTCCTCGCGACCGGAAACTGACCAGGGTTCTACGACGTTAAGACGCGCTCCAGTAGAAGAGTCAGACTGCCTCTTCCGTCACCGGCGCCGTATGATAAAGCTCCGTCGCCTCGTGAAGGAGCTCTTCGAGAAAGCGTTGCGGGGAGATTCCTGACCAGGAGTCGCCGCGCGCGACCCCGCGTTGAACCGAAGCCAGGATCTGGTTCTGCCGAAGAGCGTCGAGGTCGGCAAAGTTGCGGCGCAACCGCGCCTGGGAGACTTCATCCAGGCCACGCAGGCCGAGACGGAAAGAGCGAGCGTCTAAAAACTGGGCAGTGCCTGTCCATCGCCCGGCGTGTTCCGCCGCGAGCCGGAAATCGATCGCCCGCGCAATCCCGAGGAACGGTTCCCGGTCCGGTTGCGGAATCAGCCGGGCGCAAGCCGCCGCCAGCGTGGTGATCTCATGCGCATTGAGGAACTGGCCTGCGGAACTGGCGGCCGGCACGGACATAGTAGTTTGGCGCATAAGCGGTTTCACGCGCATCAATGTGATACGCGCAGATAATATCCTAACTTAGCCCCGGGAGTGAACTGGGGCAAATGCCTGCCGCGCGTTGACTCTCGTGCTGCTTGCAAGCAGAGCACAAAGAATACCGCGCTGGCTCGCTGGTGAAAAAGTTGCTTCGGAGTAAATAGTTGTGGCGTGGTCGGATTCTGGTACGGTGCTAAACTCAATGAGCCGTTTGGCGCGATATTCGTATGTTTTTATGGTGCTGATGCTGGTCCTGGTGGGCTGGATGCACCTCGCGACCCCGCTCATTGCCGTGTTGTTTGCCTACTTCGCGTTAAACAAGCTGCACTTTGCTCCCCGCTTCAAATGGCTGGCAGTGGCGACATTCGTCGTGCTGGTCGTCGCCATCTTTTGCGGCTTCGCTGTCTTCATGAAACACGCCATGAACGCGTTGCCGGCCATGGCCGAAGTGACGATTCCCAAAGTGGTCGAGTACGCGCGCCAGCAATACAACATCGAACTCCCATTTGACGACGTCAACAGCCTCAAGGCGCTCATTGTCGAGGGCATGCGCGCCCAACTGAAGTACCTGGGAAACTTTGCGAAGCTCGCCACGAAGGAATTCCTCGCGCTCGCCATCGGCGTGGTCGTCGCCTGCAGTTTGTTCCTGAGCGCCAAAGTGGAATTGGGCCGCGAAACGACTTTGTTTCGTAATAATCTCTATTCACTCCTGAGCGATGAGATCGTGCAACGGTTCCGCTCCTTCTACGAAAGCTTCGTGATCGTTATGGGCGCGCAGATCGTTATTTCGGCGATCAACACACTTTTCACGGCCATCTTTGTTATTGCCGTACGCCTCCCGTGGGCAGGTGTGGTGATTGTTGTGACCTTTATATGCGGGCTGGTTCCAATTATCGGCAACCTCATCAGCAACAGCGTGATCGTAGGTATTGCGTTTACGATCTCTCCAAAACTCGCCATCGCCTCACTCTTCTTCCTGATCATCATTCACAAGTTCGAGTACTTCCTGAACAGCAAGATCATCGGCGATCGGATCAAGAACCCGGTCTGGCTCACGTTGCTGGCGCTCGTCTTTGGGGAACGCCTGATGGGCATACCGGGGATGATCCTGGCCCCTGTCATCCTTCACTATATCAAAGTCGAGACGTCAAAGATCCGTGTCCATGACGTGCCCGCGCAGCAATCGGAGCCCGGCGGCCCGGACATCGCCGTTGGGAAATAGCCTTGCGTCGCTAACGCGAACGCGAAGTCTCCGCGCGAACCACGTCCTGGTAGGCAGCTTGAAGCTGTGCGATCAACGGGCTTTGAGCCAGGGGCCGCGCATCGAGTGAGGTGGCTTCGACAATACCCGCAGTGCTCACCGTCAGGAAAACACCGTCAGCTCCAAATAGACCTGAGGGTGTCATCGGTTTCTCGGAGATCGCCACGCCGAGGTGACGGCAGATTTCGAAAACCACCGCGCGCGTGATCCCGGGCAGAATTCCCGCGGCCAGCGGCGGCGTGCACACGACTCCGCGCTGGACGCAAAACACGTTTGTGGCCGCGCCCTCGGTAATTTCACCGCGTTCATTGAGCAGCAGCGCTTCCTCGGCGCCTTGCTCTTCCGCTTCCGCGCGTGCGAGCACGCTGCGGACCCTGCTGCCCGTTTTGAGCTGGTTGAGCGGATCATCAGCCAGCACCCGAAAGGAGGACGTGATCAAACGCCATCCCGCCACGGATTTTTTCGGCAGCGGATGCAGTGTCATGAGCACGCGCGGCTTTTGCGCGAGCTTGATCGAGTAACCTCGCGGTGCGCTCCCGCGCGAAACGGTGAGTCGCAGCACACAATCGCGCATGTTGTCGAGCTTCACGAGTTCTGAGGCGAACCCTTCGAGCTTTGCGGCGGGATATGGAAGCGCGATGCGCAACAGTTTCAGCCCCTGTTCGAGCCGAGCAAGGTGCGCACCCCAGCGAAACGGAACGCCACCGTAGAACGGCATCGTCTCAAACAGCGCGTCGCCATAGAGAAACCCTCGATCATCAACGGGGATCACCGCCCGCTCAATCGGCAAAAATTCTCCGTCCAAAAAGACGTGCACGGCTCATCATGGACAGAAGAAAGCGCGAGAGCAAATGCGAGTAAAAGCCGACGGCGACGGAGCGCCGTCCCTGCACAGCTATACTTTTGCGGAGGTAAGGATAAGATCGTGACGTGAGCAACGGCGATTTCGCGACGTTCGCGCCAAAGCGGCGAGGCCTTTGGTTAAAGCTCCTCATCGGATTTTGCATTGTAGTTTTGATTATTGCGGGATGGTTGTTCCTCGAACGCAAGCTCGGCCAGGCTGCTTTGAAGAATTACGAGCAGGAACTGATCGCGAAGGGCGAGAAGCTGACGTTTGCGGAATTGCTTCCGCCACTTCCCGATGGACCAAACAAAGCGATTGAACTGGTTGGATTGTGCAATTCCTTTCAGACGGGTGCAGTCCTGACCCTGAACGCGCCGCGGCCAATGGAATGCATCGCGGCGGGCAAAGCCTTGGTCATCACGAAAGAAGCCGACTGGTTCGACAAGAAAGCGGGCAAACTGACATGGGAACAGGTCGACAGGGATCTCGAACGCAACCGGGACGTTCTGAACGAATTGAGGGCTATAGTGAGACTTCCAGTGCTGCGCTATCCATTAAATTATCGCGGCGTCAGCACGCTCCTTCCGCATCTCGCACGACAAAAGGGCGCGGCGCTATGGTTGTCGGGTTCCGCGCTCTACAAAATTCACACGAACAACATCAGTGGAGCCATTGACGACATTGAATCGATCCTGATGCTCGCTCGCTTGACGGAACACGAACCGCTCCTCATTTCGCAGTTGGTTAGAATCGCATTGGTGCAAATAGCAGTTCACGATTGCTGGCCTTTGTCACAGCACGATGCGAGCGATGCAGACTTGATGCGACTGCAGAAGATATTCAGTGACATTGATACGGTAGATCCCATGGTCCTGGGACTGCAAGGGGAGCGGGCGATGGCGCGGGACACCTTCGCCATGATTCGATCTGAACAAATCAATTTCGACGATCTCAAAGACATAGCCACTTCATTTGGATACGACGATGAAGCGCCAGGTGCACTCGACAACGTGCCCTACGGTGATGAAATGAAAGGAGCGTTACGCGCGCACGTTATTTATCCAACGTGGCGTTACGTGTTTTCGTATGAAGACGAGCGTCACGCTATTGAAGAAATGCAGCGGATCATTGGCGCGACCAAAGCGGCGAAAGCAGCGAGATCGGCTGGAAGGCTTAAGTCGCTGGAGGCGACATTAAACGAGAAAGTTAAGCCGAGCGGTGACAATAGATCGTGGAAGTATTTCGTGACTGGCTTGCTGCTGCCGGGCACGGGGACATCTGGAAGTCGCGCCTTTCGAACGCAAACCCACTGCCAAATGGGTGTGGCTGCCATTGCACTGAAGCGTTATCACATGCGCTACAAAACGTTTCCAGGCAGTCTTGCGGAACTCGTTCCCGAATTCCTGTCTGAGGTGCCCCTCGATTATCAGGATGGCAAGCCGCTCCGTTATCGTCTCAACGGCAGTCAATTTGTGCTATGGTCGGTGGGACCCGATGGGAAGGACGACGCGGGCACTCCCAAATCGGAGCCGGACTTTAGTTGGATGTCAGGTCCAGACGACGTGTGGCCGCAGGCTGCTTCGAAGGCCGAAGCGGCTGCGTACCGGGAATCGCAACTGAAACGTTGAGGGATTTCAGCAGCATCGTTGGAACGGACATCGTAGTGTCGCTATTATTTCGGTGCGGCCCCCTGATGAATGAACTCCTCGCGGCTCAGGATGCCATCGTTGTCGGCGTCGAAGCGTTCGAAGCGCGCGGGCGCTTGCTTGGGATCGGGTTGGTTGGCGAGGAATTCTTCGCGGGTCAATTTGCCATCGCGGTTTGTGTCCTTGCGCCGGAAAAGCGCGGCGCGATCGGTCGGCGGTTTTGGGATTTGTGGTTTCGCCTCGGGCTGAGCGGTGATGAGCACGTGAAGTTCTTTCACGAGCTTCGGCTCCGTCGAGGCGAGGTTCTTTGTTTCTTCGGGATCTTTCTTGTAATCGTAGAGTTCGAACTCCGCGGTCTCTGGCGCGGCTCCCGGCTTCTTCCATTCCACAAGACGATAGCGCTCCGTGCGCACCGCGCGTCCTAAAATGGGGCCGTCCCCCTGGCGATTGCGCGGGTAAACGTGGAAGATTGCTTCCTTGTTTTCGCGTGAGGGTCGTTTCAGCACCGGGACGAGGCTCTTGCCTTCGAGAGGATGGGGATTGTTCGGCGCCGGCACGCCAGCCAGTTCGCAGAGCGTCGGATAGATGTCCACGGTCTCGGCCAGAGCACTCGTGCGCGTGCCCTTTCGCGAGACGCCGGGCGCGGCGACGAGCAACGGAATGCGCGTGGCCTGTTCGTAATTCGTGTGCTTGCACCACATGCCATGATCGCCCAGGTGCCAGCCATGGTCGCCCCAGAGGACAATAATTGTGTTCGACGTAAGGCGGAGGCGATCGAGTTCGTCGAGCACACGACCGAGTTGCGCGTCCATATAACTCAGGGCTGCGTGATAGCCATGAATCAACGTGCGGGCGTCGTCGTCGCTCAACTGCCCCTTTTCAGGCACGTCGCGGTATTGCCGCAATTCGCCCCAACTCGAAGGCGCGTATGTGGGCGCGTCCTGCGGCGGCGTTTGCAATGCCGGCAATTGAAATGACTCCCGGCGATAAAGGTCCCAATATTTTTTCGGGGCACAGAAGGGCAGATGCGGCTTGAGGAATCCGACTGCGAGGAAAAACGGTTCGGTCCGCCCCTTGGCCGCGCGCAACCGGCGGATCGCCTCGTCGGCAATTTTGCCGTCGGGATACGCATCATCGGGCACGTCGGCCGATTCGTAGGGTGCCCCGCGCGGAAGTTTCGCCACGTCCGTCTCGTTGGCGAAGAGCGCCTCCTCGCGGGTGCCTTCCTTCGGGCGATTTTCCGGGAGCAAGTAAGCGACGGTGCGACCCTCAAAATGCGGAACGCTCCACGACGCCGGGTCTTCATGATTGCCATGGCCAACGTGAAAAATTTTGCCCAGCCCTTCGGCGCGATAACCGTGTTGCATGAAATGCTGCGAGAGGGTGATTGCGTTGGACGCCGCGAAACGGAAATTGGTGCCAAGATCGTAAATGCCAAGTGTGGTCGGGCGCACGCCGGTCATCAGCGCGTTGCGAGACGGGGCGCAGACGGCCTGGTTGCAATAGGCGCGTTCGAATAAAACGCTGCGCTTCGCCAGGCGATCGATGTTCCGCGAGTGGACGCGTTTGTCGCCATAGCAGCTGAGCACCGGTTTCAAATCGTCCACGCAAATGAGAAGGACGTTGCGGCGCGCCGCCCCATGGAGATAAACGGGCAACGACCAGCAAAGGACAACCGCCAGAGCACACCAGGATTTCACGCTCGACATCTTGCCGCGGCTTCTCTGATTCGGCAATGGCGCCTGCATCCTGGATGGTGCTACGGGATCGAGACGCGGAAGAATCGCGCGCCGGGATTCGGTGTGATGCTGAGTTCGACGCGGCGATCGGAATCGAGCGGCGGTTCCTGCCTCAAAATTTGCCAGCTTAGGAGATCAACGCTTGCATACACGGTGTATCCAGCGCCTGCGCGGCCATCGAAGACGAGACGGACTTCCGTGGCAGCCGGCGAGAGCAGTTCAATCGAGAAAGGCGGCGTTGGATTCTGTTGTCCAGGAGAGCCGCTCGTGCCCGTGCTGGGCCGCCAGTTGGCGGGATCGTTGAGGTTGCCTTCGAGATCACGCACCTCGAGGGACGGGCCCGATCCATCCGGAGAGTTCGGCCACGGCGGAAGCGTGCCGTAAGTGAAGTCGAGGATGGTTTGGTCTTGCGCGTCGAGGAGCACGATACGCTCGCCGGCATTGTCGAGCCGGCCAGTGTATTCGCCGGCGATGGGGCGGCCAGCGCCATAACGAAATTCGAAGGCCGCGCGATTTTTCACCAGCAACAAAAACTCACCCGCGGCGAGGCGCGGGATGGAGGATGTTGAGAAATTGAATTCGATCCCCATCGTGAACTTGAGGCCGGTGAGATCGAAGGTTGCCGTGCCGTTGTTGAACAGTTCGATGAATTCGAAGGCGTTCTCACTCGTGAAACCGGCGGCGACTTCGGCA
>Ga0137340_1000272_pt1 | contig 12264 bp, 9 predicted proteins | sample EasRivERMLT400_2_FD_102295 | JGI IMG/M metagenome (GOLD analysis project Ga0137340, IMG submission 102295) | Soil microbial communities from meander-bound floodplain in the East River, Colorado, USA - East River MetaG ERMLT400_2 | ecosystem: Environmental > Terrestrial > Soil > Floodplain ...
AGTCTTGAGATAAAGCTAGCCGAAGTTAACAAAGCTATTGAATTACTTGAAGCTAATCCTCAGATGTACGAACTAATGGAAGCTATTGAAAGAGCCGGAGTTTAGTTCCTTCCAGAGTAGTGTTGAGTACCAGTTAATCCCATCATAGTAGATGGAGTTAGTATAGCTGCTAGCCACGGATCTTCCTGTGCCAATTCCCAGATGTCTTTGGCTGCAATCGGGAAGATCCGTTCATACAATGCTCTCTTAGCTTCAAATGACTTACCATCAAATTCTCTGCCATCCATCCAAGCCCAAATCATTGAACCAACTGGAGACAATCTGTTAGTGAAGAATCTCTGGGCAATACTCGCTCTTGTCTGCTGACCATATCTACCAGCAGTTAAATCAGTAGTTTTCCCACTAATGCTAGAAGTTGACTGTCCAGAGAGCAGTTTCATCATTGCTACTGGAAACTGTTGATACCCACCAAACATATCAATATGGCTATCTCCTATTCTAATCTTCCTAAAGTCAGGATTAGTCGGATCATTACTCACCTGAGCACCAGCTAGCCTAGACATCTCACCAACACCCAATCCCAAACCCGCAATAGCAAATAGAGATTTAAGTGCTTGTTTTCTCAGCACTGGATCAGCATTAGCATACTTCATAGGATTCAAGACATTATTCCATGTTCTGATCTGACCAGCCATATTCTTTGGTGCAAAGAACACATCATTTAATACATTAAGGTTCCTTTCCAGTTTCCATTTACCAATGTTTACTGAGCCTCTGCCGGTAGCATCATTGATAAAGGTAGCATACTTGCTTGCAATATTTAGGTTCTTCTCTGGATCTAGACCAGCTCTTTTATCACCTTCCATCATAGAAACAAATTGGTCAGACCTTAGCTTATTTAAGAATGCAGTATGAGCACGACTAGACTTACCAATACCAGAGTACTTCTCGAATGTCTGACCTAATGCAGTATTGAACATTTCCTCAGTAGAGGCTAGTTCAAGTCCTGCCTTATCAGCAAATGACTTGCCAACTTTACCAGTCTCAGACACTGACTTAGTGAAGTAACCAGATGGATGCTCTGTGATTGAATCATTAATTGTTTTAGCGGCTTCAGCAGAACCCCATGCCTTAACCATGTCATCAAGAGAAGTCCACCATGCTTTATTGAGCATGAATGCCTTACCCTGACGACCAGGAGCAGACACATCCCATGATGTAAGTAGAGCCTTGTTAGCTCCTAATACTTGACGAATAATACCCTGTTTCTCTGGTCCATTAGGTAGCTGATTTAGTGTTTGAGTAGCCTCATCCACCAGACTGCTAATCTCTTCAGGAGCCACAGCATTAGATTGTCCTGCCTCATCTACTGCCTTCTTCAATCTCTTACTAAGTGAGTCAGTTACAACATCTGCAGTAGATGACACACCAGCATTCTCTGGTACAATAGGACCAGTATCTACCTGTGATTTGCCTTCTAGATACTCTCTGGGTGTTGCTGTTCCAGTCTGAGGTGGTACTGATGCTTTTGCAGGAGCGGCAGCCATACTAGACTTATATACTGATGGAATGTCTATTGAGCCTGGCTCGTGACCAGCTACAGCTCTCTTAATGACAGACCTTACTTGAGCACCAGCATTTCTAACTTGCTGCTCATTCAGTCCAGTCTGTTCCATTGCAAACTTCAAATACTTTGCATCGCTAGGAGACTTGACTCTTTGTGCAGTAATGTACAATGCTTTATCTAAGTCATCAGCAAACTTAGGAATATAAGAGTCAGCACCCACATTGAATCGTGGTCTAGCACCTTGCAACTCTTGTGGTAGTCTTACTGCTTCCTGTGCTTTTGGTGCTTCTGGCTGAGTTCCTTGTTCTTTAGCTAGTTTCTTAGCTTGGGTTAGCTCTTCAGGTGTGAGAGCACCTTTTTTACTCTTCTCAAATAGTTCTTTTAGTGCATTAATAGGATCATTAATATTAGCACTACCAGTCTCATCTTTAATCATCCTACCAAATGCCTGACCAAACTTAGAGTCAGACACCTTACCAATCAAATCATTAATTGCACTATAAATCTCATCAAGATTAAGCTCACCTTTTTCACTCCTAGCTAACCTTTTAACCCTTTCAATTAGATTATTAGTAAAGTCAGATGTAGCACCAGATGGTTCTGTTATACCACGGTCAAATGCCTGCTTTAGCATCTCGAATGCAACCTTACCACGTCGCAATCCGAGATTAGAATCAACAGCTAATGTACTAATACCTTTTCCTTGTAAGTCAGTTTTAAGTACTCCAATAGGTTTACCACTAGCATCGCGATAAACCATTTCAAGTGAATCTGGAAACATATTTGATACTGAACTACCATTATGAATATCCAATCCGGGTTTAGTTGGATCTGTATCGTGCTCTCTTAACTGAACATCTCCCCACTCAGCCCATGATCTGGCAGTGCTAGGATGAAGTTTCTTTCCTTTATCTCTACGTGCTGGTTTATCGAATTCAATCGACTTATCACCACTAGTAAGTTGTTTTGCTCTATCTTCACCAATTAACTTACCAAGGCGTTCAAGAGCAGGAGTCTTTCTAGTAGATTCAATATCATCGAGAGACTTACCAGCTTTCTCGTTTAATCTTTTCTGATAATCTGCATACCAGGTATCAGTAGTTGGAGTCTCTGGGTCAAATGGATCGGAGCCAGTATGACTAGTGGTAGGTTCTGCATTATCACGATAATTACCATGCTCGTCAAACGATTGGTTTCTCTCCTGGAGAACTCCTGTGGCATATGATGTCAATTTTCTGTCTACATCATATGCTCTAACAAATTCTCTAAGTTCAGGTGTATTCAAATTATGTATAGCATCTTGTGTAGTAGGATATGGTTGTCCAGTCTCAAATCTACGTACAGATGAGTCACCTCGTTCTGGTGTATCACCAAATGTCATTTCACTACGAAGTCTTGCTTCGTGCTGTCTCCAGCTATATTGTTGAGCAGGTAGTTGATAACGTGATGGTTGGAGATGTGGTTGTGTCTCTATTCTAGAAACTTCACCAGCAGCTCTACTATCTAGGATATCTTGTGCATGTCTAAGAATACGCTGACCAGTTTCAAATTGATAGCCAGGATTTCCACTCTGTCTACTAATAAAATCAGTAATAGATTCATCTGACATACTTTCTAAGAATTCACCACCTGCTCTATTTGGGAATATAGGTTCATTTCTAGCAGGAGCTTCTGCATCAGGGCTAGCAGTAGGTTCAACTTTAGTAGGAGAAGGTTCACGTCCAGCAAGAGCATCAGCAATTTCAGTGACGTTAAGAATGCCACGATCACTCTTAAGTCTATCTAACCAACTTTCGAAGGTAGGAGCAGGCTCGGCAGCTACAGGAGTCTCTGGTACTACTTCAGGACCATATGGTGCAGCCTGTCTCTGTTCTGGAGTAAAGAGGTCAGGTGAATTAGGTGGTCTTGTTTCAGGAACAGGACCAAGATCAGGAGCACCCATCCTTTTAGTAGTACGTCTGACTGGCTCAAGAATTTCACCAGTAGCAGGATCTACACCTTCAGGAACGACAGCGGCAGGTTCCATTCCTTGCAAGGTAGCAGGATTAAATGCTTTTGGTTGTAGTGATTCTGGAGTTACATTAGTATCCCAATTTCCAGCAGGTCTTTCTTGTATAGTACTCTGTGCAGGAGCAATGTTTCGCCCGCTCTCATCAAGTATTGGTTCTATTGCTAACTCTGCCATCTGAGGTGTTACTTCGCCACCTCTAGCTTTGGTATAAGCATTATCCATTGCATAATTAGCAGGCTCATAAGGTCTATTAACAATAGGAGATTCATAAGGAGGTTTTACTGGTAGTACCTCTGAAACTTTAGCTTTAGCCTTTGGTCTACCACCTGGCAAAGTAGCAGCAAGTCCACCAGCAATTTCAGCAATACCCATTCCCTTTTGAGCAATACCTTCACCTTCAATAGTATGTTTAACACCTTCTGTAGCTGTTGCTGCTCCCAAACCTTTGACACCGTAGTTCAAAGCTCTAGCAACAGTTTTTAACCCAGCTTTAGTAGCAGCACCCTTACCAAGAGTAGCTAACTCCATAGCCAGATTTACAGGTGAGGTCATACTATCTAATACTTTGCCTAATCCTTCTGTAGCACCAGCTGTGAAACCAGAAACTTGAGCTTCGAATGGACTTCTATTAAGACGAGGAGAGTCAATAATATCAGCAGACTTTTTAGCTGACCTGGAGAAGTAGTCAGTAAGAGGCTCAGTCCAGGGTTCAAATTGCTCGCTAAAACTCTCGTAAAAGCCTCTCGATTGAGGAGGAGTATTAGGAGCAGTAGAGCTAGAACCAGAAACAACAGGAGAAGGATCCAGTGATAGTTTAGCATCAGCTACCAACTCATCTGCTGATGGTTCATCTGGTTCAATATCAGGAGGTTTAGGTGATTTAGCTACACTACTCCTGATAGGAATAGGAAGATGATCATCATCTAAATCAGGTGGTCTCTGGCTTAGCTGTGCCATTATTTGTCCTCAACGGCAGTCCATCCACCGCCAGCTTTAGGAACATACTTCCATCCAGCAGGAGCTTTAGGTGCAATCTTATTAGCTGATTGAGCAGTACTAGCTTTAGCTGGTTGAGTAGTACCAGCTTTAGGATATAAAGCTTTAGTAATCTCCTCAAACTGAGCTTGTGTAGGCTTAGCATTACCAAGCCACCCAGCTTCACCGGGAGGTTCAACAGTATATGTTCCATCCTGATTCTGTTTAATGAATGGTGCTAGATCAGGTCTAGTATTGATTATCTGTCTAGCAGTATTAGATTCTAGTACTTTAGCCTGTGTAGGCTGCATTCCTGTTACTGGTCTAGCAGCTTGAGTAGTTCTCTGTTCGTTTCCTCTTGCCGCTATCTGAGCTAGAGACTGTTCACCTCTAGTTGCCTGAACATCTTTATCTCCAGCAATACGAGCACCAATCTGTTCTAGTGCTTGAGTTCCTCTGGTTCCCTGAATATCTTTCTGACCAGCAACTCTAGCTGCAACCTGAGCTAATCCCTGCTGACCACGAGTATCTTGAATATCTTTCTGGATATCTCCACGAGCAGTGATTTCAGCCATATCACCAGCATTAGTAACATCTAATTTATCACGCTCAGACATGGTTCCAGAGCTAACACCAGTATCAATAACCTTACCTGTAATAGGATCAAATCCTACGAAATTACCACCTTTAGAAACCTGAATCTTCATACCAGGATTCTTGGCTTTGAAATCAGCAATAAAATTACGTTCAGTGCCAAGATTCATTCTTTGATCTTGACCTTCACGAGTTACATCTAGCTTTTCAGAACCCAATGAACGCTTCTGATCTAATTCACGGTTCTTAAAGTCAATAGTAGCCTGTTCATAAGGAGACATGATATTAAGCACATGATTAGGTTTCTGATTAGGCTTGGTTTCAGGAAATACAGCAGGAGGTTTCTGCTGAGCTTGCATACTTGAAGCAATGTCAGCTAGTTTTGCATTCCTATCCCACTGTCTATCGTCAGTAAATTGTTTCCTTTTAAGTTGATTATCACGATCAATTACAGGATTAATCATATTCATTAATCCAGTAATATCTAAATCAGCAGGCATAGTAGGAGGCTGTAGATTACCATTGAAAATACGATTTGCTCGATTATAGTTAGATGCCATTAGTTTCTCCTACTCATCAACTGCCGAATCATATTCATTACATTCTGATTACTAGCATTTTTATTTTGACTTTCCATTCCAGCATGACTTAGTGCCTGACTACCAAATAGTGAAGACATGGCAGGAGTAGTCCCGTACAATCCGCGCATTCCTTCAATAGCTCTAAGTTTATTATCATTATCCTGAGTATTGAATCTACTAGCAATCTCAGTATTGAATTTGTTAGCATCATTTACAGTATTAGCATTCTGAGCATTAGTTGCATTAACCGAATCAACATTAGCCCTACCATACTGATTGCGTAGTGCAGATTCACTTCCTGTTGCACTAGCATATTGTGGTGCCATAGAAAGCTTATTCTGGGCTACATTCTGTGCAATACCAGCATTTACATTAGTCATAGCACCAGACATCGTCTCTGACATCTCACGTGCGTTCTTTGATCTAGCTGCATTATAATTAACTCCCATACCACCTTGAATAGACCGGTTTCGAGCCATATCTCGATTTGCACCAGCGTATACTGATCTAATGGGACTGATTGCACGCTCTCTTAAATTAGCAATATCATCACCAGAATATCCACCTGTCTCAGTTAGCTCTTTCATTTTAGAAAGAGCATCAGCACTGCCAGGAGTCTGAGCATAACTATACTGTTCTGGTCTAGCTATCGTTTGTGGTTTAAATTGCATCTTTGACTGATCAAATTGACCAGATGTACCAATTCCATTTGGATTGCTTGCCAATTCTCTATATCTATCCATTATCTCAGAATAATCACCAGCGTTTTGTGCTACAGCACCACTATATTGACTATACTGATTTGCTAATGGTGAGTTAGTAACGGCTGGTGGTCCAACTAGTTGTTTAGGTTTACCTACAGCAAGTCCTTTTGATGCCATTGCTTCAATCCTCTCTAAGAGTCAATCGAGCCGTAACGTAAATTTTGTGCAATACGACGTGCCCAACCTCGACTAGCATTAGGCCAATTAGATAACTTAGTCATAAAATCTAATCGTTCTGCACTTAATCTCATGATCATATCAGACTCACTTCTCATTGAGGCAGCTAATTTAGAAATAGGACCAAAATGCCCATCGTCAGCAACACCTAAAGACTTTTGAAAATGTCTAATTGCAGTTTGAATACCTGAATTTATAGCAAAATCAAATAACTGGAATATTACACCATCAGGTAGAGAACTTAATCCTACTGGCATCCAGAAATCATCAAAGTAGATTCTTTTAGCATCTTCTCTAGTTAAATGAAATATATCTAAATGAGGATAGCTTCTCTTAGAAATACCCCATTTAGTTTCACCACCAGGATCTTCTGGATTATTGACATAACCAGCTTCATGTCCTATAATCCTATCAAATGCTTCATTAAAGTTAATTATCCAGCTACCCCAATCACTCCCTCTCCTTGAATTGATGCAGCAGTAGCTGTATTACATCCACCAACTAAGAAGTCAGCAACATCTAATCTCATAAGTCCCCAATAATCATATGGAGTATTAGCAGGAATAGACAATGCAGTTCCAATTACTTCTGTCCCAGCTACATTTGCGCCAGTTGCGCCTTTCCAAAATGATACTGTAATTGCAGATGTAGTTTTATTTACAATACGAATATGCTTAAGTAATATATATTGTGGAGATGCTCCTCCGTTTACTCCACCAGATGCCGCAGGAGGATTGAGTATGTTAGTAGTTAAAACAGTAGTAAGAGCAAGTGGACCAAAGTTGAATGTCTTCATTTACATTACCTCTACGTTACCGTGGCTCCACCTGGAAAACGAGATGGGAAATCTAAGAGTAACCTATCAAACACACGTCGCCACAATGACCGTGTAGAAAGGTTAGCTGTGTTTAGTGCTTGAATCATATTAACTACCGACGCTGGTGTATTCATAGAAGAACCAGCAGCTGGATAAGTAAATAACTCAACTTCTCCAGTTGTGCCCATTAATGCGACAACAATGATAGGTGTTGGCACAAGAGCTAAAGTTAGACTAACTGGCGTATAGCCACTAATTACAGGTGGCACGATTGGTGATGTGAGAGTGATGCCTTCAGCCATAGAACCTCAGCATGTTACCCAGTTAGTCCCATCATAGAATACTGGTCCATTGACAGCGCCTCCACCAACAGCGATTCCTAGAAAGACTGGAGCTAATAGATCAGTGCAATAAGCAATATCACCTTTAGTGGGTGCTGGTAAAGTTGCAACTGTGTAGCCTTTTAAGTTTACTGGACCACCCATTATAATCTGGCTTACAGAAGTTATTCCTATAGCATTTGTCCAAGTAATAGTGCCACCAACAGCCCCAATAGCGGCAATCTGTATCTGAAAAGCTGGATTTACTGTGGCATTATATACTTGTCTAACTGGAAATCGGCCTGTGGCTTCGTAGGTTTGAGTATCACCAGTTCCTTGAACAGTATTTGCACCAAACCAAGGAAAAGCTGAACTCTGCTCAATACCAAATCTCAATGATGGATTTGAATCATTATATCTTACGCTAAAAATATTTCCACCTTCTCCATTATCTGCTACAGATAACTTATCAAATGGTGTAATTGTTCCAATACCAACTTTACCAGTATCTAGAATAGTAAATATGGTATTTCCAGTCGGAACATACTGGATACCAAATTTACCAGACAGCTTACCAACTTTCCAACCATTCCCAGAGCTATCAAAAATAATTCTTAAACCAGTATAATTTAAATCACTTCCGGCAATAGACAATGGAGAGTCTTGTAAAGTATTGCTACTAGTGAAGTAAGGTATAAAGCCAATAGTACCACTAATTCCCTGCATTCCCTGCATTCCAGATGTGGGAAGTAATTCTACCTCTTTATCATCTCCGGTATCAAAGAGGAATCCTGGGATAACTTGTCCTATGTTTCCTTTATCTCCTTTTTGACCTGGGATAACTACCACATTCTCATCTAATCCACCAGAATGAGAATCTGAATCAGAACCACTCATTACATTAATGACTTGACCTACAACATTAGATATATTATTATTTACATTATTTATATCACTACTCAAAGATGCAATTTGAGCATTAATAACTCCAACAGATTCAATTAGCTGTTTAAGCAATTGATAAAGAGAATTATCCTTAGTTTGTAGACCTGTATTATTTAATACAGTTAGTAGTCTGCTGGGATCTGCCTGCATTACTGTGGATATCCTGACTCAGTTGGTTTGACAAATATGACTATTTTGGATATGATGAAATACTCATTAATTTCAGTTATACTTCCTTCTAACTGAGCACACTGCTCCTTGAAGTTGGCTAGTACGTTAGGCTGTCGATTGGTAGCAGATTGTAAAACCACATCAACCAATCCTAAATTGCGAATGTCGTCTGAACTTCGTAAATAAGAATGAAAATTTCCAGCACCTACCATAGAATACCTGACAGTATTAAAATGAAGTATTTCTCCAATAGCTGATTTAGCCATCTATAAACCCAGTTCTAAAATAAGGTTTAAGAATTGCCACATCAGTTGTTTCTCCATCTCTGTTATAAAGAGTATCATTAAGTTTACCTGGAGTGATCTTGTATATTCCAGAAGTATCAACAAATACAATATCCATAATGCCTATTATATAAGAACCAGAGAATGTTCTAGCTGTAATAACAACTGGACCCTCGTAATCACCAAACCCATAAGGAACTTTAATTTTAATAGTATCCAATTCCCATTCAATAATCCACGGGGAGTTCTCCATTGTGAAAACTATAGCACCATCATCAGTAATAACAAATGTTAAATCTTTATTAATATCTAATACTTTAGTTCCATACGAGAATGAGATTTGATCTACATCAGCAAGATTAATATTAACAGCAGGATCAGTTGCAATTTCAATTATATCTCCTACTTTAGTAGGAGATGGGATAGCAGCAATCCATGGACTAGGCAAGGACCATACCACTTCCATCTGCCAATTAGTACTAGTATAAATTGCAGATACACCTAAACTCCATGTCCCGCCAACAAAACTACCTTGAACACCAGCATTAGTACCTAAATAATCAACTCTATATCTAGCAGTAGAAAAATTAGCTATAAAAGTTGAATAGCTACAATATCCTAATGGGAAGGCTCCCACAGGATTCAGAGTAAAATCGTAAATCGCTTCTACTATATGACCTGCACTAAAACTAGCATTAGCAGATCCTGAAGCGGAATCTCCATGATCATAAGCAACTACAGGATCTGAACTTGTAATCCAGTTATTTGATGCAAATCCTAGTCCATATGCAAATGGATGAAAATGGTATGCTGCTGTATTAGTTATTGTTCCACTACTAGGAGGAGTAAGTTGTGATGAACTAGCATTAATTAAAGCATTATCCTGAAAACTTACTGTAATTTTATAAATCCTAGCAGTTGCTGGTATAGGATTAGTAGGACTAGTATGATCAATACCTGCTGATAATCTAATCTGTGCTATACATTCGGCAATAACAGCAGGATTAGCCTTAATGTCACTTCCACTAATATTAAGATTGAATCCGCTTCCTATGTCAGCTGCATTAACCAGCTGGACAACAGTCTTTGAAATAGAAAATAAATCAGTAGATGAATAGGTTGTAATAGGCATCAGAATATGTCCGATCCAAGAACAAGTTCGTCAATGTCAGTAATTGCAATCGTATTAATTCCCATCTGGAATGTCCAAGTAGACCAGCGAATCTTCTTAGGATCAAACCCATTAGCATAGTTTCCAACTAGTAATGCTTTAGTTGGAAGAACAATATAGAGTTCTTTTCCAATAGACTCATTCATTATTTGAATATTCTTGAATAGATCTCTATTTTGGTTACGCCAGAATGACTCAACCTTTAGAGATAACTCTGGTACAATATATCTACCATTGAAAAGTGAAATTCCCTGATACGTAGCAATAATTAAGAAATCAACTGATTGACTACCAGCAGTTGAAACAGTTCCAATACCATGAACTGATGTTCCTAAGGCATCGTCAATCGTAACAGGTTTCCATGAGGATGGAACATCTCCATTATCATTAAACGATACTGTTCTGCTTGGTTTGGTGACATAAAGAATGTCACGTAATTCTTGTGCGTTCGTTATAGCATAGCCATCAGGAGGAACAACAATAATACCATCAATCTGACTAATGGCTTCAGGTTCACTTGACGCTGAGACCAAACCAATTGAAATGTCATCAAATGTTGCTGCCAGAACTAACCTATCTCTGTATAAGCTCAGAACGGCACCAGCTGGAATCTCTGCATAGTTATCAATAAGATAAGATGCATCATCCAACAAATCTTGGTCAAAGAATGAAATGTTATTTAAGAAAACATCAGTATTATTTTCAATTATAGCATCTGGAACGAAATAAAACTGATATCCAGTAGTATTACCAGTATAACCAGTAATCTTTTTGGTAGCAACTAGATGACGTTTAGCTATGCTAGAACTACCAGATGGGACAGTACCAAATGACACTGAATTAGTTGCTACTGTTGTAAATCCAGTAATAGCACCTGGTGCAGTTAAGTATCCAGATGTTGTTTCAGCTACAAATGCAAATAGGTGAAATCCTGCATCTGTATGACCAGTAATACCATGAGCTATAGTTAAAGTTCCTGTTAATGGTGAGCCAGCAGCTTTTCTGGCAACTACTCCATCTCCCATATATACATATAAGAATTCATTGTCTAATCCCTTTTCAACAGTAAATGAATCAGTGATTACAGCAGAATTGGTTGCTGGTGCATTAGCTCCCAGTGTTCCATCAGCCGCTGTGTCTGCAAATGTTATTACAGTATTGTTAGCTAGAGTCGTAAGTAGTTTAAGTTGTGAACCACCAGCCACAGTCCTATAGATTTTTCTGGCAGTAGTTCCTGTTGGTCCAATCAGTATGTTATTTAATGTAACTCTTTGTTTTTGAGTTCCATTAGCTACTGGAGCCAGAGGAAATGCAAGTATATCAGTGTCACTAGGAGCAGATACATCCAAAACTCCTGGTGATAGAGGAACTTGTGCAGCTTCATATAGTGCCGCCTGAACTCTACGGAAAGTAGCTCCGCCATTGGTATTTCTATATACACCAATATGTGTGACATCTGCTGGTAATCCAACAGGTCTAAATAATCCTATAATCTTAGAATTATCATTAACAAGAGGAGTTGATTCTGGTCCAATAGTAGTTTCGGAAACACCATCTCTAGAATAAGTAAACAACCACTTATAAGTTCCACCATTAACTAAAGTATTACCACTTGCTACGAAGCTATTCATTATAGATGGAGCAATAACAGGAGCAGTTAGCTGAGCTACTGTCGTAATGGTAGTTAGTTCAGAAGTTGAAGTTTCACCAACAGCAGTTACAAATGTGAAAGCATACTTATGAATTCCAGCTTCAATCCCAGCCCCAGCTACCAATGAAGCCAGCATTGGTGATTGTGGATTGGATGTATATGCTCTTAGAGTAGCAAATGGTGAAATATAACCTCGTCCAGCATATGGTAGGAATGCAAAATCTTCCATTCCTGGA
>Ga0137340_1000273_pt1 | contig 12240 bp, 11 predicted proteins | sample EasRivERMLT400_2_FD_102295 | JGI IMG/M metagenome (GOLD analysis project Ga0137340, IMG submission 102295) | Soil microbial communities from meander-bound floodplain in the East River, Colorado, USA - East River MetaG ERMLT400_2 | ecosystem: Environmental > Terrestrial > Soil > Floodplain ...
CGCGAGGCAACTCGTTTGGTCCGTGAACGAACGCGCCTGTTCCGTGAGGCCGCTCGCTTAGAGCGTGAGGCAACTCGCTTACGCCGTGAGGCAACTCGCCTGGTCCGTGACCTAACTCGCTTGATACGTTTTGAGACGCGCTTACGAGCTCTGGAACTCCGTCGTACTTTTTTGCTTCTGTTTTTTTTCTTACTTCTGGTTTTGCGCATACTCCTCCCATTTAGCAACTCCGGTGCCGCTAAAGCGGCGGTGTAGAGACCTGCGATATGCTGAAAACTGTCCAGTTTTCGACGTCCCGTCCGCTCAACTGCATGACACAGCAAGTTCAGTGCGGGCCGTCCGACGGAAATTGACGTGGAAGATTGAAGGGATAGGATTGGGCCAGGCGGTCCACAACGATTGGTGACGCAATTGGCGGCCGCCGCATAGACCGTAGAACCACACTCAAGGATGAGGCAGAATATCTGTTAAGGCGGATTTACACGCGCATGAAAAGTTCGCGCTTCACGACTCTTCTGAGTGGCGTCCCAGTTGTCTGCGCGGTCGTGCTAGTCGCCTTTTTCTTCTGGTGGCGGTGGGTTCCGTACGACAGGCAGTGGCGAAAGCCCGCCCATCTGATTGAGAGTTTTCTCGCCGCTGCGCAAAAGAAGGATTACACTCAGGCGAGGACCTTTTTCTCCAGTCATCAGTTAACGAATATTGCGGCCTGGGAAGGAAGTTTTGAAGTGTGGTGCTCCAAGTTCGCGCAGTACCCGGAGTTTGAGCTTGGACGCACGGGGACCGGTAAAGGCGGGAGCTACTGGACACCGATCTACGGCGTGACCCCGGATGGTCGTCGCGAGTCCGTCGAGACGATTTACGCTAAACGGTTTGATGGCGCGTGGTCGCTTGTGTATGGACTCAGTTATGAGCAATGGCTTATTTTACATCAAAGCGAAGCATCCGGCCAACAGACCAACACCACACCATGACAACGCGCCTCACCACGCGCTGCAGCCAGCGCCGGGGAGCGTTTGCAGTTCCGCTGCGCGGTTCTCGTCAACTGGCTCGGCCTGGCTGGGCGCCAGGCGGCTTATCCACCTTTTAACATACCGCGTGCTATTTCCGTTGAGTATCCTCGCGTGGTGTTTGGCTTCGTCAGCACAGGATTCGACAGGCCAGTCAATCCTGATCGAGGGGGCGTGGACTCATCGTGGACTGAAAACGGTCATCGGTGAAGGGGTGGATACCACGGTTGTCGTGAGCAGGGAAACGAACGCCTGGAAGATTACGTTCGAGAGTATCCATTTCCCATCCCTCGTACAGAGGGATGCCAAACCTGTAACGCATCGCCAGGGTCCATACATCGCGACCGTTGACGACAAGGAGCTGGTAATCACAAAGGATGGGAAAGAGGTCCGTTATACATTCCTTTGTGATAGCAACCGAATGATCCTGCCTGCATTTGTCCAAAAAAAGCCCGGAGAGTGGGTCTTTCGCGAGGACCGGGAAATCTTCACGATCTATTGCGAGCAAGACCCATTCAAAATCCCGGTAGGCAAGGCAGGGATAGCGGGGGTACCAGGCGGCAAGGGATTTTATTCGTTCGAGGAAGCACCGAGATCGGGCCATTGGCCCCGTGCGCAATATCTGCGTTTCCTGGAGAGGAGCGATGAGAGAGGACAGTTGTTCGAGCGGTGCCGGCTGATTTTCGACGACTATGGCTGGCCACGCTACGAGCGGATTCTTCAGACCGGGGAGCGCTCAATAGATTATTATCAACTGCGTATTTTTCTCGCAGAAAACAAAAAAGAGCGATGACCTGTATTGTCATCGCTCGCGTGTCGTGAAATGAACTGGCTGGCTCACTTACTTCTTTCGGAACCGACGCCGGCATTTCGTCTCGGTGGCATCCTGCCGGATCTTGTTTCGGCGCCGCTCCTGGCAGGGATGCCTTCGGAGTTCCAACGCGGGATTCAGCGACACCGCCAGATTGACGCCTACACCGACTCGCACGCGATTTTCCGTAGGAGTGTCCAGCGACTCAACCCACCATTCCGAAGATTCGGAGGCATCATCATGGACGTTTTCTACGACCATTTTCTTTCTCGCGACTGGCAGTCTTTTTCGGGCACTCCATTAACCGAGTTCGCTTCGGAGTTTTACGCCTCGTTCGAGAGTCACCGCGCAGACATACCGCCGGATGCGTATGCCCGTCTCGAACAGATGCAGGCTGGCGATTGGCTCTGCTCCTATGGTGACATTTCTGGTGTTGCGCAAGTGCTCCAGCGAATCAGTTCCCGGCTGCGTCGCCCTGTTGACCTCGCGCCCTCCATCTCAATTCTTGAGCACGACTACAATTCCCTCCACACTGACTTCGCTGCCTTTTTTCCAGAGCTTTTGACGCATGTCGCGCCGAACTCCAATGCGACCGGAAACGCCTGACCATGGCTGCAGCGAACCGGCGCCCGCAGGGAAGTCGGAGGCTTCGGGAGACTGCGCTCGCGACCGGGTCGAATTCCGCTGCGCGTTCTCGCCAGCCATGAATAACTCCGAATGACGTATATTGGGACGCCAGCTTTCGTGCGAATGCATATCAGCGATTATCCATGAAACTCATTGGTCACTGGATGGGAAGTCTGCTGAATGGAAATCTTCCCCTGCCGCAGGAGTTGGTTGGAGAGATGTCGGATTCCGTTCGGGATGCTGTCTGTGCACATCTTCGGGGCGGGAGGCCTTTTGAGACCTATCTCGGATATTCCGGGTGCCGGTTTCATTGTACTGCGGATGATCGAGAGATGGGCTCCCGGGAGTTTACCGATGGAGAGCGGGTTTGGCCTGAAGGCCTGGTTCACTATGTCAGTACGCACAGCATATTGTTGCCCGAGGAGTTTGTTGTGCGTGCGACTTCCGGGAGGATGGTCGACGGGGCAGATCACAGCCGCACGGCTTCCCTGGATTTCTGGATTGAATGGTCCGGGAAGCGGCAGTCCTACACGATCCGCCAGCGCCTGGCGGATGCATTGGCTGCCGCACGAGCTGCTGAACCTGCTCTTGTCGAGAAGCTGGTTGAGGAAGTCCTGAAGAGTGAGACAGAGGGTTCCGCGTCGTGCGTGTTTGTGGGATGCTCCAGGCGTGCATTGGCCGGACGGCGGATTTGCGCTCGCCATATGTTAAGCGATGATGAACTCAAGTGGCGAACCGCTCACCTTTACGCACTACCTGCTCAAATATGAGGACTAACAATGCCCAGCCGAACCGCCATGACGCGACTTTCTTCATGAATCGTGAGCATTAAGAACATCGGAGTCATCGGGGTGGGCGGTGTGGGAGGTTACTTCGGCGGGAAGCTATGCCATCAAACTGGCTCTGGTGCGAATATTTGCTTTGTGGCGCGCGGTGAACATCTGCGGGCTATTCAACAATCCGGTTTGTTGTTGAGTTCGGAGAGCGACGGGGATCTCGTGTGCAGACCTTCGCTGGCGACAGACGATTTCCGGCGATTGCCTCCACTGGACTTGTGCCTGATTTGCGTGAAGGAATTTGATTTGCCTGCCGTGTTGTCGCAGCTGGCACCTCTCGTCGGCGACGAGACGGTCGTGCTTCCGCTGCTGAACGGAGTGGATGTCTATTCCAGAGTCAGAGAGGTCATTCAGAAGGGCGTGTGCCTGCCTGCTTGCGTGTATGTCGGAACACACATCGAACGTCCCGGAAAAATCCGCCAGAAAGGCGGGGCTTGCAGGATTCTATTTGGCGCCGATCCGCAGCGGGCGGATTTTGCGCCTCAAGAGATAGTCAAGCTGTTCGATAGCGCCGGGATCAAATCCGAGTGGACCTCGGATATTCAGGTTGAGATCTGGAAGAAGTTCATCTTCATCTGCGCGTATGGGCTGGTGTGCGCCGCGCACGACAAAACGTTGGGAGAGATTCTTGCGGACGCGGAGTTAAAAGGAGAGGTGCGCGCGATTATGATGGAGGCGAGCGCCGTGGCGAAGGCATCCGGAGTGCGTCTGCCCGATGACATCGTGGAAGTGTCGCTGTTGAAGGCGCGGGATTTCCCTGCTGCGGCGAAGGCGTCTTTTCAACGGGATTTTGAACGGCAGGACAAGCTCGACGAGAGGGACCTTTTCGGGGGCGCCATGATCCGGCTCGCGGAGAGAATGAACGTCCTCCTGCCAGGAACAAGAGCGGTCTGCGCCATCCTGGCAAAGAAAAAGCCGGCGCAACCAAGCGCGCTGGATTGATTTGATGAAGCGCGCCATGAAGACATCCACACGAATCGTTCACGTGAGTTTGGCCGACGCGTTGACCAAAGGCCCGCCACCGCCTGGCAACCTGGCCTTCGGCCTGGAAAGACGTCCGCCTCTGGGCGTCCCTGCCTGACAAGCATGCCGCTGCTACGCACCTTAGGCGCGCGGGAATCCGTTCGCTACAGTCATGTCGCTACTACGTAGCTGGAAGTCGGCGGAGACTGGCAGCCAGGAGGGAGGCCCGGAGAAGTGCCACCTGCTAGAGTTTTTGCGGGATTGCTTTGCCCGAGAGACTTCGTCTCCGCAGGTCGGTGGTTACAGGGAGTGGGGGCCGTAGGTTAAGTCCGGCTTTATTTTCGGGTCCAAATCCGTATGGTGGCCGTGGATGGCCTGCATTTCTACAGCGGAGAAACTCAGCGTTGCGCGAGAGCAATCGCAATTTCGCTGGCTGCGCACGGGACTGGAAGCGCTGGAGGCGATGCTGGAGTGCGTACCCGCGGCGAAGAGGATGATCCGGCTGGAAACGTACATTTATCACACCGGGTCGGTCGGGGAACGGTTCCGGGACGCGTTGATCGCCGCGGCACAACGAGGGGTGAAGGTGCAGGTGCTGATCGATGCGATCGGGTCGTTTAGTCTGCCGGATACGTTTTGGGATCCGTTGCGCGCCGTGGGGGGCGAGTGCGTGTGGTTCAATCCGGTGACCCTGGGCCGCTGGAGTTACCGGGACCATCGGAAGATGCTGGTCTGCGATGACACGGTGGCGTTCATCGGGGGGTTCAACATTGCGGATGAATATCACGGCGACGGGGTGACGCATGGCTGGCGCGATCTCGGCGTCGAAATTCGCGGTGGCAAACTGGTGCAGGCGCTGGCCACAAGCTTCGACGCGTTCTTTGGCCGCGCGTCACTTCGCCATAAGCGGCTGCAGCGATTCCGCAAGGCGGCGCACGAAGTTGTTACGGGGGACAACTGGCAATTCCTCACGGGCGGTCCGGGCCGGCAGTTGGGCCCGATGCAGGGGGCGCTTCGGCAGGACCTCGTGAAGGCGCGTTCGGTGAGGAGTATGTCGTCATACTTTCTCCCAGCGTGGCGGCTGCGCAAAATGCTGGCAGGAGTCTGCAAACGCGGCGGGCGGGTGCAGTTGATCCTCGCCGGAAAATCGGACGTGCCGTTGACGAAGTTTGCCAGCCGGCGTTTATACCGACAACTGCTCAGGGATGGCGTGGAGATTTACGAATATGACCCACAGATCCTTCACGCCAAGCTGTTCATCGTCGATGACGTGGCGTACGTCGGGTCGGCGAACATGGACGTGCGCAGCTTGCGCATTAACTATGAGTTACTGGTGCGCATCAGCGATCCGGAAATGGCGGCGCGCGCGAATGAGATTTTCGACGAAGACTTAAAGTATTGCCGGCAAATCCATCGGATGACCTGGAAGAAGTCGCGGAGCTTGTGGGAAAAACTCAAGGAGAGATGGGCGTATTTTTTTCTCGCGCGCGTCGATCCCTTCATCCACCGGCAGGAAATGCGATTGCTGCGGAGTCAGGCGCGAAACAATTGACCCATCTTGCGGCCAAGGATTCGCGCGGCAATCAACAGGCTCAAGGAGAGGATGATCATCCCCAATACGCCAAGAGCGCACGCGACGCTGGCGGAGTTTGGGTCGATGCGCCCAAGGAGTTGGTAGATTGCTTTTGTGATTGGGAAGTAATGCTCCTTCATCGCGAGGATCAAACCGTCGCTGACTTCGAGCATCGCAAACGCGAAGGTCAGGATCGTGCCGGCAATGAGGTTCGCCATCACGAGCGGCAGGGTGATTTTGCGCAGCGTGCGAAAAGGTGACGCGCCGAGGTTCGCGGACGCTTCTTCCAGCGTCACGCTCGTTTGCTGAAAACCGGCATAGGCCGAGCGAACGATGTATGGCAGCCGGCGCACGCTGTAACTAATGATGAGGAGGAGGGTCGGGTTTTCGCGCGGGTTCAGCCACGAAATCTTCCAGTCAAACGCGGCGATGTAGCCGAACGCGATCACAAGGCCGGGAAGCGCCAGCGGGAGCATGGCCAGCGCGTCGATCACGCCCGCGAATGGAACGCGACGGCGAGTAATGCACCACGCAATGAGCACGCCGAGCACGAGGTCGATCAACGCGCTGCAGGTTGAATAAAAAAGGCTGTTGCGAATGCTCGAAAGGGTCAACCCGCTGGATAGCACTTCCTGGTAATTCGCGGTCGTCCACGCATTGGGCGCGACACTGAAGATCCATCGCTCGGCGAAGGAGTGCGCGACGACGGCCATGTGAGGCAGGATCGCAACAATCACAACTGCGAGGCACAATGCCCAGATCCCAAGCGCCTGCCTGGATGTGGCTGGTCTTTCCGCGCCGACGGTGTGGCCGCGCGCCAGCATTTCGTAGCGACGGCGGGCGAGGACGCGTTTGCTCGTTACGAACAGGACGACGGTGAGCACGAGGACGAAAACCACCAGCGCGTAACCGAGAGGGTTGGTGTTGATTTCATTGACGGCGTCGAAGATTTGCACCGGGACCACGCGCGAAAATCCAAAGACCAGCGGTGTGCCGAGGTCCGTGAAGGCCCAGATGAAAACGATGATTGCCCCGGCGAAATAGCCCGGCGAGATGAGCGGCAGGGTGACGGTGCGGAACAGGCGCCACGGGCTTGCGCCGAGATTTTGCGCCGCTTCGCGCAGGCTGGGGTCGACGTTGGCCATGGCGGCGGACACGTTGAGCAGCATGATGGGGTAGAGATTGAGTACCTGGAGAATCACGATTCCCCAGAACCCGCCGTGACCGAGCCAATCGATGGGTGAATTCGCGGAAATGATTCCAAGATCGGTCAGCAGCAGGTTCACGGATCCGAAACGCGCGAGCAGTTGCTTCAGGCCGATGGCTCCCACGAACGGCGGCATGATCATGGGCAGCAGCAGCAGCGCATTGAGAAAAGCTTTGCCGCGGAAATCGAAGCGCGTGAGCACCGATGCGAGGGGCATGACGAGGATTGTTGTTAACACGGTCGTGAGCGTTGCGATCGCGAAGCTGTTGAACAGACTTTCCCGCTGGAGCGGGCTTGAGAGCAGCAGCCCGAAATACCTGAATGTGAAGCGGCCCGCGTCACTGAACGCACCTTTGAGCAGGAGGCTGACGGGATAGGCCAGGAACAAGCCGAAGAAGAGGGCGAACACGACAAGGAAAATCGTCGTGCCGGGCGTCAAGCGCGTGCGATCGCCATTCATCGCGGGCAAGAGTGAGCAAATTGGGATTAATGAAGCGAGGGCAAAGAGGAAGGGACGTTTCGTCGTTTTTAACTGGTCTGTGTTGGTCCTTGCGATGCATCGCAAAGCGGCACAGGACTGCCGCACTCCAGGACGCTGGCGCGCAGGCCAAGCGACATAGGGAGTCGGCTACGTTTTGGAGTGCGTGCACTCCCGTGCCGCTTTATCATCACGACGCTGGCGCGGTTGCGATAGCACCTGGTTTAGAACGCTAGAAATAACTGGCTAAACCACGGTGGGAGTGCAACTTTAGGCGCAAGGCATGAGCGATTTCCAGGTCATTGAAAACGCGCTGAAGGCCACTTCCGCGCGGCACCGCTTGCAGCGGGCATGGGCCGGGCTTTGGAAGGGATTGCTCGCCGGCGGCCTTGTCTGGCTGGTCGTCTTCACTATTTATAAACTCGCGCCCATTCCTGTCGTGTCGTTGACCGCTGCCGGTATTGCTGCGGGGGTTACGCTTCTCGTGTTTTTGGCGATTGCGCTGTTCCGTCGCGAGTCGTTGCTGGAAGCGGCGCGCTGGCTCGATGAGAAGCAAAAGCTGCAGCAACGCTTGAGCACAGCCCTGGAGGTCGCGGGCAAACCGGATTCGGAGTGGAAACAACTTGTCGTCAGCGATGCCGCCGGGCATGTGCGCGGCGTGGACCCGCGACGGCTCGCGCCGTTGCGCTGGCCGAAGGCAGGCCGCTGGGCGTTGCTCGTGCTGGCGCTTGGGGCAGGGCTCGCGTTTGTGCCGGAGTATCGCAGCAAGGCTTACGTCAAGAAGCAACAGGACACGCAACACGTGCGCGAGACGGGCAAGCAGATGGCGCAGTTCACGCGCCATCAACTCACGGAACGGCCACCAACCTTTGACGAAACGCAGAAGAGCATCGAGTCAGTCGCTGAACTTGGCGAGAAGCTCGGCAAGGCAAGCCTGACGCCCGCGGAAGCGCTGAAGGATCTGGCAACCATGGCGCAGCGGTTGGAACAACAGGCCAAAGAGTTGGGTGACAAACCGGAATTGCGGCCACTCGCCGCGCGCGAACGCGACGGCAGTTCGGGCAACCAGAGCCCCGAGGCGTTGCAGAAGCAGATCGAGGCGATGCAGAACGCGTTGGGCAAAGCCGCTGCAAATTCCGACAAGCTCGATAAAATGCGCGATCAACTCAACGAGGCGCAAAAGGCGTTGAGCGCGTTGGGCGACAAGGACGCAGCGGCGGCGCAAGCGGCGAAAGAAAAGCTCGCGCAATCGCTTTCGGAACTGTCGAAGCAAATGCAGCAGATGGGACAGAACCTTCAGGGGCTTGAGGAAGCGATCCAGGCGTTGAAGAACAACCAGACCGATCTCGCGGTCGCAGGTTTGCAAACGGCCATGCAGGATTTGGAAAAGCTTCGCGATCAGGCGCAAGCGTTGCAGGCGTTGCAACAACAGGCCGCGAAACTCGGCAAGGATTTGCCTGAGCAATTGAAGCAGGGACAGGCCAAGGCCGCGCAATCGACGCTCGGCAAAATGATCGAGCAACTTAAGGGGGCAAATATCTCGCGCGAGACGCTCCAGAAAATTCTGGATGAAGTCAATCGCTCGGTGGAGCCGGGTTCGCAATACGGCAAGGTCGGCGAGCATTTGAAGGACGCGGTCGCGAAAATGAAGCAGGGCAACAAGAGTGACGCCGCGCAGTCGCTTGCCGATGCCGCGAAGGAACTCGAGAAGTTGCAGCAGGAGATGGCCGACGCGGAGGCGTTGCTGGCGGCCCTTGAAGCGCTCGATCGCGCCCAAATGGCGTTGTTGACGGGCAAGGAATGGAGCGAGTGCAAAGGCGGAGAGTGCCAGGCCTGCAATGGCAACGGATGCGCGATGTGCCTTGGCCGCGGTTGGGGACATGGCGGCAAACCAGGCTCGGGCGTGGGCACGTGGGCAGACGAGCAGGAAGGGTGGAGTTTCTGGACGCAGACCGGGCCTGTTGACAATTCCGGCATCGAACGGCCCGACATGGACCCGCGCGGAACCAGTGATCGTCCCGACGATTTGAATCAAGCCCTCACGCCGACGAAGGTGCGCGGGAAAATGTCTCCGGGCGGCCAGATGCCGAGCATTACGCTCAAGGGTGTGAGCATTAAGGGCCAGAGCACGGTGCAGTTTGAAGAAGCGGCTGCGACGGCCCAATCGGAAGCGCAAAGTGCGCTGAATCAGGACCAGGTCCCGCGCGCGTACCAGAACGCGGTGCGCGATTACTTCGACGATTTGAAGAAGTAAGGGCTCGCACTTCTGACAATCTGCTTCTCATTTTCGCGGTTTGAGTCCACATTCGCGATGTGAAGACCGAAGAGCAGATTGCGGCGTTTCGCCAAACTTACGCGGCCTTAAGGAGCGAAATTTCCAAGACGATTGTTGGCCACGACGCGATCGTCGATGGCACGCTCATCGCCCTGCTCGCAGGTGGGCACGTGTTGCTCGAGGGCGTTCCCGGCCTTGGCAAGACGTTGCTTGTGCGCACGCTGAGCGAAGTGCTCGATCTTTCTTTCAATCGCATTCAGTTCACGCCGGACCTCATGCCCGCGGACATCCTCGGCACAAATATCGTCATGGAAGTGCCGGGTGGCCGGCGCGAGTTTCAGTACCAGAAGGGTCCGATCTTTGCGCATTTGCTTTTGGCCGATGAAATCAACCGCGCGACTCCGAAGACGCAATCGGCGTTGCTGGAAGCGATGCAGGAGCACAGTGTCACCGCGGGGGGCGAGATTCGCCGATTGGAAGAACCGTTCTTCGTCATGGCGACGCAAAATCCCATCGACCAGGAGGGGACGTATCCGTTGCCCGAAGCGCAGCTTGATCGCTTTTTCTTCAAGTTACTGGTGGGCTATCCGAGCGGCGCGGAAATGACCGAAGTGCTCACTCGCACCACTGAGGGAACGAAGGCTTCCGTCAGCAAGGCGCTCGATCGGCAAAAGTTATTGGAGTTGATGGCGCTCGTCCGGCAGGTGCCGGTCGCATCACACGTCAAGGATTACGCCGTGCGACTTGTGATGGCGACGCACTCGAAGACAGAGAACGCAGCGCCGATCGCGAATCAGTATTTGCGCTTCGGGAGCAGCCCGCGCGGCGCGCAGGCGCTGGTGCTGGCGGGCAAAGTGCGCGCGCTTGTCCAGGGCCGGTTCAATGTGAGTTTTGATGACGTTTACGCCATGGCGCCCGCCGCGCTTCGCCACCGACTGATCCTGAACTTCGAGGCCGAAGCCGAAGGCATTACCACAGACCACATCATCACGCACATTTTGAAAGAGGTGCCGCGCGACGCGGTCGTCGAGAAGGTTTAGGCTGTGGATGCGTTGCTGAGCGCGAAGCTGCTGCGGCAACTGGAACAGTTCCAGTTGCTCGCGCAACGGCGCGCAAAGAGCTCGGCCCGCGGCGAACGACGGAGCCGGTCCCGCGGCCAATCGGTCGAGTTCGCGGACTACCGCACTTACGTCGCCGGCGACGATTTCCGTTATCTCGATTGGAATCTCTACGGACGGCTGGAGCGGCTGTTCGTAAAACTCTACGAGGAAGAGCGTGAACTTCCCGTCCGGATCTTTCTGGATGCCAGCGAGTCGATGACCTTTGGCCAGCCCCGCAAGTTTGATTTCGCGCGGCAGGTCGCCGCCGCCGTTGGTTACGTGGCGTTGTGCGGATTCGATCGCGTCAGCGTGATTCCGTTCCCGGACCAACCCGAGCAGTCGGCGGTTCGCGGCGCGCTGCGGTCGGTGCGTGGCCGGAAATCGACGATCGAATTCTTCCGCAACATCACACAGCTGAGCGCCGCCGGGGGAGTCAATCTCAATGATGCGTTGCGTCGCGGCGCGCTCGAGGCCCGCCAGGCGGGGGTTGCGGTTGTGCTGAGCGATTTTCTGGATCCCGCGGGTTACGAGAAGGGATTGGAGGCGCTTGTCGGGCGCGGCTTCCAGGTAAACGCCGTGCAGATTTTGTCGCCTGAAGAACTCAATCCGTCCACGTATGGGGACTTGAAATTGGTGGACGCGGAAAGCGGGTCGATCCAGGAAGTGACGTTCGGTAGATACCGCCTCAAGTCATATCAGCAAACGGTGCAGAACTTCTGCCAGCGGCTGCGCGAGTTTTGTCAGTCGCGCGGCATGCGATTTTTCATGGCGAGCTCCGGCACGCCGCTTGAGCAATTGTTGCTTCAGCAGTTGCGCGAAGCGGAGGTGTGGGGATGAACTTTCTCGCTCCAGCGGCCATCGCGTTTGCCGCCGCCATCCCGATCGTCATCGTATTTTATCTACTCAAACGCAAACGCGTCATTCATCTCGTTTCGAGCACGTTGCTTTGGCAAAAGTTCCTCGCGGAGACGCAGGCCAGTTCGCCTTTCCAGCGCCTCAGGCACAACTGGCTATTGATCCTGCAGATACTTGTGTTGCTCCTGGCCATTTTCGCGCTCATGCGGCCCTACCTCGCGGGCGAAGGCCGGACAGGCCGCTTGCGCGTGGCGATTCTCGACGCGTCGGCGTCGATGATGGCAACCGATGTGCAGCCAACCCGCTTCACGTTGGCCAGGGCCGACCTCGAGAAGCTTATCGACGGATTGAAGGGCAACGATCAACTCGTGCTCCTGCTTGCCGCGGCCCATACCGAGGTCAAGCAATCCGCGACTACGGACAAAGTCGCGCTGCGGCGCGCGCTCGCAGCGTGCGCGCCGATGGAAACACCCACTCGCCTCGCCGAGGCGTTGAAGCTGGCGGAGAC
>Ga0137340_1000274_pt1 | contig 12196 bp, 4 predicted proteins | sample EasRivERMLT400_2_FD_102295 | JGI IMG/M metagenome (GOLD analysis project Ga0137340, IMG submission 102295) | Soil microbial communities from meander-bound floodplain in the East River, Colorado, USA - East River MetaG ERMLT400_2 | ecosystem: Environmental > Terrestrial > Soil > Floodplain ...
AACTGTTACTCCACAGGGCTGGACCGACGACGATCTTCGGGCTGGGCCGCAACACGACGTAGCCGGGCAAATTCTCGTTTTCGGTGCCGAGGCCATAGAGGGCCCACGAGCCAATCGATGGCCGGATCGGCTGCAGATTGCCGGTGTGCATCTGGATCAGAGCCGGCTCGTGATTCGGCACATCCGTTTTCATCGAGCGGATGACGCAGCAATCGTCGATAATCTTGGCGAGGTGCGGCAGTGTTTCGCTCACCTCGATGCCACTTTGGCCGTGCTTCTCAAATTTCAATGGCGAAGGCATGAAGCCGGTGCCTTTGCTTTTCTTGTAGAGCTCGCCGCTCGGCTGCTGGCCTTCCATTTCAAGCAGCTTCGGCTTCGGATCGAATGTGTCGATGTGCGAAGGTCCGCCGTTCAGGAACAGGAAGATGACTCGTTTGGCCTTCGGTTTGAAATGCGGTCCGCGCGCGGAGTTGGCGGCAAAAAGCATTTGCGGCCCGAGCAAACCTGCGAGGCCGACCATGCCAAAACCGCCGCACATCCGCCGCAGCATGTCGCGCCGTGTCAGCAGCCCCGCGTTGTATTGGTGATCAGTCCACATACATCATCTCGTTTGAAATCAGCAGGGCCTGCGCGTATTCGGGCGAGCGCTCGCCCTGATCGCCGTCCTTCAGATAAGTCAGCCCCATTTTCAATTCAGCCGCGTCCGGTTCGCGCGCGTAGAGAGTTCGAAAGGCGGTGCGGATTTGCGCCTCGCGATCTTTCGTTTGCGCGAAGCGCTGCGACAGTGATTTCGCGGCATCGAGGACGAACGGGCTGTTCAGCGCGAACAACTTCTGCATCGCGGTCGTGGTCGTGGAACGGCTCTCGGCATGCACGTTGGCATCCGGGTAATCGAACTGCATGAGCATGCTGTTGAGTTGCAACCGGCTGATGCGCGCGTAGACGTTGCGCTTGTGGTTCTCCGGATCGTCGAGCTCCAGCGATTTGCCGCCGGCTGGTTCGAGCGCGCCCGACGTGAACAGCAGCGCGTCACGCCATTGTTCGACGGTGAGGCGACGACGGTCCATTTTCCACAGTGTTTCGTTTTGCGGATCGATGGCAGCATTTTGCGCGTTGCCCGCGGAGCTTTGTTGATACGCCGCGGACAGAACAATCTCACGTACGAGCTTCTTCACTGACCATCCATGGTTGACGAATCGCACGGCCAAAAAGTCGAGCAACTCGGGATTCGAAGGCCGTTCGCCGGAGTGTCCGAAATTGCTGGCGGTCGCCACGACTGGCTTGCCGAAGAACGCTCCCCAGACGCGGTTGACCATCACGCGCGCAGTGAGCGGGTTTTCAGCGCTGGCAATCGCTTCCGCCAATTCCTTGCGGCCGCTTCCTTCGCTGAATTTCGCCGGTTCTTCGCGGCAAAGCACGCGGATGAATTGCCGCGGCGCGATCGGTCCCTTGCGATCCACGTTGCCGCGGATGAACACGTTGAGATCCTGGATCTTGTCGTCCTCGACCATGTGGACGGTGGTCGCGGACATCTGTTCTGACTTCTCCGCTTTGTCGGGCACGCCGTCGGTTTGTTTGTTGATCATCTTCGTGCTCGCGAACACGCCGGCCAGACCGTAGTAATCCTCGCGCGTGATCGGGTCGAATTTGTGATCGTGACAACGGGCGCACGCGACCGTAAGCCCGAGGAACGTGCGCGTGACAGTATCGACGCGATCCTCCCATTCGTCGGCCATCACTTCGAGGCGGTTGCGGTTGTAATACTTCGGCCCGAGCCCCAGGAACCCAAGAGCCGCGAGATGGTTTGTGGCCGAATCGCCGAGCTTGTCGGCGGCGAGTTGGAAACGGACAAACTCGTCGTAGGGCAAATCGTTGTTGAACGCTTCGATGATCCATTCGCGATATTTGTATGCGTTTGGATAAAAGAATTTCGTGTCCTTGCCGACCTGGTGCGCCTGATCCTCGGCGTAACGCGCGAGCGGCAGCCAGAGGCTGGCCATGCGCTCACCAAAGGCCGGAGAGGAAATGAGACTATCGACAAGGCGCGCGTAAGCGTCGGGGCGTTTGTCCTTGAGGAACGCGTCGACTTGAGCAGGCGTGGGCGGGAGTCCCGTGAGGTCGTAACTCAACCGGCGAATTAAGGTGCGGCGCTCGGCGCGGGGCGATGGCGTCAGGCCTTTGCGCTCCATTTTTGCGACGACGAAGTAGTCGAGGTCCTGTTGCGGCCATCGGGCGTTCCTGACCTGCGGGCGAGCGGGCATTACCGGCGCGCGAAACGACCAGAACTCCTGTTCTTTGCGCCAGTCGATTTCGTCCTCCGAGGAAGCGACGGAAGGAATCGCGAACAGGAGGGCGAAGCCGGTGACGAGGGTGGAAAGGAACTGTGTTCCTTGCCGGGGTAGTACAGAAATTGGCCCTGCTAAACCCATAACACTCAGACGGAAGCGTAACCCGCGCTATTCGAGGGTGCAACACCGGTTTGGTGTCCGCTGTTTGTCGGACAAGGAGGGGACGGAACCACGAATGGACACAAATGAACACGAAGGCGGTTGAACAGGGGCTGACGAAGCGATACTATTAGGCATTCCATGGCGACGGTGAATCCGGACAATTCATCACGGGCTGCGGCGCGCAGCAGGAGTATTGTGCTCAGGACGGTCGTACGACTCAGCGGCGTCTTTGTTGTTGGTTTAATGCTGTCCGGCGTATTGAGTTTCGGTCAAGCCTTTCCGCCTCCCGCAATTCAATGGCAACGGCGCCTTGCTGCGAGCGCCTGGGAGTCACAAAAGCTTCCCGACAACAGCGTGGTTCTGGCGGGCTACGTCATCCGCACTAACATTGATTTCTACGTGGCGCGTATTGATGCGGCAGGTCAGGTGCTTTGGGAGCGGCAATTGGGTGGATCGGGATACGATGATGCGTACGATGTACGCCCGGCATCTGATGGCGGATTCATAGTGGTTGGGCGATCGGAGTCGGGTGCGACGGGTGACAAGTCTGCGGACAATTTTGGCTGGAGCGACTACTGGGTGGTACATCTTGATTCAGCCGGGAGGAAAACCTGGGACGCAACCATTGGAGGGACGTGGAACGACTTGCCACGAGCCGTGATCGAACTCGAGGACAGCAGCATTATCATTGCGGGGGAGTCCTATTCTCCCGCCGACGGGAATAAGACAGCAAGGCAGATCGGACGTTGGGATGCCTGGTTCGTTCGCCTTTCAGCCGACGGCAGTAATATTTGGGATCAGACGTTCGGTGGTTTAGACAATGACGGTGTGTACTCTGTCGTTTCTGCTTCAAATAGAGTTGTCTTTGCCGGTTACTCGGAAAGTCAGACCAATATAACCAAAACCGCGACAGCCTACGGCACATGGGATGTGTGGGTGGGATCTCTGGACGCCGAGGGGACTCTATTGTGGGACCGGTCGTATGGAGGTGCAGGGTTTGACTATGCTGAAAAGATTCAGCTAACTCTAGATGGCGGGTTTATCATCGCCGGCTACTCGGCATCTGCGCCTGGCGGAAACAAAACGAGTTCTCATTTTGGCGGAGGTGATGGCTGGGCGATTCGGCTCGATTCTGCAGGAAACAAGATCTGGGAACGCTCATACGGAAGTACCAACCACGAGTCGTTTTATTCAGTGGATGCGATCGCTGATGGTGGCTTCATTTTTAGTGGGATCCAGCGAGGTGACTTCTGGGTGGTCCGCACAGACACCTCGGGCAACAAATTGTGGGAACAGACTTTTCCGGCGCCATATCTGGATCGAGCCCATGCAGTCGCCGCACTAGCCGACGGTAGTTATCTGGTTTCCGGAATACTTGACATCGATGGACCCGAAGAGACCTGGTTGCTGCGACTGCAACAAGACAGTCCCATGCTGCGTCTGGGCAAGAGTGTCGGCAATGATTTGAGTTTGTTTCTGAACGGGACCTCTAACGACTATGCGATTGAATTCTCGACGGACTTATTGAGTTGGAGCAGGTGGTCGACGAATTCTGTTGCGACCACCGGGTCAGAAACGAGCCTTGTTGCTCCCGCTAATGATCCTGCCGGCCGCCGGTTTTATCGTGCGCGCCTGATTCCCTAGCGCGCGGTTCGATTGACGATATGGTCGAATGCGCACGACGAGAAGTGCCACCTCCTTACGTCGGTGGTTACAAGGTACGGCGGCCCGCAGCGAAGGTTGAGAGTTGAGGGTGGGGTGTGGTCAGAGAAACCGTTGAAACGGTTGGGAAATCATCCATGTGGACGGCATCCACCCAACTGAAGTTAGGTGTTAATGAGAATGGCGACGCGGGATGATTACTCGCGTTAGCGAGTTGGTTTCCGTGCCATCCTGCTGAGCTCGGTCTGGAGGCCCTGGAATTGGGGGTTGTTTGGATCGGCGCGCATGGCGTTTTCAACGATCGGCAGGGTCTCGTTTACGCGGCCTTGTGAGACGAGCAGATTGATGTAGCGGAACACGGCTTCGGGACTATACGGACACACTTCGTTGGCGAGGCGAAAGAGTTGTTCGGCTTCGGCCATGTGTTTTCGTTGCTCAAAAAGGCCGCCCTGCGACGAGAGGAGTTTGGAATAGCTTTTTCGCACAGCGTCCGAGGCCTGGGCATCGGGATCGTTGAGGAGTTGGCCGGTCGCGTTGCGCCAATAGTCGACGGTCTCGGCGGCGCGCTCCGGGGTGAAAGCGTTTTGCTGATCGCGAGGACGCACCTCCATGATCGGCCCGAGCGGGGAAGCGTCCGCCAAAACGGACTTGAATGGGAACGATTCCTCCATGGCAAAGGACAGCTCCGGATTCTTTTCAAGCATCATCTGGAAAAGTCTTTCATTAATGGCCATGACGGAGACCTGGCCGGAGACCTGCAATTTGCCGTCGACCATCTTTACGTCTTCGCCGGGGCGAAGTTGCCTGGGTTCATTTGGAAATTGCCGATCGTGGTCGAGTCGTTTCTGCGCGTCGGCCATGTAATCGGCGAAGGCGCGCTCGGAGTCGGTATGGGTCAGCGCGTTGAAGCGGTCGCCGTATTGGGACTCCACGTAATCGAGGTAGCGTCGGTCGGCGAAGGCGTTTTGAGTGACGACGATATGGCGCTCGCCGTCGCGCGTGTCGTTGAGGAGCGCGGGTATCCAGCGGCCGGGATCAGTGCCGCCGACATAGACCATGCCGGGCCGAAGTGAATCGAGGACGGCGTTGCCGTAGTCGAGAAGCTTTTGGGCCGGCCACAGATGGGCCTCCTGGGCGGCGCCGTAAGCATCGAGGATCGCGGGCCAGATTTCATCCAATTCCGGCGAGTGCGTTGAACCTTCATACTGGCCAGTGCGTTTGGCAAAACCTTTGAACAACGCCTCGATCTCCTCCCAATTCCCACGCTCGAGGGCGTCAAAGAATTCCTCGACTTCGTTGGGCACTTGTTTATTGGCGCGACGGGCCATGGCGTAGACATACTCCCGACGGGACCGTGCAAACTGGCGCACTTTGCTGGAGACAATTTGTTCGGCGGTCAGAGCGCCGCTGCCCCGCGCTCGCGGAACTCGAACCAGGCTGCCGTCGGCGGCAGCGTCAGCGGAGGTTGAACGGGCTGGCGAATCGTTGATTTGAGATCGCGTGTCGCCGTGACGCCGCAGCAGGAGGCCAATGACCAACAGGAGCAGGCAGGCAATGCCCAGCAGCCACGGCCAGCGAGCGGGACGAGAATTAATCATTAATATCCCTTACAATGATATGACACCGGCGACGGGGGATTTGTATGTTAGATTGAAAGTTGAAGTGATCAGTAATCAGTCGGGTGAGTAATCAGTAATGGCGCAAAATCCCAAGCACCAAGCTCCAAATCCAGAGACGCTCCAAAATCTGAAGTAATCAGTGATCAGTTGAGTGAGTAATCAGTTCGTGAACGCCGGGTCCGATGAGGTACGGGGTTGCGAACGGACCGGTTGCCGCTGTGTCGGCGCAGGGATTTTATCGCGTGCGCGTGTCGTCGGAATAAAGCGGACGCCGCGGAGCGGCGTCCCTACCGCGGCAAAAGTTTCGACTTTCGGTGTTGGGCGAAGTATGGGTCTCGCGTGCGAATTCAATTCTCGCGACGCAAGTTTTTAGTCACAACGGCAACGGCGGCCGCCGCGGTCGCCACTTCGACCGCCGCCGAAACGTCCTCCGAACCGATCATCGACATTCACCAGCATACGAATTACAGCGGACGCACTGACGCGCAGCTTATCGCGCACCAAAAGGCGCTGGGCGTAACGACCACGGTGCTGTTGCCGGCGGGCCGGCTTTACGGGTTGGACGCGGATTGCGGAAAGAACGACACGGTGCTGGCGCTCGCGAAAAAGCATCCCGACGAGTTCGTATTTTTCGCGAACGAGATCACGAACATTCCGGAGACGGGCGAGGAGATCACAAAATATGTGAAGCTCGGCGCGATCGGGATCGGCGAACAGAAATTCAAAGTGGCGTGCGATTCGCCGGAGTTCCAGCAGGTCGCAGAACTGGCGCAGGAGTTCGGGGTTCCAATTTTGATGCACTTCATGCACAACCAGTACAACACGGGGATCGAGCGGTTTCACAAAGTGCTGGAGAAATTTCCGAAGGTGAATTTTATCGGGCACGCGCAAACGTGGTGGGGCAACGTGGACAAAAACCACGAGCAGAAAGCGATGTACCCGACGACGAAAGTGGCCCCGGGCGGCATTACGGATCGATTGCTGAGCGAGCATCCAAATATGTATGGCGATTCTTCGGCCGGGTCGGGGCTGAATTTTTTCACGCGGGATGAAGAGCACGCACGCGCGTTCATGGAGCGCCACCAGGACAAGTTAATGTTCGGCAGTGATTGCAACGACGTGTTCGGGCGCGGGCCGGGGTGCCAGGGAGCAAACATCCTGGCGAATATTCGCAAGCTGGCGCCGACAAAGGCAATCGAGCGCAAGATACTTTTTGAGAATGCGAAAAGGGTGATGAAACTCAAGGAGTAACAGGAAGAATCAACGCAAAGACGCAGCCTAAAGTGGATACCGTCGGGCGTCCGGCGAAAAGGTTCAGAGGCGAAGAACCGGTCTGCCCCTCACCCTAACCGACGGCTGGCAATGTTGCGCGGCGAGACGCTGGCGCGTCCGCAGCCCCAGGGAGAGGGGACAGCGTTCGCCCGCAATGGCGGATTTGAGAATCATTGGATTCAGTGGCCGAGATGCCGATCCCGCGCCGGGTGATTGGAGCATTTGGCGCTGGGTTCCGACTAACAAGCAGGGTGCGAAGGATGATTGAGCGATGAAGAGAACTGTACTGTTGCTGCTGACGGCTGCCGCGGCTGTCTGGGCGGCGGCCCAGGTGGGGTCGCGCGTCGCCGCGTGGAAGGAGGTCGATGACGCGATCCAGAAGGGTCTGCCGAAGACGGCCATTGAGAAGCTGGACCCGATTATCCGCGACGCGTTGAGGGACAGGGCGTATCCCGAGGCGGTCAAAGCGATTGCGCGAAAGATCGTCCTCGAAGGGAACATCCAGGGGAACAAGCCGGAGGAAAAGATCACGCGGATACAGGCGGAACTCGCGCGCGCTCCGCAGGAAATCAAACCGGTCCTGCAAACGATTCTCGCGCACTGGTATTGGCATTATTTTCAGCAGAACCGCTGGCGTTTCATGCAGCGCACGCAAACGGCGCAAGCGCCCGGCACGGATTTCACGACGTGGGACCTGCCGCGTTTGTTCCGGGAAATCGATTTGCATTTCCAGGCTGCGCTCGCCTCCCACGCGGCGCTGAAACGAATCCCCGTCACCAACTACAGCGAGCTGCTGGTGAAAGGCGACGTGCCCGATGCTTATCGCCCGACGCTGTACGATTTCATCGCGCACGAAGCGCTGAAGTTTTACATCGCGGGCGAGCAGGCCGGCGCGAAGCCGCAGGAATCGTTCGAGATCGCGGCGGACGGGCCGATTTTCGCGCCGGTCCCTGATTTCCTGAAATGGAATGTGGATCGCAGCACGAACGCTTCGAATTACGAGCGCGCGATTGCGGTCTATCAGGATCTTCTCGCGTTCCATCAAAACGACACGGACAAGAGCGCCTTCCTCGACGCCGACCTCGATCGGCTTGCGTTCGGGCATAATGTGGCGTTCGGCGATGACAAGGACACCCGCTACATCGCTGCGCTGAAAAAGTTCGTGGACGCGTGGGCTGACCACGAGACGACAGCGCGGGCGCTCCACGCGTGGGGGCGAGTGTTGCAGGGCGATCGCGACCTCGTACAGGCGCGCGCACTTGCTTTGAGGGGGCGCAACGTTTTTCCCAACAGCGTGGGCGGAAAGCTTTGCCAGAATCTGATCGGTGAAATCGAAACGAAAAGCGTGCAGATGACAACGGAGCGTGTGTGGAATGCGCCGTGGCCGAAGATCGAGGTCTTCTACAAAAACGTCACGAATATCCATTTTCGTGCGGTGGCGTGGAACTGGGATGATTTCCTCGACCGCGGTAAGAACCGCCCTGAGCAGTTAAATGAGGATGAGCGAAAGGCCGTGTTGGCCCGCCGCCCCGCGGTGGAGTGGAGCGCCGCGCTGCCGCCCACGACCAACTATCTCTCGCGCGCGCACGAAGTGCCCGCGCCGGAGAAACTCGACAAAGGCTTTTACTTCATCGTGGCGAGCGTCGATCGGAATTTCGGGGACCAGAGCAACCAGGTTGTGTTCACGGATATTTGGGTGAGCGACCTCGCGCTGGTCCTGCGCCCGCGGCGGGACATGATCGAAGGCTTCGTCCTGAACGCAATCTCCGGCGAGCCCGTTTCGGGCGCGGAAGTGAACGCGTGGCACTTAAATCGCGAGGGCAACCGAGTTGCGGAGCCGAAGTTAATGACCGATACGAATGGCTTTTTCCAATTCGCCGCGCAGAACCGCCAGTATTTGGTGCGCACGCGCTCGGCGAGTGACCAGGTCGCGTCGCAACACGATGTCAGCGCGTATCGGAGGGACAGGCAACGTTCTTACGAGCAGACGGTTTTCTTCACCGATCGCGCGCTGTATCGGCCGGGCCAGACGATCCAGTACAAAGGGATTTGCCTGCGCGTCGACACGGGACGGAACGATTACGACCTGCTCCCAGGCCAGCAGGTCACGGTCATTTTCGCGGATCCCAATAACAAGGAGATCGAGCGGCAGACGCGGCAATGCAACGACTACGGCTCATTCTCGGGCAGCTTCACGGCGCCGCGCGACCGGCTCATGGGGCGGATGCGCATTTACATTTCGGGCGGGCCGAACGGGAACACGCAGTTCAACGTGGAGGAATACAAGCGGCCCAAGTTCCAGGTCGAATTGGAGGCGCCAAAAGTCGCGGCGAAGCTGGGCGAGAAGGTTTCGCTTCCAGGCAAGGCCACGGCTTACACGGGCGCGGCGATCGACGGCGCGAAAGTGCGTTACCGCGTGGTGCGCAACGTGCAGTTCCCGCCGTGGTGCTATTGGTATGGCTGGCAGATTCAACGTTACCAGCAGGGCAGCCAGGAGATCGCGCACGGCGACCTCCAGACCGGAACCGACGGCACTTTCACAATCGAATTCGTCGCGAAGCCCGATACTTCGATTTCGCCGACGAACGAACCGATCTTCTCATTCACTATCCATGCCGACGTGACCGACACCGCCGGCGAGACTCGGTCCGATGAACGGGTCATTCGCGTGGGTTACACGGCATTGCAAGCAACGGTTGCCGTGGACGAATGGCAGACGATTGCGAAACCGGTCGAGATCAAACTCTCAACACAAACGCTCGATAGCGAACCGCAGGTCGCTGAAGGTTCGCTCAAGGTTTACCGGCTCAAGCAACCGGAGCGCGTCCACCGCAAGGCACTCGAAGGTCCGCGTTATTGGCGTTACGGGACGGATTTCGATCCTGCGACCGCGAACGATGAAGACCTCTCGAACCCTACAACGTGGCCGCTGGGGGATGTCGTCTTTGAACGCGGCTTGACGACAGACGCCAAGGGCGAAGCGAAAGCGGAAGTGAAGCTTGAGGTTGGCGTTTACCGCGCGATCTTCGAAACACAGGATCGCTTCGGGAAGAAGGTCACTGGCATGGCGCAAATCCGCGTGCTCGATCCTGCGGCAACGAAGCTGGCCATCAAGATTCCGCACGTGCTGGACTCGCCGGACTGGTCGGTCGAGCCGGGTGCGGAATTCATGGCGCTTTGGGGAACCGGCTATGATGAGGGTCGCGCGTTCATTGAAATCGAACACCGACACAACTTTGTCGAGCGTTATTGGACCAAACCCGGCCAGACCCAGCAGCAAATCAAGCGCGCCGTGAACGAATCCATGCGCGGCGGTTTCACGTTGCACGTCACGCAAGTGCGCGAGAACCGGGCTTACCTCGAATCGCGTCATGTGGATGTGCCGTGGAGCAACAAGGACCTTGAACTTAAATGGGAACATTTCACGTCGAAACTTCAGCCGGCGCAGAAGGAAACATGGACGGCCGTGATCACGGGAACGAACGCCCAGAAGGCGGCGGCAGAAATGGTCGCAGCGCTTTATGATGAATCGCTTGATGCTTACATGCAGCACCATTGGCTTCAGCGCTTCAGTTTTTTTTATCGGGACCAAAGCACGGCCAGCTCGCAGTTTCAAAATGCCGACAAGCACTTCCAGCACCTGCACGGGAATTGGCCTTCCTACTACGTTCATGTGCCGAACACGCATCGGCATTTCCCGGAGGATCTCGTCGCGAACTATTACGGATATGATTATCTCCAGCGCGGGCGCTCCGACAATTTCAGGTTCGCGCGCGGCGGTGTTGTAAGTGAGGAAAGGTTGGCCGATTTGGCCGCGGCTCCCGCAGCCGCAGCCGAAGGGGTAATGACAAAATCGGCGGCTGATTCCCGTGTGCAACTCGGGGCGACCGTCGCGGGCGTCGGTGGCGCGGTCGCTGAGCCAGCTCAACCGCGTGGTCCCGACTTGAGCCAGGTCAGCGCACGAAAAAACCTCAACGAAACAGCGTTCTTCTTTCCGCACCTCGTCTCTTCGGAGAACGGCACCGTCAAGATGGAGTTCACGATGCCGGAGGCGTTGACGCAGTGGCGGTTCATGGGGTTCGCGCACAACAAGGATTTGCGTTCGGGTTTTCTGGAAGGCAAGGCGGTCACGGCCAAGGACCTGATGGTGCAACCCAACCCGCCGCGCTATCTGCGCGAAGCTGATGTGCTTGAGTTCACCGTTAAGGTTTCGAACCAATCCGCGGCGCGGCAAACGGGCAAAGTGCGCCTGACGTTTTCAGATGCGTCGAGCAATGATCCGGTCGATAAGGCTCTCGGCAACGATCAACCCGAATTGAGCTTCGACATTCCCGCGAAGGAGTCGCGCAGTTATTCGTGGCGGCTGAAAGTGCCGGATGGACTCGGATTCCTCGTTTACAAAGCCGTCGCCTCGACGGGGAAAATCTCGGATGGTGAAGAAGGTCATTTGCCGGTCCTCTCGCGCCGCATTTATCTCACCGAGTCGCTGCCGCTCCCGATTCGCGGGCCGGGCACGAAGAAGTTCGAGTTCACGAAGCTGCTGAAATCCGAAAAGTCGGACACGTTGCAGCACAAGGGGTTCACGGTGCAGATGGTTTCGAATCCATCGTGGTACGCCGTCATGGCGCTGCCCTACCTGATGGAATACCCATACGAATGTTCGGAGCAGGTCTTCAATCGGCTTTACGCGAACGCGCTCGCGCGCACGATCGCGAATTCCGATCCGAAAATCCGACGGATTTTCGATCAATGGAAAGGCACGCCCGCGCTGGACAGTCCGCTCATGAAAAATCAGGACCTCAAGAGCGTGATGATCGAGGAGACGCCGTGGCTGGTCCAGGCGCAGGACGAGAGCCAGGCGCGCCGGAACGTCGGCCTTCTCTTCGACGCCAACCGGCTCGACAGCGAACTCGCCCGTGCGCTCAAGCAACTCACGGAAATGCAACTCGGCGATGGGTCGTGGCCATGGTTCCCGGGCGGTCCCGGCAATGATTACATTACGCTCTACATTACCACCGGCTTTGGGCGCCTGCGTCACCTCGGCGTCGATGTGAATGTTCAGCCCGCGGTCCGTTCGCTCGCGCGGTTGGATGGTTGGATCGAAACGATTTACCGCGAGATCCTCAAAACCGGGAACGAGGACGACAATCATCTCACCCCGACGATTGCGCTCTATCTTTATGGCCGGAGCTT
>Ga0137340_1000275_pt1 | contig 12194 bp, 7 predicted proteins | sample EasRivERMLT400_2_FD_102295 | JGI IMG/M metagenome (GOLD analysis project Ga0137340, IMG submission 102295) | Soil microbial communities from meander-bound floodplain in the East River, Colorado, USA - East River MetaG ERMLT400_2 | ecosystem: Environmental > Terrestrial > Soil > Floodplain ...
GCATTGGGGGCGCCGCCGGACAGAGCACGAACATCGAATTGGTCAACCAGCGCACGAAGCTCGGCGGTAATGGCCCGATCATGGCCAACGCGCTCGCGCGCCTCGGCATCAAGGTCACCTACCTCGGGGCGCTCGGTTATCCCGTCATGCACCCCGTCTTCAACGAATTCGCGCGCCGCGCCGAGGTGCACAGCATCGCCGAAGCCGGCCACACCGACGCGCTGGAATTCGAAGACGGAAAATTGATGATGGTGAAGTCGAGGCAGTTGAATGACGTGACCTGGCCGAACATCCAGGCGCGTTTTGGACGCGACAAGTTCATCGAAAAGTTTTCCACCGCCGACCTTGTCGCGTTCGTGAATTGGACGATGATTCCGTACATGAGCGATTTATGGTCGGCGCTCCTGCAGGAATTCTGCCCGAATCCTTCGGCCACGAAACGCAAGATCTTTTTTGATCTCGCCGATCCCGAGAAGCGCAACGCGAAGGACATCCTGCGCGCGCTGAATCTGATCGCCTCCTTTGAGCGCTATTTCGAGGTGATCCTCGGCTTGAATGAGAAAGAGGCCTACGAAATCGGCAACGTGCTCGGCGCCAACACGAAGACGCGCACGCGCGACGGCCTCTGCACGCTCGCGAAAGAGATTCAACGGCAAGTCCCTATCAGCACGCTGGTCGTGCATCCCGTAACTTACGCGCTGACGGTTTCGCACGGCCAGGTCGCCCTCGTGGACGGGCCGTATGTCGAGAAGCCATTGATCACCACGGGCGCGGGCGATCACTTCAACGCAGGATTTTGCGTGGGCCGCTGCCTTGGGTTCGATCACGGCACGAGCGTGTTGCTGGGCGTGACGACGAGCGGTTTCTACGTGCGCAACGCGCAAAGCCCGTGCATCGACGATCTCGTGCTGATGCTGCGCGACTGGCCGTCAAAGGACGAATGATTCTCCCGATTGTAAAATTCGGAGATCCGATGCTGCGCACCAAAGGCAAGGCGATCGAAAAGATCACGCCCGAAATCAAGCGCCTCATCGATGACATGTTCGAGACGATGCACGACGCCGCGGGCGTGGGCCTCGCCGCGCAACAGGTCGGCCAGGCGTTGCAGTTGACGATCATCGACGTGCGCGCCGTGAAGGATCGGCCGTCGACGATGGAAATCGATGGCAAGCCGGTCGATGCCGCCGAGCGCATGCCGCTCGTCCTCGTCAACCCGAAGATCACACCCTTCGGCAATCCGGCGAAAGGGCCGGAAGGCTGCCTCAGTTTTCCCGAGATTTACACCGACATTACACGGCCGGAATCGGTAGAAGTCGAAGCCATGAACGCGGAAGGGAAACCGATTCGCTTCAAAGCCGGCGGCCTGCTTTCACGCGCCGTGCAGCACGAAGTCGATCACCTTAACGCGATCCTTTTCATCGACCGAATGACCGCCGAAGCCAAAGCCGAGGTGAAGGACGAGATCGACGCGTTGCAGGCGGCGACCAGGGAATCATTGAAGAAGCAGAAGAACTGACGGCGCGCTGACAGCGCGCCCAACCCCTCAGTCCACAAAAACAAACTCGTTCGAAAGGAAGAGCACCTGCGCGTACTGCTCCCACGCATCGAGCGGTTGCGGCGGCGGTGGAGCCGGGCCGGCGAAGTCTTTTTTCGCTGACCATTCGGACGGTTCGGATTCAGTAGCTTTGATCACGGGCGCCCATTTGAAATCGTCGGAATTGAGGCCGCCGGCGAGGTCGATGACAAAGTCGAGCGTGTCGCCTTTCTTCAACTCCACTTTCTCGAGTTTCACTTCTGCTTTGTTGTTGTGCAGGGTCCAATCGCCAAGAGAGCCCCCGCGACTCGATACCACCCTGCCCCGAATGCCATCGCCTTCCTTGTGCTCGTGACGCAACGTTCCGGTCACCGACACGGCACAATCGCGCGGCGCGATCCAACGCCGAATCGCGGCGTGCTGAACATCGTTGCCCGCGTGTCCTCCCTCCGCGGTGAGTTGGACCCAGCCCAGTTTCGCATCGGGCCAGTTTGCACCGCCCTGCCACGCTTCGCCGGTGAAGTGCGGTAGCGCTTGAAAGTCTTTCACGCGTTGCGACGACGAATCGTACTCGCCCCAGCCATATTGCCACGGAGTAACGACGGGTTTCGGAGGCGGCGCAGGTTCGGCGGCAGGAGCGCTCTTGACGAACTCGACTCCCGCCTTGACCTGGTCGCGCGTTGGTTCACGACCGTAAATCGCCTGGTAAAGTTGCTGCACGCGCTTCTCGGACGTGCTCGCCCCCTGCACGTCGCTGCGCCGGACGAGTGCCCGCGCGCGCTCCACCACGAAGGGACTGTTCATGAAGAAGAGGGCCTGCTGCGGCACGGTCGTGTCGGGCCGCTGCGGAATGTGGAGGTCGGGGTTGGCGAAATCAAACACGCGCAACACGCCGGGAACGAACTGGCGATCGATGAAACCATAAACGGTGCGGCGCGCAGGAAACGGTTTCTTGAAGAGATCGACGCCCTTCCCGCCCATCGCGGGGTCAAGCTCGCCGGTGGCCGACAGCATGGAATCGCGCATGGCTTCGAAGTCGAGGCGTCGCGGTGTCATGCGCGCGAGCCATTTATTTTCAGGATCTTTGTCCGCGCTCGAACCGGCGCTGCCCTGTTGGTAAACGGCGGAAAGCATGATGAGCCGGTGAAGTTTTTTCACCGACCAACCCTCGTCCATGAATCGCAACGCGAGCCAATCGAGCAGTTCGGGATGAGTCGGCAACTCGCAACGGGTGCCAAAGTCGCTCGGCGTTTTCACCAACCCCGCGCCGAAGTGGTGCATCCAAACGCGGTTGACCATCACGCGGGCCGTGAGCGGGTTGTCGCGGCCCGCGATAGCGCGGGCCATCTCGAGCCGACCGCTCCCCTGCCCGAACGGTTTGCGCGCAGAACCCGAAACGACTTCCAGGAATTGCCGCGGAACTTCTTCGGCGCGATTCGCGGGGTTGCCGCGGACGAACACGCGCGAATTGCGCGGCTGCGGACGGTCCGTCAGGATCACCGCGTGCGGGGGCGCCCCTGGCGCTTTCAAAAGCCAGCGGTCAATCTCCGCCTGCAATTTCTGCAACTGCACACGGCCGTCTTCATCGAAGAACCATTCGATATCGACGATCGCGCCGTCGGGAATCGTCGCCGGCGACTCGGAACCATAAAGGACTTGCCGCACTTCCTCGGCGGCGGAGTCGGCCAGAGCGCGCACAGAACTGTTCGAGCCCGCCGCTTTGATCTCTGCCCGCCAGGCCTTGTCAACAGTGGAGAGAACTCCGCCGTAGCGTTCGGCGACCTCGCGCATGGATGCGGGCACGTTCGATGAAAACGCATCGCGCACAAGCGGATTAAGCTTCGCGGAATCCAGCTTCACGCGAGCCGCGCGCGCGGCAAAATCCTTCTCCGGCAAGGCGCGATACGCATGCCAGGGCGCGAACACGGGATGGAACTCTCGCTTTGTTTTGAAAAGGAACGCATCCCATTGCCGAACGATGATTGGGTTCAGGTCATCCGGTCCTGCAATCGTGTAGAATTCCTCGGTGGGCAGTTTCGCCACATCGAGCGCCGCCATAATATATTCCGGCGCTTTGGCGCGCAGGCGATCACTGAACTCAGCCCGCTTTTCGTGAAACGTCTTGTTCAATTTCCCAACGCGTTCATTCAATCCCGTCTCGAACTCCTTATAAGCGTCTGTGTTCGCGGGCGCGCTCGCGAGCGACACGGTTTCTTCGTTGCAACTGTTGAACACGCCGTAGAGCGAGTAGTAATCGCGCGTCGGGATCGGATCAAATTTGTGATCGTGACAACGCGCGCAGGAGATCGACAGCCCCATGGTGGCGCGCCCGATCACGTCGATGCGGTCATCAATGATGTCGTGCATCACGCCGAGAAAACGTCGCCCGACGGTGAGAAAGCCCATGGCGGCGAGGTCGGCCTTGTTGGTTTCGCCGGTCAGTTTGTCAGCCGCAATTTGCAACGCGAGGAAGCGGTCGTACGGCATGTCGTCGTTGAAGGCCTGGATCACCCAGTCACGATAAACATGCGAATGGACGAACCGCTTCTCTTCGCGGTCGTAAACGTAGCCTTTTGTGTCGGAGTACCGCGCGACATCGAGCCAGTGCCTGCCCCAGCGCTCGCCGTAGCGGGGCGAAGCGAGAAGGCGATCGACCGCGCGGGCGAAGGCTTCCGGCGATTTGTCGCGAAGGAACAATTCGAGTTCCTCATTCGCCGGGGGCAAGCCCGTGAGATCAAAGCTCGCGCGGCGCAGCAAGGTTCGCTTGTCCGCGGCGGGAGCGGGCTTCAGGTTTTGCTCCTCGAATTTGGCAGCAATAAAATGGTCGACCGGGGTTTTCGCCCACGATGCGTTTCGCACTTTCGGGGGCGACTGCGATTTCGGCGGCTGAAAAGCCCAGTGCCTCGATCCTGCATTCGACGCGCTTGCGATTCCGTTGCTCCGGGGATCGACGGCTCCCGCGTTGATCCACGCGATAAAGTCCGCCACCTGTTGTTCCGTCAATCGCTCCTTCGGCGGCATTTGCAAATCTTCGTTGCCGTAACGAATCGCTTCGATGAGCAGGCTGGCTTCGGCGTCGCCGGGAACGACGGAGGGCCTGCCGGATTCGCCGCCCTTGAGCGCGCCTTCGCGGGTGTCGAGGAGCAACCCGCCCTTGAGCTTCTCGCTCGAAGCGCTGTGGCACTTGTAACAACGCTCGGCCAGCACCGGGCGAATCTTTTTCTCGAAAAAATCGACCGGTTCGTCCGCGCAAAGGGGCAGCGCGACGAACATGCAAAGCAGAACGCTGGCGCAATGTCTTAAGCTGGTGCAAAGGAAAGACACAGGCAAACAATACACGACCGCGGAACCGCCGAAAAGGTGGAATGAACTACGGAAGCTGGGCCGGTTTGGCGGTGACCGGCTGGAACGTGCCGATGTTGGCGGAATCCCAGGGCATGACGGGCGGAGTCGCTTCGACGACAGCGGGCGCTTGCACTTGCCGCAACGCGTCCTGGCCCGTGGGAACCACCGGTTGATCGGAAAACTCTCTGATCACCAGGTAGAGCAACAAACCCACCACGCAGAGTATGACTCTGAAAAACAGCATAATCCGGAACTAAAGGTAGGACAGCATGTTGGCCGATGGTGTTCAAGTCGTTTTTCATCAGTACGGAATGCGATCCGGCTTTTGTTTCCATTCGCGAAATGCCGCGAGAGCCTGCTCGCGACCGAGGCCGATGCATGGAATGCGGCGCTGGCTCGCTTCGGCGGCCAGTTCCTCATAAATTATTTCGTCGAGGAAGCCGGCTTCAGCGGCGTCCCTGCGGCTCGCCGCGTAATAAACGCGGCTGATGCGCGCCCAATACGCGGCGCTCAGGCACATTGGACACGGCTCGCAGCTCGCGTAGAGCTCCGCCCCTTCGAGAAGGAACGCGCCGGTTTTGCGACAGGCTTCGCGGATGGCGACGATCTCGGCGTGCGCGGTCGGGTCGTTTGCCGACGTCACCTGGTTCCAGCCGCGACCAATGATTTCGCCATCGCGCACGACGACGGCGCCGAACGGGCCGCCCTTCCCTGCCCGCATCATTTCGAGCGAGAGGCGAATCGCCTCCTGCATAAACGTTTCGCAATCCGGTGACACGCGCTTCATTTGCTTGTGGCGGCTCGCTGTTCAATGCCGCGGATTTCAGTAACAGCGTCGCGCGGCACTTGCAATGCGCCGAGCAAAGGCTCGACGATCTCGACTTGTTCCTGCGCGACGGAGATGGTTTTCGCCATCACGATCGAGTTATCGGCCATGCGCACTTCGTAGCGCGCCCCGCCCGCGGACGGGCTGCCGAAAACCAGCGCCGCCAAATCGCTGCTGTCAAGATTGTAACCCTTCAAGCCCAAGAGCACCGAACTCACCTTGACGTCGCGGTCACGGCCGAATTGCAATCGCCCTTCGATGAAGTCGCCGTTGCCGAGCAAGGCGCCCTGCGCCAGTTCCGGGTTGCCAAGCAACACGTTGCGCGGGCTGATGCGAAACACCGCGCGCGCGACCTGGTGCAGCGGCACCGTGTATTCTTTCTCCCCGCGGTGAGCGAACTTCACACCGTCAGCGCTGATCGAACGGATCGCGCCGGAAAGGAACGTCCCGTTGCGCAGGAGAATTCCGCGACCCATCGTCCATGCGTTGGTGACGGCGCGGCGTTGACCGGGTTGGGCGCGCGCCTCAACCCGGCAAAACAGGCGCTTCGGCTGGATGGGTTCCTTCGACTGGCTTTGACTCGACCAACCGAATCGCACCGACGCGCGTCCGCTCGTGTGGCGAAATTCAAAACGGAACGGATAGCGACTGCCGGCCTTGAGCGAAACCGCCGCCGAATTCGCGACGTTTGTTTGCCGCCCCGCGGGCGTGTTCGGGCGGAACATTGAGAGGCCCACTTCCTCGCCATCGATCCAGAGACGCGCGTCGCCGGCGTCCGCGTGAAAACTATGGTTCTCGGAAAACTTCGGTTCGAACTCGCCCGTCCAACGCGCCGAATAGTTGTTTGCAGGCGCACCCTCGACCGGCGGCGTGCCGTCCCAAAAGAAGCTAATCATCGGTTCGACACGGTTCGTAAACAACTGCCCAAAGTTCGTGTCGGCAAAGTATTCACCTCGAACGCCGCGAACAGTTCGCGTGACGTCGCCAATCAGCGCGCTGCAGAAGGACAGCGCACTATGACTCGCCACCGCGAGGCCGACATAGCAATTGTCCTTCATGGTGATCGAGATGAGCCCGAGCTGCTGCCAGTCCTTGCCGTCCACAGAATGAAAGGCGGTGAAGTTTTTCTCGCGGCGGCTGAGCTTTAGCCACGAAGGCAAGGTCGCAGGCACAGAGCCAGCGGAAGGAGGCGCCTTGCCCGTGTCCGCACGGTGTTGCAGGGCGGCTTCGCCATTGGCACTGATGCTTGCGAAGGCGAACTTCGCCTCGGGCCGGAGGGAATCGCGAAACATCACGCCGGCTCGAGCAAGCCGGTCGGCGCCCGAGATCGAAACGACGCGGGCCACGATATCCACGTCGCCGCTCGCGGGGACGTGGACGTAATGGAACGAGTCGCTGCGATCGCCGATGTCGCCGCTGCCGACTTGCACGGCGAAGAGGCTGTTGGATTGGCCGGCGATTCCGCTAATCGTCACGTCGCCGACGTCGGTGTTGGTCCACCCTTCCGCGATTTGCCCGAAGCTGGCCGTAGACATCAGGCCCGAGGCGAACGTCGCGCTTTTCACCTGATCGAGCGGGATCGAGTGTTTCGAGGAATCGCGCAGGACGACGGACACGATGTCGCCGGGTTCGAGGAAGGCCTCGCCGTCGTATTGTTTTCCATCGAGAGTGGTCACAACGGCGGCGACGTTAAGGCAAAGGCCCGCAAGCACCGCGGCTACACACAGCATCCACATGCGAGTGGTCAGTCTCACGCTTTACTAAAGCCGTTCACCGTGACCCAGGACGGTCAGGCGATCAGCTTATGTCAAAGAACACTACAGCTTGTGGCGTCACATTTGCACCACACAAAAACAGGCGCGGAAGGTTATTCAGTTTGCGACCGGGCGACAGGTCCTCCCTCCGACGGCTTGCCAGACGCGCACCAGAAAATGGGACGATCGCGTTGAGCGTCTGCGTAAGTGCCTAGGGCGCAACGGTCCGGATTTTGAGTTTTTGAGAATCGTCCCGTGTTGTCCCATTTTGTACAGTGCATCGATGAAGCCGCTGTTAGCCCCCTCCTTACGTCGTGGGTTACGGGCCTCCGGAAAATCGGTCGGTTTTGGTCAGTTCCGGTCAGTTCCGGAACGTGGTACCTGGCCGGCGAGTTTGCTGAGGCGAAAAATCCGTACACTATAACGCAGTGAAGTGATAAGTTGTTGATGTGCAATTGATTACAAACTGCATTTTGCGAAAACGGTCGGATTTGTACGGATTTTGTACGGATTTTGCGAGCTATGTGCTTGCGGACCGGAAGCTGGAGTGTCCGGTTGGCAGTGGGACGGTTATTAGGGTTCATAGTCGCACTTTCCGATCAGGCCAGGGCGGTTCTCTGGCCGTTCAACTGCAATAATTGTATAGTATAAGCGCAGGATAAGCAAGAAGGAATTTTCAAGGTGGTGCCGGTGGTGGGACTCGAACCCACACGGCTTTTTACGGCCCCAGGATTTTAAGTCCTGTGCGTCTGCCATTTCGCCACACCGGCAAGCCCAATTCTATTGGGTATTATGAAAAGTGCCTTGCCCGCCGTCATACATTCTGTCATACTCCTGTCCATGGCCAGCTTCACCAAAGCCAAAGACCGGCGCGGGCGCGGCATTCGCGGCCTGTGGGAACGCAACGGCAAGTTCTACGCACAGATGCGGACGCCAGAGAAGCTCTCCGCCGCCTGGTTCCCGTTGCTTGATTCCAATGGCCAGCACGTCACGACTGTAACCGAAGCCATAGAGGCCCGCAACGAGCTACTGAAAAAGCGCCGGGAGAACGATCTGCCCCGGGCCGGGCGTGCGCCACTGTTCAGTAAATGGGTAGACGAATACGTCCAGCATCACCGCGACCTGAAGAAAAAGCGGGAGAGCACAATCGACAAGGAGGAGGCGTCCCTGAAGCTCTGGCGGGCCAGCCTGGGCAACCTGCGCCTACATCAGATACTCCGGCGGCACGTCAACCTGTTCATGTCGAAGCGCCGCAACGGCGGTGCAGCACCGCGGACGGTCAACCTCGATGTGATTGCGCTGAACAACTGCTTGAATCACGCGATTGACGAAGGCTTCATTACCCGACTGCCGACTGAGAACTTGCGACCGCTGCCCGCGAAGCCGCCGAAGCGTCGCCTCTACAGTCACAAGGAGATTGAGAGCGTCGCACTGGCGGGCTTCGTGGATACGCGCAACGGGGTTCTGTTCAACGATTACCTCGAACTGCTCTGTTATACCGGGGCGCGCCGGTCGGAAGCGCTGAGGCTCAAATGGTGCGATGTGGACTGGCAGAATAAGCAACTGACCATTGGCGCCGATGCCCTGTCCAAGAATCACGAAGCCAGGGTGATCGACTTTAACCCGCCATTGGAAAAACTCCTGAAGGCGATGCGTAAGCGCGTGAAGGGTGACTTTCTGTTCCCCTCGCCGCTCGCCTCAGACAAAGACCGATCGACAAAGACCCTCAAGGAGACGCTGACCGTTGCCCGCACAAATGCGAAGCTGCCAGACTTCACGTTCCACGATTGCCGACACTACTTCATTTCCTGGTGTGTCATGGCCGGCATTGACTACATGACGATTGCCCGATGGGTAGGGCACAAGGACGGCGGTGTCCTCATTGGCAAGGTCTATGGCCATCTGTCGAGCGAGCACGCGCAGAAGCAGGCGGCTAAGTTGAGCCTTTGATTTTTTTTCGATAGGTCATCTGCTTTTAAACCTATGAAAATGCCCGAGTTTCAATCAATAGAATCAGGGGTGCAGAAGGTGCAGCGGTTTATTTGCTAAGAGATTTGCCAATAAACTCACCAGTACTAGGTACTTATACAGTTGACTCCTGCCCGATTTTCTCCGATGAATTCAGTAGCTTGACCTCGCACCTTACTTTGCGCCGGTTCGACCTGGACGTTGAAAGACGTTCGGACAGTCAAGTCTGTCGGGCCGGCGCTACTTCACCCTACAACAACATGCCTATTACAACTCAACGGCCGGCAACCAGGCCGGGGAAACTCACCGTCGCAGAATTCATTGCGTCGAAGGCTTCAAATCGACGGTTAACAGATGACCGAATTCAGAGCATCCTTTCCGGGACAGTAAAAAAGGGCAATCGCCCGCCGCCCGGCTTCATTCCCCTCAACGAAAGCACATCAAGGCGCATGTCGGCTTTTGCGAAGAAGTATAAGATTAGCGAAGGTGTAGCTATCGGCCTGTGCCTGATTGCCTCATTATGGCCGCGCAACCTGAAGCGAGCTGTTAAGATTGCAATGGTATAGCTGGACCATTCAACGAAGCGCCCCCGCTTTTGCACACGCAAGGCGGGGGCGTTCTATTGCCGCTGGCGACCCCAAAGAAATGACCAGCGGCAAATGGTTTCTCTGGAAAGTTACCTTATCTGTAATCGCCCGTCACGGCTTGCTTCCTCGAACAGTTTGAATATTTCACGGCCATCGATGGAGACACGAATTGGGGCCTGCTGCTGTTGACCGCCGCGCCGCATAAACTCCATCAACTCGACATTCTGATTTGGACTCAGCACACGTTCACCGCGGTCCAACAGATACGTTTGCTCCTTCGGCACGAAATCTAACCCGCCGTGCGCCGCGCCTGCCGCCTTGTTGATGTTGGCGAGTTGAGCCGCTCCTGCCGCCGCTGCGACCGCTCCGAACACTGCGCCCATTGGCCAGCCGTATTCGGCCCAACAGCGCATGACCGCTTGCGACGTGGACATGATGACGGATGCGGACGCGAAAATCTTCTGTGCCGCGGCGCCCTTCTTACCGAACGCTGCCGACGCTGCTGCGAGACTGTCCATCGCCTGGATGGATTCGCGCATCCAGTTCTGTCGCAGATTCTGCATCTGCTTCATGCGCTTGATCTCGTTGTCGTGCTCGGACTTGTTCAACGCCTCTGCCGCCTGCTGGTTGAGCTTCATCAGCTCCTGCCGGCGTTGAAGGTCCATCTGCAACAGACCAAACTCCGTCCCAAGCATCGCCCGGAATCGCTCCACGTCACCGACCCTGAACGCAGCGTCCAGGTCAGCCCGGGCGAGTTCGCCGCTCTCCTTAAGGGCCGTGAGCTTTTCGTCGTGGGCTTTCCACAAGTCGAAATACAACGTGGTCTTGTCCGTCTCCAGAATCTTGAGCCGGTTGATCTGCTCAACCTGTTTCTCAAAGGCGAGCTTATGCTGCTCCATGAGCGCTTCACTGCCACTGAGCGCAGCGAGCTTCCATTCCTCCTGAAGGGTCAAGGCCTTCTGCAGGTCCTTCTCGTCAACGATGAACGTCGATTTGGATTCGGTATCCTCGCCAGACTTCGGCTTGAGGTTCGACACCTCGCGCCCGCGCTCGATGATCTTACCCATCAGGAATTCAAGTGCCCGATACTGGGGTGAGATGAGCTTAAGGCCTTCGGATAGTCCAGTGATGACCTGTGGTCCGGTCGTGCCCACCTTGAGCATGGCATCGTTGGCGAGCGAGAATGCGCCAGTGAGAAACTCCATGCTCGTCTTGGCCAGCCGTCCATCCTCCGCGATTTTGAGCAGCGCTTCTGACGTCTTAATCAGTGTCGGCAACAGGTTGTCGGCAACCTGAAGGAACACGCCACGGAACGCCGCGCGCATCCGGTCAAGGTTATCGTTGAACTGGTCCGCGTTTCGGGCGAAGTCGCGAGAGATGACGAGACCAAATTTCTCAGCCTCGAGCATCTGATCGCGAATCGCCTTCGACCCCTGGTTAAGGAAAGGAATTAATTCCTGCCCAGCTTTACCGAACAGTTGCACAGCACGATTGGTCTTTTCGGCGCCATCCTGCAGCCCGGCAAACTCATCGGCGACTTTGAGTATCTGCTGACTGAGGCTTTCCCCGCCGCGCCCGCTCTTAACCATTTCATCGGACAGGCCTTTCATGGCCGTCTTGAAGGTCTCCGCAGACACCTCGGCAAGTCCGGTCGAATACGTGAGCTTCGAAAACTCGGCGACGGCAATGCCCGCCTGTTGTGCGAGTCGGCCAGTCTCGTCCGCGCTGTCGATCGCTTCCTTTGTGAATGACGCCAGGACGGTCCCGGCCGTAGCCAGCATACCCGCCGCGGCACCCGCCAGCGCGATACTGGCAGAGCGCGCCAGGTGCTCCATTTTGACGAGATTGGCCTTGGCTGAGTCAAAAGCCTTCTGGCTCTTGTCCAAGCCGTTTATGATTATCTGAACCTGATTTGCGATAATTACCTCACTTCCGTTTTCGTGCCGCGCGCTCCGCGTCCTGCTGGTCAGCTTTCTGGCCGATGAAGGCTATCGAGAGCAACGTATCGTAATCACCCGGCGACAGGCTCAGAACCTCCAGCGGACTCAGGGAGTAGAGTTGCGCCAGCCGATGGACATTGATTGCCAGCTTCTTCGGGAAAGGGCTTGGACTTAGAGCCCGCCTCCTCTCTGATAATACCGCTCATCGAGCTTACCGCGGTTACGATCTTTTCAATGTCA
>Ga0137340_1000276_pt1 | contig 12094 bp, 10 predicted proteins | sample EasRivERMLT400_2_FD_102295 | JGI IMG/M metagenome (GOLD analysis project Ga0137340, IMG submission 102295) | Soil microbial communities from meander-bound floodplain in the East River, Colorado, USA - East River MetaG ERMLT400_2 | ecosystem: Environmental > Terrestrial > Soil > Floodplain ...
ATCTCATCAACACCGATGACCTCGCCGGCCTGCAAAAATTCTTGAGCACTCGGTAGTGCCATGCTCTTTGACATCATCAATTGCGAAGCGTACAAACTGTCGTGAGCGAGAACCTCTTTCCATCGGGTCACTGGACGGGCTTTTACTCCTACGCCCCGCAGGACAAGCACCGCATGGACATGCACCTCACCTTCGCGCGCGGCAAAGTCGCCGGCGAAGGCAACGATGACATCGGCGTCTTCCTCGTTCGCGGCGGTTACAATAACACCACGAAAGAGTGTTACTGGACGAAAGCCTATCCCGGCAGCCACGACGTTTACTATCGCGGCTTTCGCGAAGGCAAAGGCATTTGGGGCAAGTGGGAACTCGACCAACTCACGACCGGCGGTTTCCACATCTGGCCGCGCGGCGAAGGATCGGGCGACCTCGAGGCCCAGGCGACCGCGGAGTCGAAACCGGTGGACGCGATCGGTGTTGAGGAAACCGCGCCCGCCGGCGAAGAGGTCAAGGCGCGAACTCAGCGCGACGAGAGTTCGAGGTGCGACCACCAATTCTGAATGGCGGCGTGATTGTTGAGATCGCGTTCGAGAATTGTCTGCAAAAATTGCGGGCCTCCGCGCCGCGCCAATTCCGTCCCCGCGGCTTCGGCGGTCTGCCGGCGCTGCTCGTAGTTCTTGAAGTACGGCGCGAGCATGGGTTCGCGGTTCTCCAGCTTCGCCCATGAAATCTCCTCGCTCGCCGAGATCAACTCCTTGACCACGGCGATCAGGTCCGCCTCGGACAGCGCGGCCACTCCAGCCATCAGGCGCGGGTGCATCGGCAACTCGGGGACCGCCTCCCCGGATTCCGAAGTTTCCTCCGGCGCTCCGGTCACCGCTCCGCCGGCCTTTGCGACCGCGAGCGGATCGCCGATGCGCCGCATCGCGAGCTGGGCGGCGTTACGAAGCTCCTCGATTTGCCGCTGAAACTCGGGGTCGGGTTCGTCGCGCAGTTTCAACGTGTTCACGAGCGCCCAAATCGCGCGCTTGTCCTTGATTTGCCCAAGCGCGTGCGCGGCCGCCGTGCGCACCGTGCAGTCGGGATCGCCCTGCAACACTTCGACGAGCGGCTCGACTGCGCGCGCGTCGCGGATTTCCCCGAGCGCGCGAGCGGCAGTTTTGCGCGCAAGGGGATCTTCGGAATGCAAGGTTTCGGCGAGCACGTCGATGGCTTTGTCGCCGATGCGGATCAACGCCTCGGCGACCGACTCGTGGACTTCACGATTGCCAAGCAGGTCCCCAAGCGGCTTAAACGAACGCGGATTGGCCAGCCGTCCGAGTTCACGCGCGGCGGCGCGAGAGACGCCGTCGTGCCGCGGCAGCACGCCAATCAACAAATCCACCGCGTCATCGGTCCCGAGTTGACCCAGTTCCATGACGGCGGCATACGCTTCCTGCGCGTTGCCCCTGGCTTTCAACGCGCTTGAGAACTTCCAGGTCTTCAGCGCTTTAAACATCAAATCCGTTCGAGAACAAACTTCTCCAGCGTCACGGCGTCGGCGTGGAAGTTGCGAATGCCTTCCGCCGTTTTCTCCGTCGCCATGGCGTCCTCGTTGAGCATCCAGCGAAACTTTTTCTCATCGAGCGAAATGCGTTCAAGCTTCGACTCCTTCGCGATCTCGGGACTCAGCTTACGTTGCACCGGTGCCGTGCTGGCTTTGAGTTCCCCGAGTAACTGCGGGCTGATCGTCAGCAAATCGCACCCGGCGAGTTCGAGAATTTCGCCCGCGTTCCGGAAACTTGCGCCCATCACCTCGGTCGCGTAGCCAAACTTTTTGTAATACGCGTAGATCGCGCGGACGGATTGGACGCCGGGATCTTCGGTTGCCGCGTAATCCTTGCCCGTGCTTTTCTTATGCCAATCCAAAATGCGGCCAACGAATGGTGAAATGAGTTTCGCACCGGCTTCGGCGCAGGCAATTGCCTGGGCCAGGGAGAAGAGCAGCGTCAGGTTGCAATTGATGCCTTCCTTTTGCAGCACTTCGGAGGCGCGAATCCCTTCCCACGTCGACGCGATCTTGATGAGGATGCGTTCGCGGCCAATGCCGTTCTGTTCGTACATCGAAATAAACTGGTGCGCTTTGCTGACGAGCGCATCGGCATCAAACGAAAGCATCGCGTCGGTTTCGGTGGAAACGCGACCGGGAATGATTTTCAGGATTTCCAGACCGAAGAGGATCAGAAGCTGATCGACGATTTTGCCGGCAGCAGCCTCGCGGCTCACGTTCATTTTCTTCACGTCTGCGATGGCCTTTTCGACGAGGTGCTTGTATTCAGACATCTGCGCGGCCTTTAGGATCAACGAGGGATTTGTGGTGGCGTCCTGGGGCGCGTATTCGCGCAGCGTGCCAAAATCACCGGTGTCCGCGACGACTTTGGTGAAGCGCTTGAGTTGATCGAGTTGATTGAGCGTGGTTTTCGTTTCCGACCTGTCGAGTGTTCCCGCTTGTGCCATATACCAGGTAACGATGCCTCGACTATGCGCGTTCCGCAAATCGTTTTGGCGCACCCGCTTCGCCGACGACATTACCGGGGCATATCAGGCACGGCCTGAAAGTGCCTCAGAAACGGCGCAGTCTTGGTTCCCAACGCGAATGAACATGGCCGCAAAGAGCGCAAGGACACGCAGAAAAACAGAAGGGCGAGAGACACAGGGGAAGGACGGGGATGAAGCGCGCCGCAACAGCGTCGCGAGACGACCATGACCTTGAAATGGATTGCCGAGCGGCTCAACTATCGCCGACAGGGCAAAGAGAAAGACAAAGATATGTTTGCGCAGCATAACTAATTTCCTGCTGAATCGCGGGTCTTCGCGTTCATCAATTGTTCAAGTTTTTCAAGCCGTTGCTTCAACTCTGCGTTCTCCGCGTCTCTGCGTTGAAGTTCATCTGTGAGTTTCTGGTTCAAGCCTTGGATCGCCGCCAGCGCCACACCATCGGCATCCACGGTGGCGATATGGCGCTCGTCCGTGCCGAGGCTGAAGGCGGCGTGGAAATCCTGCGCCATCGGGCCGACATGCGAGGTGGCGGCGTCACCCTTGAAATTCCAGCGGCTGATCGGCAGGGCGGCCACTTTTTCCAGCACTTCACGCGGACTGACTGGGGCGAAGTTCTCCTTTAAATTGCGGTCGCTGGGCGGGTTGAAGGCCGTCGCCGTCACGGTGCCAACCACGTGCAGCGCGCTCACGGGAGCGTTCGTGCCAATGCCGACGGCACCGTTGACCACGCGCATGACTTCATTGTTGCCAAACTTGTTGCCAGCACCAGCGCCATTAACGCAGAAGGCGAGTCCGCCGACGAAGCCGCCGTTGTCGGTGGACTGAATGAAACCCGGACGCCATTCGTTTAAGTCACCTTGCGGATTGCTAACAAACTCAAGCCGTCCGAAACCCGGGGTGCCAGTAGATTGGACGCGGACGACGGTGGGATTGTTGGCGGAATAAACGTGCAGACTGCCTTGCGGCGAAGTGGTTCCAACTCCGAGCGTGCCGGTGATGGTTTGATTGCCACTAAACGCATTACCACTGTTACGCATGGCCACGTTGGCCGAGAGTCGCGCGTCGGCGAATGTGCCAGAGGTAATCTTCGACGCGTCCAGGCTGGGAATCTGGGCGGCGGTCAGTCCGGTTAGTCCTGACCCGTTACCTGCGAAACTGTTCGCTGCGTTGTTGAATATTTTCTGGCCGGTGAAGGTTTGATTGGCACTGAGCAGCGCGACATTGGCGGAAAGCTGCGCGTCGGCCATCGTGCCGGTTAAACTTTCTGCGGGAACGGAAGTCAGTGATGCACTTGGCACTGCTCCGGTCAGGTTCGCTGCCGGAATCAAGGTGAGCGAGGAACTCGGGACTGAACCGAACAAGTTCGCCGCGTCAAGGTTAGTGAGACCCGCACCGTTGCCGGAGAGAACGCCGTTGAGCTGGATGTTTCCGTCAAAGGTGTTGTCCGCATTGAGCAAGGCCACTGAAGTCACTGCAGATTGGACGGCCTTCTCCCGCATCACGAGGACGTGATTAGCTGAAGAGCCTTGGGCAAGGGCGAGAATAGTACCCAAGCCCGCAGGAACAGTCGTCTGGCCATTGGCGTTGTATCCCCACGCGACAACGGTCCCATCGCTCTTCAACGCCAGACTGTGGACGTCACCCGCCGCCACTGCCACCACATTGCTCAAACCCGCAGGAACATTCGTCAGGCCGGGATTGTTGTTTCCCCAGGCGACAACGGTCCCGTCGCTCTTCAACGCCAGACTGTGATAGAAACCCGCCGCCACTGCCGTTGCGTTGTCCAAGCCAGCGGGAACATCCGTCTGGCCATAGACGTTGTATCCCCAAGCGACGACCGTCCCGTCAGTCTTCACCACCAGACTGTGCGCGGAACCCGCCGCCACCGCCGCCACGTTGCTCAAGCCCGCAGGAACATTCGTCTGGCCAGAGTAGTTGTCTCCCCAGGCGACGACCGTTCCACCAATCTTCAACGCCAGACTGTGGTAGCTACCCGCTGCCACAGCCGTCACGTTACTCAGACCCGCAGGAATATTCGTCTGGCCAACGTTGTTGTATCCCCAGGCGACGACCGTTCCATTAGTCTTCAACGCCAGACTGTGGAGGCCACCCGCCGCCACAGCGGCCACGTTGCTCAGACCGGCAGGAACATCCGTCTGGCCAAACGAGTTATCTCCCCAGGCGACGACCGTGCCGTCACTCTTCAACGCCAGACTGTGACCGCTACCTGCCGCCACAGCCGTCACGTTGCTCAAACCCGCAGGGACTGTCGCTTGGCCAGAGCTATCGTCTCCCCACGCGACGACTGAGAAATTGGTCGTGGTCACGATGAATGAATTTAGCGGCACATTGGTCATGCCTGCGCCATTGCCGCTGAAAGTTCCCGTCGCATTGCTGAAGGACACTGGCCCCGTGAACGCCGCCGCCGCATTGAGCCGGGCGATGTTGGCCGAAAGTTGATTGTCGGCCACCGCGCCGGAGAAGTTCGCCGCGCGCACTGCATACGGCGTGGCGTTCAGCGCCTGTCGCGGCGCAAGGCTCGTGTAAGCGCCGTCGCTGGCCCCGGGCCGCACCGCAATTTCCAGCCAGAGCGCCGAGCCGTCGAAAACCCCAGCTCCGAAGTCGAGAGTGACCGTGAACAAACCGTTGCTCACGGAAACAGGCGCATTGGTACGGCTCGGACCCACCCGAGTGCCTCCAGTCAGGGCGTCAAATGCCGAAAACACGATGTCATAGTTGCCATTGGCAGGCTGGCCATTGTCCGCCAGCCGACCTTGATAGGTAAAGGCGGTGCCCTGGGCGTGGAGTTGGTGTGTGCCGCCGAATAGCAGAGGGATGAGGACAGAGAGCGCGAGTTTCTTCGCAAATCGATGCATTTTGTTAAGGGGGTTTACGCGAGTGCGCCGCATTCCTGCCGCATCGAGGCTGGAAAGTCAATCAAAATGAAAAACCTCAGCCGCGCTCTGCCGCGATACAGTCCCGACGGGTCGGGAGAAACCCGCGCTACAGCCTGGGCCGATCGTGAATGGGACGGCCACGGACGCCGACGGAGCAGCGTCCCTACCACCTGACGGGATAGATTGGCGTGGGTCTTAGATGAGAAGTGAGACTCGTCACGGCGTGTTGCTCAAAACGCACCTGGGAACGAGTAGATTATGGACGCAGCGGGCAACCCGCACACAGCGGAAGGGCAAATCGTTTTGAGAATGACAATCAATTCTTTTATTTGCCGTGAAAGCACAGTACTCTGTTCTGGTGAAGCCCAGTGTTAGCAGCGCGACAGCAAAGATTCTAAAGCGGTTCGTTTACCCATCGCACTCGTGGCAGGTGCTGCGCCGACTGGGCGGGCGCAGGGACGTGAGGAAAGCCCTGGACGATCCCCAGTTGAAGCTTTATTCCGAAATCCTCCCCGGGGACTTTCTTCATTACGGATTCTTTGACGACGTCAACACGAGTCCGGACCTGATTTCCATTCGCGACTTGCAGCGCGCACAACTTCGTTACGCTGAGGAACTCCTGCGCCACGTTCAGGACACGACGACGCCGATACTCGATGCGGGCTGCGGCATGGGCGGATTGACCGGCCAGATGTTGCGGGCGGGCTGGCATCCGATGGCGCTGACTCCGAACCAGGCGCAAATCGAATATGTGCGATCGATGTACCCGTCGCTGCCCGTGTTCCATGGGAAGTTTGAGAATTTGCCGGTCGAGAAGTATGGCGGTGGTTTCGGCACGGTGGTTATGTCGGAATCCTTCCAGTACATGAAACTGAATAGCGCGCTGTTCACGGTTATGCAGGTGTTGCGACCAGGAGGGCGTTGGATCATTTGCGATTATTTTCGCACATCCGCGAACGCCGGCAGGAAGTCGGCACATGCGTGGAGCGCGTTCGAAGAAGCCTTGCGCGAGACGAAGATGAAGCTCGTGTTCGAACGGGACATCACACCCAACGTGCTGCCGACGCTCGCTTACGTGCACATGCTTGGAGAGCGACTGGCAACGCCGCTGGTGAACTTTGTTATCGCCAAGCTGCGCAAAAAGCGGCCGGCGATTCATTATGTGCTGGAAGAAGTGATCGAGGAATTGCGCGCTTACATGCTGGACCAGCTGCAGATCGTCAACCCCACGGAGTTCGCGCGCGACAAGAAGTACATGCTGCTGGTGGTCGAACGCGCCTGAGCACCGTCAGAGAGTGCGGTTCAGCGTGTAGTAGGCGGTCGAGTGGAGCAACTCCGCGCCATCCGTCGATCGCAATCCGCGAATGTTCAACTCGTAGATTTTTCCGGTGACCAGTTCGGGCAACGTCACCACGACTCGTTTGCCGTCGACCTCAACGCGAGCAACCTGTGCCGTCACGTTGTCGATGACCGGCGAACCGTAGGTGGCGTGATACCGGTAGCGGTAATGCTGTAGTGAGAAGGCGGTAGAGTCGGCAACACTGGCGCGGTCTACCGGTTTGGTGAAGGTCAACTCGAAGCCGTTCGTTGCGAGCCGCATGGTTTGAATTTCCATCGGGACTTCGGCCGTCCAAACCAGGCGCTGCAAACCCCATGGGCGTCCGCCAATGGCGCCCCAGCCACGATCGGTCTGGCCGACGTAGAGACTGCCATCGGGCGCGAAGACCAGGCGGTTGTTGCCGGACTGGAACCCGCGCCGAAAAGGGAAGCACGCGCCCTGGAATTCGCTGCCAATTTTTTCGAGTGCGACACGCATGACCGTGCACTTGGATTGATCGCCGATGAACATCTGCCCGGCAAACGGACCGAACTTGCCGTCAGTCGTGTCGACGATCGGCTGCGCCAGCGAGTGGCCCATCGCGCCGTACGGAAAAAGAATCGCGGGCTTTTTCCTTAACTTGTCGAGTTCCTCGATTGGAGTTTTAAACGGGTCGCCTGTGAAGTTTTTGTCCCAGCGCAGGCTCACCGGGTGCCCGTGAAAGGCGCCGGGCGTGACGTGGTGCAGCGGCGAAGTGCCGACGAATTCGCCCTGGTTGTCGGTAATGAACACTTCGTCATCCGGAGTGACGACAATGCCGTTGGAGGAACGAAAGCCCGACGCGATGAGTTCGAACTTGCCCTCAGGCGTCACCTTGAAGCACCAACCGAGATACTTTGCGCGACTGGCGTCGCCGAGCCCTGAGATCACGCCCCACAGGTTACCCTTCGAATCACGCACGGGGCCGAAGACATATTCGTGATGGTTGCCTGAAATTTCCCAGAACGATGTGACGGTGCTGAAGACAGTGGCGCGGCCATCGCCATCAGGGTCCGTGATACGGGTGAGTTCCGGACGCTGCATGACATAATACTCGCCCCGTCCGTTGGGAATGATGCCAAGGGGTTCGTGCAGGCCGCTCGCGAACAAACGCCACTTGCCATCTTTCACGGCCCAGATGTCACCGCGACGAGTCGCGATCATGAGTTCGTTGTCGGGAGAAAACGTAAGACCACCAACTTCGAGGACGATGTCTTTCGGAACGGGAATCGTCTCGAGGCGATAGTAGTGATTTTCGCTGGCGCTCGGAAAATCCGTGTCGAGCTTTCGTTCCAGTTCGACGAGGTGAGAGGCACGCACGGGCGACAGATCGTAGAAGAAGTTCATCGGCGTGCTGCCGACGAGAATGAGCATGTGGTTGGTGCCGGCGTTGAGTTGCACCGTGAATTCGGATTTGCGATCGGCCATGCCGAAGGTCGTGGTAAAGCTCTGGTTGTCGACGCCGTTAAGGTAGACTTTGACGAAGCCGTCGACGCCGATGGCGAGCGTGGCATCCTGCGCCTCCGCGACTACAAGCCGGCGATAAAGCCATCCAATGGAACCTTCAACGACGTGCCATTTGCCATCGGCATACCGACTGGCGTCACTCCACTGGGTGGGCTTGTTGTCCGCGCCGATCCATTCGACTGAAAGATCGAGGGCGCCATTTGGATTGGCTTTGGCGAGATCGCGCCCGGGGGTGCGGCCAAGGGCGTGCCACGGTGATTGTTGCAGCGCGGTCACTGCTTTGCGCGTTGCGTCGATCGATGCGCGGCGAGTGTCTTCGCGGCTATCGCGCCTAACGTAGACGAGCGGGGATTCGGCAGCGCAAAGAGAAAGACCTAGAAGCGCAACGATGAACTGACGGAGCATGGCTTGAGATTGGCTCATGCGGGAGTGGAGAGGCAAGCGCGGAGGGACGGACCGCGTAAACGCGGAACTCCGACGACACCTAAAGACTGCGAACGGCGCTGCGGATGAGGACGTCCCTGCGCCTCAAGATGAAAGCGCCAGAGGACAGGCGCAGTCCAGGACGCTGGCGCGAGTTCGCCAGTCGAGGCGAAAAGCCTAGGTGACGGAGTGTGCAGGCTCCTGGTGTTCGGCGTCGCGCGATTCGAGTTCGCGGGCTTCGCTCTCGCGGGCCTTGCAGGCTTCGAGGCGGCGGTCGGCAGTGGCGATGTGCTTGCGCAAGCGAGCTGCCTGCACGAGGAAGTTGTCCATCGCGTGACCGTTATTGCGGTTGGCCTCCGCGTTAGTGAGGCAGCGTTTCAATTGCGCCCGAAGATCCTGCGCGCGCTGCTGCAAATGTTTGAGGTAACTGCTGTCCACTCGTTCCTGCGTTGCACCGGCCATAAAATTTTGTTCTGAGATTCCAGATTCGCCGCGCCGCCGCGTCTCAGCGACCGGGGCTATCATCCCGCCCATGATTAGAAGCGCGCTAAACCAAAGCCAGTATGCGGCTGGAAAAGTAGTGCACCAAGTGGGGTGTTCACATGCCGGGGTGGGGAAGAAATCCCAAGCACCAAAACCCAAGCACCAGAGAAGCACCAACCGGTCAGTTAAATGGGTCAAATGCGTTAAATATAAGTGTCCTCTATCTGGATTCTCGGTTTCACCGAGGCTTTCGCCGCAGGTCGGGTTACAAGTTAGTGCGAAGCATTGCTGGGTCGGCGCCGCTGTGGCGGAGGGTGCGGAGGCTGAGCGCATCGTGGCGCTTGGCGAGGCGGACGCCGGATTCGTCAGTCATCAAATCGCAGTGATAGAAGGCCGGCGGAGCCAGACCGAGAGCGCGATTCAGGAGGATTTGTCGCGCGGTGGAGAGAAGCAGATCGGCGCCGCGAACAACTTCGGTGATGCGCACAGCGTTGTCGTCGACCACAACAGCGAGTTGGTAGCTTGGGAAATCGTCGTGACGCCAGACAACGAAGTCGCCGAAGTCTTTGCCGGCGACAAAGGTTTGCGGGCCACGCGCTTGATCGGTGAAGGAGATTGGCTCGCTGTCGGGAACGCGGAAGCGCCAGCTTGCGCGTGCACCGGCTTCAAGCAGCCGGTTGCGGCAGTTACCCGGATAGATTGGCTCATCGTCGGACGCGTGTGGGGCCTGGAGCGCCTGCTGAATGTCCTTGCGGGAGCAGATGCAGGGATAGATCAGCCCAGCCTGGCGCAGTTGGTCAAAGGCTGCGCGGTAGAATTCCATGCGCTCGGATTGGTTGTAAGGAGCGTGAGGGCCGCCGACGTCCGGGCCTTCCTGCCAGTTGAAGCCAAACCACTTGAGGTCCTCGTACATGGCGGTGACGAACTCGGGTTTGCAGCGGGCGCGATCGAGGTCTTCATTGCGCAAGATGAGCGTGCCGTTTGCGGCGATGGCGCGCTGCTGCGCAATCCAAAATGTGCGCGCGTGGCCGAGGTGCAGGTAACCCGTGGGTGAAGGAGCGAGACGGCCGCGGTAGCTCATGTCAGATCGGCTCGTCGGGATTTTCGCGAAGCCACTGGGTGAAACGCCGGAGCGGAAATGAAAGAAGCGCCTGCGCCTTCGCACAGTTCAGGGAGGTGTCCGGCGAACGCGGCGGGCCGGAGTAATCGTTCAGTGAGCCGGCCTTGATGCGCGGGGTGAGTTGAGGCCAACGGGCGGCGAGCGCGTGACCGATGTCAACGCGGGAGAGGCGCTCGGCGCCTGCGACGTGGAACAAGCCGGTTGCGCGTTGATCGGCCAATTCCCAAACGGCGCGAGCCGTTACGACCGCGGGAATGGGGCAGCGGAATTCATCGACGAAGAGATTGAGCGTGCGGCCACTTTCCCACGCGGCGCGCATCTCTTCATTGAACCCGCGATCGCGCGTGGGAGAAATGCCGGCGTTCAATGACGTACGAATGACGGTGTGACGCGGGTTGCGCAGGACAATTTGCTCGGCTTCGGCTTTGGTGTGGCCGTAAACGGAGAGTGGGTTCACAGGGGATGCTTCGTCATAGTTGCCGCGCTTGCCATCGTAAACAAGGTCGGTTGAAAAAAAGAAAAATGGGATGTCCGCGGATAACGCGGCAAGATGACCGGTGACTTCGACGTTCAATTTGCGCGCGAGAGGCGGGTCTTTTTCGCACGCGACGCTTTTGCTCAATGCCGCGCTGTGAATGACGAGCGCGGGCCGTTCGTCGCGAAACCGCTTTTCGACCGCCGAGCGATCAGTTAGGTCGAGGTCATGTCGCGTGAGCGGGCTGATGGTCCAACACGCGGGCGCGGTGCGTTGAAGATAACTGCCGATCAAGCCGCCCGCGCCGGTTATCCAGGCGAGAGGCATGCGTCAATCGATGAACCGCTTCGTAAGGTCGGAATAGGCGTCGATGCGACGGTCGCGAAGGAACGGCCAGTGGGTGCGCGTGATGTCCACTTTGGCGAGGTCCACGGGAACGATCAGAATCTCGTCCTTGTTGTGGCTGGCTTTGGCGAGGATTTCGCCGGAGGTTCCCGCGACGAAGCTCTGGCCCCAGAACTCGATGCCATCGCCGCCGACGGGTTTCTCAACACCGACACGGTTCGGGACCGCGACGTAACAACCGTTGGCAACGGCGTGACTGCGCTGGATCAACTCCCACGCACCGTGTTGTTTTGTACCCTCCGCTGCTTTTTCCTTTGGATGCCAGCCGATCGCAGTGGGATAAAACAAAATCTCCGCTCCCTGCATGGCGGTGAGGCGCGCGCCTTCGGGATACCATTGGTCCCAACAAACGAGGACGCCGACTTTGCCGAACTTCGTCTTCCAGGCTTTGAAACCGAGGTCGCCCGGCGTGAAATAGAATTTCTCGTAGTAGAGCGGGTCGTCGGGAATGTGCATCTTGCGATAGATGCCCAACAGCTTGCCGCCCGCATCGATCACAGCGGCCGTGTTGTGATAAACACCGGAGGCGCGCTTTTCGAAGAGCGACGCAATGATGACGACGCCGTGTTTCTTCGCGATTTTTTGAAACGCAGCCGTGGAAGGACCGGGAATCGGCTCCGCGAGTTTGAAGTTCTCGTGGTCTTCGGCCTGGCAGAAATACTGAGAGCGAAAGAGTTCCTGCGTGCAGATGATTTGCGCGCCCTGTTTGGCGGCGCGCTCGGCCATCTCCAGGTTTTTTTTGAGATTGGCGGATGGGTCGGAAGAGCACTGCGCCTGGAGCAACCCCAGGCGGACGACGGATGAACGCTTCATGCGGCTTTGATGCGTTTCGTGCGGGCCGTGTGCTCGAGGATCCGCGTGCTGCCCTTGGCATTGTAGGTTGCGGGCAGCACGCGGATCCTCGAGCACACGGCCCGCACGAAACGCATCAA
>Ga0137340_1000277_pt1 | contig 12034 bp, 9 predicted proteins | sample EasRivERMLT400_2_FD_102295 | JGI IMG/M metagenome (GOLD analysis project Ga0137340, IMG submission 102295) | Soil microbial communities from meander-bound floodplain in the East River, Colorado, USA - East River MetaG ERMLT400_2 | ecosystem: Environmental > Terrestrial > Soil > Floodplain ...
GCCCTTGGCCTGCGCCAGAAGTCCGTCGAGCTTCTTGCCCAGCACGAGGAGCGTCATGCCGTAGCGTTCAATGGCCATGCGCTTACCGTCCGCAATTGCCCCAGCCTCAGCCTTGCCAAGTTCCAGTTGTTTGAGCGCCGCTGAGAGCCTGTATTTCAGGGCGTCCAGTGTGATCGAAAATACGGCCGCTGCCGCCTCGAGTGCCCGTTGTGCCATGGCGTCGTAGAAAGCTATGATGATCTGGTTGTAACTGATACCAGCGTCGATGGCCTTCCACTTATTGTCCAGGCTGAGTTTAGACTGCGCGATCATCACGTCCTTGCTGAGTTTCAGATCGTCAAGCCGGTATTTCTCATTCACAGCCGCGACGATCTGCATGTGAAATCCCTGCGGCCTCCTGAAGCCTCGGCCCGCCTGTTCGTCGAGTTTGGTGTCTATTTCTTCCTGGCGCTCTATCTCTCGCCTCTCCTGGTTGCGCTCGTAAGCCGCGGCCTCTGCCGACGCCGAATAGCCTTCGCCGTTCTTTCGGATTTCGTCGGCAATGATGTCCCTCAGAACTTCATCAAGGTCGTTATCAGCCCGGAAATCACCCTCTGAGAATGAAAAATCACTGGCCTGCGGAATAACGATGTTGTCCGCCATACCGGACAGCACGGCGAGCTTGGCTGTGATCAACGCAAGTTCATCCTGCATGCCCGCCAATGCCGCATCAGTCTCCGGCAATACCTGCTGGTCAAGGTCGTTGATCTCGCCATCTATATGTGACAATGCGGCGGCAGCGCTGGCCTTGCGCGATACGTCTGGGGTCCCGGGGAGACCCGAGGGTGTCGTAGGCTGGGGGGAATACTGCGGTTGGCCGGCGATTACGAGCGGCGCCGTGACACCAGACAGGTCGACGAAAACCTCGGCGAAGTCGCTCATGGCCGCTGACGCTGCTGCCACAATCTGATCGGCTTTCGCCAGTCTGTCGCTGGTTATGACTTCTACGCTCATTGCGCCTCCTGGTCTTAGGTGGTGCCTGCGCTGGCGTACTTATCGCCGCTCAGTAGTTGGACAACGCTGGTGATTGCGTTTCTGGCGGCGCGCGCCAGCTGCGTCTGCATATCCACTCCGGTCTTCGCCGCGCCCAGCCGGATCTCCGCAATCTTCGAGAACGCCGAGAGATTATCGTCTGCTGCGGCAAGCCCGTTATGGACGTTCCACAACAGCGTCTCGAGGTTGATCTTGTTCTCCGAAAGACCGAACGCCGCGACTTCGGCCTCCGTACGCTTTGCGACCTCATAGCCCTGGGCGTCAGCCTGATAGGCGTCGAGATACGAGCCAGCCTCGGATATCAGCGCATCGATCGCCTGACCGAACCGCCGGGTATTCTCGCGCAGGCCTTCCATAGCGATCCGCCTGCTCTCGGCCACGACCGCAAGCCCCTCTCGCTGGCCTTCCATTAGTCCGTCCAGGACGGCGAATTTCAGGCTGGCAAGATCCTGCCCGAGCTTGAATACCGTCTTGGCCACAACAAGCGCGCGCTGCATCTTGTGCTCGAAGAGCGTCAGGAGGATCTGGTCATACCGCACACCGGCGGCGATGGCCTTCTGGCGGTTTTCCAGACTGAGCGCTTCCTGCTGGATGAGGATTTCCCGATCGGCCGTCAACGAGTCCGCTGCCTGCTTCGCCATTATCGCCGCTGCCGAGTCGGTCATGATCTCTGCGGGGACCCGCCAGCCGCGGCCCGCAAACTCGCCCAGGGTATCGTCGAGCTCCTTCTGGTTTGAGGCGTTTCGGCGTGCCGCGTCGTTCGCGTAAAACCCACTTTCCGTTGCCGTGGAGTTTCCCGGCCCTTGCGTCAGCGAGTCCTTGATGGCATCCTTCACCTCGTCGATGATCTGCGCGATGTAATTGTCTTCACTGAAATCAAGGTCAGAGATGGTTATCGCCTGTGCCTCTGCAGAAACGGCGTCCAGCCGCGCCTGCGGTCCTTCGATCTTCGCCCGGAATTCAGCGAGCAGTGTGGCAATCCCGGTATTAAGAGGTGCGGCCGAGCCTGCCGCTTGTTCAACGGCGTTTAACGCATCGTCAGAATCGCTTAGTTGGTCGAACGCCGGTACCGGCACACTGCCGAATGTCGGAGTTGTCCCCTGGTATTCCGCATCGGACACGGTGTTGTATGACGGCTTGAGGCTCGCCAGGGCCAAGAGCGTCGCCATGTAGTTATTCAGTTGGGCCATGGCGGACGTGGCCGCTGCGTCCATCGTGGTTATTCTCGCTGCGGCATCAGTGGCTATTTGCGATGTGCTCATATTAGCGACCCTTCGGGATGTCGTGCAGTCGAATGGTCATCCCGCCTATGTCAAAATCACAGCCGTCCACGTTGACAACTTCAAACTCAGCGAACCGGCCTTCGTGGCCCCGTTCAAACGGAATGCGCTCGTCATGGATAGCCGTGTCTTCTCCGTCTATGTCGTATTCCGTCACGTCATCGGTATCGTCTTCGGTCTCGTATATCCTGAATATCCCTTGGCCAGTGAAGCGGCTCGTTAGCCATGCGTCAACGAGGCGTCTGACCATCTCGCTATGGAGATCAAAACGCCCGGTCCTGATAAGCGCGTCGATCGCCGTTCCGTTGTCATCGTCGCCCTCCAGAAGATGGATGCCCGACGAGCTCGCACCGTAGAGCTTACCGTTCAGGATTGCGACGCTGTTGAAGTCATATCCGCTGTACTTCGTGATCGCCTTGTTGCGCATGTTCATCGCCATGCCCCTGAATACCGGCGTAGGCTTGACGGTATAGCCCGTGGCGGCCAAGGTGAAGGCTGGGAGAACGATATTGCCCGTCATTACCGCTCCGCGGCGCGCGGTCCCCGAGAGCGTGAAGGCCGGGAGTACGACGTTGCCCGTCATGATTCTCCCGGTCGTCATCCGGCCGGACAACGAAAACGCGGGGAGAACGACGTTGCCGCGCATGACGTGCCCGGTCGTCATCATTGCGCCCGGCGAGGCCATTGCAAGTGCCGGGAATACGGCATTCCCACGTGACACCCTGCCAGTGGACATCGTGGCGCCGTACGTCTGCATCCGAAACGGCGCGAGCATGATGCTCCCGTGGCTGTTGTTGCTCTTGATCTGCGCGGAGACCGAGAAAGCCGGGAAAACAACGTTGCCGTACATCAGAGGCGCTATAAGCTTCAGGTAGTACACCACTCGGCTGTTTCCGGTATCGTCTATCCAGAGATAGACGTCATCGACATAGCAGTTGGTGGGCGCATTGAACTGATCGGTCCCGGACCCAAACTCCCCGAGGGCGAACATGCACACTCCGTCTTTTGTGAAGATCTGAAAGCGGTTATTCCCCTGGTCAATGACATAGACATACGCGGCATCGACAGCGATCCCCATGGGACCGTTGAATTCCCCGAGGGCGGTGCCGAACGTGCCCCACTGCCCGAGATAGTTCCCCAGGAGATTGAAGTATTGCACTCGGTTGTTTCCCGAGTCGGAGACGTACACGCGCTCACCGTCGTTCGCCACTCCGTACGGCGTATTGAATTCACCGTCTCCGCTGCCGAACGAGCCGAACGTAAAAAGCGGATTCCCGTCATAGTCCGTGACTTGGATGCGGTGGTTGCCCGAATCGCAGATATAGACGAACGGCGTGATCGTGGCAGACCCGGCAGTTCTCAGGGAAGTTATCGGCCAAGCCACCTCGACCGTTCCTCCCGTCAGGAGTCCGCCGCTCGCCGGGAAATTTATAGTCGTGTCCGCCACGTTATGCCAGCCTCAGTGTTCCGTTTCCTATGTTCAGACTGTCGGGCGGAACAATCGTTTGCTCGCCTCCGAAGTCCAGATAGCCGATGATGGTGTTGTCCGAACTGGTGTCGCTATACAGGATTGCGCCGGGTGTCGGGCCGATATTCGCTCCTGCGGCTGTCCAGGTGACGGTCGGGAATGTCGTGTCGCATCGGTCATTCGTGTCGTCCTCGGTGACAGTCGTAGCGCCGGTCGTCTTTGTGTCCTGCGTATACCCTCCTCCGGTTGCGAGTTCGTCGTCTGCGGTGATCGTGACGGCCGCACCAGCGCCTTCCGTCGTCAGACTTCCCGTCGCAACTTCTATCGTGCCGGCCACAACGGACAGGGCGACGAGCGTCACGTTATTGCTCGCCGACCCCGATATCGTAAAGCTGTTGCCGGCGACAAGCCCAGCCGTAAGAAAACCAGAACCGGAATCGGTGATTGAATCATTTCCGCCGCCGCCGTCCACAAAGGCGATCGTGTTGACCGGACCAATGACTCCCTTTATATTCAGGCGCGTTGCATGCGCGTCTCGGTTGAACACGAATCCGCTGCGCATCAGCAGAACCTTGATCGTATCTGTGTCCTCATTTATCATGCCCATCTTGAGCGCATACTTATAGTGATTGGAATTTGTCCACGCAGTAACCATAATGCCTCCTTTTTATTCGTCTTCCGTTATGACCACTCGGTCAAGAAATTGTCTGCCGTGAACCACGCTGCATGTCGTCGGTCGGAAGAACTTTCCAACGTCCGTCCCGACCCCACCAAAAGTCCGAAGAAGCGTTCCATCCACGCCATGAATTTTGATCTGATTGTTCTCTGTGTCCACGGCGAAATATCCGATGCTCCCAAGCGTCCCCTGTACCGTACCCGTAGGCTCTACAAGCCCCCCGGTCGGCGGAGTCACAACGGGCGTTCCACTGACCACGATCGTCATTTGGTACGGCACTCCGTCGCCTGATGGGTTCGTGGCGATAAGACGAATGACATGAATGCCAACGTCGAAGACGAACGACGGATTCTGTGACGTTGAAGTCTCCCCGTTTGTGCAGGACCATGCCCATGAGGTCGGAGTGCCCGAGGATGTATCGGTCAGGCTCACGGTCAGAGGGGCCGTTCCGGAGGTCACGTCAGCGGTAAATGACGTTCCAGGAGCGTCTGCCAGAGTGCTTTCCCCGATGCCCGTCGCGCACGTAGCGGTCAGGAGTGTGGGATCGGCGGGAGGAATTGGGGCAACAAAATCACCCGCTTCAAAATTATCAAGGCGACCCGTTCCACTTTTGGAACAATAAATACTGCTGAATCCAGCAGACGGGTATGTTGCGTCAGATATGGACCCGATGAGAATACCATCTTCATAGAGATAAAAATCGTTTCCTGCGATTCCTAATTTATATGTTGCGACAATGGGGGCTCGGGCTATCGTTAATATCGTTGTGGCCCCGGATGTATAGTCTCCGTAATCACCCGAATTTGAATGATGTTTGACTGTGATTGACCCTGCTTTTATAGACAAGTAGTATCCGGTGAATCCGGCGGCAAGCGATCCTCGGAGTCCTAGCCCAACAGAAGACGTACCACCAGGGATGGCTGGTAAATCAACTTGAACATAGCAATCCGCTCCGGGAGATACGCTACCTCTGTAAGCTCCCATATCCGCACCGGCTGGATATGCAAGCTGATTGCTTGAGATTTGGGCGACCCCGCCTCCCGCAATATCTTGAATCCATGACCCTCCCGTATCAGGAGCATGGGCATCTAAGTTGGTTCCATCTACACCAGTGAAACTATCGTGTATCGCTATTGCCATTTATCCCTCACACAGCGTTTCGACGATGTTGGTCGGGCCAGAATCGCCCGCACCGTTATACGCTAATACTCGAAAATGATTTTCTTCCGCGGGATCTATCCCATGCAGGTTCTTCGTCACGGTCAAGGTCGTGACCCCGGCGCCCACAGTGGCAATCAGCGCCCATGATCCTATGCCATCCGGGGACCGCTCTATCTTGAACCCGGTTTCGTCGTCGGAATTGTCCTGCCAGTTAAGGATAATCCCGTAATCCACGGATACCTGATACGACTTCGGTGTCCCGCTGATCGTTAGAGTGGCCGTGTAAATCCCCGGCGTGTCGTACGTCTTGTACGGGCTCGCATCTATTGAAGTCGTTCCATCTCCGAAGTCCCAATTCCTGGTCCCGGCCTTTGTAGACACGTCCGTGAACTGCACTCCCAGGGCACCGGTGACGAACGTGAAATCAACAGTCGTCGCAATCGGTACCGCGGGAATCACGACGCTCAAGGTTTTCGATGAAGACCCTCCGGCGTTTGCCACGGTCAATTTTACGGGGAACGTGCCGGTGCCGATATACTGATGCAGGACTGTGGACTGTGCTCCGGTCTGCCCGTCTCCAAAGGTCCAACTATACGCAGCGATTAACCCCAGAGACGTGCTTCTAAATCCTACAAGGCCGTTGGCATAAACCAAGTACGTGAAATTAGCCACTGGAGCGGCTATGGCTGGGGGTGCGACGGCGACTCCTCCACCACCACTTACAAACCCTCCACCGCCTCCGGACGTTGTTTCGCCTGTTCCACCGCTGCCACCCGATGTATCCTGCTGCCACTTTATACAGCTCCCCGAGCTGTCCCATTTGATTCAGGTATAGCCTTGAAGAGGCGGCGGGTTCTGATTTCCTGTTACCACTCCTGCCATATTACGCTCCCATGAAGGCCAGTCCATTTATCCGGTTCACGTGGCCTCCATCATTCGGTTTCTGTGGCGGCTGAACGTCTTTTATCTTCTTCCCGTCTGTGCCGAAGATCATCCACCGCCGGTCCTTGACAGTCGGGTAACTTGAGTCCGAAGACGGGGGGAAAACAAAGGCCCCTGTATCGTACTCGGCCAGCAAATACTCATCGGGAAATGACAATCCTAAATTATGCTTGAAAGCCAAGGGGTAGACATCGAAGCCCAGGAAGAACCGGCCGCGCGAGGCATTCATGTCGCAGCGCATGACGACCGAGTTATCCTCGTCAAGATAGTTCCCGTCAGCATCGTAATTCGCGTCAACCCACGGAAGGTCTTGAAATCCTCCACCACTTACCTGCGGGGTAAACGGATCAGTCGGAGCATCTGGCGTGATGGTCAGTTTGTATTCGCGCCTCGTGTTCGAGTACCCGAGGTCCGTGATCGTGCCATTTACCGATACGTGGTACGTCGTGAGCGACACCACGCTGGTCTTTCGGAAGAGATTGCGAAGCGCTTGCACCGGGTTGAATGTCGAGAAGTCTATTGCGTCGCTCGTATGACTGACGTACGAGGTTTTACTGTAGACCACGGCGTTGAATCCGTCCTGTTGATGCGCCTGAATGACCCGGTATCTGACAGGGTGGATAACGACAGGCCCGTATGTGTCGCTCAGGGCTTCTTTGATCGTGGCGACCTGTCCAGATTCTTCTACAAGCGCGTCTCCGCAATAAAGACCGATGTTTACATAGTCGAAATTGCCAGACTTTCTAATTCGAATGTACGTCTGCTTCCCCGTGGCCGAGATGCCGAAAATCAACCTGACATCGCTCCCTATCTCCCCGGAGGCCGCATAAGGGTCGCGATAAAAACTCAGGGGATCAGGACATCTGGGATAACTTGTACCTGCGACAACGGAGCCAAAAGTCGTATTGAGAAACTCTGTCCTGAATGGCTCTGCCTCTTGTTCTATCCCTCCCACGGTGAACGTATTGGCATGGACAAGCCTGATTTGCAGTACGTCATCGTCATCAATAAATGGTGCGGCTGCGGAGATGGCATCTGCGTCGTCACCGTTGTCTGGAATTGAAACCGCTGTAGGGACCCCCGTTTCCACATCCACCATCCAGGCATTGTGCATCTTCGGGAGAGTGTCGAGAAAGCTTGTGACAGCGTGAGTATAGTATGCGCCCCACGTGAAGGTTGTCGTATACCCTGACCACGGCACAATCATCGTGACAATCTTATTCCCTATGTACTGCGTGAAGTACGGCTTCGGCCCGTAGTACGCATACGGAGCGCACATCAGGGAGTCTACCTGCTGCACAAAGTTATAGACGAACGGGTTTGCAGAAAACTCATCTACCGTCGTCCACGTCCAGGGCGTCCATGCCTCGTCTTCTATCGCGCCGTCTAGGATATACCGGCCTGACCTGCCAGACAGTTTCTTCGCCGATATTCCGGAGCCGCTTGGCGGTACGCCGAGGCCTCCGGGGTTATGGACGTAATCATTATTCCATGGGTCCAGCGGGTCGGGCGGAAAGCTGTTGAGACCATACAGGCCGTCGTCAACGAGCGACCAGCCCGGGGCCTGACCGGGCGCTCCGGCTTCGTCCCTGGCAATCTCCCGGCCATTGTCGTCGTAGAACCGCTTGGATGAGAAATCGCCCGTTGTGTCACCGACGTAGCAGACGATGATGAACTCCCCGGGTTGTGCCGTGATCCACACGAGCTTCGAGCCATCCCGAACGGCGACAACTACGGTCACACCAGCCAGGTCATAGCGCCGGGACGCGCTGATCTGCCCGGGCTCCATTCCGGCGATAAGCTGCCTGAGTTTAGCGCCCCCGAATGGTATCCACAGACCTGCCGTTGTCTTGTCGCCGTCCAGTTTTACTCTCACCGGTACCCCTTTGCCTTACGGCCTACGCGCTGGCTGGAAGCGTTATCGGGAATGTCGTGATGTACTCGAATTCATCGGCCGTGAACTGCGTGCCCGACGTTCTGTTGATGTCGCTGTTCGCCGTGTTGATCAGGCCCTGCAGCCGCTTTTCGGTTGAGGTCAGCGCTCCTGTATCTCCGTCCAGAACCAGCCGCCAGTGCGTCGCCGCTCCGCTCGCAGCGTTGGTGCCTTTCCATTCCTGGGTCGCGAGTTTTTCGAGGATGCCCGTCGCTATATCCGCTATGGCCTCGAACTGCAAACCGTAGGCGTCGGCGGTGACGATGCTTGACGCGAATGTCGCAGTCCCTGCGCCCGAGCCAGACACGGCCGAACTGTAGTCAAACGATATGCCTGCCGTGGCCGCCTCGATATCAAGCGACGTGGCGTTGTCGGTCAGGGTGAAAAGCCCGTCTATGTCGGGGATTGTGATGGCCCCCGCGGGCGTCGTGATCGCCGTGGTTCTCTGGCCTGCGCGAATCAGGTTATACAGCCCGGTACAGACCTCGGCGATCGTCACGCTTCCGTCGCCTGTGAACTTGAACGTCACACCGTTCAGGGTAATCGTCCAGTCCCCGGCGGTGGCGGTTCCAATGACGGGCGTGAACCGGATCTTCTGCTTGGCCTTAACCGATGCACCAGAGGCCGTGACCGTGCAGAGAAGCGTGCCGGTAACGGCGAGGTCCGATGCCGCCACGCCTGCTGCGGTCTGTGCCGCCGTCGGCGTGGGGATTGCCCCTGCGTAGAGTTTCAGCGAGGCTATCCCGCGATTAAACATCTCCCGCAAATACGGCAACAGCGCATTTCTTACTCCCGTCGATACTGATGTCATGGCCTTAGCCCTCCTGTGTGGCTGAAATTAATCCTGCAATACGGTCAGGGCCTGCATGAAGCCCTTCCGGTTTTTTCTGATGATGCTTGCTCCGGATGAACCGGTAAGCGGCACGACCTTCGTGAGCGCGTGATTGAGCATCTGGCCTCCGGCGAGACCCACGCACGGGCCCTCCGTGCTCTCCCAGTACACAGCATCGCCCTGGAGAGGTGCGTTGCTCGACACAAGAGAGGCATCGAATTTATACGCCGTACCTGCCAGTGCTGGGTAGTCAGCGACCTGTCTGACAATAAAATCCGCAGGTCTGGTTCCGCCCAGGAATATCGTGGTATTGCCGTACGACATATAGATTCCGTCGGCAACCGCCTTGAACATCGTGGTCTGGCCGGCGAACCACAGAAAGTCATTACGCAGATTCGTCCGCCCGTAATCAAGAGGCGCTGAGGGTGCCACGCGACCGCCGAGCACGCTGTAAAGCCGTTCGTTGTAGTACTCAAGGATTTGACCGGGAGGCGTTCGCGATCCCCCTGATTTCGTGATGGCCGGGAATGTGCCGTCAACGCCGTTCTCGATGAACCCCAGGACCTGCCCGTTGGAATAGTAAATCTGGTCATCAATCTCACAGAAGGTCATAGACATATTGGGCGTCAAGCCGGTCCGCACTATCCGCGTGGGGATGGTAAGGTTTTCAGGATCGGCGATCGCCATGCTGTCGCCAACGACACCGAACATGATAGTCTCCGCCCTGTTGCTCCACAGCGAATGATATGCCCCGGAAATAATAGGCGGTCCGAAGCCTTCGCGCCGAGAGAGTATTTTCCCCTCGTCGTTCACGTCAACGTTGTTGGCCTGGCGGAGAAACGGCTGAAGGGTTTCCAGCACGTCCCCAACGTCCTTTATCCCGGCATATTTATTGAACGCAATCTTGCTCATCTACATAAACCCCGCGGGTATCCTGTTTGTTGACGCCGAAGGTGTCCTGTCCTTGATGTCTATTCGCCAGCGCTCAATGCGCGCCTCGAAGTCCGCCTCTGCCTGTTTTCCGAGTTCTTTGAACCATGTTTCAATGTCGGGCTTCAGACAAGCCTGCCGGATGATCCAGTCGACCATGCCGATATGATATTTCTCGCCGATCTCGGGCAGCGCCAGCATATCGTCGTCGGTGAGCGGCACAAGCGGCAGACGGTAGCAGCTTTGCTCGATCAACTCAGCCTCGTCGGTCGGCGGATAAAGGATGGCCTCGCCAGCCTCGTAGTCGGGGATGACGCACTGGATTGTCCCGTTTTCGGCTGTTTCCCAGTCGGGAATACCGGCATCTAGTTCCAGGCGCGTCGCGAGTCCAATGGGCCTCCCCTGGCTGGCGGGCTTGAAGCGCGTAATGCGCCACACCCGGGAATGGAGGTCAATGAATCGATCACCGATGGCGATGACATGCCGGCAGAGCCCGGGCATATCGGTTACAGCGGCCGTCAGGCCTCCTGATGCCACGGCAGCGATTGAATACCCAGCGGCGGGATATCCGGTGTTCGGAACAGCCTTGACGACCACGATCGTTCCACGGGCCTTTGCCCTGTATTTCGGGGTCGAGGCCATGGCCGAGATGTTTGCAGCCAGCAGGACGGCCGTGCGCTCCAGGCTCGTAGTGAACGCCACGGCTCCCGAGGTTATAGCCACGCCGGAGACGCTCACGCTGTCGATCTGACCGAATGCAGCCGTCAGCTTGATATAACCGATAGTATCGTGGTCCTCGAGTAAAAAGAGTTGGCGAGCGATTTCTGATTCGGCGTCATCGGCAAAACCGGCAAGATCAGGATTTTTCCAACCCTTCTTAGTGTCTGATGAACCTTTTTTCCCGGCATCGTCCAGGCGACCCCTAGCCATATCGATGATCTGCCCTAGATTCATGGTATCGCCTCCACGCGGATTTCATTCCCCAGCGCCGTCATCGGTATACGCTTCTTGATTTCTGTGTCCATGGCATTCTTGATGAAGAACGAGCACAGGGCACCCGGCGCGATATCCCAGTACACTCTTCCCGTGCTCTCGTTATACGTCCCCGCCACAGTCTTGCCCGAGTGCAGGCGGCCGTTATAGTCATAGGGAAGCTCGTGGATATTCATACTGGCCTTGACGTCTACGGTAGCCATGGGAGTTACGCCGTCCGGCATAAAGCAGAAGTCAAAGACACGGATAGCCCCGGCTGCCGGTGGCGCTGCGGGTTCGATAAGCGTGGCTCCGATATAGTTGGTTACTGTGTTCCCGCTGACTGTCAACGTTTCGGGGACCGTGAACGTATACCCTACCTTTGCCATGCGTACTTTGTAGGTGCCGTCATTGGCACTGAACACGGCCTGCCCATTTGAATCTGTAACCAATGGAATACCTGTATATCTGACATTCTGTGCGTTGTTGTAGATGTCAACGGACACGCCGGGGATCGGTACAAGACCAGATGTCTGCACGGTTATCGTAATCAACCGGTTTCCGGCAATGGCGAGGTCATCGATGGACGTAAAATAGGCCTGCGCGTCTACGATAAAGTCTGGATTTACAATATCTCCGGTCAGCACTATCTCGAAGTGGTAATCCGTGGCCTCCTCGGGGACGACCTCGAAAACATAGGTCCCCGTCGTACCGATCTCGCGGATGTCGTAGGCTGGAGAGTATACGACTCCGTTTTTAACCGATAGCAAATCGAAGTCAACCTTCGCCTTTCCGGAGAGCGGCAGCA
>Ga0137340_1000280_pt1 | contig 11901 bp, 11 predicted proteins | sample EasRivERMLT400_2_FD_102295 | JGI IMG/M metagenome (GOLD analysis project Ga0137340, IMG submission 102295) | Soil microbial communities from meander-bound floodplain in the East River, Colorado, USA - East River MetaG ERMLT400_2 | ecosystem: Environmental > Terrestrial > Soil > Floodplain ...
AGCATAGGCTTGGGGCGATACTCGGTTTCCTCGCGCAACCGGGTGCCCTTTCCGCCGCACAAAATGACTACTTGCATCAAATTGAGTATGCCGGGCGTGCCAAAATAGCGCAAAGCTGAATGTTCGCAGTGCCGGACGGAACCACTAATGGACACAAATTGACACCAATGCCCGGCAAGGTCGGGCACGAGTGACGAATGCCTAATGACGAATCAATGTCGAATGACAAAACTGGTAAAATGGCGGCTTGTGGTCCGAGGGCGTTGCCCGGGCGTTGCCCTCGGCTAACGTTGGAATGCTCTTTGGGGCAGGGACCGATCTATCCGAGGATGCGGCGGCCTTCGTCGAGGAAGATGCCTTTGAAGTTCATCTCGAGGGCCTGGGGGTTCGTTGCTTTCGCCATCGCTTCTTTCTCGGTCACTCGGCCCTGCTTGACGAGTTCAAACAACGCCTGGTTGAAGCTCTGCATGCCGTCTTCGGTGCCGGTCTCGATCGCGGCGCCCAGTTTTTCCAACCGGTTTTCTTCGATGAGTTTTCGCACAGTGCCGGAGTTGATCAACACTTCCTGCGCCGGCGTCACGCCGCCCTGGATGGTGGGTACCATGCGCTGGCAAATCACTGCTTTGAGTGTCCCGGCCAATTGCCGTCGAATCTGCTCGCGATCGTCGGCCTTGAAGAAGTCGAGGATGCGGATGACGGATTGGGAGGCATTGGTGGTGTGCAACGTGGAGAGAACGAGGTGGCCTGTATCGGCAGCGCTGATGGCGGCGCCGAAACTGGTGGCGTCGCGCATTTCACCGACCATGATCACGTCGGGGTCCTGCCGCATGACATGTTTCAGCGCATGCTGAAACGAAAGGGTATCCAGCCCCACCTCGCGCTGTTCGATCACGGACTGGTTGTCTTCGAAGACGTATTCGATCGGATCTTCAAGCGTGATGATGTGCCGTTTGGTATGCGCGTTAATGTGCTCGATCATCGCCGCCAGTGTCGTCGATTTGCCACAACCGGTGGTGCCGGCGAGCAGCACGATGCCGCGATGTTCGTCGGCGATGTCTTTGAGGATCGGCAGCAGACCCAGTTCCTCGAAACTCGGCACCTGGGTTTTGACGTAACGCATGGCGAGGCAAAACTCGCCGCGCTGTTGGAAGAGGTTGGTGCGGAAGCGGCCGATGCCAGGCACGAAATAAGAGAAGTCCACTTCGCGTTCTTCATCGAGGCGCTTGCGCGCGTGCTTCGGCACGACCTGCTCGACCACACTGTTCATCCATTCCGCCGTGGGCGCAGGCGCATCAACCGCGACGAGTTGGCCATTGATGCGGAAGACAACCGGGGTGCCTACCTTGAGATGGACATCAGACGCGTGGCCTTCGACGGCCGCGCGCAAAATCTTGTGGAACAATTCCATGGCCCGCAGCGTAGCAGGCCGGTGGCAATCAAGCTAGAGTCGAGTAGGCCAGCAGGTCCAGGCGGGCCTTCGCATGGGGCGTCATTGTTGGGAAAATCATCGAAACTTCGTAGCCGGCGTGACGGTTGCCCGTGCAGGCGATCACGACCCCTGTGCATTCGAATTTCTTCGGTTCCAGGGGCGTTTCCAGCGAGATGGTCATCTCGGTCCAGGCCGGGATTTGCGTGTCGCTGTGGAACTCGATGCCGTTTTTGCGAACGCGAACAGACGTCGCTGGCAAGGTGAGTTGAGTAGTGGAGGCTTGGACTGTTACAGGCTGGCTTAAATCAGCACCGGCAATTTTTCGTGCGCTCATATCGTACCGCATTTACCCTAGCACAAGACCTACCCCAGTCAATGGATCAGATGGAGGTTTTTGCTACTTTTTGCTTAGGGGAATTACCTAGGAGTTGAGCGTTGAGTGATGGTGCTGGATACAACCCCTCTTTGCGCCGGGGGTTACAAGCTGAGCTGCGGCGCGCTGGGACAGCGCGCCAACCTACTCCGAGTGGAACTGCCGCATAAATGCGGAACTCCGACGCGGTACTGGATGCGGCGCAGCTGCGGATATTCGAAAGCGCCAGAGGACTGGCGCACTCCAAGACGCTTCGCGAAGTCGGAAGCGCAAGGCCGCGTACGTTGAGTTTGCCGACTGGAAGTCGGCGATACAGCAGGTTGGGAAACCTGCGCTACAGGCTACCACTCGATGACGGCGGCGGCCCACGTCAGGCCGGCGCCGAAGACTACCAGCAGCACGAGGTCGCCACGCTGGATTCGTCCCTGCTGGACCGCCTCGTCCAGCGCGATGGCAACGGACGCCGCAGAGGTGTTGCCGTACTTGTCCAGGTTCACAAATAGCTGATCAGGCTGGACGCCGAGGCGTTCGCCCACCGCGTCAATGATGCGGCGATTGGCCTGGTGAGGGATGACGCATTTGATTTGGGAAATGTCGATTTCGCAGCGGCGCAGGGCCTCTTTACCTGCCGTGAGCATCGCGGTCACGGCATTCTTGAAAGTCTCTTTCCCGTCCATGCGCAGAAAATGCAAGCCGCTCGCCACCGATTCGGCAGTGGCCGGGCAGCGGCTTCCGCCGCCGGGCATGCACAACAATTCCGCCTTGTCGCCTTCCGCGCCCATGCAGGCTGTGAGCAGGCCATGGGCGTCGGTCCGATGCTGCAAAATGGCCGCGCCAGCGCCGTCACCGAACAACACGCAGGTGTTGCGGTCTTTCCAGTCTACAATGGTCGAGAGTTTTTCCGCGCCGACGACGAGCACCGTTTCGTACGTGCGCGACATGATGAATTGCTGGCCAATCTCGAGCGCGTAAATGAACCCCGAACAGGCGGCTTCCACGTCGAAGGCGGCCGACCTGCGCGCGCCGATTTTATTTTGGACCAGGCACGCCGTGGCCGGGAACATCATGTCCGGCGTGATGGTGGCGACGATGATCAGGTCAATCTGGTCGGCAGTGATATTTCCCCGCTCCATTGCGAGCAACGCTGCCTTCGCGGCCATGTCGGATGTGTATTCGGTCTCCGCGGCGATGCGACGCGCCTTGATGCCGGTGCGCGTCGTGATCCACTCGTCGGAAGTATCGACCATCTTTTCGAGGTCGGCGTTGGTGATTACTTTCTCGGGGACATAGGAGCCGACCGAAATGATCGAGCATGTGCGTCCCTTGAAGTCGTGCTTCGCCCTCGGGTTTTTGAACTTCGAGGTTCTCATGCGGCTGCCGGAACGGGCCCGTTGTCTTTCACATTCGCCAGGCGCTGGTTTGCTTCGGCGATTTCGCATGTGATGACGTCATTCAGGTGATGCTGAATTGTTTCGGTCGCCACACGGATGGCGTTCATGATGGCCCGTTCGCGTGACGAGCCGTGCGCTTTGATAACGATGCCGTTCAAGCCCAGCAATGGTGCACCGCCATATACGTCAGGATCCATGCGCTGTTTCAAGTCTGTAAATGCGCCCCTTGCGATCCAGGCGCCAAATTTTCGCGTGGGCGTGGCCGTGAGCCCGGCCTTAAGGTTTTTGAGAATTGCCTTGCCCATGCTCTCGATGCTTTTGAGAACGACGTTCCCAACAAACCCGTCCGTCACCACCACATCCACGCGATCATCGAACAGGTCGTGGCCTTCGACGTAGCCAATGAAATTCAAGTTGAGTTGCCGGCAAAGCTTTGCCGATTCGCGCGTCAGTTCGGTGCCCTTGCCTTCCTCGGTTCCGTTGCTCAGCACGCCGACCCTGGGCTTTCTGCAGCCCAACACTTCGCGCGAATAGACACTGCCCATGACCGCGAACTGCGCAAGGTAGAGGGGCTTGCATTCGTGGTTGGCGCCGGCGTCGAGGAAGATAAAAGTCGTCGTGCGCGATGGCATCAGTGTCACAATCGCCGGCCGTTCGACCCCTTCGATCCTGCGCAAGCGAAAGGTGCTGCCCGCGACGAGGCCGCCAGTGTTTCCGGGAGAAATAATCGCATCCGCTTTGCCGTCCCGGACTAATTCAATGGCGCGCACCATCGAGCAATCCTTCTTTTTGCGGACACCTTCCAACGGGGAGTCCTCCATGGTGAGCACTTCGGTGGTATGGAGAATCTTCACGCGGGGATCGTTGACGTGCCGTTTTGCGAGCGCGGCTTCGATTTGCGGGCGGTCGCCGACGAGATGGATTTCGGAGATGCCGGATATACCGTCCAGGGCAAGCCGCACGCCATCGACGACAACCTCGCATCCGTGGTCGCCACCCATGACATCCAGCGCGATTCGCATAAATGGAAAGAGCGCAGGCGACAAAGACCGCACCGCGCTCCTTGAATTACTATGCTCCAGCCGTGACTGAGATCACCTGGCGGCCCTTGTAGAAGCCGCAGGCCGGACAGACCCGATGCGGAACGTAAGGTGCCGCGCATTGCGGGCAGGTGCTCAACTGCGGCAGCTTCAGCACGCTATTGTATGCCCGCCGCATCCGCTGGCGGCTCTTTGACGGTTTACGCTTCGGTACGCCCATAATTCTCTTTCAAAACTTAAGTTTATTTAGTTCAGACCAGGCAGAAGAAGTCAATTCCGACTCATGCTGCGCGTCGGCAGCGGAACCCTTGCGGGGATTCTCCAGGCCTTTGCAATCGGGTTTACACAGCGGGTGCTGCGGAAACGCCAGGACAATATCCTCACGGATATAGGGCGTCAAGTCTACCACATCGTTGGAAATTGTCACCTTTTCCTCCCCTTCCAGGGGCAAATGGGCGGCCCAATCCGGCAGCAACAGCCGGTGCTCGAAGCGTTTCAGGCAGCGCACGCACTCGCAATCCAGCGGGAGGTCCAGGCGGCCCTGGGCGAGCATTGCCTTTTCCATCTTTTCGACGTGCAAATCGTAGTGCAGCGGCTTGCGCGCGTGAATCACTTCATCCAAACCTTCAATTTCCAGCTCTTCGGACGCCAACTGCCCCTTCAGGTGCAGGTCTTTGTCTTCCAAATGGCGGACATTAAATGTAATTGGCATAACAACCTTTCCTGGCGCGCTTTAACTGGTGCGGCGCGATAGGGACATCGGCGCCCTACCCTGCGGACGTCGCGCCCTACCCGTTCTAGCGGTTTCCGAATTTCCCTGACAGCGCCTCGCGGACATGCGGCGGCACGAACGCGCTCACATCTCCCCCCAGGCGCGCGATTTCCTTGATGATTCGCGAACTCAGGAATGTGTAGGTGTCTTTGGGCATCATAAAGATAGTCTCGATTCGCTCGTTCAACTTACGGTTCATCAGGGCGAGCTGGAATTCAAATTCAAAGTCCGAAACGGCCCGCAATCCACGGATCACGGCCTGCCCGCCTTTCGCCTGCACATAATCCACCAGCAGCCCATCGAACGCATCGGCGCTGACGTTCGGGATATTCTTTGTGGCTACGCGCACGAGTTCGACGCGCTCGGCCAGGCTGAACAGGGGGTTCTTGCTGTCATTCTTCGCCACGGCGACAACTACGTGGTCGAACAACTTCACCGCGCGCTGGATGATGTCGAGGTGCCCATTGGTGGGGGGATCAAAACTGCCCGGGTAAATCACCGTGCGCATGGCCGCACTGTAGCAACCCGCGGCGATTTGCCTATGCCAAAAGCGTTAATGGGATTCGAATTCGGTTGGCATCCGCGCACCTTCTTCCGATAGTAATTGGCTTTAGCGACCACTATGGCTGAAAGCACCAAGCACGTTTACGACGAGAGCAAGATCAAGACGCTGTCTTCGCTGGAGCACATCCGGCTGCGGACCGGCATGTACATCGGGCGCATCGGCGATGGCTCCCACTACGACGACGGCTGTTATATCCTCCTCAAGGAGGTCATCGATAACGCGATCGACGAATACATCATGGGGCACGGCCGGGAAATCCAGGTCAGCATCGAAGGCACGACTGTAACCGTGCGCGATTTCGGGCGCGGGATACCCCTGGGCAAAGTGGTGGATTGCGTGTCGCAGATCAACACGGGCGCGAAATACAATGACGACGTGTTTCAGTTCAGCGTGGGGCTGAACGGCGTCGGCACCAAGGCCGTCAATGCGCTCTCGAAGGAATTTTTCGTGCGCAGCCATCGCTCGGGCGAATACGTCGAGGCGACGTTCAAGCAGGGCAAACTTAAGAACGAGAAAAAAGGCAAGGCCGCCGGCGAACCCGACGGGACGTTTATCCAGTTCGAGCCTGACCCGGTGATTTTCAAGAATCCGCAATTCAAGGACGAGCACATCGAGCGACGCCTGCGCCATTACAGCTACCTGAACACCGGGCTGAAGCTCAACTTCAACGGCAAGCTGTTTCAGTCAAAGCGCGGGTTACTCGACCTCGTCATGGAGGATTTGCAAAGTGACAACGGCGAGCCGATCTATCCCCCGCTCCACTTTACGAGCAAGACGCTGGAGTTTTGTTTCACGCACAGCAACAGCCGCTTCGGCGAGACGTTTTATTCTTTCGTCAACGGGCAGTACACGAGCGATGGCGGCACGCACTTAAGCGCGTTCCGTGAAGGGTTGCTCAAGGCGGTAAACGAGTACGCGCGCGGGAAGTTCGAAGGCGACGACGTGCGCGAGTGCATGGTCGGCGCGGTGGCGATCCGGCTGAAGGACCCGGTCTTCGAGTCGCAAACAAAGAACAAGCTCGGCAACACGGAGATTCGGTCTGACCTCGTGAACCAGGTGCGCGAGGAGTTGCTGCACTTTTTCAATCGCAACAAGGAGATCGCCGAGAAAATTATCGCGAAGGTCCAGGACACGCAGCAACTGCGGAAAGAGTTGCAGGAAGTGAAGAAACTCGCGCGCGAACGGGCGAAGGCGATCACGATTCGCATCCCGCAGTTGAAGGACTGCAAAATCCATTTCGACAAGGCGAAGAACAAGGGGCGCGGTTCGATGGTGTTCGTGACGGAAGGACAATCCGCCGCGGGCTCGATCGTGAGTTGCCGCGACGTGAACACGCAGGCGATCTTTACGCTCAAGGGGAAGCCGCTCAACGTCTGGGACCTCAAGCGCGACATCGTTTACAAGAACGACGAGATGTACAACCTGATGCGCGCGCTCGACATCGAGGACAACCTCGAAAATCTGCGCTACGACAAAGTGATCCTCGCGACCGACGCGGACGTTGACGGCCTGCACATCCGCAACCTGATGATCACTTACTTTTTTCGCTTCTTCGATCAACTCGTGCACGACGGCCATCTTTACGTGCTCGAAACGCCGTTGTTCCGCGCGCGCACGAAGGAGGAAACGATCTATTGTTATTCGGAAGCGGAGCGCGACGCCGCCGTGAAGAAGCTGGGCAAGAGCACCGAGGTGACGCGCTTCAAAGGACTCGGCGAAATTTCGCCGGCGGAATTCAAACAGTTCATCGGACCCGATATGCGCTTGAGCCAGGTGGAATACGCGCCGAAGCCGGAGACCAGCACCATCATGGGCTTTTACATGGGCCGCAACACACCCGAGCGCCGCGATTACATCATGACGAATCTCGTCGTGCCCGTGGAAGACTGAGCAAGCTTTATGTGCGCGAAAACGCGTCTTCGGCGGCGTTGGCCCGCCCCCGCGGTCCTGCTCGACAATGGTTTAGGTTCGCGCAAACTCTGCGCATGATCTCTCGCGCGTGCTTATTGTTGTGCGCTTTCGCACGCAAGCGGACGGTATTTAATTCGCCGCGACCGCTCGACAAAGGCCAGAAGGAGGGCAAGAATTGATTCGATGAGTTCACGTGTGCTCTGGTGGGTATGCGTTTGCACAACGCTCGTCATCGGCTCGGCTTTCGCCGCGGTCAATCCACGCGCAAATTTTGTGGTCCTGATCGCCGACGACATGGCGTGGGATGATTGCGGGCCTTACGGCAACAAGGCGGTGCGCACGCCGAATATCGATCATCTCGCGCGAGAAGGGATGCGGTTCAATCGTGCGATTCTCACCACGAGTTCGTGCAGCCCGAGCCGCGCGAGCATCATGACCGGACGGTATCCGCACAACACGGATGCGGAGCAACTGCATTGGCCATTGCCGCGCGAGCAGGTGACGTTTGTGGAACAACTCAAAGCGGCAGGATACTGGACCGCGGCGGCGGGCAAATGGCACCTGGGACCGCACGTGAAGAACCGCTTTGACGCGGTGGCGGAGGCTGGCACGGCAGGATTTCAGTTGCCGGCTGCGCGCGATGCGGCACGCACGATGGTGGATGAAGAGGACGAAAGCGGGTGCGCGAACTGGCTGCCGGCGTTAAAGGCGCGGCCGAAAGACAAACCGTTTTTTTTGTGGCTCGCGGCGCTCGATCCGCATCGCGATTACAAAGCGAACGCAATCGCGAAGCCGCACCGTCCGCAGGATGTCATCGTGCCGCCCTATTTGCCGGACACGCCTGAAGTGCGGGGCGATCTCGCATTGTATTATGACGAGATCACGCGATTCGATGAGCACGTCGGCAAAGTGCTGGCGGAGTTGGACGCGCAAGGCGTGGCTTCGAACACGGTGGTTATTTTCATGGCAGACAATGGGCGCGCGTTTCCACGCTGCAAAACCACGATCTACGACAGCGGCATCAGGAGTCCGTTCATCGTTCGGTGGCCCTCCAAGGTCAAGGCAGGGACAACGTGCGATCGGTTAATCAGCTCGATCGATCTGGCGCCGACGTTGCTGGAACTCGCGGGGATGGAAAAATTGAAAACAGTGCAGGGCCGGAGTTTTGTCGCGCTGTTCGCCGATCCCACCACGAAAATCCGCGAATATGCGTTTGCGGAGCACAACTGGCATGATTACGACGCGCACAAACGCGCGGTGCGGAGCGAGCGCTTCAAGTATATCCGCAACTTCGACGTGAACCTGCCGAACACGCCGCCCGCGGATGCGGTACGCAGCCCGACGTTCCAGGCGATGCGCAAGTTGCGCGATGCGCGCAAGCTCACACCGGAGGAAATGGCGTGCTTCATCAAGCCCAAGCCGGCGGAAGAACTTTATGATTGCGACAATGACCCGCACGAGTTGCGCAACCTGGCGAACGATCCCGCGCACGCCGAGATGCTTAAGCGGATGCGCGAGGAACTTGCGCGCTGGCAAAAGGAAACCAACGATCCCGTTCCGGGGCTGCGCAATGCGGATGAATTCGATCGTGAGACAGGCGAGCCGTTGTCGAACCGGCAGAGGCCGCGGCCATCCAAACAGGAATTGCTGAACTCGAGGGCAAAAGGGTGAAAAGGGCGTTGAGAGTGATGGCCGTTGCGGCGGCTGTGTTCGGCGGAATGACGAGCGCAACGGCGCAACGCGGCACGGCGACAAACACCCCGACGAAACCCGCAGTGACGCGTCCTCCTCTGCCATCGCGCCCAAACATCGTGTTCATCATGACTGACGATCATGCTTCGCACGCGATCAGCGCTTATGGGAGCAAGATCAACGTCACGCCAAACATCGATCGCCTCGCGCGCGAAGGGATGCGATTCGATCGTTGCTTCGTGGAGAACTCGATTTGCACGCCGAGCCGCGCGGCGATCCTCACCGGCAAGTACAGCCACAAGAACGGCACGCCAGTGTTCAACACTTTTGATGGATCGCAGCCGCATGTCGCGAAATACCTTCAGCAGGCCGGCTATTACACGGGCGTGGTCGGCAAGTGGCATCTTGGGAGCGAGCCGACGGGGTTTGATGCTTACACGGTGCTGCCTGGCCAGGGGCTGTATCATAATCCGTTTTTCCTGGACCGCAATGGACGCTGGCGAACGAACGGATACGCGACGGATGTAATCACCGATCTCGCGATCGACTTTGTGAAGAACCGTCCGACGGGCAAGCCATTCTTTTTGTGTCTGCACCACAAAGCACCGCACCGAGGCTGGGAACCGGATGAGAAGCACGCGAACATGTTCGAGGATGTCGACATACCGGAACCGCCGACGTTGCGGGACGATTATCGGACGCGCACTGACGCCGCGCGCGAAGCGACGATGACGATTGCGCGGCACCTCAACAATGGGGACTTGAAATTGAAGCCGCCGCCGGAACTCACCGGGACGAATCGCCAGCAATGGCTCACGAACGTGCCGATGGAGCTCACGATCGAAGTCAAAGGGGAAACGAAAACCCTCACGGGAGACGAGTTGCTGCGGTGGAAATACCAGAGATACATCAAGGATTATTTGCGCTGCGTCGCTTCGGTGGATGACAACGTGGGGCGGTTCCTGCAATTTCTTGACACGTCCGGGTTGAGCACGAACACGGTGGTCATTTACACGAGCGACCAGGGTTTTTTTCTGGGCGACCATGGCTGGTACGACAAGCGATTCATGTACGAGGAAAGCCTGAAGATGCCGTTTATCATTCGCTGGCCCGGGGTGATCAAGCCCGGTTCGGTCCAGGCCGCGATGGCGTTGAACATCGACTTCGCGCCAACATTTCTCGAAATGGCGGGACTGGGCATTCCCAGGGACATGCAGGGCCGCAGCCTGATGCCGCTTTTGCGCGGACGAAAACCGTTCACGTGGCCCAGGAGTTTCTATTATCGCTACTACCACGATCCGGGGCACCACAACACGCGGGCGCATTACGGCGTGCGAACAGAAACGCATAAGCTGATTTACTTTTGGAAGAAGAACCAGTGGGAGTGCTACGACCTCGGGAATGATCCGTTTGAGTTGAACAACATCTACGGCAACCCCGCTTATAGCCGCGTCGTTGACAATCTAAAGCGCGAACTCTTCCGACAGAAGAAAGCGGTGGACGACGACGACCGCTTCGCGCTGGAGCAACCGCCGCCCGGAGTGGACGGCCCGCGTTTCAAAAAACCGGGCGATCCTGAGCCGAAAGAGGAGCCTTGATGAGCTGAGTGTTCTTTCGAACCGAAAGGCTCCCTGACGGATCAGGCTGACTGCCAGTTCAGCGCAATGACTGCACATTCTCAATTGCCACTCCACGCAAAATCGGACAACGTCGGTCATCGCTATGATCATCTGGACCGGCCTTGGTTTTCTTGTCGCCGTTATTGTTTTTGGTTTCTCCCTCGCTTTCAACCTGGCCTTTAACGCGCTGTGGGGTGAGGGTTATTACGACACCCATAAATGGCCGTTTGCCATTAGCCTCTTCCTGTCTGCTATCGCCTGCTGGTTGCTCGGTTTGGCGCTGCGCAAACGAACGGCACGTACCGTTATCGACAAGGCGACCGGCCAGGAAATAGTTCTAAACCGAAGCAATCACAGCCTGTTCTTCATTCCCATGCATTTCTGGGGACCCATCCTTGCGGTTATCGCTGTTGTTGTGCTGGTCAACGACCTCAGCAAATAGCTCTGAAACGCCAGTCCTTTTAAAGATCTGACGACGGATTGAACGACTTCCGCGGTTGTCGCTCGAACTCGGCGGACCGGAGTTACTCACAAGCGTCAGATTTGGCGGTGGCTGAAGGCTTGGAGGCAGCGATCGGATCTGCCATCTCGTTATCCCGGTGGTTACAAGGGACGTTGTCGCCAGGCGGAACGGCGATCCTACCCCGCTTCGACGTAACCCTTCTTGAGTTTCGCCGCGATGAGTTTCTGAACTTCCTGCGTGGCGGCGGCTTCATCGGGGCAGGTTTTGGTTTGGGATTGGCCCGCGGTGCCGAGGCGGCCAAAGCGAACGGTGAAACTGTTTCCCGTTTGTGAGACCTCCCAGAATTTCCGGGAGCCGCCGCCGATGAATTCGAGACGGCGGCATTTCGCGTCGTGGCGCGGTGATGTTTTCGGGGCCTCGGCGGCAGGCGGCGATGGAAGCGGGGCGATCAGCAACTCGACTTCTTTGGTCTCTGGTTCCAAATCCGGCTCGGGTTCGGGCAACTCCGGGGCGATGCCTTTCAATTCGCGTTCGAGCCTCGCCAAAACGGCGTCGCGGTCCTGGAACCAATCCTTGGTCAGCACGAGAACGACGCGCCAACCGAAGGTGCGGAGGACTCCCGGCTGTGTCACGTATCGTTCGACCA
>Ga0137340_1000281_pt1 | contig 11890 bp, 8 predicted proteins | sample EasRivERMLT400_2_FD_102295 | JGI IMG/M metagenome (GOLD analysis project Ga0137340, IMG submission 102295) | Soil microbial communities from meander-bound floodplain in the East River, Colorado, USA - East River MetaG ERMLT400_2 | ecosystem: Environmental > Terrestrial > Soil > Floodplain ...
TCGTCGACCAGTTTCAGGGCTCCGAGCTTTTTGGTCCTGGCGAGCTGACCCATGTTCATGCCGAGGTAGTAATGATTACCCGCGTTGGTGTTGGTTTTTACCGATTTTCGGCAGGCGTCTATTGCTTCCTCGGCGATGCGGGCGCGCTCTTCTTCGTCCAGTTCCGCGAGGTCAAAGCAGGCTTGAGCGAATTGCCAGGCGGCATCAGGGGCGGACGGGTCTTTCTGCCAGGCCTGCTTCGCGAGCGTGTACGCGCTTTTGGCTCTGGCATACGGGCTTGAGCCGGGTTGCTCGGCCCCAGAAGACCACATTCCGGACAGCAAAACGAGGCACAGGCTCACCATGACGCCGGCCCCATGCCGCCAAAAACATAGGGCGAAATTGGGTGTTGCTATCATGACTTCGGCACATATAGTGGGCCGCGTGAAACTGAAATGGCAATCATTTCGGCTAGCGTTGGTTGTGCTGCTTGCCGTACTGGGTGCGGGTTGCAGTGGCATCAACGCTTCGCACAGCATTTCACCTGCGACGTTCCTCCTTCCGGGGTTGACCCAGAGCGGTGTCGCTGACCCAAGCATCGAGAATCAAAATCCACAATTAGAAACCGACCAGATTCACGCGTCTGTACCAATAGTAGCACAAGCTCAATAACTTATGCGATTTCCATTGGCGCTGACGGCGAAAATCGCCCGGCACATCATTAAGCACAAGCTGCGGCGTACGCCTAAATTTGCCCTCGTCCTGCAACTCGAACCACTTCACACGTGCAATTTGACGTGCACGGGGTGCGGGCGCATCCGGGAATATTCGACCAGTCTCAAAGACGTGATGAGCCTGGAGGAATGCCTCGGCTCGGCCCGGGAATGCGACGCGCCGATGGTGTCGATTTGCGGAGGTGAACCGCTGATTTATCCGAAGATCGAGGAACTGGTCGCGGGACTGTTGAAGCAGGGCCGCATTGTTTACGTGTGCACGAACGGAATGTTCATGCGCAAGAAGATGAAGGATTACCTTGCCTCCATCTATTCGCCTGAAATTGAGCCGATGCTCCTGGAGTTGATGACCGAAAGGTTGATCAGTGAGAAAGACGCGGAAGGGATCCGCAAAGGCAAGACTGACGGGAAGCCGGTGATCAAGCCCACGAGGTGGATGTATTGGAATGTCCACATCGACGGATTGGAATACACGCACGACCTGATCGTGGAGCGCGAGGGCGTGTTCAAGGAGTGTGTCGAAGCCATTCGCATGGCAAAGATCCTCGGCTACCAGGTGGCGACGAACACCACGGTCTACAAGGAAACCGACGTGCAGGAGATCGAACAGATGTTCGAGTTCTTCTCCTCGCTGGAAGTGGACGGCCACACGATTTCTCCGGGCTACGAATACGACGCGGCGAAGAAGGACATGATCAAGCGGCTGAACAAGCAGCCGGAGGATTTTTTCCTGACGCGCAAGATGACGCGCCAGAAGTTTGCGAAGATCGAGGAATGGGGCAAGCGCTTCAGCATTTTCGGAACGCCGGTTTACCAGGAGTTCCTCGCCGGGAAACGCGAACTTACGTGTACGGCGTGGGCCATCCCGACTCGCAACGTGCGCGGGTGGAAGGCTCCATGTTACCTGATGACCGATGGCCACTACACCAGCTACGCGGAGATGCTGGAGAAGGTCGACTGGACGAAGTACGGCGTCGTGAATGGCGTAGCGCGTGATCCGCGATGCGAGAATTGCATGGTGCATTGCGGGTATGACCCGAGCGGGGCGCTGGGCACGAATTACAAGCGCGGCGATAACTGGAAGAATTTCGCATACAACTTTGCGCCGAAACCGAAGCCTTACTACGAGGGCGCCTCGGTGAAGGCGTTTAACGGCTACTCGATTGGCAAGGGGCATTTGGCGGAAGCCAAGGCGGCCATCAACTCGCCACGGAAAGCAAACGGCGCGAAGTCGCCGTTCCATCAGAATGGGCACGCGGTCGCGGAGTTGGTGGAAGCGAGCAGTTGCGCAACGGGCGATACCTCGCAGCGCGACGACCTGCTCGCGAAAATTGCGGCGCGCAAGGAGAGCTAAGTTTTCATGGGAACTCTGTTTTTGAGTCCGCCGTCGTTTGACGGCTTTGATGGTGGCGCGGGATCGCGGTACCAGGCGAAGCGGGAGGTGACCAGCTTTTGGTATCCAACCTGGCTCGCGCAGCCGGCGGCGCTCGTTCCTGACGGCAAACTGCTGGATTGTCCGCCGCACAACATCGGTGTGCAGGAATGCCTGACCGAAGCAAAGAAGCACGAGCACGTTATCATCCACACTTCGACGCCTTCCTTGAAGAACGACTGCAAGGTGGCGGAAGCGATCAAGCAACAGCGGCCTGAAACGAGAATTGGCTTTGTGGGCGCGCACGCGGCGGTGTTGCCGGTGGAGACATTGAAGGCTTCGTCGGCGATTGATTGGGTAGGCCGCAAGGAATTTGATTTTACCTGCAAAGAAGTCGCCGAGGGCCGTCCATTGGAAACGATCACGGGGCTTTCGTATCGCAACAGGGACGGGAAGATCGTCCACAATCCCGAGCGCGAATTGATCTCGAACATGGACGTGCTGCCGTGGGTGGCGGACGTTTACAAGCGCGATTTGCAGATTGAGAAGTATTTCATCGGCTATCTGCTGCACCCGTACGTATCGATGTACACCGGCCGCGGCTGCCCGGCGCAGTGCACGTTCTGTTTGTGGCCGCAAACAATCGGCGGGCACAAGTATCGCGTGCGATCGGCCCAAAACGTCGCCGACGAGATGGCCTACATGAAGAAGCTCTTTCCGCAAGTGAACGAGTTTTTCTTCGATGACGATACGTTTACGGCGAACCTGCCGCGCGCGAGAGAGATCGCAAAGAAGCTGTCGCCCCTCGGTTTGACGTGGTCGTGCAACAGCCGCGCGAACCTTGACTACGACACGATCAAGTTTTTCAAGGATTCCGGCCTGCGGCTTTTCCTGGTGGGTTACGAGAGCGGCAATGACGAAACGCTGAAGCGCATCAAGAAGGGCGTGACCACCGACGAAATGCGGCGGTTCACGAAGGCGTGCCACAAAGCAGGTGTGGTCATCCACGGCACATTCATCCTTGGCTTGCCGGTCGAGACGCGAGAGACAATCGAGCAGACCATCCGCTTCGCGCAGGAACTGGACGTGTTCAGCCTGCAGGTGAGCCTCGCGGCACCGTATCCGGGCACGGAACTTTTCGAACAGGCGCGGCTCAACGGTTGGTTTGTGAAGAAGGACAAAACGGACCTGGTCGAGCAGGACGGTTTCCAGCAAAGCGCGCTTGAGTATCCCGGTTTGAGCAAAGAAGCGATTTTCGAGGAAGTAGAGCGGTTCTATCGCGCGTACTACCTGCGGCCAAAACCGATCCTGCGCATCATCAGGACGATGCTCGAAGACAAGGAAGTCTGCGTGCGGCGGTTGCGCGAAGGGTACGAGTTTTTCAAGAGCATGGCCCAGCGGCGCAATGATTTGGAGGCTTCAAGAGCAACCGCTGCGCAAGCTGTCGCGCCGGTGGCAGCTTGATTGGCCCCAAACTCCCGCCAAATTTCGCGTGAGAACGGAGACTTGCTACGCGGGTATACCGCTGGTCATGCTTTGTTAGGCCAAATGGCAATGGCACCAGAGATTCAAGAGCGTCCGACGACCGCTCCCGCGACACCACGCGGGAATGGGACGGACTTTTCCAGGCCGGTGCAGCGTCCGCACAAGGGCGCCTTCCAATTGTTTCGCGAAGTGCTGAATCACGGCGGGCCGGGTTATCTCCAGTTTGCGATCACGAACATTTGCAATGCCAAGTGCGACTTCTGCGGGTTTGCGGTCGACCGGTTCGATCCCAAACAGAGGCGCAGCGTAACGCTGCAGGAAGCGCGCGACGTGATCGACATCGCGCAGCGAAATCACATTGGCTATCTGCTCTTCGTGGGCGGAGAACCGCTGGTGCACAAGGAACTTCGCGCCATGGTGCGCTATGCAGCGGAGTCCGGCATTCACCCGATGATTTGCACCAACGGCTCGCTGTGGACAGAGCAGAACATGCGCGACCTCGCGAGCGACGGGCTGAGCAGCGTGATCATGTCCATCGACTCGCACGATGTGGCGCGGCACGAGAAGAATCGCGGGTTGCCGGATGTCTGCCGCAAGATCAAGCACGCGAACGAAGTTTTTGACAAACTCGGAATCCAGACGACGGCAAGCGTGACGGCCAGCAAGTTGATCGACGACTACGACAAATTACCGGCATTTTTGCAGGAGCTTGGGTTTCGAAGCTGCACGTTCAGCTATCCCCTGACGAACCTTGCATCGAGCTATCTGAGCTTCAGCGATTCGAGCCTGGTGAGTTACAAAACCGATGAACTCATCCAGGTGTTTGAGAAGATCAAGCAGATGAAGCACCGGAGCGGATTTCCGGTGGTGAACCCGACGGAGTCGCTCACTGAGATGCAGCGCCATTTGCGCAAACAACCGGAGAAATTTGGCTGCCTGGGCGGGCATAAATATTTTTACCTCGATTGGAACCTGAATTTGTATCGCTGCCACTTCTGGGAGACGCCTATGTGCAGCATTTACGAGTTCGATCAATCCAAACTTATTCGGGACGGCTGCACACGTTGCATGATCGACTGTTATCGTGACCCGAGCGTGCTGCAATTCGTGGCGATCAATGCCAGTGACGCCTACAACGACTTGAAGAAGGGCCGATTGCTTTCGGCGGCGAAGCGAGTCTTCGATTCAAGAAACATCACTTCGTTGAAAGCGGTCTGGGAAGATCGCAAGTGGATCGGCAAGGTCTAGTCGAGCACGCTTACAACGTCACCCGGAAAAGCCACGCCCATACTACTTCGCTTCGCTCGCCGGACAACAGAGCACAACCGCAGTTTTCTTCCCTGCTCCCTCCGCAAAGCCTTCAAGAGTGAGAAACGGGTAAACCCACTCTTGCACTTCGCTCGAATTGAAGCCGTAGTAATGCGGGATGACGTTCGTGATGACCAGTTTCTCAATGACGGGTGGCAGATCTGGTTCGGGCTCCATAAAGACTTTGCCACTCTTGACCCAATCCGAGATGCGATCTCGGTTAACAACCGGCACCTTTTTGGCGACACTCAGGTTTCTCCAGCACAGGTCGAAATTAGCAATTCTTCCTTCATTTCCAAAAAGCAGGAACAGCCCGCCGAAGTGGCCGACACCGGCGAAGGAAACGTCGTCGATGCCGCGAACAAGATAAAGCCCATTCGCAGTCTGCTCCCTTATCGGCGTGCCGTTTCTCTTGTACGTGCTGGTCTGTCTTGTTCGCCAGAAAAGTGGTTCGTTGGCCGTACGACCTTCAGCGAGTTGCGATTCACCCATTCCAAGCTCCTGATAGACGCGGCGAGCAAGCCGCAGCGTTTCGTCATTGCCTGGCACGTTGGTGACGCTGCCCCTGGGCAGTGCTATAACCTTCGAGTTCATGAAAGCGATCGTTCCTCGCCTCGGTGAGATCGAGATTGCTTTCCTGGCTGGTTGTTCCTCAAACGAGCAATCCTTTCCTTTGAGTGCCGGCGATAGTGCCTTCACCACTTGAGCATGATTTGTGAAGCCGCCGAGGCCCACCACCTTTGAAATCATCTCTGTCGAAAACTGTGCCGGACTGACTCTGTACACGTTCATCGTCGTCGTCAAAGAGTTGGTCGCAGACCACTCAACTCGGCCCTGCTTCAACGCGAAGGGCTCTCCGAGATTGTTGAGCGGCAATCGCTGACCGAAAGCAAAGTGCTCGATCAAGACTAAAGTGATGAAGACAGTCCTCATGGAACGAAGACCTCGCGTTCAACGGATGCGATGTCTCCCGGGTTTCCCGAGTCCGGGCTTTGATAGCTCAGTAAGTCATCGCTGAAACAGTTCGGCCATCCTGCCACCCGAAACGTAACTGTTTGTTTAGGGCTTTTGGTTTGGAATCCCTGACTCTTGGTTCCAGCGTAGAACCAAGCCTCTTGAATCGATTGACGTTGCACGCCATTCGCCCCGGTTAGCGCGGATGCATACTCTCGGCCAAAATTGGACACAAGATAAACAGTACTGCTTGCACCAAGCAGTAGATGAAGATTGTCACCTATGGGAAGCATCTCTTTGTTCCACATGTCATCATAATTGTCCGGGAACATATTGTTACAGGACAGGATTCCCATCCATCGCAAATTCGAGCCCGAATTGCCGAACTGAAACTGGGTGAACCGAACCCAATCGTAGCTGTTCACGCCAGTCTTGTAGATAGGGAAGTAAGTGTCCAGCACTCCAGCACCCGTGGTGGTGAAATCCGGCGTCGTTCCGAAAACACCGTGGCCTACAAGCAAACCGATGTTGGCGCGGTTAAACTGATTTGAGCCGCCGTATTGTGATCCAAGCAAAGCGGCAGCACTAACGTTGTCGTCGGCGCGGCCCCATTCCAACTTGAAACCCCTCGTCTCCATCACGCCTTGAAAGCCCATCATAATGCGCTGAGGACTTTCAAGAGGAGGAAAGGCTCCGGTGACCAGAGGAGATCCGTTCAACTCCACGCGACCTCCAAGACCATTCGAAGGACGATTGGCACTTCCAAAATTGACGTCTGGATGATGCCCCTGATACGCAAGAGCCATCGTTCCCAGGTTGTGTACGATTCGGGGAGGAATGAGTGTGGTTGTTCCGCCTCCTGCCGCAGCCGCGAGGCTGGCGTTTTCACCGCCGTTTGTCTGCGCCTCATTCGGGCTTGCGAAAGACTCCTTCTGTCCCGGTATTGGCACTGCGACCCACGGTTGCGGTCCCAGTTCTTCAGCAAGCGGTGGCGGCAATGGCGGCGGCGGCGCAAAATAGTGGTCCCAGCCGCCCATAAGCGCTCCCGCCCAATCTGTCGGATACCAGGCGGATGAGTTCGATGCTGACGCGCTCTGCGCCCCGGTTACCGATGGCGGTGGTGGATTAGTCGAAGGCGCAGGTGCAGGTGTCGGCGGCGTGTTCGTCGAAGTCGTGCCGGACAATGTCGCGCTGTAGAAGTCTGCTGGCAGGTCATTGCCACTGCCGTCTTTCCCATCCCAAATGAAGGTCATGTTGTAGCCCGTGCCGGTCACGCTGCGGACGGTCACGGCAGACGAGTTGGAGATGACAAGGGTCCAGTCGGCGTACGCCGCGAAGTTTGCTTTAAACGTCTGGGTCTCTCCGTCGTTGGGCTCCACAAACAGGGCTGAGCCGCGAAAGTCAGAGATAAAGTTATCGAACGTCACGTTGTGGTAAGAAGACGCCGCGAAATTGTTCACCAGATTCGCCGGCTCAAGCGTTGTCTCCGCCCCATCGAAATTCTCAGCCACAGCGAACAGCTTGTGGGGCCCGTTCCCAAATTGAGCCGCATTGATCACAAAATTGGTCTCCGGATAAAGTTGGTTTCCAGCTTCTTGCCCATCAACAAAGAGCCGAATTGAGGCGACACTCAAGGAGCTAGTCACAGCAACACTGACGGTCACGTAACCACTGAGAGCTGAACCTGCGGCAGGCGACACAATCCCAAGCTGTGGCTTGGAGCTTGCATTCGTTCCTGTGACGACAATCCGGTAAAAGCGTTTGTCGGTGTCATTGGGATGCGGGACTCGAATGAACCCTGTTTCATTGCCTGCGTCCTTCCAGATGGTGTTGGTCCCGTGAGACGGGTAGTCCTCGTAAACCGTGCTCCACTGAGTGCCGCCGTCTACAAGGTTGGTCGCAAAGTCGATGCGATATACCACGTTTGATTTGCTCTGCCAGTTGATGAGAACGGCCCCGGCAGTATCAGCTTTCGCACTGACAATCTGAGGGTTTGCCGCCTCAACGATTCGAACTCCGACTAGTATTGCGATAAAACAAAGTAATCTGCTGTTCATTTCTAACCTGTGTTTAGTTGTTAATTCCCTCCGCTGCCAAGGTAACCTGCGCGGGCAGCAGGTTCCGTTAGGTGCAAGCAGAGTCTGGCGCAGAGTCGCTTGGATTGCAACCAATCTTAAGATATGTCTTATGGTCCTTTAGTAGGATTCCTGTTTCGGTTCGTGCTGTGCCATCCGTGCCGAAGCACCGCCGCGTTTTAGGCCAGAAAGTCCGGTTGTACCGGAAGTTATGCGGCTTGACGCAGGAAAGGCTTGCGGAAAAGGCTGACCTCGTGCCGAGCTACATTAGTGATGTGGAACGTGGACGGGAAAACATCTCAGTCGATGCGCTGCGGCGAATCGCTAAGGCCTTGAACGTGGGCTTAGAGGATTTGTTTCGAGGGATTTAGGGCAGTTGACTTCGAGTCAGTGCTAATTATTCGATCTGCAAACCGCTCGCGACAGCCTCGGCGAGAAGCTGCCGGTACGAGCTTGATGCGATGCGCTGGGCCTCACCGGGATTTGTAAGGTAACCTCCCTCGATCAGTACGGCAGGGCGATTCTGGCCGCGGAGCACGGTCATGAAGCGGGCGCGCCGCACGCCGCGATCGCCGGCGCCTGATCGCTGCAGCAGCGCGCGATGCAGGCGGACCGCGGCCTGGACGTTCTGCTCGTCAAAGGCATTGTTCGGAAATACCTGGCGCAGGTCGTCATCGTAGTTGCGCGTGAGATGCGAGGGCATGCCCGTGGGAGTCAGGCAGTACGTTTCAATTCCGGCCAGGTCACGATTCACGGAGCCCGAGTTGAAATGAAGGCTGACGAAAACATCGGCGTTCGCCTGGTCCGCAATGGCGACGCGCTCGCCTAAACCCAAATCGATGTCAGTCGTGCGCGTCATGACGACTTTCCAACCGTTGGTCGCGAGCAAACGCTCCAGGCGCTGCGCCCAATCGAGCGTGTAATCTTTTTCTGAATCCTCGCTGGAAATCGAACCGGCGCCGATGTCTCGCCCGCCGTGGCCGGCGTCGATGACGATCGTGCGGCTGCCGTTGAGGCAACAGAACCTGGCGGGACGCGCGAGAGGCTGGAGCAACTTTTGCGCGTCAATCCAATGCACGTACGGCGCGCCGCCAATGATCTGCGGAGCAAAGCCCAACCAGTATTCAAAGCCGTCGTAACTGGCGACACGGCTTCCGACCCTGAGGGACAAAGGACCGCCGGCGGTCTGGAGGCGATACGTCGGCGCCGAGCCGTCGCCAAAACGGTCGAAATTTGCGAGATCGTTGAAGCGCCTCCAGCTTTCGAGGGAAATCCACGTGTTGACCCAATTGGTCGGCCACACGACCGATCGTGATTGATGGAAAGCGACTGTGGGCAGGGTGGTCGGGGGCAGGGTGACTTGCGGGGGCGTGATCGGCGTCGGCGCGGCGATGGGGAGCTCAACTGCCGACGCGGGAGCGACTTCGATTTCGGGCGCCAGAACCTCGGTTTGTACGGGCCGCTGCAGGCCGGTTTGGCAACCGGCACAACACAAAAATGCCGTGACTACAACTAGCGCGCGGCAATAAGGCACGTGCACAATATTACTTTTGCCCATCCGTTTGCTGATCACAAGCTCTTATCACAGCAGGCGGCGTTCCTCTTTACAGGGAACAAAGCTTGCCCGGTGCGGTTTGCGCCGGTCATAATTTTCGCGCACTCGATGAGGCTCTTGATCGCCATAACCGGCGCCAGCGGAATCGCATATGCGCAGCGCCTGCTCGACAACATTGACGGCTCGAAACACGAGCTGAATGTCGTGATCAGCGGTTATGGGCAGGCGGTGATCGCGCAGGAATGTCCGGAGGGTTTGCGGCTGCCGGCGGGCGCGAAAAGTCACAACGTCAAGAGCATGAATGCGCCGTTTGCGAGCGGATCCAACCCACTGGATGCGATGGTGGTGATCCCGTGCAGCATGGGAACGCTGGGGCGAATCGCGCACGGATTCAGTGAAGACGTTTTGCTGCGCACCGCCGACGTGATGCTGAAGGAGAAACGGAAGCTGATTTTAGTGCCGCGTGAAACTCCGCTGAGCCTTGTGCACGTCAAGAATTTTGAACTGCTCCTGATGGCGGGCGCGACGATTCTGCCGGCAAACCCCGGCTTTTACACGCACCCGAAAACCGTGGAGCAAGTGGTGGACACGGTGGTGGCGCGTGTTTTGGACCACCTGGGTATTACGCAAAAGCTCGCCCCTCGCTGGCAGGAAGAAGAATAAGAGATGTTTTCGACGATTCGTAATTGGGGAGGTTTCGTCAAATTCTCGCACACAGTTTTCGCGCTGCCGTTTGCGCTGGCGGCCATGGTGGTGGCGGCGCGTGAAGATCGGGGATGGCCCGGCTGGAACAAATTCCTGCTGATCCTCGCGGCGATGGTGTGTGCGCGGACGTGCGCGATGTCGTTCAACCGAATCGTTGACCGCAAGTTCGACAAAGAGAACCCGCGAACCGCGACGCGGCATTTGCCGACGGGGCAAATCTCACTCGCCGCCGCCTGGACATTGTGCGCGCTGAGCGCGGCGGGTTTGATTGCAGCCAGCTATTTCCTGAATCCGCTCTGCTTTTACTTGTCGCCGGTGGCGATAGCCGTTGTGTGTTTTTACTCGCTGACCAAGCGTTTTACCGATTACACGCACGTGTTTCTTGGGATGGCGCTGGCGCTGGCGCCGATCGGCGGCTGGCTTGCGGTGGAAGGGACAGCGGTTTCCGTGCGCGACGTGCTCGCGATGCTGGTGCTGGCCCTCTCGGTTATTTTCTGGCTGATCGGGTTCGATATCATTTACGCGCTCCAGGACTATGATTTTGACCGGTCGCACGGTTTGCGGTCGCTGGTGGTCGCGTGGGGCCCGAAGAACGCGCTGAGCGCGGCGTTCCTTTCCCACCTGTTGATGTGGGGGTTGCTGCTGCTGTTCGGGTTGCTCTTGCGGTTTCGCGTGGCATATTTGGTCGGCCTGTTCATCATTCTGATTAGCCTGTTGCTGGAGCACTGGCTGGCGCGACGGCGCAGCCTGCAATGGATCAACCTCGCGTTTTTCCGGCTGAATGCGCTGATCAGCGTGGTGTTCCTGATCGTCACAGTTTCGGAAGTAATTTTCCGCGGCGGGTTTCGAGTGCGATGAGTTTTTTTCTGCAACGCAGTGAGTTGCGCGACATCTACGACAAGGTGGTCGCGGGTGAGCGCATTAACCAAGCCGATGCGCTGCGATTGTTCGAGAGCAAAGACCTGAATGCGGTGGGCGCAATTGCCGATTTCGTGCGGCAGCGAAAAGTGGGCAACCGCGCGAGCTACATCATCAACCGATATATCAATTATTCCAACTATTGCATCCTGAGCTGCCAGTTTTGCGCGTTCGCGCGCAAGAAACGGGACGCCGACGGTTTTCAATTCACGGTCGAGGAGATGGTGACCAGGGCGCGTGAGGCGCTGCACCTTGGAATTACCGAGCTTCATATCGTCGGGGGGCTGCACCCGAACCTTCCCTTCTCCTACTACACGGAGATGCTGCGCGCGTTAAAGCAACTCGACGGGCGTTTGCAGCTCAAATGCTTCACGGCGATCGAAGTTCTGCACCTGGCGTGGTTGGCAAAGAAAACGGTGAAAGAAACGCTGATCGAATTGAAGGAGGCGGGGCTCGATTCGCTCACGGGTGGAGGCGCAGAGATTTTTCGCAAGGAAGTGCGGTCGCAGATTGCGAAGGGAAAAGAATCGGCGGAAGAGTATTTGGACGTGCATCGCACGTGGCATCAGCTTGGTGGCCGGAGCACGTGCACCATGCTTTATGGACACGTGGAATCGCTGGCGGATCGCGTGGATCACCTGCGGCAGCTTCGCGCGCTCCAGGATGAAACGCACGGGTTCACCGGATTCGTTCCGCTGGCTTATCAACCGGAGAACAATGATATCCCGGTGACGGCGCCGCCAACGGGCTTCGACTCGTTGCGGACGATCGCAGTGAGCCGGATTTACCTCGATAACTTCGATCA
>Ga0137340_1000284_pt1 | contig 11824 bp, 6 predicted proteins | sample EasRivERMLT400_2_FD_102295 | JGI IMG/M metagenome (GOLD analysis project Ga0137340, IMG submission 102295) | Soil microbial communities from meander-bound floodplain in the East River, Colorado, USA - East River MetaG ERMLT400_2 | ecosystem: Environmental > Terrestrial > Soil > Floodplain ...
CGTCCTGCGGGCCGGCCGCGGCGTTCAGCCGGTCACGCCGTTCGCCCGGACCGCCACCCGCTACTCGTCCCCAGGCGCGCACGCTCCCGTAGTCACCTACGCAGGCGAGGTTCTCTGGACGGACGATCACGGCGTCTTACATCGGCTTCCGGTCTGTGGCGACGATCCCGAAACGTTCCCCGCGCCTCACGCGTTCGCGTCGGCCACGCGTGTCGTCGGTTCGTCGAGCGGACTGTGGGTGATCGGCGCACCGCATGAGTCTCTTCAGCGCCATGAATCGGAGTCGCTGGCGCTCCTACTGCAAGTCGATCGTCACGACGCGCGCGTCATCGACATCACAGGCGGCGATCGCGGTTCGATCGAGGCGCTCGTCGAGCGCGGCGGTAAGTTGCAGGCCGACCGCTTCGATCAGGCCGGGCACGCCGTCAAAACCGTCACGTTCCTCGGCCTGGGAGATACCAGCGCCTTTGTATTCCTGCGCCGCTCGCGACGCTTCGTCATGCTCGCGGACGGTTATCCGCAGAAGCTGTTTTGGTTCTCGGCCGATGGCGGCCCGGCGCTCTTCAGCGTGCCGGTTCCGTCGCTCCGGCCATGCTTCCATGCGGACGTTCTCGGCAGCGACTCTCGAGACCGCGTGTTGCTCGCCGGCGCTGACGGTCCCGAGTTCGGCGGCGGCGCCTACGCGCTGGTCCTCGACGCCGATGGAAATCTGCTCGACCAGTTGGCCATCGATCCGCTCGACGCACCTGCAACGGGCATCGTCGCGACGCGTGACAGTCTCCTGGTCACCGGCTCGCGCGGCCTGCTGATGTTCGAGACGGCCGAGGTGGTTCCGGAAGGAGCTGGCCCGATCAGCTGCGTGCTCACACCCGCGTTGTTCTCGCCCGATCGCGAGGACCAGCGCCGGTGGCTTCGCGTGGACGCGACGGCGACGCTGCCCGAAGGCAGCTCGATCGAAATCGCGTTCGCGTCGACGGACGACACCGCCACGCGCGATCGCCTGAACGCGCTCGCCGCCGATGCGTCGAAGGCGGTGAGTCAACGCGTCCGCGAGCTGCGGAGCGAGCCGGACCTCTGGCGTGGCCGCGCAGAGTTCCACGGCAGTAGCGCTCACGCGAGTGATCCGAAGGCGGTCTTTGCGGCGAGGTTGTTCGAAATCCACGACCGCTATCTATGGGTCGCGGTCACGCTCAGGGCCGCAGCCGGCGGCCGCCTACCGCTCCTGTCGGAGCTCACCGTGCTGTATCCAGGCCGCACGCTGATGGAGAACCTCCCGTCGATCTATCAGCGCGAGGAATCGCGGCCTGACAGTTTCCTCCGAAGCCTGGTCGGCATCCTCGAGGCGACCACCCAAGGGATCGACACGCGCATCGCGGCGATGGGCAGCCTCGTGCATCCGACGTCGGCACCCGGACCGTGGCTCGACTTCCTGGCCCGATGGCTGGGCTTGCCCTGGGACGACGCCCTCAGCGAGACACAGAAACGCGCGATCGTCACGCGTGCAGCGGAGCTGGCGAAGGGCCGCGGAACCCGTGCGGGACTCGAAGCCCTTCTCGATGCGTTGATTCCCGGCACGCCGCGGCGGTTCCGGGTGGTCGACGCCACCGCAGACTTCGGTTTCGCGATGGTCGGCGATGCCGCATGCGCGGGCAGCGAGCTGCCCGCGATGCTCGGTGGGCGCACCGAGTGGAGCGCCGAACTGAATTCGCGCACCGTCCTCGGCCACACGCGCCTGCCCTGTGACGGACAGCGCGACGACGGCACGTATCACCTCGCGGGCAGAGTCCGGATCGACGTCGCGGCGACCGCCGCCGAACGGAAGTCGTGGACGCCCTGGCTGCACAGATTGATCACCGAGCTCGTGCCGCTCACGGCGCGCGTGACGCTCCGTTGGGTCAGCGCCCAGGCGCTGCGGTCGGATCGGCTGGACGGCTCGCTCAAGCTCGAGGCGGCGCCGTCACCGCATCTTGGCACCGATGCGATCACCAGTCTCGCGCGCCTGCCCGATCGCGGCGCGCGCTTGTCGGCCTCGGGCCAGGGCCTCGGCACACGCTTGCATTGATGACAGGAGATGGATTCATGGACACACCGGACACTCACAAACCAGACTCACAGAGGCGGCGCACGAGGAAGGAATGTTGCACCGACCTCGGATGCGAATCCGGTCTCAGGAACAACTACTTCGAGGGCAAGCGGCTCACGCCGGAGATGTTCCGCATCGAACAGCGGTACCTGCTGGAGCGGCGGCAACTGCTCAATCGCGCGATTCACGGATGGGGCGTCGTCTACGGCTACGGCATCGGCGTTGAAGCCTCGGAGGGCTACAAGACCTCGGAGTCACGCACCCTGAGGATCCGTCCGGGACTCGCGCTCGACGAGTGTGGTCGCGAACTGCTGCAGGCCGGCGTCGCATACCTCGACCTCCAGGACACGATCGTCCTCGACGATGATGGACACCGGGTGGATCGCGAGAAGGCGTTCGCGGCCGCCACGCAGTACACCCGCGCTCGTGGCCAGAAGGTCGAGCGCGTCTGCTGGCTGCTCAGCGTGCACTACGCGGAGCAGCGCGGCGGGCAAGTACAGATCACCGATCCGTGCCGCTGCGATCACCACGAGTGGGACCATACCTGCGAGACGGTCCGGTACGTGCTGCGCCGGATTCCGTGCGACGAATGCTGCGATCCGTTCGACTGCGGGCTGGAATGCGACTGCGGCACCGGACGCTGCTGTGAGCCCGAGAATCCTCCGGACGATCGGAAGGACCCGAAACATCCGACGGACCAGATCGTTCTCAAGGAACAGCGAGATTCGAGGAAGCACGGAGAGGCGCCTCGCGACCGTCTTGCGTTCAAGCGAGGCGGATGCCGGTGCCTCTGCGATCACCTGACGCATCTCTCGCCCGGTGAGGACTGTGGCGGCCGGCTCTGCGAGATCGAGGAGCCGTGCGGCCGAGTGTGGGTGGACCTGTCGCACAGCGTGCCGATAGCCTACCTCGAGATCGTCCCCGACGAATGCGGCGGCTGGACGTTCGGCGACGAGGTCGACGAGTGCGGCCCCCGCCGTCTCGTGAAGCGCAACGACCTGCTGTTCGACCTCGTGCGCGGATGCGATCTCACGCGAATCGTCGAGATCGGGTGGGGCAAGTGGCATCGGAATATTGCGACCGTTTCCTTTGATGAGCTCTCACAGATGATGGCGCCGGAGGACAAGGACAAGCCCGAGTACGTCCTGCGGGACTTCTGGATAAAGTTCTCGCGTCCGGTCCGTGAGGCCACGCTGCTCCCTGACTGCTTCGCGATGACCGTCCTGAGCGTGGACACGGAGGGCGGCTGGTGGAATGTGCTGCGCGTCCCCGTGGTGCGACTCGACACGAAGTTTGTGCCGCCGGCACCCGGCGATCCCGTCGGGCACGTTCGTGGCGCGAAGCTCGTCGTCGACGGGTCGTGGTTCGAAGATGGATTCTACGGCCGCCACAGCGTCTTTTACGCCGGCGAGACCTCGATCGAGATCGAAGTCCGCGGCGACTTCATCGTCGACTGCAACGGTCAGCCCGTCGACGCCAACGCAGTCGGGCTTCTGACCGCACCGACTGGCAACGGCACGCCCGGCGGAACCTTCGTGTCCAGCATTCGCGTCGGCAAGCGCCCAGGCAAAGGAGCTTCGTCATGAGTGGAGCTAACGTCACCATCAACAGCGCCAAGGGCATGTCGACGCTCGTGAGACCCAGGTTCGGGCCAGGGATGCTCCTGCAGCACGAGGATCTCGAGCAGCTGAACGTCTACACGCGAGAGCTGAACCGTCTCATGTTTCGCTCGCTGTTCGGCTGCGGCGTCGTCTGCGGCCTGGTCGTCACGACAGAACAGAAGTGCGGCCAGGGCCGGATCACGGTCGAGGCGGGGCTCGCACTCACCTGCGATGGCGATCCGATCTACGTTCCGAAGGATCAGTCCGTCGCCATCGACGAGAAGTGCGATCCGAAGCTCACTACTCCGCTCTGGGTCGTCCTGTGCGGCACGGTCAAGTGCTGTGCGCCCCGGACGTCGATGTGCCCGAGCGACGACGAGGAGACGACGTCGGTGTGTACGCGGGAGCGGGAGGGGTGGGAGATTCGCGTCGTGAGCGAAGAGCCCAAGTGCGTGTGCCGCTGCAAGCCGGACATCGTCTTCAAGGAGACCACCTGCAAGTGCGTCGATCCGGAGCTCCCGTGCTACAAGGACCACTACGATGGCAAGTGCTCGTGCGAGTGCCACGACTGCGGCGGCAGCTGTTGCGACTGCGTGCTTCTCGCCCGGCTCGAGCGGCCGGATCCCGCGAAACCGGATTGGATCGCCGATCATCGCGTTCGCCGGTTCGTGCGGCCCGTGCTGATGCGCGACCCGCAGGTCGAGATCGAGCACAAGAAGAGGGAGGAGGACAAGAAGGCGGTCGCCCTCGCGAAGTCTACGGCCCCGGCGCCGGCAGCCACACCGGCTTCGAGCAAGCCGCCGAAGTCGAAAAGCTCGATGACGCCGCCGCGCTGAGGCGCGTCATTGGACGGCTGATCCATGGCGGCGGATCGCTCAGTTCAGCGTGTCACGCCTGCGGTCGAGCGGCGGCCATCGAACGCCGCCACTCCCCAACGCAACGGGGCGGCGGTCGCGCCATCGCCGACCCGAGCGTTGCAGCAGCGCCTGGGCAATCACGGTACGCAGCTATTCGCCGCGCAACTGGTGGCGAGGTGCAGCGCTCCGGGCGCTCCTGGTGGCGCGTCGGGAGGCGGCACGTCGGCAGGCCCGTTCTCCCTCAGCCATCCCGATGACGCACACGAGCGCGAAGCGGCCCGCGTAGCCGACGCTGTCATGCGGACGACCGAGCGAGGGTCAACGTCCACCTCGCCAGCTGCACCCACTGTGCAACGCGTTTGCGCGAGTTGCCAGGAAGAGACAGCGACGCGCGAGCCCGCCGGCCAACCTGACGTCGGCGGCGGCGCAGGACACGTACGTCGATCAGAGAGTTCGGTCGAAGCGAGCCAGGTGTCGGCGCCGGTCGCAGCCAGCATCCACGACATGCAGGGCGGCGGCGCGCCGTTGCCCGGCGCGACACGCGCGTTTTTCGAGCCGCGCTTCGGCGCGGATTTCAGCCACGTGCGCGTGCACACCGGGGGTCGCGCGGACGCGACCGCGCAGGCAATCAGCGCGAAGGCGTTCACCGTAGGGTCGGACATCGTGTTCGCCGGCGGCGAGTACTCGCCAGAATCGCACGAAGGCCAGCACTTGCTTGCACATGAACTGACGCATGTCGTGCAGCAGGACGCCGGAACGCGTCGGCTCAATCGCCAGGCGGATCGTGTCGACCCAGGGATTGTGACCGCCACGAACGCGCCGACAATCCAGCGCGCTTGGTACAACTTCGACATTCCCTTTACGGACTACCAGTTCGACCCCAGTCTCGAGGGCATCAAGACTGCGGCCACGGTCGTCAAGGACACGGCCGCGGAAGCGCTCCAATGGGTCGTCGACGAGATCAAGGGCCTTGTCAACGACGCACTGGCGTGGCTAGGCGACCAATGGGAGTCCCTCAAGGGGCTCATGCGGTCGGCCTTCAACGCCGCGAAGGATGCGTTCGGCAACGTCGTGTCTTTCCTCCTGAGCCCCTTCGGTCTCCTCGCGGATGCGATCACGCGACTTGATCCCGCAGCCCTGTCCAAGTCGTGGGCGACGATCTCCAGCGTGGTCACGAGCGTGGCGGATGGGTTCAAGAGGATGGCGGCCGGCCTGATGAAGCCATTCGAGGTGCTCTGGGATGGGATCAACGGCTACGCCACCTGGGTGCTCGACAAGTTGTCCGGGCTGCTCGGCAATTTCGTGTTCAGGAAGTTGCCCGATTTCATGCAGCGCATTGCCCGCGACGCGGTCAATGGCCTGAAGTTCGTCTGGAAAAAGATCAGCGATGGCTGGAATGCGCTCTACAACGAGATCAAGTCGTGGGTCGACGGCGCGATCGACGCTGTTGCAGGTTTCGTCCGCAAGGTGCTGTCGTTCGGTATCAACGTGGTGCTTACCGGCATCATCCAGTTCGGCCAAATCGTCTTGTTCCTGAAGGATCTCTTCTCCGATCCAATGAAGTACGTCGCGATCCTGGCCAAGCGGAGCGTGCAAGCGTTCGACGGCGTGGAGAGCCGATTTAGCGGGCTCATCGGCCAGCATTTCGGCAGCGCGAAGGTCGCGGCGCCCGCCGAAACCAAGAGATCGGCCACGTGGAGCGAGATCGGCCACGGCATCGCCGAGATGATGGGTAAGAAGTGGGGCGAGTTTAAATCCAATCCCCTGTCCATCATCACCGGGCTGCTGATGGACCTGGTTCTCCCGATGGTCGGCAACGTCAAAGACATCATTCAACTGTTCAAGGACATCAAGAAGATCGTCACCGGGCCCTTGAGCGCCGGCTCGCTGGAAGAGCTGTGGACCAGCCTTCTGCAAATTCTGGATATCCCGATCCTCATCTACCACACGGTTGTGAGCATCCTGATGCGGACGCTGATGCTGCCACTGATCGTCGCCTCCTTCGTGCGGCATCCCTTGGTCACGGCAATTGCTTCCGCGGTTGGCTACGGCTTGCTCGGTGCGTTCGTGCAGGCGGAGGTCCTGAATCTCGCGCAGAAGTTGCTGCTGCTGAAGTCTGGCGTGACGAATAAGGCGCAGAAGGAGGAAGCCTACAACCGCGTCGCCGACAGCCTGATCGCGTTGGCGATGACAGCGGTGATCATCGTTGTCATGATCATCCTCCACTTCATCGCCAACGTGATGAAGGGGGTCTACAACTTCGTCAAAGGAAAGCTGTTCGGCATCGAGCCGACGCCGGTGGAAGCCAAGGGAACAGCACCCGGTGAGAGCAAAGGCAAGGCGGGCGATGCAGACGCAGACTCGAATAAGGCGAAGACACTCGAAAAAGCCGACCTCGGCTTCGAAAATGGCAAACGGGTCCTAGCGGAAGAGCCAACCGCGGATGGGAAGCACAAGATCAAGGTCACTGAGGACGGCGTATGCCTGCGTTGCTCGGATTGCGGGACCTTGATCAAGGAGTATGCGATCGAGTTGAACGAGCCCAGGAATGCTGCCATTCTCGCCGAGCTGGAAGCTGCCGAAACCACCGTCAATCCCAAGTTGAAGGCTCGGAAAATGGCCGCGATAGAAGAGAAGCTTGCCGAGGTCCGCAAGAACAACCCGCATCCGAATGATCCAAAGTTGGCGCGGCAGGCACGGATCGAGATCCTCGCGAAGGATCCAGCGCAGGGCGGAAAGGCGACTCCGAAGACGCTCAGGGAGGCCGAGGTTGCAGTTGGGATGGAGGAAGCGGGTCGCCTCAAGGCACCTATTCGACGCGATCCGACCGGCGGCGCCGATTTCATCGCCGGGGATGGCAAGGCCTGGGACGTGAAGCGCCCCGAATCGGGACGTCCTCCCGCCCAGGGCGGCTTCGACCTAGCCACAGATTCTGCCAAGATCGACAAGTCGCTGTCGCTTGGGGAGGACGTGGTGGTGGATACGGGGAACATGTCCGCGTCGGATCTCGCGAGCCTCAAGGCCGAGGGCGTGACGCGCGGATGGGGCGACCGAGTACAGTTCTTCCCATGAACAGACGTGGATCACTGCGGGTGCCAATCCCGGAGAAACGACGATGAACACACTTTCGTTGAGTGAACTCTCAGAAAGGATCGCGTTGCATTCAAAGTGGCTGGCGAGCCTTGGAAGGTCCGGCCGACAACTTGTCCTGGAGGGTGCGGACTTGACGGGGTTGGATTTGACTGGCGTGGACTTCACCGACACCTCGCTGGCGTCGGTCCGCTTGGATCGGGCCGTTTTGCGTCGTTGCACGTTCAGTGGGGCCAACTTGGCATCTGCTTCCTTGAATGAAGCCGACCTTGCGGAAGCGGACTTCACCAAGGCCAATCTCGATTACACCTCGCTTCGCCAAGCATCGCTGCGGGGCGTGCGGGGCTTCCGGGCGAGCTTTCATCAGGCAGATTTCCGCGGCGCCGACTTGACGGCTGCAAATCTATTCCGGGCTTACCTCAGGGATGCGAAATTGGAAGGCGCACTCCTCCGCGGGGCCAATCTGGAGCAAGCGGACATGACCGGCGCATGGGTTGATGGCGCATGTTTCGATGAGGCGAGATCCGTGGAAACAGTGGCGGTCCAACGCCTTCACGTCGGACCGGAAGCCGAGCTAGAAGGACAAGCGGCACTGCAATGGCTGATCGGCGCAGCGGGCCCACAGCCCCCCCGTGTTCGCAATGACCCGCAAACGGGTATTGACTAGCCCGCGGCCGGGATCGACGATCCACTGGTCCGGCCAGTGCCGGTGGCCCGCCGGTCGGCTGGGGCAGCGAGAAGCACCAAGATCATCGGTGTACTTTTCGAGATTAAGCAAGCTGAGCTGAAGAATCTCGCGGAAGATCTTGCCGGCACGCCTGCGACCGCGCTAACGTTGCGCGAGGCGCACTCATGATGATTCACGAATCCAGGCATAGGGCGACTGACAGTCAACGCCGCGCATTGCCTCCCTCCATCGTTGCGCGCAAATCCAGCGGGCCGGGGTATTCGGGCACAAATACGCTAAGACAACGCCTCGGAAATCAGGGCGTTCAGCGGTTGATGAGCGAAATCGTCGGTCACTCAAAGGGCAGTGCACAGACTCGTTCCCCTGCGATCCAGGCGAAGCTCACGACTAGCCAACCGGGAGACGCGCACGAGCGGGAAGCCGATCGCGTGGCAGATGCCGTGATGCGCATGCCCGCGAGTGAGGCGACAGGCAAGTCGACCGTGGCCTCGACAGCATTACCGGGCAAGGTGCAGCGACTGTGCACCGAGTGCGAGGAAGAGCAGAAGCACAAGGCGATCCCGCAGGTGCAGAGGAAGGAGCAGGCCGTCGATACGCCGCCTCTGACATCATCCGTGGCGGCGAGCATTCAAAACCTGCGCGGCGGCGGCAGCGCACTCCCTGCGGGGACCCGCGCGTTCTTCGAGCCGCGGCTCGGCGCGGATTTCAGCGACGTGCGCGTGCATACCGGCACGCGAGCCGAGGAGGCCGCAAGATCGATTGGTGCCCGAGCGTTCACACTCGGCCACGATATCGCGTTCGCCAGGGGACAGTATTCTCCGAAGTCCGGCGAGGGACGACGACTGCTCGCTCACGAGTTGACGCATGTCGTGCAGCAGAACGGCTCACAGGCGCAGCGATCTTCCTCCCCGGGCGGTCTGGTATGCGACATCATCCGGCGTGCGGGAGACGCGACGAAGATTCCTCCGGGGCTACGCTGTCCCACTGATCTCATCCCGGGCAAGCCGGCAGGCACGGACCTGCGCTTCACGATCGGCGGCAGCGCCATCACGCCGGCGCACACGGTCCAACTCACTGCGTTTCGTGGAACCTGGCTTGCCGCGGGTGGGACGGACGACATCGTCGTGCACGGTTATGCCAGCACGATCGGTGAGCAGGGTGCGAACTGGACGTTGTCGTGCGATCGCGCCGAAGCGGTGCGCGCGGAGCTCATCCGCCTCGGCATACCGGCGGTGCGCATCAATGTGCTGGCGCACGGCGAATCGACGGACTTCGGAGCGGGGCTCGCACCGAATCAGCATGTCGTCGTGAGCACGCGAGCTGGTGTTTTGCCGTTGCCGTTGACGTCGGGTGTGCTGACGCCTGCGGACAGTTTCGCAGGCCGCAGCACAACGAGATTCGGTGTGGGTGAGACGATCAATCTCTCCTTCTTGTCCCTGCCGCCGAGGCCGGCCGCGGACTTCGGCGGATTGGATTGGGTCGTTGCCTCCGGTGGCGGCACGATCACGGCCCCTGTGACGCCGCACGATGGAACCGGCGCCTATGTAGGGCCAGCGACCGCGGGCGCCGTGACGCTGGAGCTGCGAGTCGCCGGCGGCGCGACGGCTGGGCGCGTCGTCTCGACGCATGCGATTACCATCGATGCGCCCAGCAAGGTGCGCATGACCGACGTGCCTGGAACGGCGCCGAACTTCTCGCCGACCGGCCCCATTCCAGCCGGCCGGTGGGGAGCAGGATTCCGGGCGAATATTTTCATCGATCCCAAGGACGTCTCCTTCCGCGGCGTCGTGTTCACCGAAGGCACGACGACGGCCATCGTGACCGGAAGTTTCCTTGCGGTCTTCGGCAAGTTGCACACGCCGGGCTCGCCCGTGCCCGGAGGGGGTGGCAACCTTGCGAGGGGGACGCAGCTCCTCGGAACGGACCAGATTTTTTCGGGGAGTCGCTCGCCGACGGTCACCTTCCTGACCAACATCTGCGGTGGCTCCACCTTTCTCTGGCGGATACCCTGGTCGTTCAGCGTGAGCGGCAGCCCTTCAGCGTTGTTCGACACGGCCGATCAGAGTCACAGGTCCACGTTGGGTTGCGATGCATTCGTCTCGAAGGCCGGGGCCGGTCCCTTCAAGAGATCGATTTGAAGTGGACGCTGAAGTGTGGTCTCGCAACAGCGCTTGCGATTGTTCGTACCGACACCACGAGTGCCACCATGGCGACGAAGGCAAACCCTGAAACGGTGATCAGTGAATGGTCGGCTCCCGAGCGCGGCCTCTCCGGGCGCCTGCACGTCGAGCTCGAAGATCTCGATGTCGCCTCGCGCCGTGCCGTCTATCTGGAGCTGAGAAACGACTCTCTGGAGCCCATCGCGGTCATCGATCAGCCTCGAATCGAGGCCCGTCTCACGGATGAGGCAGGCAAGACCATCGAGCCATCTGAGTTCCCGGTGTCCGGGCTGATCCCGAACCCGCAGTGGGCAGTGATTCCGCGAGGAGCCGTGCTCAGGCTTCGGATTGACATGCAGACGGTTGGCGTTCCCGAGAAGAAGAGCGGAAAGGCGCTCGTGGCAGTGGGTGGCCGCTCATGGGCGCTGGCTGCGGGAAACAATGTGCTGAGACTCCGCGTGCTGCTCGAGCGCAAAGCGGGAGCACCTGTAGATCAATGGGTGGGTGAACTGACGCTGCCGCCAGTGCCGGTAATGATCACGCCGCAGATGCTGTCGGCGCATTGAGCGCTCGACGACACTCAGAATTTGATACAGGCGCTCGGGATTCCCGCTCGTAACACCAGGAAGGGAGTTCAGAGCTTCCAGAAGATCGATGTCGAGCAGATCCGCACGAAAGGGAGAGATCTACCTGCTACAAAGGAGCACTTATCAGCTCGAAGCGAGGCGTGCTGGCGAGACGAGGACCATTGGTGAGTTCTCGATTGAGGTCGACTGGATCGACATCGACGGCGAGCTGCAGGCTCAGCCCGCATCGAGGTGGAACCGATTGGATACGTGGCCGACGCGCCGACAACGAAGAAACCGTGAGATCTATTTCTTGCGGCCCATCGCGGAGGTGTGGGCGAGCCAAGGCGCGTCGCGAACCCTACGCATCGCCTGCGCGCGTCGCTGTAGCTTCAGTTTCTCGAGCACGTGGTGCACGTGATGCTTGACGGTGGCCACGCTCACGCATAGGTCCTCGCCAATCTCTTTGTTGGAAAGCCCTCGGCCGAGCCGTTCCAGCACTTCGCTTTCGCGCCGTGTCAGCGCGAGATCGAGATCCGGCTCCGCGCCGCCGCCTTGCTCTTTGCGAAACAGGGCGCGCAGCAGTCCGCCCGAAATCTCGGGCGGGCAGGCGAGGCGGCCCGCAACAGTGTCAGAGAGCGCGGCGCAAAGGCCGTCGATCGATGAGTCCCGCGTTACGTATCCAGAAAAACCGGAACGGCCACATTGGACTACTGCTTGGCGTTGTTCGGTGAGACCAAGTGCAACGAAGTAGACTGCGTTCCACTCGTGTGAGATTGC
>Ga0137340_1000288_pt1 | contig 11687 bp, 11 predicted proteins | sample EasRivERMLT400_2_FD_102295 | JGI IMG/M metagenome (GOLD analysis project Ga0137340, IMG submission 102295) | Soil microbial communities from meander-bound floodplain in the East River, Colorado, USA - East River MetaG ERMLT400_2 | ecosystem: Environmental > Terrestrial > Soil > Floodplain ...
CGCCGGAGTGAAGAAGGCATTCAGCTACGGCGCAACCGATGAGTTCGGCTACAAAGCCGTGGAAAATGTCGCGACCATTTACAATCTGCACGCGACGATTCTGCACCTGCTTGGGCTCGACCACGAACGGCTGAGTTTTTATCACGATGGTGTGGAGCGGCGCTTGACCGACGTCCATGGGGAAGTGATCAAAGAAATCCTCGCGTGAACGAGTGAGGTTTGATTGCCGCGCGCCTTTAGTCACGATATAAGCAATAAATCTATGGCGAATGGAAAATTGGCGGGACGAGTGGCGATCATTACCGGTGGCAGCAAGGGACTGGGCAAAGCGATGGCCGAGTCTCTCGGGCGCGCCGGGGCGAAGCTGGCGCTGGTCGCCCGAAACGCGACGGAGCTAAGCGCCACGGCAAAGGAGCTGAAGGCCGCGGGCGCTGAAGCCGAGGCTTTTCCGGCCGATGTCACGAAGGAAGCGGACGTGCGGCGCATCGAGCAAGCCGTCGTGCAGCGATTTGGGAAGGTGCACATCCTCATCAATAACGCTGGCATCAACATTCGGAAGTCGATCACGGAGTTTTCGCTGGAAGAGTGGAACAAGGTCGTCGATACGAGCCTGACGGCGGCATTTCTTTGTTGCCGCAGTTTTGTTCCGCACATGAAGGGCCAGGGTTACGGGCGCATTCTTAATATGACATCGATCATGAGCCATGTGGCGATCGCGGGGCGTACGGCTTACGCGTCCGCCAAGCACGGGTTGCTCGGATTAACGCGCGCGCTCGCGCTGGAGTTGACGAGTGAGAAGATCACGGTGAACGGAATCAGCCCCGGTCCGTTTGCGACCGAGCTGAACCGGCCCATCCTGGACAACCCGGAACTGAACGCGCAGTTCATCTCGAAGATCCCGATTGGCCGGTGGGGCGACGTGAAGGAGGTCGGCGAACTGGCATTGTTCCTTTGCTCCGAAGAAGCGGGGTTCATCACCGGCACCGACATCCTGATCGACGGCGGCTGGACCGCGCAGTGATCGATGCGCGAGCGTATCCTCATCACGGGACCCGGAGGACGTGTCGGTCCGCACATCGTTCCGTTGTTGCGCAAGGAATTTGCGCTGCGGCTTTTCGACGCCAAACCGCTTCCACACGACGCCGATGACGAAGTCGTGCAGGGTGACATCCAGGATTTTAAGGAACTGCGCGCTGCGTGTGATGGAGTCGATGCGATGATCCATCTCGCGGCGATTTCGGACGAGGCCGATTTCCACAGCAAACTGCTCCCGATAAATCTGGCCGGTCTTTACAACGCCTTCGAAGCGGCGAAGCAGGCAGGCGTCAGGAAAGTCATCTTCGCGAGCACCGGCCAGACGGTCCTGTGTTATCCGAAAGGCCACTGGATCACACCGGAGATGCCGGCGCGGCCCTCGACCGTTTACGCGTGCACGAAATTGTTCGGCGAATCCCTGGCGCGTTACTATTCAGACATACACGGCATGTCGATGATCTGCATTCGCCTTTGCTACTTCCGCGGCTACGATGATCCGCTCCTGCGCATTCCCGGCCACGATGTTTTGCGCGAATGGTGCAGCCCGCGCGACTTGACGCAATTGCTGGTGAAGTGCATTCGCAGTTCCGTGAAGTTTGCGATATTCTTTGGCGTATCGGCCAACACGGGCCGGTTTTGGGACATTAGCAATGCGCAGGAGTTGGTGGGATATGAACCGGAGGACAACGCGGCGGATTATTTCGCGAAGTCGCAGGTCTGAAACTCCAAGGACAAAACCCCATTTTCCAGAGAATCGCCAGACCCCAAATGATAGCCTTTGAGCTGGCATGAATCTGCTGTTTGGAAAGCGATGGTGGTCATGGCAAAGGATGGTGTGCGTTGCGATCACGGTCGCTCTGCTCTATTTCATTTTCCGACGGGTTGATTACCACGGACTGCTCGCGGCTTTGCGCGAGCTGAAGCCCGTGTGGTTTGTCCTCGCATTTTCGGTTTACGGGCTGGCGATGATTCTTGGTGGGTTGCGCTGGCATCTCGCTCTGCGCGTCACTGACACCGCCATGCACATTGGCGCGAGCTGCCGCCTCTTTCTGATCGGCCATTTCTTTTTCGTCGCGCTGTTTGGCGCCGCCGGGGGCGACGCTGCGAAGTCCGCCGTGTACGCGCGCTGGTACGGTTTTGATTTGGCGCGCGTGATCGCCGCCGCTCCGCTGGACCGCGCGCTCAGCGTGGCCGGGCCGACGCTGCTGATGGGCGGGCTGCTGGGCATCGCAGGCGCGACAGGTGGTTTTGAGCCGATCCGCAATTTCAATTTCGATTGGCCAGGCACATGGATACTGGTCGCGTGCGGCGCCGGTTTCGCCGCGTTGGTCGCGGTCGTTCTTTGGCGGCCTCGAGGCGAGAGTTCGTGGGCGCGGGCCGCGCGCGCGTTACGCAGCGGTGGCGCGCGCATGGCATTGACGCCGGGGATTGCAGTTCCCGGTCTGCTCTACGCCCTTGGCGCGCAACTCGCGCTCAGCGCCGTGTTTGCTTTCAACGTGCAGGCGGTCACCAAAACGTCCATCGACTGGGCACAGGCGGCATGGACGTTTCCGGTTATCACTTTGATCAGTTGCATGCCCTTCACAGTCGCGGGCGCCGGCGTGCGCGAGGTGGCCGCCCTGGCGTTCCTGGCCCCGTATGGCGTGAGCGCGGGCGAATGCCTCGCCGCGTCGTTGCTCACTTTTTTTCACAAGGTCGCGTGGGCGGGTATCGGGGCGGCCGTGTTGTGGCTGGAGCAGACCCGGCGGGTGCGCAGAAGCGATGTGGTTCTGCCCCAGGCAATGTCAGCGGTCATTCCGGCACTGAACGAAGCGGAAGCCTTGCCCGACACGATTCGCCGCCTGAAGGCGAACCCTGAAATTGTCGAAATCATTCTGGCCGATGGTGGCAGTCGTGATCGAACGGTGGAGATCGCGCGCGAGTTGGGGTGCAAAGTCGTAGTGTCGGCACCGGGACGAGGCACGCAGCTGCGCGCTGGAGCCGCGGCAGCGCACAGCGAGGTGTTAATGTTCGTCCATGCTGATACCTGGGTGCCGCGCAACGCCGCCCACGCGGCGCTGAATTGTCTGCGCGACCCGGTGGTGGTCGCGGGAGGATTTTGGAAGGTGTTTCGCGATTCTCCGCTGCTCCTTCTTGGTTCGCGCTTGAAATGCGCTGTGCGGTTGTTTGCCGGGCGGCGGATCATGGGTGACCAATGCATTTTTGTGCGGCGCGAGGCGCTGAATGCGATCGGCGGCGTGCCCGATGTGCCGCTGATGGAGGAATTTGAGCTCTGCCGGCGATTGCGCAAGGTCGGTCGGCTCGCGCTTGCCGATGTGACCGTGTCCACGTCCGCGCGTCGCTTCCGCAAGCTTGGCGTGATTCGAACCTACTGGCGCATGTGGTGGGTGACGATGCTGTGGCGGTTCGGCGTGCGCCCTTCAAAGCTGCGCGAAATTTACGAGCGGCGTTGAACACGCACGCGCCCGCGTGCGTCGAACATTGTAGCAGGTGAGGGATGCAGGCCGAGGCGCCTGAGGTGCATTTTCTCCGTTTCGTTGTTCGGTCGTATTACAGGATGGGACTATGAATGTATACTTAATCGCCGGGATCGCTGGGCTGAGCTTCGCAGCCGATAGGTTTGCATCAGAACTGTTGCTGCCATTTCGCGTGGAAGCCAATGGTGGGCCAATCGACGTGGAGATCGGTCATTCCGCGCCGTGGGTGACCGACTTGAATGGCGACGGCAAATTCGACCTGTTGGTGGGGCAGTTTGGCGAAGGCAAGTTGCGGGTCTACGCCAACAAAGGAACTGCGACGGAGCCGAAGTTTGAAGCGTTCGCATGGTTCCAGGGTGGAAGCGCCGACGGCAAGGTGCCGTCGGGGTGATGCGTCGGTTTTGGTCCACAGGTTGTGGACCTCGATGGCGATGGGCAGCGGGATATTTTGTCCGGTTCCTGGCCTGGAGAAATTTACTGGTTTCGCGGCAAAGCGAACGGAGGCTTTGCCGCCGGCGAGACGCTGCAACGGTACGGGACCAACCTGAGCGTGGGGCGGGCTTCGGCTCTTGCGGCCACGGACTGGGATGCAGATGGAGACATTGATCTGCTCATTGGGACGATCGATGGCTGGGTGACGTTGCTGGATAACCAGGGCACTAAAACCAAATACGTTTTCACCAAATCTGAGAGGCTCAAGGCTGGCAGCGCGCAACTCAAAGCTGCGGGCGGGGATGCCGGTCCTTGCGCAGCCGATTGGGACGGCGACGGCAAGTTGGATTTGGTGCTCGGGTCTGGAGAAGGGTCCGTAACGTGGTGCCGCAACGCCGGCGGCGGAAAGTTGGAAGCGCCCCAAATCCTGATCGCAGTGGCCTCACGCGAAAAGCAGAAGAATTCGTTCGATAGCCCAACTGGCATTGGGATGCGCACTAAGGTGTGCGTCGCCGATTGGAATGGAGACGGGAAGCAGGACTTGATTGTCGGCGATTTCCACAGTGGCGGGTCGGGCAAATACCACGGCTGGGTCTGGGTATATTTGCGAAACGCAACGAGCACGACGGCCGTGACGAAATAGTTTCGTCAGGAGCCGTCACGCAGAAGTGCCGTACCGGCACGGCAGTTTAGGCGAGCTTATATGGCGCGCGGTATTCGCGAGTGAGTAACTTGCTGGCTTCATCATCACCGATGATGGGGCCTTTCTTCGCATCCCATTTAATTTTTCGACCGACCATCATGGCGATAAGGCCGAGGTGACCCGGCACGACGGAATTATGCGCGACTTCCACGGGAGTGATCGTCGGTTTGCCGGATTTGATGCAGTCGAGAAAATTGCGGTAGTGATCGCGTGATTCGGTGAGCTTCACTTTGCGCACGTTGTCGGGCACGGATTTCCAGGTCTTCCACTCGACGTTCGAGGCGTCGAACTTGTCGCGGTCGACCCACACCCAGCCATCTTCGCCAATCCATTTCGTGCCCATTTTGATATCACTGTGGCCGCCGGCCATGGTCATGGTGACGTTCTTCGGATATTTCAGGTTGACGCGGTATTTGGTCGCGGTGTTCCAGACGGCGTCTTTGGGCGGAAACTCGCCTTCGCCTTCGACTTCCGTGGGACCAACGTCGTCGAAGTCGAGGCCCCAATGCGCGATGTCGCAGTGGTGCCCCACCCAATCGATGAGTTGTCCTGCGCCGAAGTTGTAGTGCCAGCGCCAGTTCATGTGAACGCGGCCTTCGATGTAAGGAATCATTTGCGAGGGGCCGACCCAGCGGTCGTAGTCGAATCCCGCGGGCGGTTCACTTGGCTGCATTTTGTCTTTGGTGCCTTTGAAGTCGACGTGACCGCCCGGCAGGCCGACTTCCACGTGCTTCACTTTGCCGATCAAGCCGTTGCGGACGATCTCCGCGGCCTTGTGAAAATGTTCGCGGGGGGGCTGCCATGAACCGGTCTGCCACGTGACTTTGTTTTTCTGGACGGCGTGGACGATGGCCTGCTGCTCGACAATCGTGCGTGCGAGAGGCTTCTCGCCATAGATGTGCTTCTTGCGGTTTGCGCAATCAATCGAACTGATGGCGTGCCAGTGGTCGGGGATTGCGAGCATCACCGCGTCGATGTCGTCGCGAGCAATCATCTCACGATAATCCGAGTAAGCCTTGCAATCCGTGTTGCCGGCTTTTTTGTTGATGGAATCGACAGCCTTCTGCAGGGGGCCTTTGTCGAGATCGCACGCGGCGACAACCTGGCAGTCCTTCTGCGACATGAGGCCATTGGTGTTGCCCGGCCCCATCATTCCCCAACCGACGATGCCGACGACGATGCGGTCCGAAGGCCCGGGGCGACCCGCCCGGCCCAGCGCGCTGGCTGGAATGAACGTGGGCAGCGCAATGGCGGCAGCCGTGGTGGCAAGAAATTGGCGGCGTGAAAATTCCGGACGGGATTTAGGGGGCAAAGTGGCTTTCATGCTTTGACCTTGCCCAACGACGAAATCCAGCGCCAGCAGAAAATTGATTTCGAGGCGAGCCGCATGGGGTATTCAGCTAATTACGGATCGCTGACGATCGCGGTAACAAGGAACAGTGAAACCGGTTCTTATAGTCGCGGGCCTGTGTGCTCTGCTTTGCGGGTGCATGGGCGTGAAGCATGAGGAGTATTATTGGGCGCATTTCGGGCCTTATCCCACGAACTATCATGAACTCGTTACCGGGTGGGTGGAGAAGAATTACGATGAACCGCGTAGTGTAACTGTTTCATCGCCGGTGCGTGTGCGATTTCCAAAAGGGCTGCTGAGCAACAGCGATAAAGTGTACGGCTGGTGCGCGGGAGTGGGTTTCGAATCCAAAGGAACATTCGATACCTACACGCCGCGCCAGTACCATCATCTGTATATGCGTGACGGCCAGGTCGTTAACACCATCGCCAATAACATGGAGCAGCCTCGCACGCGCGGGATCGCGCAAGTGCCGTATTCTCAGTGAACATCGCGGTGCGCTGGGACAGTTCGGACGTTAGCGCTTAATTATCTTCGTCGCCGTCGTCGTCCTCTTCGTCGTCTTCAGTTTCGATCTTGATCAGTTTGCCATCCGCGGCGACTACGATTTCGATCTCGGTCCCGTCGGCCTTTTTCACTTCGGCCTCATAGGTAACCGTTCCGTCCTTGCTGGTTTCCTTTTCGATTTCGACGATTTTGCCGCCATTGGCATTATCGTTGATGGTTTTTTGGACGGCTTCCGGGCAATCCGCGAGTTTGACTTTTTCTTCTTTTCCGTCGGCGAGCGCCGGAATTGCGAAGGCCAGCCCGGCAGCCACCAGAACACCCATGATGCGCTTGATTTTCAGCATACGTTGTTCCCCTTCCTATCAAGAGACAGCCGCAATGGCTGCCGCTTTTCGGTCATTTGCTTACTAGCGCAGGGTGGAGGAAATGTCAACGGCGTCGAAAGACTACTCTTCCATCGACAATGGTGGTCTCTACCCGGACATCACCGATTGCGGCAGGATCGATCGTGAAAATATCGCGCGACAGGATTACGAAGTCGGCGAGTTTCCCCGGAGTGATCGTGCCCTTCACGTGGTCGGCGAATTCCGCGTAAGCCGAGCCGGCGGTGTAGGCGCGCACCGCCTCGTCGACGCTGATCTTTTGCTCGGGTATCCAGCCGTTGGGGTGTTTGCCGTCCAGAGTGCGGCGGGTCACAGCGGCAAGGATGCCCTGCATAGGGTCAAGCGGGGCGACGGTCCAATCCGAGCCGAAAGCGAGCCGCACGCCTGAGTCGAGCAGAGAACGAAACGCGTACGTGCCTTTGCCGCGTTCCTTGCCGATGCGCTTTTCAGCCCAACGTCCGTCATCGGCGGCATGGTAGGGTTGCATCGAGGCGATCACGCCGCTGCGACCGAACCGGGGGATGTCCTGCGCGCGCAGATGCTGCGCATGTTCAATGCGGAAACGACGATCCCGCCCGCCATTTGCCTGCGCGACTTGTTCGAAAATCGAGAACATCGTGTCGTTCGCTTTGTCACCGATAGCGTGCACGACGACCTGCAACCCGGCGGCGTCGGCTCCTTTGACGCGCTTCAGCATCGCGCCTTCCGGAAACATTTCATCGGCGGGCAGCCCTGACGTGCCGGGTTCGTCGTGGTAAGGCTCGAAGAACAGCGCGGTCGTTGAGCCGAGGCTCCCATCCGAAAAACCTTTGAGGCCGCCGATGCGCAGCATGTCGCTGCCAAAAGCCGCGCGCACACCGCTGGCCGCCAGGCGCTCCCAATTTGGCAGGGGCGAAAAACAGTAGATGCGGGTCTTGAGGTGACCGCGGCGAAAGAGTTCCTGATACACACCGACATCGGCGCCTGTGGACATGTCCTGCACACTCGTCACACCGAGAGTCGCTGCATGCTCAGTGGCGGCGCGGGCCGCGGCCAGTTTCTCATCGAAAGTGGCGGCGGGAACAACGCGATAGACCAGACCCATGGCAGCGTCCTTCAGGAGACCGGCCGGCTCGCCACTTTGGTTGGTGACAATGAGGCCGCCTTCGGGAGATTTCGTCGCACGCGTGATGCCGGCCAGTTTCAGCGCGAGCGAATTTGCGAGCGCCATGTGTCCATCAAGCCGACTCACGAAGACAGGCACGTTGGTCGTCGCGGCGTCGATCATTTCTTTGGTTGGGAGCGGCGCGCCGGGCCAGCGTTCGTGGTCCCAATCTCCGCCGGTCATCCAGGCTCCCGGTTTGACCCGGGCAGCAAACTCGCGAATGCGTCGCGTGAATTCCGCGGGTGAATCCGTAGTGCGCAGGTCAACTTGCGAAAGCTGAAAGCCGCCCGATAGAAAATGCACGTGCGCGTCGTTGAAGCCGGAAAGCACCAGCCTGCCCCGCGCGTCGATGATCGTTGTTTTTGGTCCTGCCGCTTCAGCCAGGTTCGCATTGCTGCCGACCGCAACGATGCGATTGCCAATCACCGCGACCGCCTCGGCCAGCGGTTGGTTGGTGTCCATCGTGCGCACGACCGCATTCGTGATGAGCAGGTCCGCCGTGATCGAATGGGCAGAGGGTGTCATCGGCAAGAGAAGCGCTCCAATGACAAGGGGCAGTTTCATGTCCGCCTGCGTCGGGGCCGGGGCGCGGGATCGGCGCCCGTGACGCCAAGCACAACGACGCCATCCAACTCGGGCGGCGGCTGCAGCAGCAGAGGCCGGTCGCGACGGAGTGCGGCCATGGTCGTGGCCGCGACTTGCTTGTGTTTTGCCGAACCAACCACGGAAAATGCCAGCAACGTTCCGGGCGCGGCGTCCGCCGGCACTTTGATTTTGACAGTCGTGTTGGTCTTCTTTTCCTCGATCGTTGCGTTTTCGAATTTATAGCCATCGGGCAATCCCGGGAATTCAAGCGCGATTTTCTCGTTAAAATCGTAACGCGCGCATGAGATGGGGACCGAGAATTCCGCGCCGTTCTTCGCTTCGAATTTTACCTCGTCAACAACCAGCGTGAAGGTCGGCTCAAACTTTCGGACCTCGATTTGATACGCAAAATCCGCAGCGCCGCGCCCGGCGAGTTCGCGCGCAACGAGGAAATAGTCTCCCGCGGAAGTGAACTTGTTGGTGAGCGCGGTGTCCTGCGCGCCCACCGGATTGCTTTCAGTGATCGACCTGCCTTCCGCGTCTCGCAGTTCCAGGAAGACATCGCATGGCGACCCTGCGCTGCGGCTTTTCGTGAGGAACACCAGGCGTTCGTCTTTGCCGGCCCTAAAACGAAACCAGTCGCGGTCTTCCGGCTTTTCAAAGCGCCCGTTTACGGCCGCTGGAATCTCGACCGACAGGGCCTTCTGCAGCGCATCGTTCGGCTCGCGTTCGAAGCTTTGCGTGAGCTCAGCGGTCCTGACCATCACCAATCCGCCCCCGACGTCAGCGTAACGTCCGCGCGCCGCGACCGATTTCAGTCGCTCATTCGTTGGCCCAAGGACCGCGACGTCCGTCCCCGGCGCAGCGACGACCGGGAAGGTGCAGGTTGCGAACCCAAATTTTCCAAGGCGTAACCTGTAGAAATGTTCCGGGCCACCGCCGTAGGCGATGTCGCGCACCTCCAGCAGATACTCGCCGGTCGCAGGCGGGCGGAACTGGACGCGGCAGTCGCGCGCTGCGCCGGATGCGTCCTCGCAAAACGCGAGCTCTTGTTTTCTCGCGTCGAGAACTCGCAGCACGGGATCGAGCTTCGAGCCAATGCGGCTTGCGACGACATCAATCGAAACAGTGTCGCCCTTTTTCGCGTCGAAGGAATAGAAGTCGAACGCCAGTTCGTCCGTGATCGCATCGACCGCCGCGCCGAAGTGCGCGCGTTGCGCGTCCGCGACCGCGCGATTCGTTCCGCCTTCGAGCGCGGATGCGAGATCGTCGATCATCAATATCGCGAAATCGGAAACGCCGTTGGTGGTGGCCACACGAAGGGCCACCAACCCGACCGCGTCTTTGGGCGTGGTCATGAGGAGGCGCGGCCCGTTGGTGGTCTCGATGCGAACATCCGCTGCGCTGCACCAGACATCGGTGATCTCGTCCAGGCGCTCGCCGAGCAGCTTCACCTCGGTAGTTTGGCCTGCGGGAATTCCCAGCGGCGACACGCGATGCAGCACGGGACTTTGCGCGGCAACAAACTGCGCGGCGGCGAGCAGCGCGATGACGATGCTACGCACTGTTCTCCTTCTTGCGGAATGCTTTCTCGCGCCGTTGCACTTCGGCGCGCAGCAATGCCTCCGCAGACCAGCCCTGCCCCTGCGCGGTCGAGGCGAGATCAAAAAGATTTTCGGCGATCTTCTTTTTTTGCGCGCGCCGACGCGAGGCGGCACCGAGCAACTTTGCCTTGCGCGCTTTCTTCACGAGTTTCTCGGCGCGCAGCAACGCAGGCAGGTGCCGCGGAATGCCGTCGAAGACCGAGGCACGATGGTGTTTCGTCCCGTGCTTTTCCGCTTTCTTGATTTGTTCCCATTGCGCCCAGACCGCGTCCACCGTTTTCGCGTTCGAGTCGCCGAAAACGTGCGGGTGACGCCGGATCAATTTATCGACGAGGCGCTGGCAAACGGCGTCGAAGTCGAAAGCCTTGCGTTCGCGCGCGAGTTGCGCGTGGAAGACCACCTGGAGTAGCAGATCGCCCAGCTCCTCCAGCATTTCGTGATCGTCGCCGGCCTCAATCGCATCCATCAATTCGTAAACTTCCTCCACCGCGTGGAAGCGGAGCGTCATGTGATCCTGTTCGCGGTCCCACGGACATCCTTCGGGCGAGCGCAGCTTCGCCATCACATCCAGCAACTGTTCAATCGGGGGTTTCTTATTCACAACAAAACCAGGTCATCGCGATGGACCACTTCCGTGCGCGCCAACTGCCGGGCGTTGATCTCCGAAGCGGAATGCCGCGCAATCCCGCGCGCGAACTCGGTGCCGTTCACGTCGCAAATGCGCACGATATCGCCGGCGTCAAACTCGCCTTCACAACGAGCGATGCCGGGCGGGAGCAAACTCTTGCCCGATTCGCTCAAGGCCTTGCGCGCGCCATCGTCCACGTAAAGAGCGCCGCGTGGATGATGAAAGAAGGCAATCCAGCGCTTGCGCCCCTTCAACTTGTTCGGCTGCGGGATGAACATGGTGCCCTCGTCCTCGCCGGCCACAATGCGCGCGAGCCCTTCTTTCTTTTTGCCCGAAGCGATCACCAGCGGAACGCCGGCGCGAATGACGATGCGCGCCGCCTGGATTTTCGATGCCATGCCGCCAACTGCGGTCGCGCTGTCAGTGCCGCCCGCCATCGCCTCAATTTTCTCATCGATCTGCTCGATCATCGGAATCGTGCGCGGATTTGCCTTCCCGAAATTCTCGATGACCCCGTCGACCGTCGTAAGGATGACCAGCAAATCCGCCGGCAACAGAGTTGCGACGAGGGCGGACAATTTGTCGTTGTCACCGAACTTCAACTCCGTAAACGAGACGACGTCGTTTTCGTTGATGATTGGAACGACGCCGTGCTGGAGCAAGGTGACGAGCGTGTTGCGCGCGTTGAGATGACGTTCGTGGTGTTGAAGGTCGTCATGCGTCAGGAGCACCTGGGCGACGTGCAGGTCGTACTTTGCGAAGAGCTGGCCATACGTCGCCATCAAGCGGCCCTGGCCGACGGCGGCGCACGCTTGCAGTTCCGCCAACTGGCCCGGCC